>Ga0209541_10008183_pt1 | contig 17335 bp, 17 predicted proteins | sample RifCSPlowO2_01_FD_184027 | JGI IMG/M metagenome (GOLD analysis project Ga0209541, IMG submission 184027) | Groundwater microbial communities from Rifle, Colorado - Rifle CSP2_plank lowO2_0.1 (SPAdes) (version 2) | ecosystem: Environmental > Aquatic > Deep subsurface > Groundwater | place...
TTTTAACATCAGATGGACAGCCATGAATTATTATACATTTTTTATTACTCATACTTATTGTAAATTATTAAACTTATATAAATGTATTTCTTGTAGGGCGGAAAAAATGAATTGCGTATATAACGTTTCGGCATATCTGAAGTCGCGAAGCGATTTGAGCGTAGGCTTTGTAAAAGCCGAAGCCAAATATACGCTGTTGTACAATGTAATGAAAAATTCTTATTTCGCCGAATGGCGAAAGATTTAATCGGAGCAAATTTATTTTTTTCCAATTAAAAACCAATCCCCTTCCCTTATAACATCAATGGCAAATTGTTGAAAGAAAGATTTCTCCTTTTCAATTGAATTAGCCTTTGTCTTTACCCATGGAATAAAAAGCAAGCCATCTTTTTTTAAAACCCTTGTCGCTTCTTTGTAAAAAATATTTTTATCTTTACGCTGATTCAAAATTGCTATACCAGTATATAAATCAAAAGTCTCATTGTCAAAAGGTATATGATTAAAATCTCCAATAACGGCTTGTGTTTCTTTGATTCGGCCATTTTTTATAGCATATTTTAAAAAATCTTTCTTTTTTTCCAGGGCGGTAATAATAAGATTGCTGAGCTCATTCAACCTATTTGTTGAAATTCCAGTTCCAGCACCTACTTCTAATGTTTTATATAACCTGCTTGGATCTAATTCTTGACTCAATAAATCCCTACATGCAATTGCAAATTCATCTCTTTTTCTTTCTAAAACAAACTTATCATATTATTCTGGGGAAATGAATTCCATTTGATATTCGATTTTCTTTTTAATATTTCTCTGCTCAGGTGTTATTGGTAGCAATTCTTCATGTGAAAAATGACTATATTTCTCCATATTTGTATTGTAAAAAATTCTTTATTCTATTCCAAGCATTAAATATTTATATCTATACTATATCTTTATCAATGCTTTTAATTCTTTTAATGTATTTTTCTTCATTAACTGGATTTGTTTCTAAAAACGCTTTTATAATTTCTATTGCCTTATCTATACTTAAATAATCCGCTGGAAGCGCGGCTATATTAACATAATCATGCTCTACAGCTTCTATTGTCTGCTCTTTATTAAAAAATAGCCCTGCCCTAATGCCTTTAAATCTATTCGCAACAACAGAAACTCCAACTCCAGAACCGCAAATAAGAATACCTTTGCTTTTTTTATTTTTTAATACCGCGTTCGCTACATTTTTAGCAAATTCCGTATAACTATCTTTTTTATCATACTCGCAAGCGCATAAATCTTGATATGAAATATTCTGGCTTTTTAAATACACCTCTAATTCTTTTTTTAATTTAAAGCCGCGATGATCAGAACCTAAATATATCATATTAATTTTAATGAGTAAGTAAATTTCTTAAACTTTCTATATGTTTCATAAGCATTGAGCAATATCCCCATTCATTATCATACCAAGAGCAAACTTTAACTAAATCTCCGCCGGAAACTCGCGTTAAATCCAAATCAACAATAGCGCCATGTGGATTGCCTAATATATCAGTAGAAACTAAAGGCTCTTCTGTTACAGTTAAAATTCCTTGCCACTCTTCTTTATTCGCCTCCTCTTTAAAAATATTATTTACTTCTTCTGCTGTTGTTTTTCGTTTAGACACAAAAGTTAAAATCGTGATAGATCCACAAACAACAGGCACGCGCATAGCAATACCGTCAAAAATGTCTTTCATTTCTGGAATTGCTTTTGCTGTTGCAGTGGCTGCTCCTGTGCTTGATGGTATAATATTTTGACCTGCTGCGCGTCCTTTGCGAAAATCAGATTTACTCGCCATATCCACTAATCCCTGTGTTGCTGTATATCCGTGAACAGTTGTTAACATAGCTTTTTCAATGCCAATGCTCTTCATTATTACAGTAATAAGCGGAGTAACAGAATTAGTGGTGCAAGAAGCATTAGAACTAATTTTCCCTTGTTTTAAAAATTCTATTCCCACATTAGGAGTAGCGGTTTTTGTTTCATTATTATCTTTAGCAGGCGATGTTATAACCACTCTTTTAGCGCCAGCTTTTAGATGCGCGCTTGCGCTATTATAATCTCTGAATACGCCAGTGCTTTCAACTACAATATCAATATTCATTTTCTTCCATGGCAATTTCAAAGGGTCTTTTTCTTGCAAAAACTCTATTCCATCTGTATTTCCTTTAAACTTACCATAAACACTATCATATTTAAGTAAATAAACAAGGTTATTCTTTTTACCTAAATCATTTATTGCTATAATCTCAAAATTTGGATTTTGCGTTGCCTGCCTAAAAAATATTCTCCCTATTCTGCCAAATCCATTTATGGCGATTCGCATTTTTTTATTATTCATATGTGTTTTAATTATCAATAAAATTTATTAAAAGTTCTTTAATTACTTACTATAAACAGCGTAATCATTTCGCATAAATTTTTTATACTGCTCTATTGTTACATTTGTTTTACAAATAGGATTAAAAATATTCAAAGGATCAAAAATTTGTTTAACTTTCTTAAATAATTCTACCATTTCCTTGTTATAGGTCAACTCTAAAAATGGAGCGCGCGATATTCCATCGCCGTGTTCGCCTGATGCTGTGCCTTTCATCTTGCCCAAAACTTCATAAAAATCTCGCGCGATATTAGGCACTAATTCTTTTTGCGCTCTATCTCCTAAATCAATTAAAGGTTGCACATGTAAATTCGCATTACCAGCATGCCCCCAAAAAGCAAATTGAATATTATAAATGCCAAATATTTTATTTATATTTTCAATATATTCAGGGAAAAGTTCTTGCGCCACAGCGCCGTCTTCAACAAAAGGTATTGCTTTTTTACTGGACTTAGTATGCTCAATTACGCTCGCTGATTTTAAACGAACTCTCCATAGTCTCTCTTTTTCTTTTATCTCAATCGCGCTATGATGCTCATAAGCCAAATCTTTCATTACTGTTTTTGCTTTATCAATCTGATTTTTAACTTCGTCTTTACTAAAACCGTCAAATTCAGCGTACAAAATTATACGAGGCGCTGGTTTTGGCAAATCAACAACAAGTTCTGGCTCTAATTCTCTTATAATATCAACAACGCTTTTGTCTACCATTTCAAGAGATGAAGGATTGTGTTTTAATAATCTTATAACTGCTTGTCCAGCGCGCGCTAAATCATTAAAATAACCTAATAAAATACCGTCATGCGTAGGTTTTTTAACTATTTTAAAAGTAATTTCTTTAATAATTCCAAGCGTGCCTTCAGAGCCTATAAACAATTGCATTAAACTTGAATTTACAGAGGTCTGTCCTTTGTAATTCCAAAGGTAATACCCAGAAGCGTTTTTAGTAGTATTAGGACGCGATTTTTCAATCAATTCTTTATTATTTTCTATTAGTTCCTTTAATCTATTATTTATTGCTCGCTGTTCATTATTCTTTGTATTTATTTCGCTTCCATCTGCAAGTATAACCTTCAAACTAAGCACATAATCCCTTGTTTCTCCGTACTTCACTGATTTTGTTCCTCCAGAGTTATTAGAAACCATGCCTCCAACAGTGCAAAATGCTCCAGAAGCTGGATTAACTGGAATTGTTTTTCCTTGTTTTTCCAATTCTTTCTGTAAATCGCCATATATAACGCCAGGTTCAACGCGCGCGAAATTATCTCCAATTTCCAATATCTTATCTAAATATCCAGGAAAACGAACTATTAAACTATCAGATAAAGGAGCTCCTGTTAAATCAGTTCCTTTACCTCGCGCTGTTATAGATAAACGATTTCCAGCTTTATTTTCATTATTTACAAATTTAATTAAATTAAAAATATCCTCCCAATCTTTTGGAAGGACAACTCCTTGTGGCTTAATCTTAAAAATAGAACCATCAGAAGAATAATGTTTTAATGTATATTCGTCTGTTTTTATTTTCTCGTGTAATATATTTTTTAATTTTTTAAACATTGCATTAAGCTTTAAATTTGTTAAGATATTCTACTACGCTTAAAGCAGCGGTTATTCCTTGCCCAGATGCTATGCCTATTTGTTTATAAGGGATTGCTGTTACATCGCCCGCAGCAAAAAAACCAGCGATATTAGTTTTTGCATTACAATCAACTAAAATTTCATTAAATTCATTTTTTTTAACTTCTTTTGGAGCAAATTCGCTATTAGGAATCAAACCAATATGAATCATTATGCCTTGAACAGAAATCTCGCGCGATTCTCTTGTTTTTATATCTTCATATTTTAAAGAATTAACCATTGTATCGCCTTTAATTTCCGTTGTTTTAGCATTAGTTATAATTTCAATTTTATCTGATTTTTTTACTTTTTTAATTAAAGTATCATCGCCTTTTAATTTATCTCCAAATTCCAATAAATACACCTTGCTAGCAATTCCCTCCATCATTAAAGCTGATTCAAGTCCGGAATTGCCGCCGCCAATAGTTGCTGTTATCTTATTTTTAAACAAAGGTCCGTCGCAAACAGTGCAATAAGTTATGCCTTTTCCATAAAATTCTTGTTCTCCTTTTACATTTAATCTCTTTGGATGCGCTCCAGTAGATAATATAATACTCTTAGTCTCAAATTCTTCCATATCCTTTGTAATAACTATAAAAGTATGTTTCCTTTTTATTTGTAATTCGTAATTCTTAATTTTTAATTCTTTCACTGTCCGCTCATCTACCTTAATTCTATATGATTTCAAATGTTCTTTAAATTTTGAAACTAACTCCACTCCATTAGTATGCGAAAAACCAAGATAATTTTCTATCTCTCCTGATGTTAAAACCTCTCCGCCAATATCCTTGGAAATAATTTTAAAATTTAAATTTCTTCTTGCCGCGTAAATAGATGCAACGCATCCAGCAGCAGACGCGCCAACAATAATTAAATCATACATAATTATAAAAATTGCTAATATTTTTTTATCAAATAGCTGCTAACCTCTCTTTCATTTTATCATAATCAAAAGTTTTTAAATAATCTCTAAAAATCGCGGACTTTTTATTATTTTCCTCTTCTTCCAAATTCATAATATAAAATTCTGTTAAAAACTCAAGTAAATCTTTTCGTTCTTGTTCGCCCATATTAGGAACCATTTTTATAAAACTCTGTCTGCGCTCTTCTGTGATATTTATTTCTTTAATCAGCTCAATAAGCGCGTCATTTGTTAAAAATTTATCTATTGTCATAATATTAAAAAAAATATTTAATAATTAAATTTATACGCAATTTTCAAAAATCGGATTTCTAAAAATCAAAATTAACCCTCTAAATTTAAAATCATTTCCATAATATATCTCATCATAGCGTTTTTTTTCTTTGCTGCTTTAATAAATTTTTTCTTCTTAACTTGGTCCCATTCCAAAATATCTTTTTCAGAGAATTTAAAGCCGTAATTATTAATAAAATCTCTAATATCTTCAACGTTATTTTTAAAATCGCCATGTAACTCTCTTTGTAATTTTGCTGTTTTTAGCACAAATTCTTTAACATTAAATTTCTCACCTTTTTTATCGTATTTTTCGACTACTTTTTCTGTGTCTTTTTCTGTTTTTAATTGTCTCGCGAATAAATCATTTTCCAGTTGCTCTTTCATCTTTTCCATAGTATTGTCGCGCTCTCCAGTAAAATTAATATCTAACTCATTAAATATTTTAGAAATTTTCAAATCATTTAAAATTGCCTCTTTTTGCATAATAGTATCAATTTTTTTATCCCATTTCTCGTTTATGATTTTTTCTAAATCGCTTCTACTAATATCTTTATTTTCATATTTTACAATACTTTCCGATCTAAACCATTCATAAAAATTGTACCAGTTTCTTTTTTTTAAATCAATTTCCTTATCTATAAAACCTAATTCCTTTGCCTTATAAATAGCGTTAGCTGAAAAACCTTTTTTAGCATACGCTCTAAAATTTTCATTATTTAAATTTTTTTTCACAAATTCTTTTACATCTTTATTGATTTGTATCTTGTAATTTTCAAAATTTTTCTCGTTAAATTCCTTTGAATTTAATATAACATTATATTCTTTTTCAAAGTTTCTGCCGGTCATTTTTTCAAATAAATTAGCTCGCAATTTAAAAGAACTATAATCTTTTTCTCCAATTTTATTCAATTCCAAAAACGCTGCGCGTCGCGCTTCAAAAGGGACTTCTCCATTTGAATATGTTCTAAAATAAGCCTCAATCAAAGCCTCAAGATCATTTATTCTTTTTTCCCGCTCCTTATTATTTTCTATAACTTCTTTTATACTCTCTAGATATATTTTATTATATTTATCTGGGTCAGAAAAACTTTTCAAAGTATGAATTGCGGCTTCTCCTGTTGGAGGATTTCCTTGCACATTATCAACAGCCCATTCTTCCGCGTTTCTTATTAAAATATTTTTTAAATCATTTTTTTTCTCAAGCTCAAAATTAGCTAATGTTTCAACAAATTTATTAGAAACAGATTTCATTGTGTCCTGTTCTATTTTCATTGATTTGTTAGCATCGCTCTCAATTTCCTTGCGAAGTTTTTCATCTCGTTCTTTATTTTTTTCCCATGGGCGTGATTCTTTTTCTTTTTCAAATGATATTTCTTCTTTCTTTTCATTACTTACATCATTTTTTTTCTGATTTTCAGATTCTTTATTTTCGATTTTTATATTATCTCTTTCCATTTTTTTATTTTTTATCTTAATTAAATTTTATCATAATAGAAAAAAATTTGCAATACAAAAACAGTCAGCATTAGCTGACTGTTTTTGAAATTTCAGTTTCAAAGGGCGAACCCTGCACTTATTTAGCTTATTAGGCTTTAGCTTTTCAGCTTTTTAGGGAAAACTCCCTAATAAGCCACAAGCTAAAACACTAAAAAACTAAACATCGATATAATCTTTAGAAAAAATTTCTAAAGAAAGGAGGTGATCCATCGCCAGATTCCCCTAGCGATACCTTGTTACGACTTAACCCCGATCAATGAGCCTACTTTAATCCCAACAAAAGTCGGGATTTCCAGCATTCCCATCTTTCTTGATTTGACGGGCGGTGAGTACAAGACCTAAGAACGTATTCACCGCGATATGGCTGACTCGCGATTACTACCGATTCCAGCTTCATGAGGGCGAATTTCAGCCCTCAATCCGAACTAAGGCTAACTTTAATAGGATTTGCTCCACCTTACGGTTTGGCTCCCTTTTGTATTAGCCATTGTAACGCCTGTGTAGCCCGAGGCATAAAGGCCACGCTGACTTGACGTCATCCCCTCCTTCCTCCCACGGCTTTACTCATTCTCATTTGCAAAGAAAATCACAAATTACAATCCATTTAGCGAACAAACTATTAAAATTTGTTCTCTGTGATTTTCTTTGTTTTAATGCGCAAAGTCGTGGGCGGTCTTATGTGATACTTGTAACACATAACAGGGGTTGCGTTCGTTACCCGACTTAACGGAACACTTCAAAGCACGAACTGACGACAGCCGTGCAGCACCTGTGCTAAAGGTTCTTGCGAAAGGCTTTTGTTTCCAAAAACTTTCCTAAAGCATGTCAAGCCTCGGTAAGGTTCTTCGTTTAGGATCGAATTAAACCAGACGTTCCACCGGTTGTATAGGTCCCCGTCTATTCCTTTGAGTTTTAGCCTTGCGGCCGTACTTCCCAGGCGGATCACTTAATGCGTTAGCTTTGCCACCTTAAGGGTCGATACTTAAAACAGCTAGTGATCATCGTTTACAGCTAGGACTACACGGGTATCTAATCCGTTTCGCTCCCCTAGCTTTCGTTTCTCAGCGTCAGAAATGCACCAGTCAGCTGCCTTCGCCTTTGGCGTTCCATAAGGTATCAACGGATTTCATCCCTCCTCCTTATGTTCCACTGACCTCTCACATTCTCAAGCCAAGTAGTTTCCTTAACATTTCTTTAGTTGAGCTAAAGTCTTTAATTAAAGACACACTTTGCCGCCTACAAACGCTTTACGCCCAATAAATCCGGATAACGCTTGGGGCTCTCGTATTACCGCTACTGCTGGCACGAGATTAGTAGCCCCTTATTCCACTGGTACCGTCAATACCACTCCTCGCTATTATTCGCAGCGCGATTTACAATCGCGTTTCAAATAAAGTGAGGAATGGTACTTCTTCCCAGTTAAAAGCAGTTTACACCCCTTGGGGCGTCATCCTGCACGCGGTGTCGCTCGATCACGCTTTCGCGCATTGTCGAAGATTCTCGACTGCAGCCTCCCGTAGGAGTTCGGCCAGTTTCTCAATGCCGATGTTGGGGGTCGTGCTCTCACACCCCCTACCCGTCATAGCCTTGGTAAGCCATTACCTTACCAACAAGCTGATAGGACATAGACCAATCGCTGAGCAGTTTAGATTACTCTAAACCTTTACTTTCAATCAAAAATGATTAAAAGTCTATTGGGTATTAGCTTAAATTTCTCTAAGTTATTCCCATCTCAACGGTACGTATCCATGCGTTACTAACCCGTTCGCCGCTCATCCGTTCCTCGCTACACTCTTTGCTAATTCTTGAAACTTAAAACATATACACAAAATTTATATGTTTCGGGTTTTAAGAAAATAGTTCCAAATATAATGAGGAACGGACGCGCTCGACTTGCATGCCTTATCCACACCGCCAGCGTTCATCCTGAGCCAGGATCAAACTCTCAATAAAAAAAGTAAATTTATTAGTTTAAATGCAAAAACTTACTACGAAAAAAACATTTTAGAATAGTACAGGGTTCACCTTTTAAAACTGATGCTGTTGAATATACAAAATTCAACAAGCAACATTAAATTTTCAAAGTACCGCAACACTTATATTTAGAGTATACGCTTTAACAAACTACTTTGTCAATGCTACGCTTAATGAGTATTAAAAACTCAAAAAACAAACAACGCAAAATAAAATATTTTCTATAAACTATTTTATTGCTTAACTTAAGATTTACGCAAATATGATTTTTCTTCGCTTTATAAAATGGTATTTATACGAAACGCATATAAATATTATTAAAATTTGGTTAAATTTTTTTATTTTTATATTAAATTTCTTTGGAATTAGATACCATTTGAAAACTTTTTTTCGCGCTTGGCGTTTAATATCTATTAGCATAGCAAGCAATAATCGCGTTAAAATATTTTTCTTTAAGCTTACAAACAGGCTTATAGGAACAATAATAGGAATGATCGCGCGAAGCATTGTTATTATCTCTGGAATAATTTTCGCGATAATAGTATTTTTTATAGGAATCGCAATAGAATTAATATGGCTATTTTTAGTAATTATCCTAATATACGAATTATATAAAGGATTAGAACTATACAACATAACTTTAATATCTATAACTGTTGGTTTATTTTTAATCATAGCCTTGTTTTTTATATTTCAAAAAAGAAAACAAATTTCATTAGAATCAAAAGCAGATAAATATGTTAAAAAAAGAATTGGTTTTGATTATGAAGATAAAAATTTACTAAAAACAACAGGTCTAATTTTAAAAGATATAGAATATTTAAAAGAATGGTATAAAGAACATTATTATGAACAAAAATCCCGTTCGCGATTTTGGAAAAAAGAATTTTTAGACCGAATACCTCCGATTGGAATGAATTGGACTTCTAGTTATACTCCTATATTAGATAATTTTTCTAAAGAAGTAAAAATAGAAAATTACGAAATTGATGATCATACTATTTTTTCTGAATATAAAACAGAAATTGAAGGAACTGAAAGGATTTTAGCTCAAAATGGCAGAAACAATGTTTTATTAGTTGGAAATGAAGGCATTGGCAAAAACTTAATTTTAATAGCGCTCGAGAGATTAATTGAAACCGGCAAATCTCTGCCTTGCTTATCATTTAAAAGATTTTTATGGCTTGATGTAAATGCTTTATTATCTGGAATAAATAATTCCGGAGATTTGCGTTTGCGATTAGAAGCTGTTTTTAATGAGGTTCTTTATGCTGGCAATGTAGTGCTTGCTATTGAAAATATACATAGTCTGCTTAATACAAATTTTACAGAATTACCTGATATTTTGCTTTCTTTTTTAAAATCCAATCGCTCTCAAGTAATAGCAACAACAACTCCTAACTTTTTATCAAAAATCAACCGCAACGATATTATAGGAGAATTAGGAAAAATTATTGTTAAAGAACGTTCAAAAAAAGATATAATAACAACTCTTCAGGAACTTGTTCTAAATATTGAAAAACAGGAAAATGTTTTTATTCCTTATCAATCTATAAATAAAATCATAGAGCTATCAGACGTATTTTCTTCTATGGAAATTTTTCATCCTAAAAAAGATATTGATTTTTTATATGAAGCTGTATCTTTTATAAATAGCAAAAATAAAAAAATCTTAGAAATAAACGACCTAATAGAACTAACATCGCAAAAAACAGGTATTCCATTAGGCGTGCTAAAACAAGATGAAAAAGAAAAACTTATAAATTTAGAAGAAACATTTAATAAAAAAATAATAGGGCAAGGGGAAGCTGTTAAAGCAATTGTTAACGCGCTTAAGCGAGAGCGATTTAAAATTAGATCAAACGAGCGCCCAATTGGAACATTTTTATTTTTAGGCGCAACAGGCGTTGGCAAAACAACAACAGCAAAAACATTGGCAGCGATTTATTTTGAACGAAAAAACAATATGATTCGTTTTGATATGTCTGAATACGCTAAAGATAACGATACAACGCGCTTAATGGATAATCTTTCTCAAGAGGTAAAGCAAAATCCTTACACAATACTTTTGTTAGACGAAATAGAAAAAGCCAACTCAAAAATATTAAACCTATTTTTAAGTATTTTAGACGAAGGAATAATGACTAACACAAAAGGCTTTAAAATAAACTTTCGCCACTTAATTATTATTGGCACATCTAATGCCGGAGCTAATTTAATACAAGAAAGTATTGAAAAAGTAGGCTCAAAAGAATTTGATAAAGAACTTCTTGAACATTTGCAAAAAAATAATATATTCAGTCCAGAGTTTCTTAATCGTTTTGACGCCATAATTACATTTAAAACTCTTAATAAAAAAGAATTAAAACAAATTGCCGAACTTTTATTAAACGACCTTGCGGAAAGATTGCAAAAAGAACATAACATTAATTTTATAATAAATGATAATCTAAAAACATTTTTATCTGAAGATGGTTATGATCCTAAATATGGAGCGCGCCCAATGAGAAGAGTAATGCAAGATAAAATCGAAACTCTGCTCGCTGATAAATTCTTAAAAAACGAATTAAAACCAGGAGATAAAATAGAACTAACTGAAAAAGACCTGCAATAACAATTCAAATGTAAAATTTAATAAAAATACTATAAATAATAACATAATATATGTCAAGTATTTTCAAAAATATTTACATATGATATATTGTTTTTAATGAAAAAAATAATAGATAACTCTAACTTATCAGTTCCTAAAAATAAAAATGGTTTTAAAATATGGAGAAATGCTAAAAACTCTTGGGATAATAAAAAAATTAACCCTATAAAACAGCAAAAAAAATTGCCACGGCAATGGAGCCGTTTTTAATTTTTAATGTAATCATTAAAAACAAGGTTATCAATTATTCGTTTGCGAGTAAAACGAGCTTACGAATAATTAGATGTTCTAATTTTTAATGTAATCATTAAAAACAAAGTTCTCAACAAATACTTAGCGAGCAATAGCGAGTTTAGAATTTGTTAGAGGTTTTAATTTTTCCATAATTATTTTTATTTATTATGGAAAAACAAAGTTCTCAACAAATACTTAACGAGCAATAGCGAGTTTAGAATTTGTTAGAGGTTTTAATTTTTCCATAATTATTTTTATTTATTATGGAAAAACAAAGTTCTCAACAAATACTTAACGAGCAATAGCGAGTTTAGAATTTGTTAGAGGTTTTAATTTTTAATGTAATCATTAAAAACAAGGTTCTCGCAAATTTGTTAGCGAGCGTAACGAGCTTAAAAATTTGCAGAGGTTCTAACTTTTCCATGATAAGCATAATCGCGACAATTGGACCAGCAAGCAGCAATATTAAAACTCTGCAAGAAATGATTAAAGCAGGCATGAATATTGCAAGGCTTAATTTTTCTCATGGCGCGCATGAGGCGCACGCAAATTTAATTAAAAATATTCGCAAGGCATCAAAACTTTCACTAACTAACATTCCTATTATACAAGATTTATCAGGACCGCGCATACAAGGAAAAACAAACGCTAAAACCGGAAGCACTGCTCATAGCTTTAAAAAAGGAGCAAAAACCTTCACTCCTAAGGACCGCGCTGATTTATTATTCGGCATAAAACAAAAACTGGATTATGTCGCGCTCTCTGATATTAAAGACAAAAATGATATTTTGCGGATTAAAGAATTTTTGCTTGATAATAATTGCAATATGCCTGTTATTGCTAAAATAGAAACCAAACAAGCAATAAAAAATATTAAAAGCATTATAAAAGTCGCGGACTGGATAATGATTGGCAGGGGCGATTTAGCAACAGCTATTTCAATTGAAAAAATTCCTTTTGCTCAAAAAATGATTATAAAATTATCAAATAAAGCAAAAAAACCAGTTATAACAGCAACTGAAATGTTAAAATCAATGACAGAAAACAAAACTCCTACTCGCGCGGAAATAACAGACATTGCAAACGCTATATTAGACGGAACAAATATGATTATGCTTTCTGAAGAAACAGCTATGGGCAAATATCCAGTGCAAGCAATAACAGTAATGCGAAAAATAGCAGAAGAAGCAAAAATGTATCCAGTGCGATATGATATTTAATTTAAGTTAAGTTTTTTTGGTTTTTCCCATGGGAGATCTAAATCATTTCTGCCAAAATGGCCGTAAGAAGCGATTTGTTTATAAATAGGACGCAAAAGGTCTAAATCAAAAATTATAGCGCCTGGCCTAAGATCAAAATTTTTTTCTATTATTTTAACTAATTTTTCATTGCTATATTTTCCAGTGTGAAAAGTGTTAACAGCAATCATTAAAGGTTCTGGCTTACCAATAGCGTAAGCTAATCGCACTTCACATTTATCTGCAAGTTTAGCAAAAACAATGCTTTTAGCAACCCATCTTGCAGCATAAGCAGCAGAGCGATCTACTTTAGTAAGATCTTTACCAGAAAAAGCTCCTCCTCCGTGAGAAAATCCAGGCCCGTAAGTATCTACCATTATTTTTCGGCCAGTAACTCCTGTGTCAGCACGAGGCCCTCCATACACAAATGCGCCAGTAGGATTTATAAATATTTTAGTGTCTTTTAAAAACATATCGCTTAATAAAACTTTTTTTATAACTTCGCGTTCTATATCAGCTCTTACTTTGCTTATATTCACACTTTTACTATGTTGCGCGGAAACAACAACACTGTTTAATTTCCAGGTTATATCATCAATAGTAATTTGAGCTTTACCATCTGGGCCTAAATAATTAAGTATTCCAGATTTGCGAACTTTGGCTAATTGGCGCGTTAATTTATGCGCTAAAACAATAGGCAAAGGCATAAATTCAGGAGTTTCATTTGTTGCGTATCCATACATTATGCCTTGATCTCCAGCTCCAATTTTTTTTTTATCAATACTATGTTTACTACTCTTACTAAATTGCTCTTGGTCTACACCGCGAGCAATATCAGGAGACTGTTCCTGAATACTTATCATTACTCCGCAATCTTCCCAGTGAAAACCTAAAACTTGATCATTATAGCCAATATCTCGTACAACCTTGCGAACAAGTCCTGCCACATCAACATAAGCTTTTGTTGTCATTTCGCCAGTTACAATTACTAAGCCATTGGTTACCAATGTTTCAATTGCAACTCGCGAATGAATGTCTTGACGCAATGCCTCATCTAAAATAGCATCGGAAATTTGATCGCAAATTTTATCAGGATGTCCTTCTGTTACTGATTCTGCTGTTTGTAACATAATATTATAATTAATTGGTTAATAATTTTTTTTTAGTGTTATAAAAAATCAAAGATAGTTTTCTATTCAAGTATTTCAAATAAAATATAAAAAATGGATTGGGTTTTTGATTTAAATTATAAAATAAATCCGTGTTTTTTCCTCCATTCAGCTATTTTTTTATGATCTCCAGAAAGCAATACTTCAGGAACGCTCCATTCAACTCCTTTTTTAGGAGAAAATATAGCAGGTTTTGTGTATTGCGGACCAAGTAATTTATCAGGAGAATCAGGATTTCCTATAACTCCGGGAATAAAACGCATTACTGCCTCAATTATCATAAGCGCTGGCAATTCTCCTCCTTGAAGAACAAAATCTCCAACTGATATTTCTTCATCAGCAATATAAGTTGTTACTCTTTCATCTATGCCATCGTAACGACCGCAAATAAAAATAATATGATCTAATTTTGCGTATTCTTTAGCTTTTTTATGATTAAATTTTTTTCCTCGGACTGATGTTATAATTACTTTAGTATTATAGTTTTTCTTTTTCAAATCCTTTACAGCGTTTAAAATAGGTTCTATTTTCATAACCATTCCAGGACCGCCTCCAAAAGGCGTATCATCAACTATTTTATGTTTTTTATCTGCGTAGTCGCGAATATTTATCGCTCTTACTGTTGCAAGTTTTTTTTCTAATGCTTTAGATGGAATGCCTAATTTAAAAAAATCAGTTATTATATCTGGGAAAAGTGTTAAAACATCAAACTTCATAATTTAAAAATTATTCTATCATAAAAAAAGACCACTGGCAAGTAAATGCCAGCGGTCTTTTAAAAAATTTCTAAAATTACTAAAGCTTTAAATCATCTACAACATCAGTAGCGCTTTCCTCTATTTTTTCTTTTCTTCTGTGAATAGGAGCTTCTTTGCGAGGAGCTGGTCTTGTGCTACCTTCTGGTTCTTCCAACTTTAAGTTAACGCGAGCATTATTTTTAGCTCCAACTATTCTAAGCAATGTTCTTAAAGCTTTGGCAGTAGCGCCTTCGCGACCGATAACAGTGCCCATATCAGCTGGATTAATATGCAAGGTAATCAAAACTCCCATTTCATCAACTTTTCTGTCAGTTTTAACATCATTAGGATTTTCTACTAATGCTTTAACTATGCTTTCAATAAATTCTTGATCTCTTTCCATAATTTCTATGATTAACATTAATTACTTTTATGGCAGACGACCTTTAAAAAATCTACCATCAATTACAAACATTGTATCATTTTTAACTCTTTCGTCAAGAGTTATATTGTTTTTTTCTTTTTTTATTTTTTATTTTCATCTTTGGGAGAAGTATTTTCTTTTGTAATTTCTATTGATGTTTCTTTTTTTTGTTCGTTGTTAATTGTTATCTGTTCTTTGTTATCTGTTTCTTGTTTTTTCTTTTTAGACTGACTGTGCACGGGACGTTTTTTACCAATAATAATACCTTTTTTAACTAAAAGATTATAAACAGAATCCGTTGGTTGCGCTCCTTTGTCTAACCAGTATTTTATTCTTTCTTCATTAATTTGAACTCTATGTAGCGCTGGCGCTAAATTACCTAAAAGCTCAATATAAACGCCTTTAGGGGCGCTTTTAGAATCTTGAGCAACAAATCTAAAATGAGGGTTGTTTTTTCTACCTATTCTAATTAAACGAATTTTTACCATAGTGATAATTAACAGCGAACAATTAACAACAAACAATTTTAAAATTTAAATTTTCCCATTGTTTTTTGTTCCCTGTTCTTTGTTCATTAATTCTAATGCTCTTCTTGCAGCGTCTTCTTCAGCGTTTTTTTTTGAATTCCCGCTGCCAAAAGCTATTAGCTTGCCATCTATATAAACTCCTATTTCAAAATTTTTCTCATGGTCAGGGCCATTTTCTTTTATCATTTTGTAATTTGGCGTGCCCTTGCCTTGTCCTTGGACCCTTTCCTGTAATCCTCCTTTTGGATTATAAACACGAAATTCTTCTATTAATTCAATTTTGTCTTTTAATATAAAACTTTTAATAAAACCATAAGCTTTATCAAAGCCTAAGTCAAGATAAATAGCTCCAATCAAGCCTTCTGTCATATTCGCTAAAATTGTTTCTTTTTCTTGTCCTCCAGACATTGCCTCTCCTTTAGAAAGAAGAATATATTCAGATAATCCCAATTTTCTAAAAACTTCAGCTAAACTATTAGTATTAACAATTACTGACCTCCATTGCGTTAAAATTCCTTCTTCTGCTTTTGGATATTCTTTATATAAATTATCGCTAACAACAATTTCTAAAACCGCGTCTCCTAAAAACTCCAATCGTTCATTTGAAGATAAGCTTGACAAACCTTTTTCCACAACAAACGAACTATGTGAAAAAGCCTGTTTTAAAATATCTTTGTTATTAAAAACAATTCCTAATTTTTTTTCTATCTTGTGAACGTCAAAATTCATAAAGTATAAAAATTCCAAATCACAAGCACCAAATTCTAAATAAATTTAAACTTTTTAGATTTTGGTTATTGAAATTTGTTTTGATTTTATCCGCTATTTAACGGATTTAGAATTTATAATTTCTTAATAATAACTTTAATCATTTTTTAATGGTTCTCCTATTTCTTTGTAAATAGTTCCTAACACGCCATTTATAAACTTTCCTGATTGTTCTCCGCCAAAACTTTTTGCTACTTCAATTGCTTCATTTATAGCCACTTTAGGCGGAACCTCTTTGTAATTTCCAAATAATAATTCAAAAATACCCACTCGCAAAACATTTCTATCAGTTAAAGTTACTTGTTCAATTGGCCATTTAGGCGCGGCTTTTTCAATAATATCATCTAAATCATCAATTTTATTCATTACTCCGTTAACTAATGTTTGCAAAAAATCCTGATCAAATTTAGAAATACTTTGTAAATTTTTATTTAAAATGCTTTTCAAGGAAAACTGATCTTTTTTATCTTTTTCCATTTTAAATAATTCTTCCTTAGTGTAAAAGGACTTATAAAAATCCCATTCATAAAGAATCTGTGTTGCTACTAATCGTGATAAATGACGAGGAGACATAATTTTAAATAACAGCGAATAATTAACAACGAACAATTTTAAACTTAAGTTTTTCTATTATTTTTTTGTTCATTGATTTTATTTTTTAGACAACTCTTCTATGCTAAGCTCTTTTTTACTATCTTTGCTTGGCTTGGCAATATTTTTTTTGCCTTTTTTCTTATCTTTTTTTAATTGCTGTTTTTCTTGTCTTGTTAAAACAGTTATAATTTGTTTTCCTTTATAAAATCCGCAAGCAAAACAAGCGCGATGAGGCATTATATCGGTTTTACAATTAGCGCATTTTGTTAAATTAATTTTTTTTAACCGCAAATGCGCTCTTCTGTC
>Ga0209541_10008188_pt1 | contig 17317 bp, 18 predicted proteins | sample RifCSPlowO2_01_FD_184027 | JGI IMG/M metagenome (GOLD analysis project Ga0209541, IMG submission 184027) | Groundwater microbial communities from Rifle, Colorado - Rifle CSP2_plank lowO2_0.1 (SPAdes) (version 2) | ecosystem: Environmental > Aquatic > Deep subsurface > Groundwater | place...
CAATATCAATTGTGGTATCGGCTCCGCCTTTTTGCGCTTGTATCGCGTATTCCTGAAAATCGTGCGCCATCTCGCTTAACTCCCAGAGAAGTGCTACGACAAACACGACTATAGGGACAGCCGCATAGAGCATTAATCTTCGTATGATTATTCCGCGTTGACCCTTCATTAGAAAAAGCGTCGGAAAGAAATAACGCAATTCATAGATGCAGTGAAATGTTCCCAAAAATCCGCCAAGGATATGTCCGTAATTATCCCACATCCATTCAGGGGTTCCGAACGCCGCAGTTCGCCATTTCCACGGACCCCAGATAAAATAAAATCCGTACCACATCAGAATCCATGCCAAGTGAATGGTTACTCCGCGCCAATCGCGCCATTTAATAATGGGATATATGACCCCGATAAAAACCGCGATAAGCGTTAAAACTGTAACTATTATGGCTTGTAAGCTCATACGGTTATGCCTTTGAAAAAGATCATGTCCTAATATGAGAATAGTTCATTTAGAAACACTTGACAAGAATTCAGCGTTGACTATAATACAGGAAATTAGCAGTCATTAAGGTCGAGTGCTAAAGCAACACTAACAGCACGAACAGGCAATATACGAACAGCACGAACAGAAAAACTGTTAGCGCTGTTCGTTACTGTTAGCACTGTTCGCGATACATGAATATAAAACCTTTAGGCGATCGGGTGGTGATTGAGGCCCAGGATAAAAAAGAGGGAAAAACCAAGGGCGGAATTTACCTTCCGGATACTGCCGATAAAGAGCGCCCGGAACAGGGCAAAATTGTCGCGGTTGGGCCGGGACGGCTTTCTGACGACGGCAAACGCCTGCCCATGAATGTTAAAGTGGGGGATAACGTGCTTTTCACCAAATACGGCCCCAATGAAATAAAGGTCGATGAAAAAGAATATTTGATTGCGAGAGAGGAGGATATATTAGCCATTTTAGAATAAATTCTAAAATGGAAATCCTAATTTCTAAATCCTAAATCCTAAACAAATTCCAATATTCAAAATCCAAAATTCAGAACGTGTTTAGAATTTATAAATTTAGAATTTTGAGTTTGTTTAGAGTTTAGAGCTTAGGATTTAGAGTTTTAAAAATTATGCCTAAACAAATTCTTACAGCAGAAAAAGCGAAACTGGCGGTGAAGCGCGGCATTGATCTACTTGCCAACACTGTAAAAATGACGCTCGGACCCAAGGGCCGGAACGTAATTTTGGGCAAGTCATTCGGCGCGCCGCAAATCACCAATGACGGGGTTACCATTGCCAAAGAAATTGAACTTGAAGATAAATTTGAGAATCTGGGCGCGGAACTTGCCAAAGAAGTAGCATCCAAGACCAATGATGTGGTAGGGGACGGCACTACGACTTCGGTGGTGCTCGCGCAAGCCATTATTGATAAAGGTCTTAAATATACCACCCTGGGGTTAAATCCAGTCGGTCTTCGCAATGGCCTGGAATTTTGGGCCGGAAAAGTGGTGGAGGCGCTTAAATCCGATAAAATTTCACGGCCGGTAAAATCAACCGATGAGACCAAGCATGTGGCCACAATTTCAGCGGAGTCCGCGGAACTTGGCAGCATAATTGCCGAGGCCATTGAAAAAGTGGGGAAAGACGGCGCAGTCACAGTTGAGGAGTCGCAAGGCACCGGAATTGAAAAAGAAGTAGTGGAGGGAATGCAATTTGACCGCGGCTATGTTTCTCCTTATATGGTGACTAATGCCGAACGTATGGAAGCGGTAATTGATGATCCATTGATTTTGATTACTGACAAAAAAATATCCTCGATTCAGGACATTGTGCCTTTGCTTGAAAAAATATTAAAAACCGGTAAAAAAGAAATCGTGATTATTGCCGAGGACGTGGAGGGAGATGCACTGGCGACTTTAGTAGTAAACCGTCTGCGCGGAGGAATAAATGTCTTGGCAGTCAAAGCTCCGGGATTCGGGGATCGGCGCAAAGAGATGCTGGCGGATGTCGCGGTTCTTACCGGCGCTACGGTAATTTCCGAGGAGGTCGGCTTAAAACTTGAAAAAGCTGAATTTGATATGCTTGGCAAAGCGCACCGGATTGTGGCAGACAAAGACAACACCACGATTATCGGAGGCAAGGGCAAAAAAGAAGAGATTGAAAAACGCATAAAGCAAATCCGTGCGCAGATTGAAAAAACCTCTTCCGAATACGATAAAGAAAAACTGCAGGAACGGTTGGCTAAGCTTTCCGGCGGAGTTGCGGTGATTCGGGTAGGCGCGGCAACCGAGACCGAAATGAAATATATTAAATTGAAAATAGAAGATGCGGTGGCCGCCACCAAGGCCGCCCTGGAGGAAGGAATTGTGGCCGGAGGAGGATCGGCTTTGATTCAAGCGGCGGCGCACATGTTAGCGCACGCCAAAAATGAAAACCCGCCGTTTCCGGATGTTAAGCGAGAGCTTGATTCCGCCCGGGAAATCTTAATGGGTGCTTTGGATGAGCCACTGCGTCAAATTGTGGCCAACGCCGGACGGGAAGACGGCGTGGTTATTGCCAATTTGATCCGTAGCGGGGAATACGGCGGCTATAACGCCCTTACCGGAGAACTTGTAAAAGACATGTTTGCCGCCGGAATTATTGATCCGTTGAAAGTTGTGCGTTTCACCCTGCAAAACGCCGTTTCGGTGGCGGCCATGTTTCTGACTACCGAGGCCGCGGTGGTGGAGTTGCCGGAGAAAAAGGAGAAGATGCCTTCAATGCCTCACGAAGATTATTGAACCACTGATTCTATATTGAATGTGTCAATTTAATCTTAAATCCCCACAAGTTGGGGATTTAAGATTAAAGATAAATGTGATATGATGATGATGCTATGCTTGAACTTGGAGCTATAAGCGCGACGGCGCAGCAAATTTGGTCTCATCCGACTTGGGATATTGTTTCAATTTTTGCCCTGCTGTCCGGAGGGTTTTTCTATGGGATTTTCGCCGGAAAATCGCGCATTGCGGCAACCATTATTTATACTTACGTGGCGTACGCCTTATTTTTGGCTCTGCCGTTGGATGCTTGGTTTAAAAATTTCAGCGAGGTTGAGGAATTTTTTGCCAAAGTCGGGATTTTTGCAATATTATTCATTTTGCTTGCTATGACATTGGGATCGCGCCGCGGCAGGGGATTTGCGCCGGCAAGTTCCTGGTGGAAAATATTTTTGTTAAGTTTCCTGCAAACCGGGCTTTTAATCCATATTTTATTAAGTTTCCTGCCGTCTGGAAGATTTGAGATATTAGCGCCCGTAACCAAAACCCTGTTTGCCAATCCCGCGTATCATATCTGGTGGCTGGCAATCCCCATCCTGGCTGTGATAATAATGAAGCGATTAGAAACCGACTAAAATGTATGAAAGAATCATTAAAATTTAAAAAGGGCGAGGAAATTCCGGAACCGGAAGGCGGCTGGAAAGTTGGTATGAAAGCGCGTTTAGAATCTTTTGCTACTATAAGAGATAATAGTGCAAATCATCGTGTAAGGCCGGGTACGTTGGGTGTGATAAAACAAATTGGCGGTTCCGTGCATGATTTACTCATGCAGTGCAGGGCAGATGATGGCGCTATAGTGGATGTTTGGCTGAAATTTGACGAAATTTCGCCAATTAAACCGATTGAAGAAGTAGAAATGGAACGTACCAATGTTTGGTTAAGTTATAAAGAGGATAAACCAACGAAAAAAGAAAATAAAGAAGTAGCGGAAGAAGATTATTCTCATCCCAAAGCCGCCTGATAGAAATCGGGCCATTAGCATAGTGGCAGTGCACTCGCCCTGTCATTCGACAGGGCGCCCTATCGGATGATAGGGCGGTTTACTAAAAGAGTATGCATTATACTTATTTGCTAAAATTAAAGAATGGCCAAATATATACTGGCAGCACCAGCAATTTAAAGCGTCGATTTGCAGAGCATGCTCATGGTAGAGTTGCTTCAACTAGAAATTATCTGCCCGCCAAAATCATACTCTATGAGGCGTATGTTTTAAAAAGCGACGCGGAACGCAGAGAAAAATATTTAAAAACTACAGAAGGCAAACGATTTCTACGCCAGCAAATAAGAGATTATTTAAAAACAGAAATTATAATGGGCCTATAGCTTAGTGGTAGAGCACTCGGTTTGCATCCGAGAGATCGGGGTTCGACTCCCCGTAGGTCCACTGTATGATACTTCGAGCCAGAGAACTGCTGATTTAGCTCGAAGATTACTGACAATTTCGCGGTTCCAAAACCTTTATTTCTTGTGTACGGAATTCCGTCAGGGAATAATAATTTCTGGAACCTCGGGCGCGTTTCGGGCCGCAGGTCAAACCACTGCCGGCCAAGATCGCGTATAAAAGCAACGGCGTAGGCCAAGGCGGCTTCGATATCAAACTGATCAATCTTGCATTCGGCCATCGATATCTTTACGGCCGCTACTTGGTTATCCATTTCCTGTTTTCGTTCAAGAAATTCTTCTTTTGTATAAGACCCGTCCTCTCGCATCTCGCAAATGCGTTTTTTCTTTGCCTCAAGCTCGGCAAGCCGAACTTCATACTGTTTCGCTTCAAGTTCAAATTTCTTTCCCCGCTCCTGCCAGAGGGTAAGAAAGGTTTCTTTAAATACTTTGAGAAATTCGTCTTTCGGGGTTATTTTTTGCAAATATGCCAAAAACTCTTTTTCAAGATCGGCCTTGGGTATTCCTTTGCCGAACATTGAGCAATTCTTATTTCCGCAGTGGTAGTAATAATACCGGCCGCCGTTGCCTCGGGGGACACTGCCGGTAAGCGGCCGGCCGCAGGGCCCGCAAGTAATGGTGCGCCGGAGCGGAAAGTCGGAACCGCGCTTTTGCCGTTTTGTCATCTTCGCTTTCCCGGATCGTACCAGCATGATCTGATACATTTCTTCTTTGGTGATCATCGGTTTATGGAGTCCTTCCACTTCTTTGCCATTCCACGGGTTAACAATTATCCCGGCGTAAAACTTTAAATACTTGCCGAGAACGCGGTCTATAAATTGAATGGTGGTTTTCTTGCCTCGGATTTTAGCCAAGCCCCACTCATCAAGCATATGCGTCAGTTCCGTTTGCGAGCAAAGGCCCTTTGAAAATTCTTTAAGAGCTCGCTGAATGAGTGGGAACGATTTTTCATCCGGCGGATCGGGATGCGTCTTTTTCTCGCCTCGTTTTTTGAAATGAGCGCACGCGTAGCCGAAGGGAGATTTCCACGGATAGATGCCGTGGTCAATCTTTTTACTCATGCCATCCGAACAGCATTGTTTTCTGATCGCGTTATCAAATTCCGCAAAGCCGGCAAGCATGGTTTCAAATAATTTCTCGGCCGGCTTGTTACCGATGGGTTCGGTAACCGAGTGAAGGGTCACGCCGTAGTCCACGAGAATCTTTCGGACCGCGAAATGGTCATCGGTGTTACGAGCGAATCTGTCTACGCGCAACACCACAAAGACCTGAACCCCGCCTTTATTTTTGCGGCAAAACTCAAGAGCCCGCAAAAATTCCTTTCGGTTATGCATGCTCAAATCCTTGGCGCTCTCGCCCTCTTCGCGAAAAACTTCCAAAACCTCAATGCCTTTTTCTTGGCAGTATTTGCGGCAATTTTCATCTTGGAATTCAAGCGAGGTGCCTTTTACCTGCTCATCGCTTGATACCCGTATGTAGATGATTCCTTTCATGATTTCTTATGTGTTAGTATGGGTTAGTTTTTATGAATTAGTAGGAATTAGCTTATCGGTTAGTATCGGTTAGCTGTTTAATTAAGTTCTATTAGTCGGTGTATTTTTCTTAGGAATTAACAGGAATTAGGTTTCGCGATCTTTACCGGTTAGCTGGTGTATTTTCTCGCTCAATACAACCCCTATGCTACCTCGTGAGACAAGTCAACTTTTACTTGCCCACAGCGACTATTGGTGAAAATTTCGGGTTTTATTTCCCGTTTATTCCCGTTTTTTCCCCGCTATGTCCGAGGCGTATCGGTGTATTTTTCTTGGGCCTTCTTTCGCTCCTGATCGCGTATGAGAAGTTGATCTTCAACATAATCACGATAGTGTATTTTCAGCAGGCCGTTGCTTCTAAACCACGACTTGACCGTATCCAGCGAGACACCAAGCTTCTCGGCGATTTCTGGGTACTTGAAACCCTTCCATTTCATGTCTATCGCAATTTTAAATTTTTTCTTAAATTTTCTCATTGGTGTATTTTTGCGGTTTTTTCTAAAATTCCTTTTGGGGACACTCTTGGACTCTATTTTTTATTTTGGTTTTCCTAATAAACTACTTATTTATCGGGGTTTTCATAATTCAGACCATTTGGGAAAATAGAGTTTAATAGAGTTGAAAAGTGTCCTTAAGTGTCCTTCGCCGCGTGGCAAATTTTATTGGTCGGTGTATTTTCATTAATCGTATTGCGTCATCTGTTGAATCCGTTTGTTGAAATACGCTCCTCGGTTTCGTATCGGCTTTCCATTTCCAGAGTTATCCTTTTCCTTAATTTCGTTATAAATTTCCTCAATTACCGTAAATCCATACTTTTTAAGTACTGACAGTATGAATCTCATATCTTTCTCGCCTAGATATTCCGCTATCTTCTTGCATCGTTCCTCTTCATAGTTTGCTGGATAAAACTTACTTACAGGAGAACGATCATCAATTTTTTGATGATCCGATATTGTTTTTTCGTTATTGTTATAATCTCTCTTTTCGTTATCGTTATTGGAACTTCTGCCAAAGCCAACTTGCGAACCCATAGAAAACCCTTGTGCCAAGCGCGTTTTCTCCTCTTTTAACTTCTGCCAACCTGTCTCAACTTCTGCCGGTGTAGCCGCCTCATTAGCGGGTATATTGACCCCCGAACTTCTGCCGGACTTCTGCTCATCATCTTTTTCAATATCCTTAAATCCGCCGGTAGAGAGCGGATAATTCTGGATGTCCACATAGAACGAACCTCTGCGGCCTTGCTGTCTCGGAAACCCTATCAACTTCTTCCGCTTAAGCTCCAGCATGAGTTTGTTGATTACATTTTTTGAGTATCGGCCTTGAAAATCTTTGCTTAAGCTCTCGTAGCTTGTCATAAATCTTCCCGTCCTCGGGTTTGCGTTGATCCATAACCAAAACAATACCAGCATCTCATCGAGCAATAGCAGGCCGTCCAGATACGCGGTTCGTATGCTTCGGGATAGCCGGATGAAGTCATCGTTCTCAATTAAGATTTTCCTGTTTTTCATGCTCATAGTTCATATTTAGGAAATCGCTAGAGGGCGTCGGAATACATCAGCGACTTTAATTCTTTAATGGCCGCCGTGAATTTACGCGGCTCGACCCTTGCTCGGCCATTAAAAAAGCCCTCAAGCAATTTCGCTCTGCCTTCGCTATCCGCAAAGACAAACCGAAACCGCCGAGGGTCGGTCTTATCAATACTTACAAGCCGGTATTCCTCGGAAAGAAGAAATACAGCGGTATAAAAATCACTTGTTGCGAACTGATTTTTCATTGTTTTTTTCATCTTTATTTTTCGCCTGCTCAATTATTTCAATCCAGCGATCGTAAATAATCTCGGCAAGAATCAAAAAACTGTCGCGGATTTCCTCGATTTCTTTATCCGAAAGCTTCGGATCGTTTAATAATTCTTTTACGCGTTCAACGCTCAACATAAAAAATAGGCTTTTCTTCAAGCCTATCTTTATGCCGTTGACTCACTTTGGACTCACGCGAGTCGCACTATTTTGAGAAAATATCTTTTATCCAAATGTGGCTAGTGCGCCATTCAAAAATTTCTACCCCCAAATCTTTACTTGTTTTTTCATTAACGGCTCTCATCGCATCATAAACGCTTCTTGCAGTATCTCTACGCCATTCTTTTAAATCGAGGGTTTCTATTTCGGGGATACGCGTGCCGAACGGTCTGGGAAATACTTCCTTACACAAAAAATATTGATTGGTCATAAGCGGTATTTCGCAGTTCTTTTCGCCTAGAATAATTTTTCCTGAATTTTCATCAAATGAAAGTTCGCCGGAGACAACCGCCTCGTCTTTTTTCGCCGGCTCTTCTTTATTAAAGTCCATTAATCTCTGCCGCTCTTGGATGAGCGCATGCTTATTCGGATCGACGACATAAATTTCATATCTGGTTATTGGCACGCCATCGATTGTTTTTGACGGCTTATCAATTATCTCAACATGGCTGACCAGCTTATTTTTCTTGAGATTAGCAACATATTGAACAAGATCCCGGTAACCATCAAGCACACTGGTAATCGGCACAAGATCACTATCGATTTTATATCTATTCGCGGACGGATTTATTTCCATCTCCTGCAGAATAAAATCGATAATTTTAATTAAATCTTTATAGGGATTTTCCATATTCATTTTCATTTTTCTTATATAATCTCACATAGTTGATATATGAGATTTTGTGAATACTGTTGGCTGTCTTATACCCTGATGCTACCTCAATTTTGTGGAGGTATCAACCTAAAATAAGATTAGGGCATAAAACTGTTTAGAAGATTTTGTTTATTTTCGTAACCCGCTATTAGCCCGCGTGTCGCTTTGTTTTTTCTGAACTGCGAAACGGTACCCATAAAATTATCAGCAATCTTTATCTTTGACTGTGCAAAATTTCGATAATAAGTATCAATGTGATTCTTAAGGATTACTTCAAAGAAGTTTTTTAGCGGTTCGCCCTCGTAGCGCTCATCTATTATTTCATTTACGAATTCCTTGTCTATAAACTGAAATTGATTGTTATACTTTAGTTCTCGTAGCAACTCCTCGTCAGATTTGACTGCTTCAATAATTTCTCTACTCTTTTCGGGAAGGAGTATTTTGTAGGTATTCAATCCCATAATAGACAATCCCTTGAATACGGGGAATAGAATCCCGGAAATCTTTTTGGCGATAATTATTGGGAACCGCTTTTGCTCTTGTGAAGATTTTAGAAATAAAAATAATTCAATATCGGGAAATATCCACCCCCCGTTTTTTATCAAGCAGGTTATAGGGACCCTATTTAGCTCCCCCTCAATAATAAATGGCTCTTTTGACACTACCTCCGATTTCTTTAGGTAATTATCAAGAATTTTTATGAGCAATTCTTGGGTTTCGGACGCGTTGATATTTTTCTCAATGTGTTTTTCCGCAGTTTCTTTCAAGGTTTTCAGCTTCTTAATTTCTGGGATGCTCTCAAATGGTGATTGGACAAAAGATTCTTTATCTACAAGCAGCCGAAACAAGTCGGGCTCAATGCGAAGATTGCCGGGTCCGGTTTCCCCCAATAAATACTCCAGCTCATTTCTGACCAGCACTTTTTTACTCAAAAGCAGGTTTTGAAGCCGGTGATCAAAATATAGCTCGATCTCCTCTTTTGAGAGGGAGGAGAGGGGTTGTTTGTTGAGCTTTTTCTGTATTTCTTTAAGCTTTTTAGACATAGTTAATCAGTCCCTATAATATAATAGGGACTCAATATACTGCAAGTAGACATGTTTTATAATATTATAAAACAACTGTAGTTTCTCTATTTTTGGCCTCTTGGCTTGTGTTATTTAGTCCTCTATGCTAATATATGAACTGTAGCCTACCTTTAAGGTATTCTGCAGTATAAATATGGATAATAAACCCAAAAAAGGCGAATACGTGGATGTCTTATTGAGATCCTCCAGAACCATCTTTTCAACGAAAGATGTTGCTTTGTTGTGGGGCGAAGAGAGAGAAGATACGGTCAGCGCTCGATTGAACAAGTATGTTAAATCAGGAAAGTTAATAAGAGTTCGCCGTGGCTTATACGCCAAAGATAAGAACTACGACAAATTTGAGTTAGCCACTAAAATTTACACTCCTTCGTATATCAGCTTCGAGACCGTCTTAGCTAAGGCCGGAATTGTATTTCAGTTCTACGGCCAGATTTTTGTGGCATCATATGTCACAAGAGAAGTGAAGGTTGACGACCAGACATACGCATATAAAAGAATCAGAGATTCAATTCTCACCAATCATGCGGGCATAAAAGCAAAAAACGACTACCACATTGCCTCTCCCGAGAGAGCGTTCTTGGATGTTGTCTATTCAAATAAAGATTATCACTTTGATAATTTGTCGCCTCTTAATTGGGAAAGGGTTTTTGAGATTTTGCCCATATACGAAAATAAAAGTATGGAGAAAAAAGTAAAAAGATACCATAAATCAATTAACAAATCATAAAAATATGGCTCTCGATACCGCGAAGCATAAAAATATACTTATAAAAATTTTGAAAGATATTTACACCGATACCAGCGTCGGTCCTCTTTTAGGTTTTAAAGGTGGTACGGCCGCCTATTTGTTTTACGAATTAAGCAGGGCATCGCTTGATCTCGATTTCGATCTTTTGGACGAAACAAAAGAAGATCAGATATTTGAAAAAATGGAATTGATTGCAAGAAATTACGGGAAAGTAAAAGAACATAGGAAAAAGAGATATAATCTTTTTCTCCTGCTTTCTTATGAAGATGAAGCGCCCAATATAAAGATCGAAATTAATCGCAGAGAATTTGGATCAAAATATGAAGTGAAATCTTACCTCGGTATCTCCATGAAGGTCATGGTTCGTGAGGACATGTTTGCCCATAAACTGGTTGCAATGTATGAACGGATGGGAAAAGCGAATCGTGATATTTTTGATGTTTGGTTTTTTGGGCAGAAGGATTGGCCTATCAATAAAGAAATTGTTGAAAAAAGAACTGAGGTGCCTTTCAAAGACTTCTTACAGAAATGCATTGAGGCGCTTGAGAAATTACCCGACCGCGATATCCTTGCCGGCATGGGTGAGCTTTTAGACGAAAAGCAGAAGGCATGGGTAAAAGCGAAATTGAGAACCGAAGTAATATTCCAACTGAAATTGAGGTTGGAGAACGAAAAATAGTGCAAAGAACCAAAGATGAAACATGAAAATTAAGGATTTACCAAAAATTGATAGGCCAAGAGAAAAGCTCGAGAAGTATGGACCCGAGCGACTTTCGGATTCGGAGCTTTTAGCCATTCTTTTGAGAACTGGCAGTGAGGGCGTGAATGTTGTTGAGCTATCAAGTAAAATTCTGAAGAAATTTAGCGGCGTTGGATTGGCTAAGGCATCGGTTAAAGAGCTAAAAAATACTTTTGGCCTTGGAGCCGCAAAAGCATGCGAGATCGTGGCCAGCTTTGAGCTTGGCCGCCGGCTTCTGCAAAATAAGCAATCCGTTTTACTACTTTCACCACAGGATGTTTGGGATCAGCTGAAAGATATCCGCGATAACAAAAAAGAGCATTTTGTAATATTCTTTTTGGATGCTAGAAATCAGGAAATCAAACGGGAAATCATATCGGTTGGTTCTCTTAACGCAAACCTTGTTCATCCACGAGAAGTATTTGAGCCAGCAGTCAGGCACTTGGCCGCGCATGTAATTATCGCCCACAATCACCCGGCCGGAGACCCTGAACCATCGGAGGAAGATTTAGCGACAACAAAACAACTGACAGAGGCAGGTGTAATTTTGGGCATCGAAGTGATAGATCATATTATTGTTACGAAAAGCAGTTATTTTAGTTTCAAGGACGGAAATCTAATATAAATTATTGGTATATGAAGCATTATTTTTACTACAAAGATAAAAAACAAGTCGTACCTGTTTTGGACGAGGAAAAAAATAAGCAGGCAAAAAAGAAGCTTGCTCATATCCTTAAAACCAAAAAGGAATTAATACCAAATCACTTTATTGAGCGGTGGTCAGATGTTGCTTTGTATAACCCAGGTGGCGATGTTGAAAAAGCCAATGCGATTTTGATTAATGCAGAAGATGGCGCTTATGATCTATCTAATCCACTTAATGACATGACAGGAAAAGAGTGGGTAAAGTTTAGCTGTAGCTGGTTTATTTTTAATGCTTTGCACAAAGATTTGAAAGAAGAGCGAGAAATATCTCCTAATACCCAGGATCATCCGGCGACATTTTCACCCACGATGATTGAGGGGTTTATAAACTTTTTTACTAAAAAAGGAGAGGCTGTGTTGGACCCGTTCTGTGGTATTGGAAGTACAATGGTCGCTTGCAAACGCACCGGTAGAGTTGGATATGGTATTGAGCTCAACGAAAAATATTATGATCTATCTCTCAAACGTACTCCAGAATTCAAAAAGACCATCTTTAACGAAAATGCCGCCAATATTAAGAAATTAAAGCTACCCAAAATTGCCTTTTCGATATCGTCACCTCCGTATTGGGATGTATTGAACAGAAGTACCAAAGATTTCAAAAAAGACAGGACTAAAGACGGCTTCGATGTTAATTATTCGGAAGCAGAAGAAGATTTGGGGAACATCGGTGACTACGACATTTTTCTAGAAAAATTGGCGAATATATACTTTGATATTTTCGATTTACTCAAAGACGGAGGCTACCTCGTGGTAATCGTGAAGAATATTAAGAAGGAAGGTAAAATGTATCCATTGGCCTGGGACTTGGCGCGACTTCTCTCAAAGAAGTACATGCTCAAGGATGAGAAGCTTTGGATACAGGATAAGGTCGGACTAGCCCCCTACGGATACCCCTCAGCATGGGCAAGCAATATTTTGCATCATTACTGCTTGGTGTTCCAAAAGAAATAATATGTCTTTAACCATTTCACAAATCATAAAGAACCTTGTCGACGTAAACGATATCAAACATGATCGTCAGTATTCGCGCGTCGCAAAGCTTCACAAGTATTGGTCGAGAAAACCTTGGTTTGTCGTTGATCAATACATAGAGAAATACTCCAAAAAGAACCACGTCGTTTTGGACCCGTTTTGTGGTAGTGGAATTATAGGATTGCAGTCAGTCTTGGCCGATAGAAACTTCATCGGATACGATCTGAATCCTTTCGCTGTGTTCTTGGCAAAAAACTCTATGGATGTCAGCTATGATCAGGTCTCTTTCGAGGATGAGTTCTCAGTAATTGAGCAGGCTGTCCGGGAAAAAATAATGCCTCTCTACACGACAAAAGACAAATATATTCTGTACACCATTCTTGGAAAGAAAAACAGCAAGGACTATAACGCTGTCATCGCCGACAGTAGTTTCCGGAATAAGCAAAAAGTTAGCCTCTTTCAAGAAGAGCTAGAGCCGACCGTAAAGTTTCCTAAGAGCTTGAAGTATCCGGACATGGACTTTCCGAAGAAGTTTTATAAGGATCGCTTTTCTTACAAGGGCGTAAAGAGGGTGTCAGATATGTTCACAAAGAGGAACCTCTTTGCTTTGGCAACGCTTCATACCGCTATCAACGCACTACCTCTAAAAAACAGGGATTTATTCATGCTCGCTTTCACAAACACCTTATTGCATGTGAGCAAATTAAAAGCGGAGAATGTTCGTCCTCTTGGTGTAAATAACTTTTGGATTCCGGATGACTTTATTGAGGAGAATGTTTGGTGGAGATTTGTTGATCGAGTCGATAATGTAAAAATGGCGAAGGTGGTTATCTCAGAGAAAGCTTCACGCAACAAAGTCTCTAGTCCAGTATCAAAAATCTACAACAAGTCATCGCTGAAAATGACTGAGATAAAACCGTCCAGCGTGGACTACCTGATTACCGATCCTCCATACGGTGACACCATCCAATACTCTGAACTCTCCTATATCTGGAATTGCTGGCTCGAAAAAGAGTTTGAGATTGAGAACGAAGTTATTATAAATCCCGTGCAAAAAAAGGGAGTAAACGAATACTACGACCAGCTCACCGCTTTTATCGGTGAAGCGAAAAGGGTTCTAAAAAAAAATGCCTACTTCACGCTTGCGTTTCACAATAAGGATTTGAAAATTTGGATCAGTCTTTCGGAATTAATAAGGGATCACGGGATGGAATTGGTGGACATATCATCTTATGACACCTTTGGCAGTCCCTACAACAAAAACTGGGCTAAATTCTCGCCTAAGTCCGACTTCTACGTGACCTTTGTAAATTCTCAAAAGAAAGCACCAGCGACGAGTAAAAAAGCGATCTACCCTGACGAGATTGCGAATGAGATCGTCAAATGTCTTGGTAAGAACAATGGCAAACTCTTTAATCTGAATAAGGCGTATGATCTGTTTGTGGGCGTCGTGATAAGCAAGATTTTCGATGGGTCTCAAGTCACCGAACACGAACGATTGAGCATTGAGAATATTACGAATCTCTTTCGTGATGTTCCCAAGGAGGAGAAGCGTGAGCAGAAAAAAAAAGAGGTTCAGCGAAGCTTATTTAAATTACAACACGTTTAATTTATGGAAATATACACCAAAGATTTTTTCAATATATTCAAAGCCAACTTTGATTTTGAGATCGTCGAGACTGAAATGGGCCTGGCTGTCAAAATGCCTGCAAAGGAGGCTTTTATCTATAGCAGTATTACCGGTGCCGGGTACTTTGAAAATCCGATCTATCCTTTCACTCCGAAAGGCTTGATGAAGCTTTTCTATAATGCGTTTAACTACAAATTCGTATCGGGCATTTTTGACAATGGTGTCCTCAAAAACACGCCGTACATTTTGTCGCAAGCAAAGAAATATTTGTTTGAGGGCGATAAATATATCGTTCCTATTGAGTTTGAATCGGAAGAGAAGTTGATCGATCTACTCAAGGCAAAGTTCGATCACACAAAAGACCGAGAAAACTATATCATCCAGCGCATCGAGACAAGTAAACAGGGCAACGGGATGGAACCCTTTATGGAGTACCTAGCTGGTGAATACTTCCGACATCTCGGCTTCATCGTAGAGAACCAGATACCTCTCGCCCACGCTATAGGCTCTCCGGACTTTGCAGGATATGGTCTGAGTGAGATTATAACTAAAATAAGCAACTATGGATATCTCCCAAGCACCGGTTTCCACATGATCGAGTTGGCGCTCATTAGAAACTTCAAGCAGGGAACTAAAAACGAGACCGACCACGTTACTCACGACTTCATTGTCGGCGAAGCAAAAACCGGCAACCTCGTCATGACCAAACAGCTGGGAAAATATCTCAACACCGGATTGTTCGATCAAGGGTTCGAGATTCATCCGGCAAAGGCAAAGCCATCAAAGAACTATTTCGGTCTGATCAGTTTGGATGCCGACTTCAAAATAAAAATCACTCTCCCCGTAACCAAATATACGGCGGAAAATCCACTATCACGGGAAGAGTACACAGTCTGGCTCGGGAATTACATTAAGTTTTATCTCATTTCAAATCTCACGAACGACGAGCTCAAGCAGTTCTATCTCGAGTCGAAAGGTGAAGAGATAAACAAAGAGTCCGACCTCGTTAGTTTCGTCTTGGCATTGGAGACGGAAGCGATTCTGGAAAAAATTAAATCCTTGTAATATGGCGTACTCCAGCGACGAAATTATAAAAAGAGAGATTCTAGATACCCTCGGCCACGAAACCAAAGGGATTAAACTTCGAATCTTTCCACAGAGCAGTAACGAGGATCAAAAGCCCTTTTCAGAGGGTGGTCTTACTTTTGGATTTGAGGGCGTTTCTTATGGCTCGTGTGACGCCGCATGGTATGTGGATGAGAAATGGGTGGACGGACTTAATGGCAAAGAGATAAACAAGAAGCCGGTGATCGCATTGGAAGGGACTGACGCTTTAAGCAGGAACTCCGCAGGCAACGCTCTTTATCAACGATTTCACCATGCACTTGGTGGAGTAAAGAACGGCATCATCGGTGTTTATTATTTGAAAAAGGGTACGCAGAAAATCCAGCCAGACCTCTACGGTATGGCTTACTTTGCCTCTAAGGTTGAGAAAGGAAAATATCTAGTGATTGATGATCTCTCGGTGGTCAAGGATTTATTGGAATGTTATCACGATCCCGTGGAGTTTTCTGCCTATATTGATGCCTATCTCAAAAAAATGTATGAGCTTTTTAATACAAAATTTCAGCAATTTTACAATGGAGACTGGAAAGAGTTTGCAAAAAAGAGATCAACAATAATAAAGGACGACTATGTTATAAAATATGCCGGAAGAAGTAGAAGGAATTTTACCGACGGGTCTCAACGAGCGGGTCATATTGCAGTAGGTGAAATGTTTCTCACTAAGTATTATTTTTATGATAAAAAATTCTACTATCTATTTCCGAAAATGACACGAGATGATCTCGATTATTTGGATAAGAATAAAAATACCGATAAAGAATGGTTTTTACTACGCAATGAGCCCAATGTATTTATAAAAACCATTGACGACGTAGAAGGAGTCGATAAGAACATTAAGAAAAAACTTCTTCAAATAAAGGACGAGCCACTGAAAGGTGGTGCGTTTACAACTTTCAATACATATACCAAAGAGATTGTATCTAAATTAGAATCAGGAGAATATCGAATAAAAGATTAGGATAGTAAACTCTACGGCCTCACCCCGGAGGAGATTAAAATTATCGAGCAATAAAATGGAATGGACAAAAATAACAACATGGGAGTTCACTGATTTCCAGTCTTGGCTGAGGGATTTAGACAATCAAGAATGTTGGCGGCACGAATTAAAAGAGAGGATCGATTTGGAGAATCAGCGAATTAGAAATACTTTTTGTGCCTTCGCTAATACTAACGGAGGCATGATTGTTTTTGGTGTTGATAATGCAAAAAATATCATTGGAGTGAACGCAGACAATGAATTAAGAACCAAAATCGATCGTATTGTCAACGCAAATATCCTACCTGCAATAGCGTCCAGTGGATGGGATATAAAAACTTTCAAAATTCCAAGAAAAAGAATGAAATTCATATATAGCGTTTATGTATTTCCTTCCGGATATTTTATTAAACCGCACGTTACGGAACATAAGATATATAAGCGAGGAAATGGCGAAAATATTCCAATCCACGATGGAAGTGAAATACGAGAAAAATTTTTAATAAACAAATTTGACCCAAAGAACATCGGTGATCTTGAACGTGATCTTGCTAAATTAAATAATGCCAGATTCAACCCAGATCACATAGATGTTTTATATCTAAAATCTTTAAAGGGGTATCTGGAAGATCGTAGTGCAGGGAGAAGCCCTGAGTTTAACGCTCTATCGTGCATGCTCACTGAGATAGCTAATCTCTATGAGGGTATAAAAAAGAAACAAGCGATCGGTATCACTACCGGCGAAAATGTGGGGGTTCTTGATAGCTCGAGCATTCTTGATGATTGTAGTCGTCTATCACTGTGAATTACGAAACTCCTCTTTTCTCTCATTTTCATATACAATAACAACAGGCTCTAAAAGAGCCTGTTGTTATGAAAACCTTCATCAAACTATACGATGATATTGTAACAAAAGTTAAGTTC
>Ga0209541_10008189_pt1 | contig 17316 bp, 17 predicted proteins | sample RifCSPlowO2_01_FD_184027 | JGI IMG/M metagenome (GOLD analysis project Ga0209541, IMG submission 184027) | Groundwater microbial communities from Rifle, Colorado - Rifle CSP2_plank lowO2_0.1 (SPAdes) (version 2) | ecosystem: Environmental > Aquatic > Deep subsurface > Groundwater | place...
GTTAAGATTCCCACTAAATCAAATGCCTTCTTTGGATAAAATTCACTTATCCTAGAAAAAGGAAACGTTTGGTATTTACAAATTTTTCTGACAACTCTCTAATCGTAAATTTCATTCGGAGATACTGTGAGAATTGTTCTTATGAGCTTATTGTAGTAGAAAAAAGTGCCGGGGAAGGGATTCGAACCCTCGAACCCACTAAGAGACAGGATATCTTCTCACATTACTGACCTTAAGTTTCGCCGACAAAATTGTCACCTGCGCATTTGGCCAGTCTTTGCTACCCCGGCATATACTTAAAAACAAGGTTTGGTTTTATAAATTATTCTCTTTTTTTCATTGAAGAGGCCATATTTACCGTTCCATTAAGTAAATTAGTTCTTTGTTTAAGAGTGGTATGAGGGGGACAGTAACCGAATTTCTTCCAAACTTCAATTTTGGTATTATGTTTTGGGCTTTTAAACCCAATTTCAGTAATCCATTTACCTACATTTGGAGTAGTATCCATAACTATTGAATACATAATGTTTTCATTTATCCTCTGTCTTCTGGGAGCGTAATAACGTGGTGAGAAACCTAATTCTAATAACAGATTAAAAACATATTCCATTAAATCTTTAGATATTGTTGCTACTTTAATCTTAGGTTTGTAATTAAACGTATTGCAAAAAGTGGGATTTTTAGTTTTCACATTGCTTTTACAAAAATAAATGCTTTCATCTGTATCAAATAGACCTCTCAAAAAACATTTCTTTTGACTCGCCGTTTCAAGCTTGGGAAGATTAACTTCTAATTTCTTTCCGCCACGGAGGTTAAACTCTTTCTGAATTGATTTAACAAAATCTTTCTCAAAAATGTAAACCCCACAAACTTCAACAGAAGGATATTCTTTTAATTCTACTTTCTTATCAAATAATCTATTAAATTTGGGCACAACTACTTCTTTATAGAAAGTGAACTCTTCAATTAAATCTCCCGTTAAAGCGAATTCGTAATGATTTTTAGTGATACTTAGACAACCATCTCCCAAATACCATCCTAAAAATTCAGCGGCGTTATCATCCATGATGTAATGTGTGGAATGCAAAAAGAGTATAAATATTTTGCTACCTAGTGGAAGGCTGAACGCAGGTGTCTATTTTTAGTAGGTATGATATAAAAGAAATAGTTTATTTATAAAATATATGGTTAAGAGAAATGATTAAACAAAAATTCTTACTTTCTAGGTGCTCGTCTCTTTCCCCTTATAGCCGTTAATAATCCATTCTGTTGTGGAATTAATTCTAACCTTTCCAATAATTCTCCCCACATGTAAAAGTATTCCCTAACATTTTCATTTCTGGGCATATATGTTCCAGAACCATATCCTTCTCCTATAAATTGTAATGCTTCGACTATATGTTCTTGTCTTGCCCTAAGCATTTTTTCTTCAGTATAATCTTTTATGCCGGCTCTAAAACTTTCTCTTCTTTCTGGAGAAGATCTTTTATTACTAGCGTCAAGGCGCAAGTTTTCAATAAGGTCTAAATTCATAAAATGAGCTAGAAAGTTAAGGTGATCTAAAGGCGCTATGGTATCTTCAACTTCTCCTGGATCTTTAGATTTTAATAGGTCAATAGATTTTATTCGTTGTGTGGCATTTGGATTGGCATAAGCTCTTTCAAATGCTAGGAAATTAACCAATACTTTTTTTAAATCATCAAAATGGGGGAAAGAAATTCCTCCTTCTGCATTTAAATAAGTGACTAAATCATAACCAAAGGGGTGTCTTCCAAAATCCTCTAAGTCTAAAAGTCTTGTACCAATAACGTGATGTAATCTACAATCTCCGTGCTGAATAGCTGTTCGATCTCCAAAAGCAAGTATCCCTTGCTGTACTATGTTCATCAATTCTACATTTAAATCTAATCCTTTATACTTTCTAGATAAAGCTAATAATTTTTCTTCTCTTTCTTCCGGTAATTTTTCACCAGTACTTGCTGCGGCGTTAAAATCAATGATAGTCAGTAAATAATCTTCTATTCTTCTAACGGCTCTATAAGCAGTTTCTACTTCTTTCAAATGCTCGCTGAACCTATGGTTTTGGGCTCTTATTTTTCCATCAAATCTAGCAATGGTGTGTCTAGCTGCTCTGTATAATAACTCTCTTTTATAATTTCCATTATCTTGAGCTTTTAGAAACTTTTCCCTTTCTGTACTTTTAGTCAAATATTCAAAGAGTAATACATTTTCTGGAGCAGAATATCCCACTACTGGTGCTACCAATCTATTGCCTCCTTTAATAAATGTTGAAATTCTATCGGTATTTTGCCATTCTCTGGCCCAAAGCATCGCGGGGTGATGACTAGCTGTATATTCATCACTTCCGCTAGGATGAAAATATTGTTTTCCAAAAAAAGTGTGAACTACCGTTCCACTTTGATCTTTGAAATCAATGCCAGAAGTTATGGAGTGTGAAGAGGTCCTTACGGGAGAATATTCTACTGATCTAGCTGCTTCCAATACTTCTGCTGGAAAACTGGTAAATCCTTTATAATCAGATAATCTTAGTTGGTCTAATTGCATGATAATACCTATTTTACCTCAAAAACTCTAAAAGTAGGTTAAAATAGTACTATATTTATAAAGATTACGTTTATTTTACTATTATGTAATGATTAAATCTGTTTGATGAGGGGTATTAGTTTAATATACCTAATGCTGGTATGTTAACCTTGATATTTCGTGTATGGCTGAAACCATTCTTCTATAGCGATCTATCATATACCCCAACTCTCCATTATTTTTAGTGTGATTCTTTTCCAAGAAGTCATTTGCTGTTCTAACTAACAGATGTTTTTTATTTGAAAGTTGTAATCCTCTCTCTTGATCATTTTTGTAATATGCTTTTATTATTTCCAAATACAAATCTTCGGATTGTCGTAATAACTGCTCAATTTCTTGCTGTTTATCTTTAGAAAGGTTTATTTTACTCATAGTCCTGGCTACTCTTTTTGCCTCGTCAGCAATAGCTTCTAAATGAAAGGTTAGCCAATAATAATTTAATAAATCAATAGCGCTAATCCCGAAATTTTTCAACATTTTGCTGGGATTTCCAATTCCAAATCGTATCGCTCTATATAAGAGGTAACTTAATCGATTTACATCTTTATCTCTTAAATTCAAATTGTCGGAGTTATTTTCTTGAAAAGTAAGTGAACAATCTTTTAACATGGAACGGATAATGATGTCCATCTTTTTGACTAAATCTTGAACGGAAACGTGGTCCATATCTAAAAAATCTTTAGTAACTATTTTGGTAGAATCTATCTCTAATACTTCTAATGCAATAAGCTCTCGCACATACTCTAAGATCTCTTTAGATTTATCTCTAATCTCTTTTCCTTTGAAAACTATCTCTCTATAATTTTCTATATAAGCGGCATTTAATTCTCTTTTTATCTGAAAAAATTCTTTTCCATCAACGTCAATAATTTTCTTTTTTTCTTCATCGTGCTTATTCTCATTGAAACTTAGAAATAGATTATTATCCTTTTCATCAAAATAGATCAGATCCCCTTTCTTAAGCTTATTTTGTACTACCCAAGTCTTAGGTAAAGAAACTACAAAACTGCTTTTTCCAAACGAAATTAATTTTCTATATTCCATGGTCACATTCCCCCCTAAATTGTAACGAGCATATACCTTTGATGGGTAACTATATAGTATTAGGGAAAGGTATTTATATTTAAAGGTTATGTATATAATTATCACAATTAGATTTAGTACGATGAGTATAATGGGGGGTGAAGTATAATGTCTCTAAAGAAATTATTGGGTCTAGAAGCGTTTCCTTTAAGTGAAACTGAAATTATGAAGAAAATAGACGATGCTTATCAAACTAGTCGGGACGAAATAGTCTTTACCTTTAATAGTAAAAAAGTAACTGTGCGTTTAAGTAAGATTTCACCGCTGGGAATGATGACTGACAACCACGACTATTTTGCGCAGTAGGATTTGTTGAAATAGGTAAAGCTTACTTGGAAATCAAACAGAAAACTCTTTAAACCTGCTTTCTTTCTTTCCTTTTATGATTAATTTGTCTTTCACAAAATATCTTAAAACTGGTTTAACCAGAACATTCAAAGCAATCAAAGAACATTGGCTGTTAGCCATATTGTTAGTGTTTCTGCAATTAATCTTGATCTTTGGATCTGGAGCAGTTATATTCTATTATCAAATCCAACTCATCAACGATGCTCAGGGAATAATCAATCCCTTACAAAACGCTAACTACGATTCTAATGCGCTGGAATCTGGACAGCCTTTTAGTGAGGATCTCATTTCAGTGTATACTAGCTACCAGAGTTTGATCCGCAATTTGATTATATTCTTATTAATCCTAACGGCAATTTTCATTTTTGTACAAGGGGCAATTTGGGTAGTAAGCAGTTTCATGTTAATGGATAAAAATAAAGAAAAAGATGATAATAACCATAAACACGAAAACAAAAACATTCATTTTTACCATAAATTTTACACTGCTTGTAAACCTATTTTTTCATTGTGGTTAAAATTTGTTGCATCATCTTTGGCAGTATTAATCCCTTTTGCTCTAATTTCCTACTATATTCTTAAGACTTTGATCGGATTAGAATATTCCGTTGATACTGTATCATACTATGCCCAAATAATTGTTTATATATTTGCGGCGATCTATTATTTGTTATTAGTAGCTTATGCTTTTATCTCTGTAGATAGCTGGAAACAATTTATACATTATTTTTATATTGCCGGTTTGAAAAGAATATATAAAGCTATTATTGTATTTACTATTAACTTTTTAACAATTGGATTAGGATTTTATTTGATTTATGTTTTGATTGATTATGATCAATATTTTTCATATATGATCTTAGTTAGTATTTTATTATACTTAGTAATTATAATGAGCAGGTTATTTTGGATTGCGTGCTTGCAGGAGATTGTTCATGAAGAAGATTATAATTGATACCAATGCTCTGATGGCCATAGAAGAACTGCACATAGATTTATTTGGTGAGTTGGAGAAAGCCATTGATTTCCCTCATAATTTGTATGTGCTCCAAGGCACCATTGATGAATTAAATGACATCGTAAAATCAGAGCGCTGGAAATTTCGCCAGGCAGCTAAAGTAGCTTTAGGTTTATTGAAAGCGAAGAAGATATTCCTCATTGATGAGGGTGGAATTCCTGGGAAAATTGATGTTGATGATTTATTAGTAGAACATTCACGAAAAGGAGATATTATATTGACTCAAGATATTATTCTCAAGAAAAGATTGCAGAAACCATACTTAACTATTAGGCAGAGAAAAATGGTTATATTAGTGGAATGAGTTGTCTATTTAACTTCAACAAACCCGCAATCTTTATATACCCCTTCTCAAAACTCTACCCCCAGAAATGAAAAAAAGAACTAATCGTTCTTGAGGTAAGGGGGTTTTTCAACATGTTTGAACAGTACGCATTAATATTTGTGTTTTTAATCAGTTTCTTAGCTTTAGGGTTTACGTATTATTTAGCTCGCTATGTGATGAAACAAGATACGGGAACTACGGGTATGCAAGAAGTTGCCGCAGCTATCAAAGAAGGCGCAGAAGCCTTCTTAAAACGTCAATACAAAACTATTGGTTATCTAACCATCGCGGCAGCGGCATTGTTATTTGGGGTGTATGCCTTCTTTGATAATCTACCCTTAGCGGTGAATACTTCTATAGCTTTTTTATGTGGAGCAATTTTATCGGCCATTTCTGGAATAGTGGGTATGGCTATTTCAGTAAGAGCAAATTTACGCACTGCTTCTGCAGCGCAAACTAGTCTTTCCAAAGCAACTGTCATTGCGCTGAGAGGGGGAGCAGTTTCTGGCTTCTTAGTTGTAGCTTTATCTCTTATTGGAGTTGCCGGATTATATTATTTCTATGGTGCTAATCCTCAGGAAACTCCATTCATGATTGTAGGATTTGGATTTGGTGCATCTTTTGTGGCTCTTTTTGCGCAGTTGGGTGGAGGAATTTATACCAAAGCCGCTGATGTAGGAGCAGATTTAGTGGGAAAAGTGGAAGCGGGAATTCCCGAAGATGATCCCCGAAATCCCGCCGTTATTGCTGATTTAGTGGGAGACAATGTAGGAGATTGTGCTGGAAGAGGAGCGGATTTATTCGAAAGTACAGCCGCTGAAAATATCGGGGCTATGATTTTAGGAGTAGCTTTATTTCCAATATTCGGATTATCGGGAGTTTTATTTCCTTTAGTAGCCAGATCTTTTGGTTTAATTGCCTCTGCAGTAGGAGTTATGATTGTTAATCCAAAAGAACATGAAGATCCAATGAAAGCTTTGAACAAAGGATACTTTGTATCAGTCATTTTAGCTATCGTTGGATTTTACATAGCTACTAGATTATTACTTAACAATATGTGGTTCTTTTGGGCTGGAGTAGTGGGAATTGTATTAAGTTTAGTTTTCGTCTACATCACTCAATATTATACTGAATACAAATACCGTCCAGTAAAAGAAATAGCTCTTGCTTCGGAAACAGGACCAGCAACAAATATTATTTCCGGTTTAGCCGTAGGATTAGAAACTACCGGTTTACCAGTATTAGCTATTTGTGCTGCGTTATGGTTATCCTATTTTTTAGGGGATATGAGTGGAGTTGCTCATGGTGGGTTATATGGAACAGCCATTGCAACTATGGGAATGTTATCGACTGCTGCGTACATTCTCGCTATGGACACATTTGGTCCAATAACTGATAATGCGGGAGGAATTGTAGAGATGTCCAAAGCCTCTGAAAGCGTTCGTAAGAGAACTGATAGATTAGATTCAGTAGGAAACACCACTAAAGCTTTAACTAAAGGATATGCCATTGGATCAGCTGCTCTGGCTGCTTTCTTATTGTTCTCTGCCTACATGGATGAAATTGCGAAACTTACCGGAAAAGCATTTGCAGTAGTTGATTTAGCCAAGATTCCTGTTTTCATTGGAGCAATGCTGGGTGCAATGTTAATTTTCGTTTTCAGTGCTTTTGCCATCAGAGCAGTGGGAAAAACTGCCGGATACATTATTACTGAAGTACGCCGTCAATTTAAAAATAAAGGAATCATGGAAGGTAAAGTTAAACCAGATTATGCTGCCTGTGTAGATATAACTACCAAAGGAGCATTAAAGAATATGATCCTTCCAGGCATGCTCGCTATTATATTCCCTATAGTGGTGGGAGTAGTGCTTAAAGCTGAAGCTATGGCTGCTTTTTTGATGGTGGGAACAATTGCCGGTATTTTACTTGCTCTTCTTTTGAACAATGCTGGTGGAGCGTGGGACAATGCTAAGAAGTACATAGAAACCGGAGCGCATGGTGGAAAAGGCAGTGATGCTCACAAAGCTGCAGTGGTAGGAGATACGGTCGGAGATCCTTGTAAAGATACTGCCGGACCTAGCTTGCATGTCTTGATCAAATTGCTGGCTACCATCACTTTGGTTTTGGCACCACTGTTCTTGTAAGAAGATTTTTTTTTCTTTATTTTTAGTTTCTTTTTAATAATTATTTGACTATAATCATTTTTAATCTAATTTTTAGTATTCATTCACACCGAAATTCCCAACTTCTTAATTTTCCTATACAATGTTTCCGGTCGTATCTTTATTTTCCGAGCAGTTTTAGCGATATTACTCTCATTATCTTTAAGCACTTGAGCCAAGAATTGCCGCTCAAATTCTTTCTCCGCTTCTTTCCAAGTTAATTGGACCGGAGTGAGGAATTTAGCAATATTTCGGGATAAATGAGGTACTTCCTGATACATCTTTTCCATCTTCTCCGGTTGAATTATTTCTTTATATTGATCCAGACTCTTGCGGATAGTTTGATCTACAAATAGTTCTTCTGCTGGTTGTGGTTCAATATGCTCTCGGATCTTGTCCATATCAATATCTAATTCTTTTATTTTACGATGGATACTTCTTCTATCTACTCCTAATACTTTGGCTAATTGAGAAACATTGCCTAGATGATGTTGTAATTCTTTTTTAATAAATTCTCTTTTGAATTCGTTTCTGGCTTTAGTAAAAGGGAGATGTAGAGGCACATAAATATTTAGATGAGGATTTTTGAGTCTATCGGTAATATCTACCCCTAATTTAGGGATAGTAACACCCCAACTCTTTTCCATACTCTCTTCTAATAATGGGGCAAGTTTGTCTTTAATGGTTGCTTCCAGGTCTTTGTTTTTCATTTTTTTCGGGGAGTGCTTTCTACTTTTTCTTCTTTACTGTATCTCTCATCCACCATAAAGTACCGGCAGATAAACCATAGAGGAAGAGCAAAGATGCCGCTACTAGACGTATGTCCGCATATAATATTGCCGGAATTATGAATCCCAAATATATTACTATCTCAAACATTTTACGTTTTATCTTTATCTCGGCAATAAACATTATTATTGAAACTGGCAGGAATAAAGCTATGGCCACATAATTGGATAAGCTGAAAAAGTAATATATTAATGAAGCTGAAAAGATGATGAAGATGATTCTCTTAACTAATGAAAAATAAATCTTGCCTAATTTTAATTCTTCTTCTGCGATATAGGCTAAACTTATCCCGCAGACAAATCCTAACAACCCGATGAGTAATTCGTACATTTATTGCCCTCTTGATTTTTTTCTGACTAAATTGTATTCATTTTGATCAATATTGTTATTTTTCTCTCTGTGATTCTTTTTCTTTTTCAATTTCTTCTTTGAAATTCTTCAAAAATCTCTCCCAATCTTTCTCTTTAATCGCTGCTCCACAGGCATGAGGATGTCCTCCGCCATATCCTTCCACTCCTATTAATGCTTTGGCTAAGGCTTTATCTATGGGGAATTGTGCTCGTAAACTGCATTTCATCTCTTCCGACTTTTTACGAGCGATGATAATTACTTTTTCGGGATTGTGGGCAGTTAATTCATTGGCTAAATCTATGGTGAAAGACCAATGCAATTCGGAATAGGTGAATACTATCACTTTTCCTTTACCTACTTTTTTCTTAGCGCTTTTTATTAATGGCAAATACCTACTATTAACCTCACTAAAATGCTTGAATAAAAATTTTCCTTGGGAAGTTTGCTGCTGTAAGATTTCGTCAGGAGATTTTATCCTGGTTAAAATTTTGATTGAATTCATTACATCGGAATGCTTCCCTTTGAGTAGGAATGAGAACATTCTCACTAACTTGCCGATGGGTTGTTCGTACACCGCAGTTTTCAGATCAGTTTTTTCTGAAAGGAGGTGAGGATATTTTTCAATAAATTCACCAATAAAATTGGGCATATGCCAGTCAAATAAGCAACCTACCGTAGCTAACCATAGATCTTCAGGATTGTTGCTTACCTGGTATGCCATTCTGGAAGTTGGGATGTAACTGTCCGGTTCTTTTATTTTAGGGTTGAAATAATGCACATTTTGAATTTGTTGTGGTTCATGATGATCTATCCAAAATATTGGTCTTTTGGCTTTATCGACGAATTCTTGTTCTACCATGGGAATGTCCAAGATAAAAATCTTATCGGGATGATATTCATCTACTTTGCGCATAAAAGAAGCGTCTAATTTGGAAGAGGTTTTGAGAATACTTCCGCATCCTTCATGTTTCATGCGGTAAAGTAAGAGAAAAGCACATAAGCCATCTCCATCATCATCATAAAAGAAGAGGGGATTCTGAGCTGTACTTAATTCCTCTCGCAGAAATGCTACTTCTTTGTCTGAAAGCATAAAATAGGGATTCGAAAGGACTTTTTAAAGCTTTGTGAAAGTGGGACTTTATTGTAATAACAGTGGTTTTCTAGAAAAATAATAATCCTCTCTTATTTAGTAGTTAAGATATCAACTGCCCTTTCATATGTAATTGCTTCAATTCCTTTTTGCTGCAATTCTCTTTCTCTATTTCTACGAGCATTCATATCCACTGAAACACAAAGATTAGGGATGTATTTTACTGCAGATGGGGGAAAATAGTAATAGTCTAATATGTATGAAGCCATATTTCCCAAGCAGTTTTCCAGAGCTCCCCCAATAAGTAAATGCAAATCGATTCCCTCCATTTTTCTTAATAGTTCAGAATGTTTAATATTGGTTGCTTCGTACAAAGCCCATGTAGCTTGAGGAGTACCTTTTGGTTTTTCATCAGTAATCGGAACACCCCATTCTGTCGTAACCACTTCAATTAATTTTCCACTAAAAAGAAAAGAATAAAGTGGATCTATCCTAAAAGCATTATCCCTATATTCTCCTAGTTTGGAATCAGCAGGAGTATCCATGTGGTGTATAACCATACCATCACTATTTAGAGCAGTTTGAACTAGTTCTGATACCTGTCTATCTCTTTGAACAAATTTTTTGTTTGTTTCTAGTTTTCCATCTTTTCTTCGTTTGAACACATAGGGATGGATTAAGTGTAGTGCAGTAGGCATAAGTTTATTTTTTCTATCCCTATTTATAAATTTTCTTTCTTAATTATTGTAATACTAAAAAAATTAACCAATTGATCTTATAATCACAAATCTTATAAATCCACTTCATTCTGAAAGAAAATATGACTATTTATCATTTATCAGAACGGGATAGAACTTTAGGATCACGTCCTATTGAAGAAGTGTTAGGTGGTAATCCTGCTCAAAATCCACGATTTAGGATGTCTGATGCGGATCTAGCCGTGCGTATGAGAACTAATGAAATAGATTATGGTATTGGCGGGTCGCCATCGGAAAAGAAATATGATAGTGAACCGGCTCCAATTAAACCTTTTCCTGGTTTTAATAATATTTAATTATGACCCCTCTTCTCACCAAGATTCAAGAATTGCTGGATTCTCAGCAAATTAGTTACGAAATAAAAGATCATCCGGCCGTTCGAACTTCGCAGGAAGCCGCTCAAGCACGAGGAGAGTCTTTGCAAATTGGCGCAAAGGCATTATTGGTGAAAGATGATACTCGTTTTGTATTGTTAATATTACCAGCACATCTCAAACTAGATACAAAAAAAGCAAAGAAAGTATTGAACAGTCGAAATTTACGTTTTGCCACGCCGGAAGAATTGATGCAACTTGTACAGGTGGAGAAAGGAGCAGTTCCGCCGTTTGGACCATTATTTGAGGTAGAAATGATTGTTGATCACAAATTGTTTGAGAATGAGTTCATAGCTTTTAATGCTGGTTCGTTGGAGACATCTATCAAGATGAGAACGCAGGATTACAAAAGAATTATAAATCCTAGGGTAGAAGATATTGTAGAATAGGATTCATAACAAAAATAAGAAGGTGGTGGTATCATGATCAGTTCTCTCAAACCAGGACAAAAAGCAATCGAATTTACGTTACCTAACCAAGACAATGAGACTGTTTCTCTCTCCGATTTTGTAGGAAAATGGGTAGTGCTGTATTTCTATCCTAAAGATAACACCCCTGGCTGTACTATTGAAGCAATTCATTTTACCAAGGAGATGAAAGAATTTACGAAGAGGAACACTGTTATTTTGGGAGTAAGTCCGGATAATTCAAAAAGTCACTGTAATTTTATCAAAAAACAGAAATTGAAATTAGAATTATTGGGCGATGAGAAAAAGACTGTTCTTAAAAAGTATAAAGTATGGGGCAAGAAGAAGTTCATGGGTCATGAGTATATGGGGGTGCTTAGAACGACGTTGTTGATAGATCCCAAAGGAACGATTGCGTATGTTTGGCAAGATGTGAAAGTGTTAGGACATGCACGAGAAGTATTACGGAAGTTGGATGAACTACAAAAATAAAAATATAAAAAAATAAACTCTTAAAAAAGAATTTACTGATACTCCCTTATCTTATCCGGCTGGAACATAATATCTCCGGCTAATTGTTCCATTCTCAGCCTGACACTTTCTAAACTCTGTGCTTCCCAGCTGACCATAGCTGACAAATCATACGCAGTTACTGATCCATTCATTCCAGACAAAACAGATCTAACTGCATTTGCTCCACCATATTGTCGAGCATGGGAGGTTAAGTAGGCTTCTACCTGCTCTCTCCCTAAGACTACACTTTTACTCTGTTCTCTTCGTTCAGGAACTTGAGCAGCAAATTCATTTAATCCAGCAACAACTTCATCGATTTTGTCATTAGTTATGCGGTGAATTACTCGGGAATTATTTTCCCCGTAATTGTAGGTAGCTACATTTCCTCCTTGCACTACTGCTACTCCTAATTTAATGGCAGTTTCTCCATTTCCCCCATAGATTCCATATTCACCCGAATCCATGAATACACTAACCATCCCAGAATTTCCTGGAACTTCATAATGAAGTTGAAATCTATCTTTATGAAAGTATTTGACAGTACAATCTCTGGAAACTCTACCTAACGCTGTACTGACTGCTCCAACTGGAATTGGTCTAAATTGTTCTGAGACTAATCCGAACCAATAAGTTGGGCCTTGTCCTGGTTTTTGTTCCTTTTTACCTCGTAGATACATTTCTTTGTTATCTACTGCATCTTGTAAAGTATCATATCCTTCACATCGATGTAGAAATTTTGCAGTAAGATGGTCTGGCAAGGTTATTTCTCCCACTCTTACTTTTTCTCCATCGTAAGATACATCTCCTGCTAATCTTTCTATTCTTGGTTTCTTGGTTGGTACTCGATCAATTATTTTTGGCATTTTTCATCACTCCATTTGTGTTTATATTTCGTTTATTTTTTCTCTTCTGCTTCTCTTTTGCTTAGTCAATTTTCTTTGTTTATGATATAATGATGAATCTGAAAAGTATATAATGATTTGAGGTGATGTACTTCACCACAAATTTTATATAGAATGGGGTTATTTTCCACAATGGGAAAGATTATGCACGAACAATTAGTCAATGTGGGATTAACTAAGACCGAAGCTAAAATATATTTGATGTTGTTAGATATTACCAAATCTCAAGCAGGAATTTTATCACGCAAGACCGGAATTCATCGCAGAAGTATTTATGATGCTTTGGATAGATTGATAGAAAAAGGATTAGTGAGTTATATCGTTGAAAATGGAAAAAGATTTTATTCGCCAACTGATCCAAAACGGATTCAAGAGTTGATTGATGAACAGAAAGAGGAAGTATATCAATTGCTGCCATTGTTACACGCTAAATTCAGTGAGCATAAAGGAAAACAAGAAACGTTGTTCTTCCGAGGTCCGGAAGGAATTAAAACTATTTTTGAAGATCAAATCAGAGATGGAAAAGATGTTTATATTATTGGTGCATCTCATAATGCCAAAGAATTGATGAAATTTTACTTACCTCACTACACCAATAAGCGAGTGAAGAATAAAATAAAGCTGCATGCATTGTATGCGGGAGAAAGACATCAAATGCCCGTTCCTCTAGCAGAAGTACGATACTTACCTGAAAGCTTTGCTTCTTTGGTTTCAACCAATATTTATGGGGATAAAGCAGCGATTATCATCTGGCTGCCCCATGATCCAGTAGCTATCTTAGTCAAACAGCCGGATGTAGCGAAGACGTTCAAGAACTATTTTGATATGTTGTGGAAGATGGGGAAGAATTAACCTTTCTACTTTTGTTTGCTGTGTTACATAATTAATTTTTATAGTCAAAATTGCTAAAACATTCTGAGCAAATTGCATTTCTCTTTAATTTTTAATTAATAGTTGTGGAGTTATGCAACACAGCAACTTTTGTTAAACAACAAAACCGTAACTAGAGACTTTAATAAAAAAATAAAATAAAAAAAGAAATAAATTATGCTACTTTTCTTCTACGTGCAAAGTATACTCCACTTCCTCCCAATACCAACACAGTTAATCCAATAGCATATATTGGCCAGGATCCGCTACTAAAGACGCCTGCTCCAGCATCACTAACTGCGGCACCCGTTAGTAAGTTTCCTTGGTTAGCATCTGCATTCTGCGCAGTAGTTGGATTAGTACTTTCTGTAGTTGAAGTTTGGAGTGTTTCAGCAGTAGTTGTTTCTGTTACAGTTGGTACTACTGTTCTGAATATTTGTGGAATCAACGCTGCAGGGTTAATCGGTGTTATTGGTGTTTTAACTGTTGATCTACTTGATCCTCCGCCACCACCAGATCCTCCTGAACTACCTCCAGAAGAAGGTGCAGTACCAAATACTCCCCAGGTGGAGAAGTGGGTAGTGCTAGCCCAGACATAATTGTTGGTAGTGTCTACTCCTCCATCAGGAGTATCATATTTCATCCAACTGGCAGAAGTTTCGTTGTAGTACCACAATCTTAAAGTTGATTCATCTAATCCTTTAGCGGCAACTTCTGCATCGGTATAGAATACTTTAATGGTTGCTTTATTCATCTTGCCTTCCAATTCTGGAGCAGTTATTTCAATATATCTTCCCAATTCTGGAATTCCCACGTCGGTTGAATCCGTATGCTCAGCTGTTTCTTCAACTTTAATAGATGTAGTTACACTTTCTGTAGAATCAATTATTAATTCAGTGTTTGTTCCATCAGCCGTAACTGTGCTGTTTGAATCTTTTGTCAATTCAACGGCTTCATCTAAGAATGAATCTTCTGCTGCCGTTTCGCTGATGACAAAAGTTGCATCTTTAGTTGATACTTGTTCAAAACCATCAGTAGCCGTAACTTTCAAAGTGTGTGTTCCAATAGAATACCCTTCTACCGATATTGAAAAGGTGTAAATTCCGGCATTTTCAGTTGACTCCACTCTTATTGGTTCATCATCAATACTAAATCCCAATCCGAATTCAGTCATATCTGTAACCTTGGTGGTCACGGATAAAGTATCTTCGGTTTTTAATTCTGCTGGATTTAAGATGATATACTTAATGTCTGGAGCAGTTGTATCTATATTATCCACAGTTGCAGTTAGTGAACCAGTATTTCCGGCAGTATCTTCAAACTCAAAAGTAAATTCTCCATTCTCGGTGAAAGTGTAAGATGTACTACCCTCATTGTTGGTAATGCTTACTTTTTCACTAGGGGAAATAGTTGAAATTACTTCTCCATTGGTTATTTTAGTGGTGGAATATTCAACAGTTGCTGTCGGAGCGGTGTTATCGACAGTTATACTCTCTGTATACGACACACTATTTCCAGGTACATCATATATTTTAGCAGTTATGATATAATTATCATCAGCTAAACTAGTGGTATCCCAATCCAAAGTATATTTATCATCAACCAAAGATGCTTCTCCTATCAACGTATCTTCTCTGCTAACTCTATTGAGGATGACCTCGTTTCTGTAGTAAAATTCCACTGTACTAATTCCATTAACATCAGTACCTTCAGCTTGCAATTGGACTATTCCTTTGAGGTACGCATTAGCTTCTGGTGCTAGAATACTTCCTTCAGGAGCAGTTGTATCTATATTATCTACGGTTGCAGTTAGTGAACCGGTATTTCCAGCAGCATCTGCAAATTCAAAAACAAATTCTCCATTCTCGGTGAACGTGTAGGAGGTACTACCCTCATTGTTTGTAACAGTTATCTCTTCGTTTGGGGTGATAGTAGCAACTACATTTTCATTAGTTAGATCGATGGTGGAATATTCTACTGTTGCAGTAGGGGTAGTAATATCAACAACTAACACTAAATCTTCTTGTTGTGTATTTCCATTTTCTCCTCCTAAATCTGTCGCTACTATGCTGATGGTATGTTCTCCTTCACTTAACTCTAGATCAAAAGGACAACTTACTTGTTCGTAGTCTAAACTATCTCCTAAACTAGAACATTCTGAAAATATGTCAGTATATTCATATTGTGTTTGAAGTTCTCCATCTACCAACAGTTGGATCTGTGATAATTGTGTTCCAGTTCCATCTATTTCTACATTCAAAGTTAACATTCCCGTGTTGATATTTTCTCCACTATAGTAATCTATAAATGATACGGTTGGGTTGAAATAATCAACTAAATCATATTGTGAGAATCCTTCTACGTAGAAACTTAGATCGCTGTTAGGTACATACATATATTCACATTCACAGCCTTCATCTCCTTCGTTACACTCTAATTCCTCAAAGTCAGAGCAACCCATACTAATTTGAAAGGGTTCATTTTGGTAGAAATCATCTATCTCGGCAGCTCCCCTATCTTCTGGACCAACTATTTCTGGTTCATCAGTCATAGGTAGGCCATAGAATGAAACTAAAGCAGGAGAACTTAGTTCTGCAAAGTACATTGAATCCACATTGATATAGCTGGCACCAGCTTGGCCAGGTGGTACGATACTTACTTTTATAGCCTCCCCTAATTTCTGTAATTTTTGAAGTACATCTTCATCAGCCAAATCTAACGATTCAAATTCTAGGCGGAAAATGGAACGGAATTCTTCTCCCCAAGGCATATCTTCCTGATTATTACATTCTAATGGTTCTCCGTATTTCTTAACTTCTTGGATCAGATTAACATTACGCCAATCAGCTATATTACAAAAGTTAGTTGAAGAAGTAGTTTCTCCGTATTCTTCACATTCACTATCCACTTGGGGATAAGTCATGCTGTATAAAATAACTGAGGCAGAGTTAACACCTTCTTCAGCTTGATAACTATTTCCAGCATTGTCATCAGCAGTGACGGTGATAAGTTTTGGATCAAAATTGTATTGAGAAGTTTCAGGTACAGTAAAAGTGTATTCATACCTTCCTGTGTTTTCATTGTAAGTTAGTTCTACGAGGTTAGTAGCGTAGTCAGCCACAGTTAATTCTGAAGGGGGTATAATTTGAGAAATATCTGCTTTAACCCAGGCTATGACATCATTATCGGTAACATCAGCTGAAATAGTTATCTCAGAATTAGGATTTTCTTCCTGACTTTCTAAGTTACAAGCGTAATTGTCGGGAGTAATTCCCACACTATTGATTGTAGCAGGTTCATTGTCTGGAAGGAAAGTTTGATCAGAACATTCAGTGTTACAATATCCTTCCTGCCCATTTAATTCGCCATCATCGCATGATTCTCCTTCTTCAATGGCCTGATTTCCACACATAGCGGGAGTAATTCCCATACAGCTTGTATCACAATAAGTTGGTTGACCGTTATTTGCTCCGTCATCGCATGATTCTCCTTCTTCAATGGCCTGATTTCCACATATAGCGGGAGTAATTCCCATACAGCTTGTATCACAATAAGTTGGTTGACCATTTAGATCTCCGTCATCACATGATTCTCCTTCTTCAATGGCCTGATTTCCACACATAGCGGGAGTAATTCCCATACAGCTTGTATCACAATAAGTTGGTTGACCGTTATTTGCTCCGTCATCGCATGATTCTCCTTCTTCAATAACTTGATTTCCA
>Ga0209541_10008191_pt1 | contig 17313 bp, 19 predicted proteins | sample RifCSPlowO2_01_FD_184027 | JGI IMG/M metagenome (GOLD analysis project Ga0209541, IMG submission 184027) | Groundwater microbial communities from Rifle, Colorado - Rifle CSP2_plank lowO2_0.1 (SPAdes) (version 2) | ecosystem: Environmental > Aquatic > Deep subsurface > Groundwater | place...
TCTCCCAAATTCAATTTTCAGCTCTGTTCCGCAAAATTTTGTGGGTTGCCTCAAAATTTTGCTCCACGAGGAAAATTGAACTTCGTAAAGTTGCGACGTTATGCTCAATTCGAGTTTTGGCTAATATTAGAAAGGGCTTTGGCTTTAAAATTACTCAACCACAATACTCCATTCAGCAGGTAAAGTGTATTCTACTCTTCCCAGACCAAATTGTCTATCCAAATCAGTTGGTCTACTTCTTGGAATTTCAAATGCTCCGTGAGAAATATATCTTAATTCTTTTGTCCTCAAATCTGCAACAACAATTCCGTCATTGCACAAAAATCTTCTATAATCGTTTGCTGTTGGAAATTCTTCAGCTTCTGGATCTTCTTGTTTCCATTCATCGATTATCGCTTGTGTCAATTCTGGAATATCCTCTTTGGTTCTTTCATTAGGACCATAAGGTTGATAATTCGGACCTTCATAGAAACTTGACCTTTTCCAGTGAGTCATTACTTCATCATCACCTCTTCCATTCATACCCAATACTGTTCTGATTGTATCTAAAGATAATTCTTCTGGAACTCTTGGTCTATTCCCATCAGAATAAAATGGCTCGCCTGCAAATCCTTGATAAGTCCTATTAAAATCTGTAATTGTTGCAGGATTTGTTGCTAGAGTAGCTACAAAAGAATCTAAACTCCCATAATGACCTGTCAGAGTTCTTTTTTCTCTTTCATCAATTACGATATATGTTGTTTCACCCATATTATCATTGTTAAAAATAACTTCTTTATAAACTTTTCGTTCTGTAACCACTTGATAATTAATAAAGCCAAAGCCCGTGATGAATTTACCGGATTGGACTTCGTCCTTTAAGACGCCAAAACTCGAACTTTGCGGACGCAATCCGACCCCACTGTGTAGGGTCGGAGAGCATAACACGAATTTAACGGAAAATTCTGTCGCTTCGCTAAATTGCCAAGCAATTTCCAGAATTTTCCCAAATTTTTTCCAGCTCTGAAAATTTTTCCAGCCATATGGGGAAAAATTCTCGAGGGAAAAAACTTCGTTAAATTCGGATGTTAAGTGAAATAAATTTTGGCGCGCTACTATGAAAAGCTTAATAAACAATACAATTCTTTTAATCTTATTATGAAGACTGATTTAAAAAAACTGGTGCTTGAAGAATTTGCAGGCGAAAACGCTCAACTTCTTTATACTCAAAAAGCTAAAGAGGGGCTGTGGATTTCAGAAAGCCACTTTATCAAAAAATATTTTACAAACAATAACGCCAAAATCTTGGATATTGGTTGTGGAACAGGAAGAACTACAATTCCTCTTTTCAAAATGGGTTTCAAAATAATTGGTATAGACTTTGTACCCGCAATGATTGAAAGCGCAAAGAAAATTGCCAAAAAATTGAATCTAAAAATTGATTATCGTGTGGGTGATGCTACGGATATTAAATTTGATGAAAATTCCTTTGAATATGCTCTTTTTTCAAATCAGGGCTGGACGCAGATTCCCGGAAGTGAAAACAGATTAAAAGCACTCAAAGAAGTATATAGAATTTTGAAAAAAGACGGAATTTTCATTTTTACAGCTCACCCACGAGTGTTCAATAGGCAATTTTCTTTTTTCTGGATTAAACAATGGATAAGATTTTACATTTTGAAACCCCTTGGATTCAACATTCAGGAACAAGATTTTGGCGATAGATTTTTTGATAGAGAAACCAGTGATAAACAAAGAACATACAAAACACAACAATATATCCACATCCCCTCTGTACGAGAAGTTGAGCGTGAAATTAACCAAACAGGACTTAAAATTCTTGAAACTAATGGTCGCCTGCAAATTTCTAAAACAGATATCAGAACACATCCACCAGTTTTTTATGTATGTCAAAAGTAACGCGCGCCAAAATTTACTCCTTCGCTCCTTTCAGTCGCTCGGGGGACGCTGCGCTTTCGGTCGCTTTGCTCCCTCACCCTCACTTAACAAGGGATATACGGTTCGGGGCTCGGCTTGCCCCTCACCCAAATTTTTCTTCCACTTCGTTCCAGAAAAACTTCGTATATCCCTGACGTTAAGTGAAATTTTTTGTCGTCTTTACAGATACGTTCCTATCGAAAATTCCTACCATTGACACCTTCGTTTAGCGAGGAGAAACAACGATACTAAATCACTTCGTGACTCTGCCTAACATATGCTAAACGACTTCGTTTCACTTCGTCCAAATTTTTCAGATTTAACTAATGGGGGGGACTTAACTGATTTACGTAGAAACATTTATAGGTGAGATTAAATAAAAACAAACTATGGCAACACTTTGGGCATTAAAAAAACCAGAACAGTTTACATTACCGGAAAAGTATCAAAGGGTAAATATTAGTTCACCCGAAGAGCCAGTAACTGGCAATTATTCTTTTATTAAACCGATTGAATCTGATATGACAAATGTAAAAATGTATCTTGCAGGAGAATATTTTGAGACAAAAGATATAAAACAATTTCCAGAAGATAATGATCTCGTAGAGAAAACATTTGTTTATCCCACTATATTTTACTATACTTTGTATATCATTGATGGAGAGGCAGTAATATATTGTATGGGAAACAACATTGATGGAATAAAAAATATTTTATCTCGTCATCTAAATATTCAAAGACCGTTATTTCAAACGATAGATTTAGACTTAGTGGAAGCTGGTTATCGAAATGGATTAGTTCAGTTATCTGGTCATAGCTTTGTGTCTGGACATGGAACTATAAAAACCATTAAAAGAAAGATTGATGGTCTTCCTTTTGAATCTGATGATCCTACCTTTGAAAGTGGTGAGGATATAGAAAGAGAATATTTAGAAGTGTTAGTTGGCTTTGAAAACATAAATAAAAAATTTAACGTTTATCCTAGCGGCAAGATAACATGTAGGGGGAGATTAGAAAGTGGAACCGATGGATTTAAGATGTTAAGAGCGGTTTATCTACAAATAAAAGAAGTAATAAAAAGAGGTAGTGTACCTATACAAAGTTAGACATCCACTCATAAAATAGGTTTGTTGTATTCTTTTTAAGTTTAGAAAAGCCTTTACTAATTAAATTTATTTTGGTGTAAGAATAACTGTAAGACAAATATTTATCTTTCCCATTTGCACATAAATTTTCTTTTAACTTATCACCTTTTCTGGGGATTAATGCAATTAAAATATTAACATTTTCAGTTAGGTCTTTCTCTTTAGTTATTTTATCAACTATTTGTTGAACCTCATCAATTGCATCATCAAAATGTTTAAGACTACCTAAAGTACTTATGGTAAAACCATTAAAGTTTTCTACAGTAACAATTGATTTATTTTCGTCATCTGATTCAACTAATCTTATTTTATAATTAGAGCCAGTATCCAGCGAATTAAAATTGATGGTAGCATTTGCAAATTCAACATTAGCAGTATTTTTATTCCAATAATTAGAGAAAATGTCCTTAAGTTCTGAAAATAAAATATTCCTCCTACAAGGGATAGACACTTTTATAGAACATACAGTTTTTGATATTTTTCTTAGAAAATTAATTCTCTTATTTAATTGATATCGAGTAGGTAATAGCATATTCAAGTAAGCAATTAATGAAATAATCCAACCAAAAACAAGTATAAAGAAATCGACAGGATAGTCATTCCAAAAATTATTGATATTTGAAAGCATTTGGAGCATTCTAGGAAACATTTTACGTGGAGATATAAAACTTTCTTCAATTATGGCACAGAATAAGCCGCTACTAATGCAACTCTAGCTGTTTCACATTGTTTCGCTTCTAAAATTATCGGTAGAGCTACTGGATTTATTCTTTTTTTAGCTATCTCAAAATACTCTTTACTTATCTCAATTCCTATAAAATTTCTTCCTAATCTCTTAGCCACTACCCCAGTAGTTCCAGAACCCATAAAAGGGTCTAAAACTAAATCTCCTTCTTTACTTCCTAAATGGATTATTCTTTCAAGTAAATCTTCTGGTTTTTCGGTAGGATGGCTAGTAGTATGTCTTTTGGCGGTAATAGTCCATAAGTTTCTCATTTGTTTGCCATCATTTAGTTCTTTGGCTTTGTAATAATCAAAGTAATACTTCTTACTTTTGCTGGCAAGCCAAATAAGTTCCGTAGATGGTGCTAATCTATTTGGTTGTAATTGAGGTGGACCATTAGGCTTAAACCAAATAATATCATTAATGAGCCAAAATCCTAACTTTTTTAAAAAAAATCCGATAGATGGATGGTTATGTAATGTTCCAGAAATCCAAATTGTCCCGTCATCTCTTAAAACCCGTTTACACTCCTTAAGCCATTCATAATTAAACTTATCAATATCTTCAATAATATCCCAACTTCCCTTATTACACATTACTTTCTTACCATTATGACAGGTTAAATGAGTTTCTCCAGAAAGATTATATGGGGGGTCAGCAAAAATCATATTTACTGACTTATCAGAGATACTTTTAAGAATATCAATACAGTCCCCTCTTTTTAATATAACATCTTCCATCTCAAGCCTCTTTCAAACATGAGGGATTAAGCAGAATATTTAAATATGTCGGTCTTTTTAATAGACAAAAGGGTGGAAGAGAATGAAAAAACCGTGGTCAATATCTACAACTGTACGTAATCCCGATAGAATTAGGAGTTTTCTTCAAGTAGTTAAAGATTTTGAGGGTGTTGAATTTGACCAAGATCAGCAGATAAAATTTCAAATTGCTTTAATTCAAAAGAGACTCTATAAGCCGACTGGGTTGGATAACAAATTAGCCAAATACTATGATTCTGTTTCCGATATGAGCATTAAACACGCTCAGGAAATATTTAAGCATATGACCAACAAATCTTCTGTTCTCAAAGATGATCCCGGCTTTAGAGGAAGAACTTCTATCGCTCCACTCAGTAAAATGGGATTAGTCGTTTCCAAAAAGACCATAGGTAAGCTTTATCTTACCAATTTTGGAAAACGATTCTTGGAAGAAGATTTTGATATTGGGGGGATATTTTTAGAGTATTTCTTCAAATGGACTTTACCTAATCCAGATAGCGATGAATTTTCTGAAAAAGATGGATTTAATATTAGACCATTCATCGCCACACTTCATATAATCAACGGAGTTAATAAAGAATGGGAAAAATTAGGTAACAAACCCGTCGGATTATCCAAAGAAGAATTTTCCATGTTTGTTCCAACAACCATTTACTATAAAGAAATTTCTAAAACAGTATCGGAGATAATATTATTGCGTAAAAAATTGTCTGGAAAAGATAAAAAAGAGCAGGATAAAATAAAAAAAGAATACTATCATAGTAAAATCAACCTATTTTTTAATGATTCTACTGGCAAAGATTTACAAGTCAACTTTAATAACCTAAAAGATTATGGAGATAATGCCATTCGATATTTTAAGCTGACAAGATTTTTTTACATAAGAGGCGGTGGTTTCTACATAGACTTAGAACCAAGAAGACATATTGAAATAACCTCCCTTATGAATGATAGCAACGGAGAGGCGCTTAAATTCAAAGATTTAGACGAATACCTAGATTTTATGGATAGAGATATTATTTATCCATGGGAAACATTAGATAAACTGATTAAAATAGCTCAAGAGATAAGAAATAATGTTGTTGAGCTTAATAGTTCTCTAAAGAGACCATTAACACTAGACCAAAAAATATTGAAAGTAGATATATCTAAGTTAGCTATTGTAGAACTTAAAAATTACGTCTTACAATTAAGAGAATTGAGAAAAGAGATACAGGAATACAGAGATCATTTAGAATTGATAAATGCAGATAAATTTGAAGAAATAATCAACAAGTTAGAAAATATCTACCTGACCAGCGAAAGCAGAGCAGTAATATTAGAATATCTTTCTACCATGTGTTTACATGCAATAAATGATGCACTGAAAATTAAGCCAAATTATCCTGTTGGGGATGATAACCAACCCACTTTTACAGCCCCTTCAAATATGCCGGATATTGAGTGTTTCTATAAATCGTTTAATTTAATATGCGAAGTGACTATGTTGAATACCCGAGACCAGTGGATTAACGAGGGTCAACCAGTGATGCGCCACTTTAGGGACTTTGAGAGTAAAAACAATGGTGTCAATTTATGTTTATTTATTGCGCCTAAAATTCATAGGGATACTTTTAATACGTTTAATATTTCTAATAAATATGAATATGAGGGACGAAAACAAAAAATCATCCCATTAAGCATTTCTCAATTTATTAAGATACTAAAGAGAGTGCTAGTTAAGAAACAGAATAATAAACCAATAACCCAAGAAGAGTTTAGAACTGTATTGGAAAAATTACATCAAATTATTTTAAATACGGGGGATGTCGATGAATGGATAAAGATATCTAACGAATTCTTAGACAAACATTTAGAAGAGGTTATAGTGTAATGGAAAATATTCTCAATAAGAATCATGTAGGGGATTGTATTGAAATAATGGGTAAAATCTCTAATGAAAAAATTCACTTAATACTCACCGATCCCCCCTATAATGCGTCTGAGGGAGGAGTAAATTTACCTAATAATAAAACAGGAGGAGCATATTATAAAGTAAATGAGAAATGGGACAAATTTGGTAATTATTCTAATTATTTAGATTTTACTAAAGCTTGGGTAAAAGAAGCTGACCGAATATTAGTGCCTAATGGTTCTATTATGGTTTGTGGTTCTTTACATAATATCGGTGAGGTTATTATCGTTTTAAAAGAATTAAATTATAAATTTATTAATTTAATCACGTGGCGCAAACCGAATCCTATGCCAAGCATAACTAAGAGAACATTAACACACTCAACTGAATTTATCGCCTGGTTTGCAAAAGGGCGAGGATGGACTTTTAATTATAAAAACATGAAAAAATATAATGGTGGTAAGCAACTTAGAGATGTTTGGGAGTTTCCTGTCTGCCAAGGTCCAGAAAGAGTGAAAGGAACAAATGGACGTGCGGCTCATCCAACGCAGAAACCATTAGAATTATTTAAGAGATTAATAGAAATGAGTTCTAATGAAAATGAAACCGTATTAGATCCATTTATTGGGAGTGGAACTACCGCAGTAGCTTGTGAACTATTAAATCGAAAATGGATAGGTATGGATAGTAACAAAGAGTATGTGGATGTTGCTAATAATAGAATAAGCAACCTAAATTCTAAGAAAAATAAAACAATCTCTTCTTTTACTAAACCTTAAGTCCCCCCCACGAACTTTACTCTCGCTTTGCTCGGAATTGATTAAAAACTAAATCTGAAAAACTACGGTGTCAATGGAATTTTCGACGACAAAAAACTCTCCTCACTGCGGTTCGTCGGGGCGTTGCACTTCTCCCTTCGGTCGACCTCACTTAACAGGGGTTTTACGGTTCGCTCGTTGCACTTCGCTCTCCTAAATTGAATTTTCATCTCTGATTTCAGCTCTGTTCCGTTAAATTTTGTGGGTTGCCTCAAAATTTAACTCCACGAGGAAATCGAGGAAAATTCAACTTCGTAAAACCCCATACGTTATACGTAATTTTTTTGTCACCTTGTTGCACAACTTTCTCGATGAGTTTTTGCTCTCCCATACAAAACTCGAGCAAAAGAAAACTATGTTTTCTACCTCTTCGAGAAAGCAGGGGATAAATCCGAAAATCTTGATATTGGCGGCTTCGTTAAATCTTCAAACAAAACAACTGAGAAATGCTTCGCACTATCCCCTAACGTTGATTTAACGGCTCGTTTCACTCGACAAAAATTTTCACCAACTTTAAACGGAACGGGGGGGTGTTGAGACGTACTTGACGTGAACTTTTGGAAAGTATTAAAAACATCCTAAAATCTACTCAGAGGTATGGCAAAAGTAAAACTAGACCACGTTTATGTATCCGTTAAAGACATGGATAGAGCAATAAAATTTTATGAGGATTTACTTGATATGAAAGTAACTCACAGAGAAAAAAATACGTGGGCTGACTTTGATGTTGGTAGTGGCTTCTATCTTGGCTTAATCAACCCAAAAATAAACAGCGATAAGAGAATTGTTGGAAATAACGCAATTCCAGTATTTTTTGCAGATAATGTTGATGCTGTTTTCGAGAAAGTGAAAAAGCATAAAGTAAAAATTCTTTTTCAACCTGAAAATTTAGAATTTACTGATTACCCCTATCGCTGTTTCCAATGCGAGGATACAGAGGGGAATATTATTGAAATTGCAAATTATCAAAGAAAATGAACCAAAAATATTTAATCAAAAGAATCAAAGAGGAATTTCCGCAAATTAGATTCAAAGACGTTAAGAAAATAACTTGCGGTCTCGATCATGTCGTACTTATTCTTGATAATAAATGCGTCTTTCGCTTTCCTAAGAATGACTATTACAAAAAGAAGATTAAAGTTGAGATGAGATTACTTTCTGAACTTCAAAAGAAAATCAGTAAAATCCCATATTATAAGTTTATGCCACAAGACCAATCTTTTGGTGGTTATCCCATAATTGATGGAAAACCGTTATCTACAAAAAAATTTAACATTTTTACCAATCAACAGAAGAGGCGATTAGCAAATGAACTTGCGGACTTCCTTACTGTATTACACAAAATTCCAATAAGTAAAGCAAAGAAAATAGGCTTAAAGTTTGAATGGTCTCATCAAGATGAACTAAACCAGTACAAAAAGAGAAGAAAGTATCTTAGAAAAGTGCTTAATCAGAAAGAACTGAGTTTTGTTGATAATTTGATGGGAAAATATGTTTCATTAAAATTACCTAAGAATTGTTTAGTTCATCATGACCTTTCTGAAGACCATATTTTAACAAAGAATAATAAACTTTCAGGAATAATTGATTTTGGAGATTCTTCCCTTAATGATCCTGCTGTTGATTTTGCTTGGTTCTGGGAGTGGGGAGAAGATTTTGTTCAGAAAGTCTATAAAAGATATACCGGTAGGAAAGACGGTGGATTCTTATCTAGATCTCAACTTTATAATTTAGTAATGTGCACTTCATGGATTTATCATGGTATTGTTGATAAAAAGAAATTGTGGCTTAACCGAGCAGTCAAGAAAATTAGGAAAGCAGTGAAAGAATGAAACTTACAAAACTACGAGGAATAGCACACGATTTAGCTAACCATTTGGATAATCAGTTTTGGTTTGGTTATTACAAAGACTTAAACAAAATAAATACTAACATTCTTGAACAAAAAAATCAATTTGATAAAGCTTGTTTGGAATTCTTTAAAGAACGACTGCCTAAAGATTTTAACATGGAGAGAATAAAGGAAATACAAGTAAAAGCTGATCGGGTTGGATGGAAACTTACCATTACAATTAAAGTCAATGTGGATGATGAAGAATTTAGTTATAGTGCAAAATCAATAACCTCCTTTGCATAATGAAAAATTTCATTTTATTTTTTCTGCCTCTTGTACATACTGCTTAAATAAATCCCTGTAAATAACGTTATCTAAAGAATTAATTTTAGAATACGAAATCCAAACGTATTCTGAATGCTCATCTGATAATTTAACGTCATGGGCTGATGCTTCTGCCAAGTAAACGTGTGTGAGCGTTCTTATTTCATTTTTTTCTAGCTTCAAAAATTTTAATTCGGTTATAATTTTACATTTAAGTCCTGTTTCTTCTTTAATTTCTCGAAGAATTGCTGTTATTGGATCTTCTTTAGGCTTAATTTTGCCACCAGGTACTTCCCAGCCACCGATATGCTCTGGATGTATGTCTCGTACTTTCTTTAAAAGTAGGTACTTCCCATGATACCTAACCAATACTTTAGCTTGATAGATTTCTTTCATTTTTCTTTAAACCCGTTAAAATATTCTCGTTTACTTTTTCCAACCACCTCAACTTTTCCATCTTGCACAAGAACAGCTTGTTTATCTGAAAGAGCAACAATAGGATATTTCGTACTTTTTGCAGCTTGGTCAACAATAACTTTATACTTCTCTTCAAAATGAGCGGTTATGAGAAATGGAACTAATCCTAACGCCGTAAAATCAGTAATTCCTACTCTATTACGATCTTGGTGTTTCCATGTCGCCTGTTCAATAGTAGGGCAAGCGATATAACTGCCAGCACTGACTCCCACATACAAACCGCCTCTTTTCAAAAAGTGAGGAAGCACTTTGTCAAAACCACTTTCTCTTACCCACTTCAATAAATAAAATGTGTTTCCTCCATTTACAAAAATAATATCTTTGTCAGATAAAATTCTTTCTAAATCTTTCTTGGTTTTGTCTTTGAGATCTAAATCTTCAATATGTTTTATTCCGCATTCACGGAGTAATTGCCTGTCTTTTTCCATCCAAGCGGGATTTTTTGATTCTCCATAGGCTGCGGTCGTTACAAAAGCTACTCTGTTCTCCTCAGGTTTCTTCTTAGGCAAAACAGACAAAAAGTAATTTTTTATTTCTGGAACAATTCCTGCGGACGTGAGTAAAAGTGTAAGTGTCATTTTTTCAAAACATAATATACTCCTCTAAATGCTCCAACTTTCTTCAAATAGCCAAATTCCACTAATTCATTGATTTCGCTCACGGCAGTAGCATGAGAAACGCTGTTTAAGTCTGCATACGCCTGGGCTTTCATGGACTTGTGTTTTTGTAAATATTTCAGTGCTTTTTTCTGCCTCTCATTTAAATCACATTCTTCCTCAATAGCTCTGCGTTTTCCTTTTTTATTAAACAAAATTATCCTAAAAAAGCTCTCCGTAAAAATAAATTCTGGATCAGAAAGTCCTGATTTTCTCATCTTATTCTTCATTCTGGGAATTCCTGTACCCAAACCTTCCACATACTCCCAGTCTCGGAGGAAGCGGTAAGTAATTGGATTTCGTTGTACTGAAATTGTACCAAATAATTCTTTGGGAAGTCCGTGCGGTAATGAGCCGGGATTGGTAATCTCAATTCTATCTTCAAAAACGTAGATTTGAATTGCATCTTTGCTAAAATAATCACGGTGAGCTACAGCATTAACAATCGCTTCTCTCACTACATCTATGGGATATTCGTATTCCTCTTCACGTCTTCCTGCTTGTTTTATGATTATTTTTTTGTTGATATGAGAACGGACAAAAGAAAGAGCCTGCTCAATAGAACTGACGAGATCATCCTGAACTAACTTATGAGCAATAATTTCTACCGCTTCAACTCCTGCAAACTGAACTAATTTAAGCTCCGCTTGGGGATGGAATTTCATAACGTCTTTTGCAAACAGTAATAACGCCGCATTCTTTATCTTAAACTTTCCAGTATCAGTCGCTAACTTGTTGCTCAGCAGGAAGTCTTTAATGCTGTGTGTATCCAGAAAATTTTCCTGATTTCTTCTCTTGAGGTACGCCTGTATTTTTGACTTATCCAAATCCTCTAAAGTGGCAGAAGTGTCAAATGATTCATCAAACGAAAGAATCTGACGGTTTCGTAAATATTCTAGATGGGTTGTACCTTCTAGCCTTCTGGTGGTACTGCCAACGCGAACATGAATAGCGCCCTGAAACGTATGATACACAGTATCTGAAGAACGCTGGACAATTACTGCAATAATATCTTTTCCATCCAATTTATGAACTTCAATGCTGATTAATGGAACAGGAGAAATAGACTGGTTTGATGCAGAAACCTGTTGCTGAATCTCATCCAAATTCCCTTTTAGTCCGATAATTTCTCCCTTGTCACTTACACCAAACAAAAAGACTCCGCCTAACGTATTGGCAAGAGAGCATAAAATCTTACTCACTTCCTGCGAGCTATGAAATGACTCTTTAAACTCCACCTCTTGGTTCTCCCCTTTCTCTATGATTTCTCTAACCTGTTTGACATCCATACTTTTAGTAGAAGTAATTAGAAGTATTTAAAAGTATCTGTTTTTAGAAGTAAATTAGTAGTAATTGTAAGTAATTAAAAGTAAAAAAAGTGAATGCTCTACAATTATTAAAACAAAGAAACGGACTCAACACCCCCCACGATAATTAGCCTGCTATTGCAGAGATTTAATCTTCTTAAAGTTGGTGAAAACTACGCCGCCAATAGATTTTCGGTGCAAGAAAACCGCTGTTTTCTGCACAAAAGGCAACAGCCTTTTTGTGACAAAAAAACTCCGCTCACCATCAAAGGTTCGCTACGTATAACAGGAATTTTACGGTTGCGTTACTCGGGGCATCAAAGCCCCTGCGTTACTCACCCAAATCCCACGCAAAGATTTTCCAGCTCTCAAATTTGTGGGTTGCCTCAAATTTGGAGGGAAAATTTTTGCTTTCGGGACTTCGTAAAATTCCGACGTTAAGTGAAATTTTTTGTCGTCTTTACAGATACGTTCCTATCGAAAATTCTTACCATTGACACCTTCGTTTAGCGAGAGAAAACGGAGATACTAAATCACTTCGTGACTCTGTCTAACATATGCTAAACGACTTCGCTTTGCTTCGTCCAAATTTTTCAGATTTAACTAACTGGGGGGACTTAAGAGATGATCGTATTCGAACTAGGCTCTGAAGATTCAACTATAATTTTATCAAATTCTAAAAACTCCTTCAAACTACTTGGAAAGAAATCTTCTTCAAAAGAGTCTTTAGCTTCTAACATTTTCCATAGTTTTAAACTATTTTTATTAAACGAACCACCCAAGACAGTTTCTAATTTAGGGCTATTAAAGTGAATTTTATCTTTTCTCGCATAATGAATTAACTTCCAATTTATTGTGATAATACTTTTAGAAGTTGGATCCCTATTAATACCATTTTTGGTGTTATATAAATCATCTGCTTTTAATTCTGCTTCCGTATTAAATTTAGAGATAGCATCAACTAAATCTTCCTCCAAATCAAGATCATTAATAACAAAATAATTCAAGCCAATGTGTTTACACAATTGAATTAAAATCAGAGCAGTAGATTTTCCATGATGAGGTATTATTGCCATATTATTAAAATTAAGATGAGTTTTTGCATACTTTTGGTCTTTTCCAAGTTTTTCTATTTGTTTTTCTATTGCATATTTATACGCCATTACATCATTTGGTCCTTCAACCAGAATAACCTTTCTACTAAATAATATTTTATTAAGATTAGGTTCTATTGTCCTTATAAAATCATTGTATTTTTCAAGGGTGATAAGTTCTTCGGTTTCCTCTCTAGAATCTAAAATAGGAGAAAATTCCCCAGTATTATTATATCTTTTAACTGTCTGCTTTTTTTCTTCATCAAATTCAATTCTAATTAAACTTTTTGTATTAAAAATATCGACCATCTTATCAGAATGTGTTGTATAGATAACTTGATGCCCTCGTTCTGAAAGAGTACATAATACATTTTTGTAAAAATATTCTTGATGATTCTCATGTAAAAAACTTTCTGGTTCTTCGAATAAGAATAGACACTTATCTTCAGTATTGCTTTCAGCTATAGCTTGAATTACTGCCATAACAAACATAGATATGTAACCATCACCAAAGTGATCAATCGGGACTAAATGTTCACACTCTCCATTTAAACCAATTTTAAACATCATTTTTAAGAAAATATCTTCATAATCGGGCAAACCAAAATCTATTTCACAGGTATTCTCTCTTAAATTTACAGAATAGTTTTTTTTAATAGTATCTATAAATTTCTTTAATTCAGAATTTTCTAATATTTTATCCGTTTCAGTTCTTGTTGCTACCTGAAAAGCTAATTTTTTACTATTCATTGAGCTATCACTTTCAACCAGTTTTTGGATGTGTCTAGCAAGAAATGATTTTAAATTTCCCCAACTTGTTTTTTGTGTAGATATCTCCTCTTTAATATTATGAAAATTAATATAAAAAATATTGTAATGCTTATTCGCTCCGAAAAATGATGGGGAAACATTAGAATGTAATTCAGAATCTTCCATTTTTGTTAGGACTGTATGAACTCCTTTTATCGATTTATTACCATAAGCGGTGGAATAACTAGAAGCATCCAAATTAGTTTTTATTTCTAAAATGTTTTCATACTTTAAATTGTGTAGATCACTTTTTTCAAACGTGTCTGCTGATACAAATTTCTCTCCAATCCCATATAAAATTGCATTCATTAAATTAGTCTTACCGGAATTATTATAACCTACAATAGCAACTGGTTTTTTATAACTTTCATTGGGAAATTCAAAAGATTGTATTTCATTACCAAAAGAACGGTAATTCTTTACGGAAATAGTGTTGATTCTTATTTTTGACATATTACCTCATAAAATTGACCATTAAGCTATAAATATTGTCATATTTTAGAATGATTCACATCTAAATCAAAGATTATTTAAACTTAGTATCAAATTTAAGCATAAAATGGGTGATTTTGAAGTTCCAAGATTTGTAAAATGGGCAGGTGGCAAACATCAGCTATTAAACCAGTTTGAACCTCTTTTCCCAAAAAGGTTTAATAGATATTTTGAGCCTTTTGTGGGTGGTGGAGCAGTTGCTTTTTATATCCTACAAAAGTTTAAACCAAAAGAGGTTTTTCTTTCTGATATCAACGAAGAATTAATTAATGCTTTTAACATAATAAAGAATGACGTGGATAGGTTAATAGTCGAGCTAAAACAACATAAAGAATACCATTCAGCAAATTCAAAAAGTTATTTTTATGAAATCAGAAAAGTAGCACCAAAAGACTTACCCGAATTAGAAAGAGCCGCTCGTTTTATTTACTTAAATAGAACTTGCTTTAATGGTTTATATCGGGTAAATTCCAGCGGACAGTTTAACGTTCCTATCGGCTCGTACAAAAACCCAGATGTTATTCAAGAAGAAAAACTTAAGAAAATCTCCAATTTATTACAAAATGTAACCCTAAAAGTTATGTCATTTGAAAAAGTACTAAATTCAGCCCAGAAAGATGACTTCATCTATTTTGATCCGCCTTATTACCCATTAAAACGAGGAAAAAGCTTCACTACTTACACAAAAGATAAGTTTTTGGAAGAAGAACAAAAACAATTAGCTGAAGTTTTTAAAAAATTAGATAAGAGAGGGTGTTCTGTAATGCTCAGTAATAGTGATATGGAATTTGTTAAAGAACTATATCCTAATTATGATATTTCTATTGTTAAAGCAAGACGATTAATTAATTCTCAAGCTAATGGTAGGGGAGAAATAAATGAAATAGTCGTTAGGAATTATTGATCAACTTAGAAATATTTTTTATTAGCTTAATTCCCCCAACTTCTTTCATCATAATAGTGATCGGTACTAAACGACCAACGGTGGTGTGTTTATAATTACCTCTTTTATCTTTTGTTGTAGTTTTACTTTCTTTAAATCTCGTATAGTTTGCATTAAACCATTCTTTAGCTAATTTCAGAGGCATAACATACATACTATCCCAATTAGTGAAATAGTAAAAGAGATATTTTGCTTTACTTTTCACAAAACAACCGGGAGTACCTAATTCTTCATTGCTCAAAGTTTCTAACCAAAAATTACCCGTAGTATATTTATCAGTTTTTACCTCAATAGAAATCATTAGCTCTTTTTCATCTTTCTTATAAACCCAAACTAAATCAATATCATTCTTTTGGTAATTTGGATCATCTTCTACATTTTTTACTGATATTGTCTTTTTAAGAAGCGACAAATAAGCACAAACTATACTTATTCCCTTTTTAGAGAAATCATTTTTTTCTTCAAACGTGTAAGATTTAACCATGTTGGAACTTCCAACACCTATCACTCTTGATTAAAGTACCATAATAATTTATGGTTTTCTTCATATTTTTTATTTTTCTTGTTCTCTTTATCGGTATATTGAACTTTTGGAGGTTGCCCATTACATACACTCATGCACAGATTATCAATTTCTTTTGGACTATCAATAAATTCTCTTATCCAGCCCTGAAAGAAAAGAGTTTTAGGTTCAAAATTACTTTCTCTTTCATAATTAAATTCTTGCTCAATAATAAATAATTGGGCGAGGTTTGCAATAATCATTAGAGAGTTTAAGAAGTGGTCAAATTTTTCTTTTCCGAGCAATTTAATCTCTTCATTAGGATCTTTGCCATAAAAGATATTATCAAAAATAGTGAGTAATTTTTTCTTTAGCTCTGGTCTGCTTCTAGTTCTTAAGTTTAAATCAATCATCATCCTAAGATGATTAGGTCTAAATTCTCTTTCTCCCTCTTTAAGCCAGATCTGAAAATTTTTCTTAACATCGTAAGCATTCTTTAATTTCTTGGGTAGTTTTGATGGTCTAATAACAAATAGCTGAACATTTTCATCAGTACATAGGACTTTCTTCTGGTCAAATTCAAGATCCTGAATTATCTTCAGCATTTCGTTATATTTCATTTAAGATCACTTTACCTTCATTGGTTATTTTGTATAATCTGCCTATCTTATCTTTTGGATTAAGACATTCAACAAGATTTTTATCCGAAAGTTCTTTTATTGTAAATGAAGCTTGAGATAAAGCCACTTTTAACTTCGCTTTAATTTCATTAGTTGTCATCGGTGATTGTGCATTAACTAAGAGTTTCAATACCTCTTTTCTTCTATTCCCTCTTTTTAACCATGCGTATAAGTCCCAATCCATAGCACAGAATAAGTATAGCTTATATTTAAATAAAGTTAAGAATATGTTAAGAAAAAGAGAAAAATATATAAACAACCTAGCTTTACCATAATCAAGATGTTATACTTTGAAAAAGAGGGTGTTAAGTTATTAAGAGGAGATTGCTTAGAATTAATTCCTAAAATAGAAAAAGAATCGGTTACGACCATATTCGCAGATCCCCCTTACAATCTTTCTAATGGTGGAATTTCTTGTAAAGCTGGAAAAATGGTTAGTGTGAACAAAGGCGACTGGGATAAATCGAGAGGTTTTGAAGAAGATTTTAAATTTACTTATGAATGGATAAAGCGATGTAGAGAAATATTAAAGCCAAACGGAACAATCTGGATTTCTGGAACACCGCACAATATTTATCAGGTTGGTTATGCGTTACAATCTTTAGGCTTTCATATTCTTAATGAAATTACTTGGTTTAAACCAAATGCTCCGCCTAATTTAGCTTGTCGCTGTTTTGCTCATGCTCACGAAACTATTATTTGGGCGAGAAAATCAAAAGATACAAGACATAAATTTAATTATAACTTAATGAAAAAGTGGAATGATAAAATCAGTCCAAGCGGAAAACAGATGAGAAGTGTTTGGTATATTCCACTAACTCCACAATATGAGAAAAGATATGGAAAACATCCAACACAGAAACCAGAAGAACTATTAAGAAGAATAATTGCTTCTTCATCGGAAGAGGGAGATCTAA
>Ga0209541_10008193_pt1 | contig 17311 bp, 20 predicted proteins | sample RifCSPlowO2_01_FD_184027 | JGI IMG/M metagenome (GOLD analysis project Ga0209541, IMG submission 184027) | Groundwater microbial communities from Rifle, Colorado - Rifle CSP2_plank lowO2_0.1 (SPAdes) (version 2) | ecosystem: Environmental > Aquatic > Deep subsurface > Groundwater | place...
ACGGTCTCCGGCAGGACCGCCGGTACAAAGTTATATCAAAACTATTGCGCGATGGCGCTTAATTCCATGCACTCAGCCTCTTATTTCTTTCTTTAAACCCAAAATTCAGAAAAATATATGAAGAAGTCAGAATATATTCGCTTGGCCGTAGAACTGAGTGAGCACACAGAAGCCTTTCCATTTTTCGGAATAAATCCTGATGCGTACACAGTAATAAAGAAAGGGGAACAAGAAGATCCTGGGTACGCCACTCCTATAGACGTTCTAATCGAAAGATTTCGTGAACATGGGGTAAAAATAGTTCTCGGAAAAAATCCACAAAGCGGTAACGTGTTCGTATTACCATTCAATAGTAACAATATCGAAGAAGACAGTGTCTTTCCTTGGCATTTGGACATTCGTACTGATATGGATCTTAAACTTAAGAAACTAATTCTAGCGAATAGAGACGGATTGGTGATATAATCACGAAATAACCATTAAAGAATAACTCATGTCCGCACTTGATGAATTGAAACGCGAAATGGAAAAGGAGGAACGCGAGCTACAAGAAAAGAATCGAGAATTGAAGCACAAAGAAGACGAGCTAAAGACAAAGCAGTCTGAAGTTGAGAAACTGGAACGAGAGATAGCGACTATCAAATCATCAATCGCACAGATTGATTCTAGAAGGGAGCAGAATAAAAGAGAGCTTGAGAATGTTCAACGGGATTTACAAAAGGCAATGAAAAAATAGTGTTCACGAAGCGCTACAGTATCGCCCACGAGGACTATTTGGATTTGAATGAATAAATTATAAATTTGTGCTATATATAAATTGGAATACAGGGGGCGCCGATACTATCGGCGCCGTGTTCGTTTCAACAAAGTGGGGATAAAAATGACGACAAAAATCGTAATCATGACGCATCCGGATTGTGATGACAGTCACCCGGTCAGGCTCACCAACAAAGAGAGGAGTGCTCTTCTCAAGTTTCTCAAGTCGCTCGAGAAATTCGTTAAAGACAAAAAGGTGGCGGTTCTAGCGTCAGCTGTGCCGGAAATCACATTTTACGCAAACAGCATCGCTCGACATTTTGGCTCGGAAGAGCCAGAGATATGCGAATGCCTCCTTCGCAACGGTGGAGATAAACTGGATGTAAATGACGGGTGCGACTGCGTTTCCGACTTCATCTCACCGCAGTTTGATCTCGTCATCGCCATTGCCGAGAACGGTTTTGCTGAAATGATGGCTGACTCTCTTTCTGTGCAGGTCAAAAGGCCCTGCAATAAGGTACACAGGATCGGAATGAGTGCCGTGTATCTAATATGACCACTTCAACGAAAAACCGCTCAGCCGGTTTCTCGGCGAAGCGGTTTTTGTTTTTATTATTGAGGAGAACAGACTGAACCGATTCTGCAATTAGTAAGTGGATTTTGTGCACCGCGAACTTCAAAGTGTAGATGTGTTCCGGTCACTTTTCCTGTTGAACCTACATATCCTATTGTCTGACCCTGTAAGACGGACTGCCCGGGAGATACAGCTGTACTCTTAAGATGTGAGTATAGAGTTTGAGTACCGTTGTTGTGTGTGATGACAACGTAATTTCCATATCCTCCGTTCCACGCACCACCGCTACGTGCGATTATGATTGTCCCCTCTGCTGTAGCATAAACTGGAGTCCCTCGTGCTGCTCCTATATCAATGCCGTTCCACCCATGTAGTCTCTGTGTGATTATTCCACCCGGTACAGGATTGATGTAATAGCCTGCCAAGAATGAACCTCCTACGGGACTTGAAACGGTCGCTGGACGTTTCACCGGAGAAAGCGCTGGCGCGCCGATCTCACCGCCAGGAATGATAATAGTCGTGCCGACTTCAAGCGGTTCTTGAGGATTCAGACCATTGTATTGTGCAATTTCATCGGCATCGGCGCCATATTTCTTTGCAAGGAATTTTAGAGTATTTCCTTTCACGATCTTATGTTCAACGCCCGAGACAGGCAGAATAATGAGGATATCGCCAGGATGTACGTCCCCGGCATTTTTGAGATCATTCGCCCAAATAATAGTATTTACTGAAACGTCAAACATCTTTGCGATGTCAGAGAGCGTGTCTCCCTTGCGCACGACATAAACCGAGATGCGATCCGATGGGGCTTGGCTCGTGACATCTGCAATCGTGCCAGAAGGTCCGGTATATGCGAGAAGGGCTTTGCCTCCGCTCGTCTGAATGTTGTCGTTGAGGCCTTTATTCGGATTCGGGTCGAAATTGGTTGCGGCGCTTAAGAGCTGTGTTCCGGAATTCTTCGCGAATGTATTCACCGCCGCATCTGCGTCTGTAGAAAACGGCCAAAAGGCGCTTACGCGCCCCGGCAAGATGGTTGCAGTAAGCACAATTGTTGCAAACCCCAGTACGAGAAATTGTTGGTTTAGTTTTATAGGTGAACGGGAGATTCGGTGGGTCTTTCTAATACAAAAATGGCTTACATAAGCCATTTCTTGAGTAACTGTATAGCAGCGATACAGGGAGTATAGCGGAGTGAGAAAGGGAGTCAATAAGGCACAAAAACACCTGTGGAGAGCGATTTCTGGGGTATAGTCCTGAGGTGAAATACCTCGAAGGATTAAATGACGCACAGAAGCACGCTGTGCTTTCCACTAAGGGTCCAATCTCGGTCCTTGCAGGCGCGGGGAGTGGTAAGACAAGCGTACTCACGACGCGCATCTACCATCTTATTCGTGAAGGCATACCGGCCGATAAGATTCTTGCCGTCACGTTTACAAATAAAGCAGCCAGAGAGATGCGTGAACGTGTTCGTGCACTACTGGGAGAAGACGGGCCCATTCCTTTCGTCGCTACATTTCACGGGCTCGGACGCGAGTTGCTTCAGAGTTATGGGAAGGCTATCGGTATCCAGAGGTTCTTCAGCGTCTACGACAGAGATGACTCCGAGAAGGCGATTGGTACAGCTCTCAAGGCACTTGATATAGAAACGAAGGAACTATCACCGCGCGCAGTTCTCGGCAGAATCTCGCGCCACAAGGGAGAGGGGATGCGAGCGCCGGAGTTCGCAGAAAAACACGGACGCTCCAGTTTCGGCAACAGAATTGTCTCGGAAGTGTGGCAGAGATATGAGAAGACGCTTGCGGCAGAGAAGGCGCTGGACTTTGACGATTTAATCGCCCTACCTGTTCGAATGCTGGAAGAGCATAAGGATATACGCGAGCTCGCACAAAATCGCTGGAGTCATATTCACATAGACGAATATCAGGATACAAACAGTTTACAGGAGCGATTAGCCGGAATACTCGCGGAGAAACACAAGAATTTATTTGTAGTAGGGGACGGCGACCAATCTATATACGGGTGGCGAGGCGCGAAGATGGAAAACATTTTGAATTTTGAAAAAAAATATCCGCAGTCGCAAACTGTTATTCTGGAACGCAACTATCGTTCTACGAAAAATCTGGTAAATGCGGCGAATGCGGTTATAGAGAAGAACAAAAATCGTAAAGAAAAATATTCGACGACTGAAAAAGCAGCTGGAGAACCAATCGTTGTGCATATCGCATTGAATGCAGAAGACGAAGCGCACTGGATTGCGCTTAAAATTCGCGAGTTGATGATGAATGGTACGAAACCGGAAGAAATTGCAATACTTTTCCGCACCAATTTTCAATCACGAGCGCTTGAGGAAGGGTTATTGCGTGCAGGCGTGCCGTACAAGCTCATCGGCACGCGATTCTTCGCGAGGAAAGAGGTGAAGGACGCTCTCGCCTGGATGCGTCTCGCCATGGACTCTTCAAGGGAAGCGGACAAACTGCGCGCGGCGGCGGCGCCGCCGCGCGGTATCGGTAAAGTAACGCTCGGTAAATTGGCGGCGGGACAACGTTTACAACTTCGCGCTGGCGAGCTCGCGAAAATAGAGGCATTTGAAAAGATAATCAGTGAACTCTCTCAAGCGGCCGAGACGCTTGTCCCGTCTGAATTCGTGAAGCTTGTGATAGAAAAAAACGGAATGAAAAAAGCGCTTTTTGATGAAGGGAGTGAAGAAGACAGGGAACGATTTGAAAATATTGAAGAGCTTGCTTCTGTCGCAACTCGGCATGATGCGTCTATTGGTAAAGAGAGCATATTTATGTTTCTAGCAGAATCCGCCCTCGCCAGCGACCAAGATGAGATGGATCAGGGAGAGAAAAATGGAGTTACGCTTATGACCGTACATGCGGCGAAAGGTCTAGAGTTCAACACCATCTTCGTGAGCGGTATGGAGGAAGGACTATTCCCGCATGCAAATATGAGAATGAATCCGCCAGCTGGCGGAGACAGAGATGAAGAGGAGGAGAGAAGACTCTTCTACGTCGCGATGACGCGAGCGAAGGAACGCCTCTACTTAACGCTCGCACGCATTCGCAAGATATACGGCAGTGATTCAGTTACAATACCGTCCTCATTTCTCGCAGACATAGACAGTTCGTTGATGCTTTATGACGAAACCAACTTGCATCCAGAGTCACAGGTGATACACTTTTGATATATGGCTACAACCAAAGAACGCATCTTAATAACCCTCGCGCCCTCTACCGCACGAGCGCTTCGCGCTCGTGCCATACGAGAGCGAACACCACGTGCTACCATAGCTGCGCAGTTTGTTGAGATAGGGCTTTTAGATGTGCCGACTCTTACACTATCCCGCGCTGGAGAAACACGCGCTCTACGCGCAGTACAAGCATATGAGCGCGAACGGCGCGCAGGAACTATACGGGAACTTGTCGGAAGTCTCGCGGATTTAGCATAATGTATGCGAATCTCGCGAATTTATTACACAAAACACTTCAACCGAGCATATAAAAAGTTTACAAAAGATATGCAACAGCAAGTGCGAGAAAGGGAAGCGTTGTTTCTTGCCGACTGTTTTGATTCGCGTCTTGAAACTCACAAACTCGACGGCAAGTTAAAAGGTTTTTGGGCATTCTCCATTACACAAAAATACAGAATACTTTTTGTTTTTGAGGACAATAATGAAGTCACGTTTTTGGATATAGACGATCACAATTTGTATCGGTAAATTATGCGCGCACGTAAATCACTTGGACAGAACTTCTTGATGCACGCACGCATCGCGGAGAGAATTGTGCTTGTTGCTGATATTAAACATGACGACGTAGTTTTAGAGATAGGTCCGGGAACTGGAATGCTTACGAAGGAATTGTTAAAAAAAGCAAAAAAAGTAATAGCAGTTGAAGCTGACAAAGAACTTTTTGAAAAACTACAAACGACTTTTGTAAGTGAGGTTGCAGGTGGCCGGCTGGAACTCATACACGGTGACATCCGCGCATTTGATATTTCTTCTCTGCCAAAAAGTTACGCACTTGTGGCGAATATTCCGTATTATCTGACTGGCGAGATATTCAGAATGTTTCTTGAAGCTTCTAATCAGCCTAGCTTTATGACTCTTCTTGTACAGAGAGAAGTAGCAGACCGTATCGTCGCTCGTGATAAAAAAGAAAGTATTTTATCTCTCTCGGTTAAGGCATACGGCACACCGAAACGCGAATTCCTCGTACCTCGCGGCGCATTCGTACCTGCTCCAAATGTAGATTCTGCGGTGCTCACCATCAGCGACATTTCGCGAAAAAACTTTTCTACAAAAGCAGAGGAGGAACAATTTTTTAAACTCTTACACGTAGGCTTCGCCCATAAGCGCAAGCTGGTCCAGAACAATCTGAAAGAATTTGTATCAGAAAAAGCTCTTCGGGTCGCCGGAGTGCACGAAGGCGCCCGTGCCGAAGATTTAACACTTTCGACTTGGCTTAAGCTCGCACGCTCGCACTGAACACAGTTTATTTATAATGATGTGCCAGTAAATGGGCTTATTGCACCAAGCGAAGGAAGAGGAAAGCAGAACTTGCCCGCCCACACCCAACACGCCTGAACACCGGGTGTATAAAGGCCGAGCGTCCACGCTCCCGGATGCAACATTCCGAATAGAAATGCCGTCATAGCTCCCATAGGATATGTAAGAGCTCCGGCGGTTGGGAAGGGGCCTAGATAAAGCGGTGCGAAATAGTGCAGAAACTGCCCCGTGCATGTGCAAGGAAAAATAGAAACCTCAAAACCTCCGAAAGGGACTTGGGCATAAGAAACAGACGGAAGTATCGCCGCACTAAAGAGAATGATGGAAGCGAGAATAAGTTTTCTCATAGTTTAATGTTAAATAATTTTTCTGAATCAGAAAATCCGTACTCATTCACTACGTACACAGACGTTGGTATTTTATCAGTCCCACGACCAACCTTCGCCAACTCTCTAAGACTATCTGGAGAGAGTTGGATAATAAGTGTCTTGCCGTCAGCCGATGGTACATTAGGAAATTTTTGATAAGTCGTGACGACGATGTTATTTTGAGGAGTGAAGCCGGAGCCGGCTATTGTGAGCGTACCTCCGTACGCAATAACGGCCGGATAAATGCTTTGTATGTGCACAGGCGGATTCTTCGGGTCTGTTATGACGAAAGCCGCCGTGTTGGAGACAATGCCGCTTGTTTGAATTGCTAAGTCGTATAGCGCGAGCGGAATGGACGGAACGGTGAACGAGAAATTTCCGAAGAAGTCTTGACTTAGTGTGCGAACGATATAATTGTTCCCAAAATAGATTGCGCTATTTGATGAAATCCCAGTGCCCGTAACAGAGATTTTAACTCCAACTGCCGCCGATCGCGGCGATAATTCTTTAATCACAACGCTCGGGACGTCCGAAAGCGTTATGGCAGGTATAGTAGCTGTTGCAGTACTCTGCGAGGCGATTGCAGAGTTGATTGCCGTAAGTATTCTATTTTGAACGTTCGCAATCATTTTATCTCCCGCATAAATATCAATTTTTTCGCTGGCCTTTACAAGGTAGTCCGTAGACGATGCAATAGGTGCCGCGTTTGCCGCAGTTATTGTCGTTGTATTTGATAAAGAAAGCGAGTTAAGTTTAATTCTAGTATAAAGTCCGACGTATCCAGTGCCTCGCGTGAGTCCGACGGGCGTTAGAACATCGCTCGTGTACTTTTCTTGGAATCGTATAACTGCTGATTTGGTAAGTTGTCCGAAATAACTTGTCTCGTTTCCCGGAGAGCCGGGTCCAGTATACGCAATGCGCGTGTCTGAATCGCGATTAAGAATCTGCTGAAGTGCCATAACTTGTGGTCCCGACGAACCGAGAGCGAGGGCCACTGAGAGCGAGAGAAGAAGTGCGTGCATACTCATAGGATACCATGCTGTAGATAACAATTTCTCTTGCCAAGGCTACTGTTATACTTCTTATATATTATGGGGCAGATTCTACAAAACTGGCGAATTCTCGTATCAGCATCTTTGGCTATTGTGCTCATCGTCGGGTCATTTCTTCTAGCTAGGAGTGTTGAATCGCCAAACTCTGCGCAGGCGTCAACAGAGTCTGCACTTCTTCAAGCTATAGCTGTTAAAGATTCTGACGGCGACGGTCTTACAGATTGGGAAGAAGAGCTTTACGGCACGTCCGCGAACATCATAGACACCTTCAGTCTCGGAATGACCGACAGCGAGGCGGTAACGAAGGGTCTCATCGTGCCGAGGGCGATTGCCGATATCCCTATGGCGACGTCCTCGCCACTCGTAGTCGGCGCAGACGGTCTACCGCCGCCTCCGTCAGACGAGACGCTCACCGCGGCGTTCGCAAAAAGCTTTTTCACTCTCTACCTCTCGGCTAAACAGGCGAATGGCGGAGCCGATCTGTCCGAGGCTGATATGCAGAATATAGCGAATGAAGCTGTCAGCTCGCTTGCGTCTGCCGTTACAATCGCTCCCGCTTATAAATCGGCGAAAGATTTGAATATTTCCGGCCCAGGTGCAGATGCTCTTAAAGAATTCGCCGCACAAGCTGAAGCGGTTTTGAAGAATACTAAAAGTAGCGCATCAAAGAGCGAAATATTTTATCTGCAAGACGCGGTTAAAAACAGTGACGTTGAAGCGCTCACATATATCGCAGAAATTGCGAAAGGGTATAGAGAATCCGCGGCAGGCCTTGCAGCGCTCTTCGTGCCTGCCGAGCTCGTTTCAGACCACCTTCTGCTCGTAAACTCTATGATGCGCATTAGCGAGATTACAAGCGACTTCACGCGCGTAAACGACGATACGTTGGCGGCGATTCTCGCTCTACAACAATATCCGCAGGCATTGATTGGTATGTGGAATGCGTTTGTAAATATCGGAAAGGTATATGAAACAGCGGGTATCTCCCTTCAGTCTGGAGAACCGGGCGCCCAGTTTGTGAACCTCATTCAAGACATGGCAAACGAAAAAGTTAGCGCTAAAAAAATATGAAGTCTCGTCTATTTTCTTCGACACTCTCGGCGTTTCTCATGATATCGCTTATAGCGCCACAAGCGCTGCTCGTCGCACCGCGTACGACTCATGCACAAGCAGGGGTTCCAGTGACAGATTGGATAACCGAAATCAAAGAGACTCTCAATTTAGTATCAACCTATACGAACACTGCCGCGAATGTCGCCCAGCAGGTGAATACATACGTACTTCAGCCGCTCGCATTCGTTATGTCTGGGAATCTGATGAAATTACTAACCGCTAAAGTATTGGAGTTTGTCACTAACGGTTTAAGCAACGGTACCGGCTCACCGATGTTCGTGCAGGACGTGAACGGCATGATGCAAAGGGTTGGAGATATTCAGGCGAAAGCGTTCTTTATTCAGTTCGGCAGGAATTCTAATTCGCCGTTTGCCGCGTCTATCACATCTTCTCTCCGCACCAATTATCTCTGGAATACGAGCTCTGCAGGGTTCTTTGCCCAGAATAGAAATACGATGGCAATGTATTCGCCGAACCCGAATGCGTTCCTTAACGGTAACTGGTCGCAAGGGGGCGTCGGCGCGTGGTTCGCTCTCACGACGCAGACACAGAATAATCCGTACACCTTCTATCAGGCTTCGCAGAGCCAGCTCGCTTCTGTCGTTGCGAGCGCGCAGGCGGCGCGCAAAGCGGTTCTTGATTGGGGTCAAGGATTTCTCTCTTGGTGCGGAGCTAACGACGCGTCTGCGCCGGCTAATGAAGAAGAGTTCCCCGTGGCGGGGGGTGTAAGTTCGGGAGACTCCTGCTACGACAAAGATGGAAACCTCGGCACGATCAAGACTCCCGGCTCAACTATTAAAGCGACCCTTGATAAAGTTCTCGGCGGTACGCAGGACAAGCTGGTCCAGATGGGTTCTGTCGCAAAAGAGATCAACGGCATTCTTGGTCAAGTCGGAAGTATTCTTGGTAATGTTGGAAGCGTCGCGAGTACAGTGATGTTCGCGTCAGACATCCTTGGCGGTTCTAACTCCGGGGGCCTCTTCGGCGTCGGACAAACTTCTGCGACCAATCCGACTTCTAGACTCCTGCAGTATCAATCGCCCGGATACTTGGGAGTTACACAATCTACTGTGTTACAAAATGCCGCGACGATTCCTGCGATCAGTTCTGATACTTCTGGCCGTTTAGACCAATATGAATCATCGTGGAACACTATTCGTTCGGCAGCGAACTCCGCGTCAACTACAGTCGCGAGCCTCGCGAGCTTCTGTATCGCCGAGCAGAGCGTCGCTCCGACTATTTTGAACAACGAATTCGGGCAATCTGTAGACAGTTTTATAAGTGCGAGCAATGCTCAAGCTACCGAAGCGCGTTCTGCAATAGTGACCAAGATCGCTCCTGTAATCTCTCAAGCAGATGCGGCAGCTGCCGTTATTATAGCCGCACGCGCGGTGGTACAGAGAATGCGAAGTAATGAAAACTCAACCGCTCAAGGCGCTGGCGAGGCGTATCTCGCCGACCTGCAAACTCTACAGAGTATGCCTCCATCGGACTCGGACATTTCTAATGCCATGCAGGACGCTCAGCCATTTTCAGCGGCGATAGCTATACCTGCCGGCTCTCTAAACGTTTCTGGTGGGACTATCATTGATAGGATGAATCTCATAAGTACAAACGCGGTGGCGTTGAAAGCTTCAGTCTGTACTCCAATTCATGTTGATCCGTCGACTAACGGTCCAAGTGGGGGCGATCAAGGAGGAGATTAATATGAAACGATTCTTAACAACATCATTCATCGCACTCGCGCTCGTCGTTGGCACGGCGGGCGCAGCGCCCGCCGTGCATGCGGATGACATTGAGTGCACTCTAAATAATGGAGGTACTTCCTGCGCAGTTGATGGAGTAAGCGGAATATGTTCTGGAGACGAAAACAGCGGACCATATTGCAGAGTAACAGGGACATCCGATTCTACATTTTTTAGCGACCCAGCCGCTGCGAACACACCAAACAACGACAAATTAGGACCGCCCACCACACCGAAACAAAGTCTCAATGGCATTATGGCCTACATCGTGCAGCTCTTCGCGTGGCTCCTCGGTGTGGCGATTATTACACTGGACTACGCAGTGTTCTATACCGTCGTTACTATGGGGACGTATGTGAACAATCTCTCTGCAATTGGTATTACGTGGCAAGTTATGCGCGATATAGGTAACATCGTTATAATATTTGGATTCTTAGCAGCTGGCATCGCGACGATTATCAATGTAGACATGTACGGATGGGGGAAGAAGATGCTTCCGATGCTCCTCGTCGCCGCAGTCTTCATCAACTTCTCTTTATTCTTATCCGAAGCGGTGATAGATACAGGAAATTTATTCGCGACGCAATTTTATACGCAGATTAACGGCGATCAGCCGGCAGGGGAGAAGATATCTGCAGGTGTGCTTACCGGAATTAACAACGAAGGCATATCAAACAAGATTATGTCCAGCCTAGGACTACTCACAATTTATGGGGATGTGAAAAATGAACCTTCGAAAGCACAAGAGTTACTTGATAACTACTGGACTATCGGCTTCATGTCCATCATTCTCTTCCTTGTGGCGGCGTTCGTGATGTTTTCGCTCGCTTTCATACTCATCGCGCGTTTCGTTATTCTCCTTTTCTTAATTATTGTCGCACCAATCGGCTTCGCTGGTCTCGCCGTGCCGAAGTTGGAGAGCACGGCGAATTTGTGGTGGGGCGAACTCTTTAAACAGACCATCACCGCGCCGGTTCTACTCCTACTACTCTACATAGCTCTACGTGTCATCACTGACGTGAATTTTCTTACCGGTCTAGGTGCTACAAAAGAGGGTTGGACGGGAACAGTTGCTAACAACATCAGCTCTTTCGCAAGCGTACTCATCTCATTCTTAATAGCGATGGGGCTTCTCCTCGCCGTCGTCATCATTTCTAAAAAAATGTCCGCCTTCGGCGCCGAAAAAGCATCTGCTCTCGCTGGCAAACTCTCGTTTGGTCTTACGGCCGCCGGTATGCGTTTTACTGCTGGGGCTGGATTGAACGCTGCCGCTCGACGTGTTCGTAATAGTAAACTTGGACGTGTTCCAGTTATTGGCCGTGCTTTTCTTGGCGCACTTGATCGCGGCGCAAAAGCTAGTTGGGACGTTCGTGGCGTTAAGGCAGGCGGAGGGTTAGGTGCGCTTAACGTGGATGCAGGAAAGACAAAAGAAGGTGGATATAGAAAGATAGAAGAAGATGCGATTAAAGCACGCGAGGCACATGCGGCTTCTCTAGGGATGAACAAAGATGAAAGAGACAGAGTCAAAGCGGATGAGAATGTCGTGGAGCATCTCACTGACCTTGGAAAGCAAATAGGGAGACTGAATGAAACAGAAATGAGAAGTCTTCAAAACAGACAAGCAACTGATCCTGATATGGTTGCATCTAACGCAGATGTTTCAAATAGACGGAATGACTTAAGAGCGGCAGAAGCATCAAGAAATCCTGCAAGAATAAACGCAGCTAATGTCGCGCTAAATAACGCGCTTCTCTATAACGGACAGAAGCGCGAGGAGCAAAATAAGGAGCGCGAGACCTTGCAAAAAATACACGATAAAAAGATTAATGATAATAAAGATTTAATCAAAGAGGTTGAAACAGATTCAGCTAACACTAAAAAAGCACCAGCGATTGGATATGCTAGCAATATACTATACGGACCTGGCAAATACCTTTACAAAAATCAGAAAGCCGCTCAAAACATCATAAATAACGCAGGGAAATCAAAGGAACAAAAAGATGTTGAGAATTTACTAGAACTTGCCAAAAAGTATGCGCCAGGCTCGGCACCAGCACCAGCACCAGCACCATCTCCGACTCCGCCTGCCAGTGGAGGTACGCCGTCACCATAAAATCATAACTTATGAATGCAACTTTTGACCCGACACTAGAAAACGACATCAAAGAGTTGATGAAAGAAGTGCCTGCGCCAATACGTGCTTTTTTTGCGAGCGGGAAAGTAGAAGTTGTTGCGAAGAATCTGATGCAAAAATATCAACTGCATATTGACCAAGGGGCAGTTGTTGAACGCGAGATTATTTTACTTCTGCTCGGGCTTAAAGATCCTACAGAATTTACTCAAGCACTCGCAGAAGAGGCGAAGTTGGACCAGCAGACTATAAGTAACATCACGAAGGATGTGAATGAGCAGATTTTTGTGCCGCTGCGAGAGGAAATGCGGAGGGGTGGAGGAGGGCCGCAGGCGCCGGCAAAACCAGCCGCCCCTGCTTCGTCAGAGACTTCGCAAGGCACAGCACGGGAGAAAGTGATGCCGCTAAATACTGTAATAATTCCGGCGAATCCGCAGATGCCATCACACCAGGCACAAACGTTTGCTTCTATGCTGAAATATTCGCCACCCCAAAAGTATTTCAATTTGCAGAACAAAATTCCACCTCCTGCTACGACAAAGCCGATGGATAGCAGTAAATTGTTAGAGGATCACGAGGAGCCTCATATAGAATTTGGGAAAACAGTGCCTCCTCCGGCGAATCTCCCAGGCGCAATGCCACCTCCACTTCCGCTGGTCAAACCATATTCCTCTGACCCATATCGCGAACCGATTGACGAAAAGTAGGATATACTACTTCGCATGCTGACTAAGGACGATAAAAAGTTTCTGACCGAAAACTTCGCGACAAAGAAAGAGCTCATGGCTATACGCGACGGGTTTGATTTGCTTAGAAACAAGACCATGTTCTCCAGTCTTGAAAAATTCAATGTTAAATCTGAAATAGAGGCAATGAGGGCGTCAGATATTCGAACCGAAGAAAAGATAGATAAGGTACTGAATATTTTGGACGGTTTTTCTGGCAAGGTCGCTGATTTGGAACAAGAGAACAAGATGGGCGCCATCACTCTTCGCCGGTACGGCATTCAAATTGAAGAACTGGCTAAGGCGACAAAGACGAAAATCTCCAAGTGAGTTTGCATTTATCTGCATGATTCTATATAGTGCACATATCCCGCTGTGGCGGGAATTTATATACATGGCCACAATTAACCAACTCTCCAAGAGAGGACGCAAGGATAAATCGCGCAAGACGAGCAAGCCTGCTTTGGCGCGCGGTTTTAACGCACTCAAGAATAGACCGACTTTTTATCCCTCTCCCTTCAAGCGCGGCGTGTGTACAAAGGTAACTACTAAGACTCCGCGCAAGCCGAACTCGGCTATCCGTAAGATTGCCCGCGTGCGGCTAACCAACGGCATGGAAGTGACAGCCTATATCCCGGGCGAGGGGCACAATCTGCAGGAACACTCGGTCGTGATGCTTCGCGGTGGCAGAGTGAAGGATATCGGCGTCCAGTACACCATCATCCGCGGCAAGCTGGACACCGGCGGTCTCGAGAAGCGTCGCACTTCGCGCTCGCGTTACGGTAATAAGCGCCCGAAGTAATATGCGTAGACCATTAAAAAAGAAGCGCACTTGGCGACCGGATCTGAAGTATGGTTCGGAGATGCTTACACGTTTTATAAATACCATTATGTGGAGCGGGAAGAAGGACACCGCGCGCGCGGTCGTCTATGATGCTCTCACTGAAATAGAAAAAGGCGGTGCGAATCCGCTTGAAACGTTTGAATCAGCCCTCCGTAATGTTTCTCCCTTGATGGAAGTACGTTCTCGCAGAATAGGAGGAGCGAATTATCAAGTGCCCCGCGAAGTGCCGCAGGCGCGCCGGCTCGCACTCTCGTTCCGCTGGATTATTGGCGCTGCTCGCTCCAAGAAGGGCAAGCCGATGGCGCAAAAGCTCGCCGCCGAGCTACTCTTGGCCGCCAAGAACGAAGGCGACGCAATTAAAAAGAAAGATGAAATGCATAGAATGGCAGAAGCAAATAAAGCTTTTGCACACTTTGCTTGGTGATTTTATAATCAAACTCGGCTGTTGTGCTATATTAAGCACATGAAGAGAGTTTCTAAAAAAACGGCAATCGTAAAAACCCAATACGGGTCTTTTAAGGCTGTATTTGAACCTGAAAACGATATGGGCGGATATGTGGTCACTGCACCGAAAGTACAAGGAGCAGTTTCGTGGGGGGAAAATTTGTCACATGCAAAAGAAATGATCGCCGAATGCATTGAGGGCGCAATCGAAGCACATATAATTTCTAACTCGATTGAGCAGGGGTATGTGAAATTCACTCCAAAAGCTAAGCGCATGCCAGCCTTTGCGTGAGCATCATTCCAATACTTGCTGCGCGCGTAGTAGTACGTAAACTTATTCGTGCAGGTTTTCAATACGCGAAGTCACACGGAAGCCATCAATACTACTTTAATCCGATAACAAAACGCATGACCTCTATCCCTATTCATGGTGGCAATACGATTGGTCGCAATCTTCTTATGAAAATATTGAAACAAGCAGGTTTGGCGATTGAACAATTTTTAAAACTCTAATTACCGCCCTCCTTTAACCAACAAGACGTTTGTCCACTTCTTCGCGTTGTAATTTGGGATACACCATCTTTCATGCTATAGCGTAAATTAAGGTACACGAGAATAATGGAAGAGTGAAAATAAAAAACGGCGGCTCGCGAGCCACCGTTTGCGAAAAACAAGGAACCAAATCATCTCCGTCAGTGAGTAGTTCTAGACACGAGAACCTTCTTCTCGCCGACGAATTCAGGTTCGTTTCCGATAGAGAACACGCTTCGGAACCCAAATTCTGATAAGTCGATTGCCTCGTTGTTGTGTTGCCAGTCCTGTCCAGTCTCATCGGTAGCAAGGGTCATATTAGTAGAGCCACGAATGATCATAAAAATTCCGCAATCGAGGCGTTGGAGGAAAGCCAGAAGCGTTTGATCATATACACCGCTGACTTTTTTCTTCACGAAGCCGAGTCCTTGCAGGGTTTGCGTATACTTGCTTTCTTTTCTGTCCATACTGACCTCCTAGGAATCCATCTAAGAATGATTGTAACCTGTGTTTACATTTACATCAATTTCCGCTACTATCTACTTAACGCCACGGCGTCTTTTATTTTTATGAACAGAGATTATCCATTGGAGAAGGTTCGCAATTTCGGCATAATCGCGCACATAGACGCGGGTAAGACTACCACGTCTGAGCGCGTCCTTTTCTATACGGGCTCCCAGCATAAGATAGGCGAGGTGCACGAAGGCGATACCACCACAGACTGGATGGAACAGGAGCGCGAACGCGGCATCACCATCACCGCCGCCGCCATCACCTGTTTCTGGACAAAGACAAATGAGCCGAATAAGAAAGATGACTCTAAAAAATATCGTTTCAATGTTATTGATACTCCCGGGCACATAGACTTCACCGCCGAGGTGAAGCGAAGCATGCGTGTCTTGGACGGCGCCATCGTCGTCTTTGATGGCGTCGCAGGCGTTGAACCTCAGTCCGAGACAAACTGGAGATATGCTGATGAAGCCAAAGTACCTCGCGTTTGTTTCATAAATAAATTGGATCGCACGGGCGCATCGTTTGAAGATTCTTACGCCAGCATCTTGGATAGACTTTCGTCAAAGGCTATTCGGATGCAGATTCCTATCGGCCTTGAAGCACAGCACGAGGGCGTTGTTGACTTGCTCACGATGAAAGCGTTCACGTTTTCTGGGAATATGGGTCAAGAGGTTATTGAAGGCGAGATACCGGAGAACCTCCTTGAAGATGCGAAAAAGTATCGCGCCGCTCTTATTGAGCGAATCGTAGAACAGGATGACACTGCGATGGGCGCGTACTTGGAAGGTAAGGAACCGAGCCTCGCCGAGCTTAAGGCGATTCTACGCAAGGCTGTTATTAATAATGAAATTTTCCCAGTCTATTGCGGGAGCGCGCTTAAGAATAAGGGCGTTCAGCTCGTGCTTGATGCTGTTGTTGACTATCTCCCATCGCCACTTGACCTACCTCCAGCGACAGGGAAGAACCCGAAGACAGGCGAGCCAATAGAGAGACACGCGTCTGACGATGAACCGTTCTGCGCGCTCGCCTTTAAGCTTCAGACCGACCCGTTCGTCGGCGCGCTCACATTTTTTAGAGTGTATTCAGGCACACTTTCTTCGGGCTCTTATTTATACAATTCAACGACCGGTTCTAAAGAACGTGTCGGGCGTATTGTGCGTCTACAAGCGAACAAGCGTGAAGAGGTAGAAAAAGTTTTCACAGGAGAAATTGCTGCCGCTGTCGGCCTTAAGGATACGAAGACCTCGCACACGCTCTGCGATGAGGAGAATCCGATAGTTCTTGAAGAAATTAAATTCCCTGAACCGGTCGTGTCGCTCCGCATAGAGCCGAAGACGAAGGCCGACCAAGAGAAGATGGGTGTCGCGCTTCGCAAACTCTCTGACGAGGACCCGACGTTTCGCATTAAGGGCGATGAAGAAACAGGCGAGACCATCATTTCCGGCATGGGTGAACTGCATTTGGAAATTTTGGTGGACAGAATGAAACGCGAATTCAATGTTGTTGCAGATGTAGGGAAGCCGCAGGTCGCCTATCGCGAGACTATTCTAGGCTCTGCTGAAGCGGAGGGTAAATATATTAAACAAACCGGCGGCCGCGGCCAGTACGGGCACGTGAAGATTCGCATGAAGAAAATGGAACCTGTGGACCCGGATAAAAAAATGCCGAAGAACGTTACGCGCGAAGACCATTTTGAATTCATCAATAATATCAAGGGCGGTGTCGTACCGCAGGAGTTCATCGCGCCGGTAGAGAAGGGTATACGCGAGGCGATGGCGAGAGGATTTCTCGCCGGCTTCCCGATGGTGGACATCTCGGTAGACCTCTATGACGGCTCGTACCACGACGTGGACTCTTCAGAAATCGCTTTCAAGATAGCTGCATCAATGGCGTTCCAAGAGGCGGCGGGAAAGGCGAAGGCCGTTATTCTGGAGCCTATTATGCGCATTGAGGTCATCGTGCCGGAGCAGTTCATGGGCGACATCACCGGCAACTTGTCAGGCAA
>Ga0209541_10008194_pt1 | contig 17310 bp, 15 predicted proteins | sample RifCSPlowO2_01_FD_184027 | JGI IMG/M metagenome (GOLD analysis project Ga0209541, IMG submission 184027) | Groundwater microbial communities from Rifle, Colorado - Rifle CSP2_plank lowO2_0.1 (SPAdes) (version 2) | ecosystem: Environmental > Aquatic > Deep subsurface > Groundwater | place...
CCTGAAAATAACGGGTTCCCGGTTTTAAATGAAATCGTACCGCTGAAATCCTTAATATCGATAACCATGCTGTTTATCTCTGTTTCCTTCGCTATACGCACAAGACTCTCTCGTACTGTTGGCGTACCAACAACACACGAGGTCATGTAGAGAGCGCGTACCGTCTGCGGTGTTGGAAGATGGGTGACAGCAGGGATCACTGTTTCCTCGATCTGACTTGCTTGTGACAGTTCAACATCAGAAGTGTATACCGTTTCGGTAAATAGCGGCATGCCAAAATATGCTGCAGTTAAAGCACCAATACCAAAGAGCCCCGCAACCGCAGGAAGAAAAGCAAAGCGGGAGTACATTCTGCGGACCATAATCTGAAAATCAAAGACGAATGCCGGATATATTATTTTGCACGTACGAGTCAGATCGTTTTTCGACATTCAGCGTGGTAGCAAGCGCCCGACGGCGCCGAAGAAGAAACGCAAGAATTGCAATAACAACACCACAGACAAAGAAAATGGTATTTTTCCATGACGACGGAAGACCAGAAAATCGCGTAAGGACAACAATAATGCCCAGAAGCAAAATAGACGATTCTCGAGACATGAGAGTAGTATAACCAAGCGCTTAAAGAGATTCAATGAGTACCACGAACTCACCCCGCACCCTTTCAGGATGCGTTGTAAAATACTTAAGAATTTCGGCTCCGGTGCCAATTTTCACTTCTTCATGGATTTTGGTAAGTTCCCGTGCAAGGGCAATCCGTCGATCATGCAGATTCTCGACAAGCACTTTGAGGGTTTTAAGAATGCGATGCGGCGACTCATAGAAAACGACCGTACGTTTTGACATGGCAATCTCCTTGAAAAGCGTTTCCCTGCCTTTCTTATGCGGCAGAAACCCAAGAAAAAGAAAATGGTCGGCACGAAAACCGCTTATGGAAAGCGCAGCAATAACCGCACTCGGTCCCGGAATCGGCACTACCGAAACCGAAGCGCCAAATTGCTCGCGCACTTTTGAGACAAGATACGAGCCTGGGTCTGAAATCCCCGGCGTCCCGGCGTCGGAAACAAGCGCCAAATTCTTTCCTTCCTCGAACCAGCCAAAAATTTTCTGCATCGCTACTCCGCTCCGCTTCTCATTGTAGGTTGTGAGTTGTTTGTTCTCAATCCCATGCCGCGCAAGGAGTTTTTTCGTCTGCCGCGTATCCTCGCACAAAATGACGTCAGCTTCTTTGAGCACCCTGAGCGCCCGAAATGTAATATCTTCAAGGTTCCCTATTGGAGTCGCAACAATAAAAAGATTTGGCATTTTACTTCAATAAGTTTTCTCCAACTTTAAAAATGTCCCCCGCACCCATCGTGATGAAAATATCACCTGCGCTGAGCTTTGCCATGAGCGATTCAACGGCTTCAAAACTCGGCGAGCTGACAGTCTTTTTCCCGGTCTTTGCGATTTCTTGAGCGAGCATCTCGGAAGAAACTGAGGGATCGTTCGGTTCACGTGCAGCATAAATGGGAGCCACAAGCACTTCATCGGCGTCAGTGAAACTGTGTGCAAAATCGTCGAGCAGAAGTTTCGTACGACTATAGAGATGCGGCTGGAAAGCGACAATAATTTTTTGTTTTGGGAAAAGCTCTCGCGCAGCTTTGAGAGTTGCTTTGATCTCGGTCGGATGATGCCCGTAGTCGTCATAGACAAGCGCCCCGTTTAGAGTCTTACCTTTATATTCAAATCGCCGCCAGGTGCCGGGGAATTTTTTAAGTGCTTCGACGGCTTCGACTTTTGAAATGTTCAAAATATCCGCGACCGCAAGCGCAACCGCAGCATTGAGCTGATTATGGAACCCTGTCACCTGAAGCTCTAAGGGAGGCATCGGCACGTATTTCGCATAATCAATGACTTTTGCTGTGATGCCTTCGAGTACCGGTCTCATAAGAGGATCTTTTACATTTGCGACGACAAATCCGTTCTCTGGAACTTTGGCGGCAAGCTCGTGAAATGCCGACTGAATATCCGCAATACCCTTGTAGTAATCAAGATGATCATTATCAATGTTCGTGATGGCGAGAATAGTCGGCGCAAGCTCGAGGAATGAACGTTTATATTCGCATGCTTCAGCGACAAAATACTTTCCCATGCCGGCGATGAAATTACTGCTCTCTCCCGTTTTTGAACTTTTTAAAAGGCTCCCGATAACCACGGTTGGCTCCTTGCCTGTCTCTATGAGGAGCGTCGCCACCATTCCGGTCGTCGTGGTTTTTCCATGCGTGCCGGAAATGGCAATCGTGTAATAATCGCGTGATACAAGCCCAAGGAGCTTCGGATAGGTCATCGTGGGGACCCCGCGGCGCTTCGCTTCAAGGAGCTCCGGATTATCCTCTGCAACCGCCGCACTGTAGACGACGAGTTCGGTATCCTCGGGAATATTCCCGGCGCGGTTCCCATCGAAAATCTTTGCCCCGAGCTTTTGAAGTTCCTCGGTAATGGGAGAGAGCGCAAGATCGGAGCCGCTTACTTTTTTCTGCCATTGCCGCCCAAGCAGCATGCGTGCGAGCGCCGACATCCCAATACCACCAATGCCGATGAAATGAACTGATTTTGTGGTAGATAAATCAACCATATTATTTAAGTCTTTTTACCAGTTTCCTAAACTGCCGACCACGGTCGTATTCGTTCTTAAACCATTTGCCGAAAGAAGCAAACGCGGGGCTAAAAAGTATGATGTCTCCGCGTTTGGCAGATGCGAATGCTCTCCGAACACAGCGTTTCAAAGTCTCTTCTTCGTAGGATTTAACGAAGCGCAATTTAAAGAGAATACTTTTGATACGTTCACTGCCCTTCTCTCGAAGAAGCACGGCCACTTTGCACTGCTTCCCTATTTCTTTTACAAGTCCCGACATATCAAGTCCTTTGTCAGTGCCTCCGAAAATGAGAACAACACTCCGCTTTCTGCCAAGAGTTCGGAGTGCCGCAATAGTAGCATCCGGAGTAGTCGCGTTATTATCGTTGTATATCTTTATCCCGCGAATCGTTCGCAGAAGCTCAAGCCGCCCCGGCAAACCCTTGAAACTTGCAACTGCCTTTCTAAGACGTTCTTCGGGAATATTAAGGATGCGCCCGACTTCAACTGCAAGCGCTGCGTTTATTCGATTGTGTTCGCCAAGGAGTCTCATGTTCCATGATTTTGAAAGAGGTCCTCCTTCTACAAGCAAGCCCCTTACTTTTGAACGGAGTCCAAGTTGTACGATATATCGTATAACTTGCTTCCCGACGATAAGTACATCTTCTTTGGTTTGAAATTTAAAAATATTCGCTTTGTCCTCAAAATACATACTCATATCGCCTTTGTAATAATTCAAGTGGTCAGAAAGAAAATTGGTAAACACGGCAATATGGGGACTCAAGCGAGATTCGCCGAATCCCTGAAGCTGCCATGAGTCGAGTTCGAGTACCACGATGTCTCCCGCTTTCACTTTCGGTAAAAGAGCAAGGGTTGAAATACCCTCCACATTGCCGCCTAAATGAACCCTTTTTCCCACCGTCTTCAAAATATGGTGAACGAGATGTGTTGTTGTTGACTTGCCGCGCGTGCCGGTAATACCAACAATAATCACATCTTCCGGCACAAGCTTCGCAAAAAGAGATGCGCTCATTTCTATCGGCACGCCGTTTTTTCTTGCTTCAGCAATGTACGGCGAATCAGGTGGCACCCCGGCGGCTTTGAGGACGAAATCCCGATCTCGAAAATCTTCGAGCCGATGCTCTCCAAGCACATAGGTAATATTCTGAAATCCTTTCAGTTTTTTGAGTGATGGGGCAAGTTCCTTCTTATCCTTAAGATCGGTAACGATGAGCTCCGCCCCTTGCTTCGCAAGAAAAACGGTATCCCCAAGGCCACGGCCAAGGAGACCCAACCCCATCACCGTTACCTTCTTGTTTTTAAAATACTGTCTGTAATTCATAGTGATGGGGTTGGGTCATGGAAAGGGGTCGGGAAAACTCTAGTTTTCCCGTGGAGGAAATCAGCGAGTGAAATGAGCGTCAGAAACCGTGGGGTTCTGAGGAGGCAAGCTAAAAGCTTGCCGACACCTAGTCCCATCACCGTTATCTTCTTGTTTTTAAAATAAATTCGCCAATCCTGCATGGTGCCGTGGGAGAGATTTGAACTCTCAACTCTTGCGAGATACGGTTCTGAACCGTACGCGTATGCCAATTCCGCCACCACGGCAAATTTAATACGGGATACATCTGCCAACCTGCCCCGTAGCAAGCTCAATGTACGTTAAACAAATTCAAAAATCAACGAACCGCTTGAAAATGAAAAAATAGGTACTGGAATCAGTTATTGAAAGCTTTGCTTCGGGGTTTCACCACTCCGGTAATTCTCTTCTTCGTTGTGCGGGCGCTTGGAATCGGACCAAGGACCTCTGTCTTATCAGGACAGCGTTCTACCACTGAACTACGCCCGCAAACATGCTGAAATATAACAAGAAATACATTGAACGGCAACGCGATTGAATCACCTCCGGATACTTCGCAAACCAGACAAACATGGTATATTTCGGTGTTTTCTCCTGCAAATATTCCAGTCCTCAAGCAGTAGCTTATTACGCAAAAGAATTTTTTGAAGCAAAAGACGCTAATCTTATTTACACCCTTGCATAAATAATTTTAAATTATAAAAGGCCGGTCTCTCGCGAGCCGGCCTTTTGCAATCTTGAGATTCCCCGAAAACTTGGAGGCTAGAATGCTCGCCGTTGGCGGCGATGTGTCGGCCGTTTTCCGCCACGAAACATGTCACCGCCGACGAGTACCATGATGGCACCACCGAGAGAGATGGCGATGTCCCAGTCCGAGGACATCTTTGAACGCCACACCATCAGCCCGAGGCCAATGGCAAAGAACGCAAGAGCAACCGTCCATCTCGGAATCGGTCGCCCGAAGACGATCGCGACTGCAGAACTCATGTCCATGCCCTCCCCAGACATTGTTACTACTAGCTTTAATTGTAGCACTAATCAAAACAGAAGTCAAGGCCGAAATCGTTGCTGATTTCGGCCTATTTCTTAGAACCACGCCGCGCAGATTATGTACAGCAGGAAAATTGCTCCACCCAATCTTACTGCGAGACGTACCCACCCTGACTCTTTACCCCCTTCTGAGGGAACGTATTCCGGTCGCTCTCCTGCAATCAACGCCTTCTTTTCGCCCATGTATACCTCCCGTTTCTATGATTAGACTGCCCGATTTTTAAATACGAGTCAAACGAAAACTGCCCCCGCAATTTGCGGGGGCAGTTTTAAATACTACCCTTTCTTTTGTTCCATTCATCACCGATAACGCATATTCGGAGAAGCGAGCACGCGTTTAAGATCGAGTGCTATCATCCCGTCCCGACGAATCGGGACGACCGACCGGTTTAGTTCTACCGCGCCAAAGTGGCGGGCGAACGTTTCCGTTTGGAATTATTCCACGACCAGGTTCCCCTAGCCGTGCCTTGTTACGACTTACTCCCTGTTACCGAGTTTACCTTAGGCCCACAAAAGTGAGACTTCGGGCACTCCCGGCTTCCTTGAGTTGACGGGCGGTGAGTACAAGGCTCGAGAACGTATTCACCGCAGTGTTGCTGACCTGCGATTACTAGCGATTCCAGCTTCATGAGGTCGAGTTGCAGACCTCAATCCGAACTGAGGCTACTTTTCTGACGATTTGCTCCGCCTTACGGCTTTGCGTCGCGTTGTAGTAGCCATTGTATCACGTGTGCAGCCCAGGGCATCAAAGGGACATGCTGATCTGGCGTCATCCCCACCTTCCTCCCCGTGAGATAGGCACGAAAGATTCATGCGCATCTCACGGGGCAGTCTCGCCTGACAAATATAACAGGCAACGGGGGTTGCGTTCGTTACCCCACTTAAGGGAACAATTCATATCACGAACTGACGACGACCATGCATCACCTGTCCAGCCGTCTTACGAGGGATCCCGTTTCTGGGACCTTTCGTCTGGATTTCCAGCCCTGGTAAGGTTCTTCGCTTACCGACGAATTGAGCCACATGATCCACCGCTTGTGCGAGCCCCCGTCTATTCCTTTGAGTTTTAGCCTTGCGGCCGTACTACCCAGGCGGTTCCCTTAACGCGTTAGCTTCGCCTCCCAGAGGGTCGATACTCCGAAAAGCCAGGGAACATCGTTTAGGGCGTGGACTACCGGGGTATCTAATCCCGTTCGAAACCCACGCTTTCGTGATTCAACGTCAGGAGTGCGCCAGTGTGCTGCCTTCGCCTTTGGTGTTCCCCATGATATCAACGGATTTCACCCCTACACCATGAGTTCCGCACACCTCTCGCACCCTCCAAGTTGTGCCGTTTCCCCTGCTTTTCTCCCGTTAGGCAGGAGGATTTAACAGAGGACTAACACAGCCGTCTACTCACCCTTTACGCCCAGTAATTCCGGGTAACACTCGGGGCCTCTGTATTACCGCTCCTGCTGGCACAGAGTTGGGAGCCCCTTATTCATGCGGTACCGTCAATAAACTTCTTCCCGCATAAAAGATCTTTACGTCCCGAAGGACTTCATCAATCACGCGGCGTCGCTCCGTCAGGCTTTCGCCCATTGCGGAATATTCTCGGCTGCAGCCATCCGTAGATGTATGGACCGTGTCTCAGTTCCATCGGTGGGGGTCAGCCTCTCAGCTCCCCTAGCCGTCATAGCCTTGGTAGGCCGTTACCCTACCAACAAGCTGATAGCCCGCAGGCCGCTCCTCTAGCGATAAATCTTTACTATGCACCTCACGCAAGCTCGGTGCCGAATCAGGAAGTAGGAATAAGGAATCAGGAATATATGCTCTCGCATCCATTCGTAATTCATAATTCGTTATTCGTAATTCTGCATCGAACCTAGGTGAGATGCACAGGCCATCGGGAATTGTCCCGTCTTTCGACGGATTATGCCCGACTAGAGGGTGTGTACCTACGTGTTCCTACCTCGTCTGCCATGGGTCTAAACCCATTCGACTTGCATGCCTTATCCACGCCGCCAGCGTTCACCCTGAGCTAGGATCAAACTCTAATTAAAGACTGAAACGAATTTCAATCTGATTTGATGAATGGAACAAGAGAAAAGATAGTATGTCTTTCTAAAGTTTCCGGTTAGAGTTTGATTAGCTCAATCACGAAACACACGCTGTCAGAATGTTTCGCTTAGCCATTCCCTTACTGGAAGAAATGGACTTTTGGGACTTGCCCCGTTAGTGAATTTTGGCATAGTTGCTTTTGTCTCTGTGTTCAGCTAAATCAGCTGTGCTTGAAACATAGTTCACTGTCCACCGTTACAACAACCGTCGCAACAGGGAGACAATGCCAAAATCTACTACGGGGCTTGCACTTAACTTACCCAGCATTCCATGTGGTTCAGAAAATGCTGGTTCAATACGTTCTCGATATTCTGTTGTCAAAGGTCAGTCCTTCGACTTCGCTCAGGACATTTGAGCTTCAAAGAAGCTCAAATGAAAACTACCGCCAACCGGTAGTGAAAACTAGTATACTCAAGCTCAAAAGCGAGTCAAGTATTTAGATTAGGAGTCCAAAAGCAATTGTTATTACTGAAGATACAAACAAGATAAGTCCTAATCTTTGAAGAATAAAAATATATACTTCGTAAGACCTCGTGTGATTTTGAATTCTCTCTATCTCAACGTTGTAACTATTGATGCCCACCGCCGGGTTTTCGTTCATTTTTACTAAAGTGTCTCTAAGAAGCCATTCTTTATCGTTAAGATCATTTAAATTACGATTTATTACTATAAACACAAACAAAGTCAAAAGTATCAAGGATACTGAAGATTCAATTACAGAAAAGTTCAGGAGGATCTTTTTTTCGATAAATTTTTCTCCAACTGCTGCATCAAAAGCTAAGATTCCAAGATTGAATGTGATTACTGCTTTTGAAAATTCAAATAATTTTATTTCCGCCCAACGAATTGATGTCTCACTACACCAATTTATTCCTTTTAAAAGATCCTGAGAAAATGCATCAATAAACCCTGCGTTGGTATTTAGAGGAACTTGTTTGTTCCGATAATAATTTTCCCTTTCAGGTTTCCAAATTTTGACTAAATTAAAAAATAGGATTCTGTTGATCCATTTCATTTTATTTTTTCTGCCACCGCTCTAACGTTACTAGTAACGGACTGGCGATGAATATCGAAGAATAAGTGCCGACGATGATGCCGATGAGGAGCACCAGCGAGAAGTGTTGCGTTGCTTCGCTCCCGAGGAAATAAAGTGCGAGAAGGGCTAGGACGGTAGTGAGAGAGGTGTTTACCGAGCGGTTGAAGGTCTGGCGAATGCTTCTCCCGACTATCTCGTCAAAGGGTGCGAGCTTTTTCTGTTCGTGTTCCTTGCGCAAGTTTTCCCGCACGCGGTCAAAGACCACAATCGTGTCATGCACCGAAAAGCCCAATATCACGAGAAGTGCGGTTACAAAAAGTGTATCAACTTCGTAACCCGCGAAATGCCCAAGAAACGCGAATACGCCGGTCGGCACGATAACATCGTGGAGAAGCGCGACGACTGTCACGATGCCGTATTTCCACGAGGACACCGGCTCCGAGACCTTGCGAAAAGCAAAAGTGATGAAGAGAACGATGGCGAGAATCACGAGCCCGACGGAAAGAAGCGCCTTGTTCACAAGCTCGGAGCTTAGCGTCGGACCGATGGAATCGAATCTTTTTTCTGTGACTTGCGTTGTGCCATTGTCGGAGAGAGAATCCATCAAACCTTTGCGTTCCTCTTCAGAGAGAAAATGGGTGCGAATAATGATGCCGTCCCCACCCGTCGGGCGCACTGAAAATTCCGGTACTTCGAGCTCGGTGAGTTTTTCTTGAATGGCGGCAACATCGGGCCGTCCTCCAGGATAGGCAATTTCAAGGAGCGAGCCGCCGGTAAAATCGATACCGAACTTGAGTCCCCAGACAAGAAGTGAGGCTATAGAGGCAATGATTAAAATCGCCGAGACCGCGTAAAAGATTTTTCTGTTTTTTACGACAAACATGTTCAAAATCTAAGCCCGTTGCCGAAGAGAAAGCGCAAGAAGCCACGCGCCTCCCCCGCAAATCCAAGCGCCAAAAGAAAGGTACGGCTCACCGTGATGGCGGTAAACATTGAAACGATGACTCCAAGCCCAAAGACCAGCGCAAAGCCCTTGATAACCGAGGTCGTGCCAAGCCAGAACAGAATGACCGCAGTAATGATACTTGAGGAATTGCTGTCGCGGATGGAGGGCCACGCGCGGGCGAACCCGTCGCGCATCGCATCTCCCAGGTTCTTGCCGCCCCCAAGTTCTTCCTTCATTCTCTCAAAAATCAAGATGTTGGCATCCACTGCCATGCCAATGGAAAGAATAAATCCTGCGATGCCCGCGGCGGTAAGAGTTACGGGAATAAATTTAAAGAGAGCAAGCATGAACGCGGCATAAATCAAAAGAGCAACCCCCGCCAAAAGTCCCGGCAATCGATACCAAAGAAGGAGAAAGAGTGCGACAAACGCAAACCCGAACATACTCGCACTCACTCCGGCCCTAAGCGCCTCCTCGCCGAGTGACGCACCGATGGTCTGCGTTGAGACGAGCTCGACCGGCACGGGAAGCGCCCCGAAATTGAGGTTGCGCACCAACTCCTTTGCCTCATCCGGGGTAAAGCCGCCGCTCACGGTCGCCGTGCCGCCGGGAATCGCTTCCTGAATGACCGGCATTGAAATCGGCACCCCGTCGAGGAAAATCGCCAAGTAGCGTCCCACATTTTCTCTCGTGATTTTTTCGAACAAGTCACCTCCCTCGCTGTTGAAATTCAGGAGTACGATGGGCTCATTAGCAAGTTGGGTTTGGCTGTTGCCGAACGTAAGCTGGGCGTTTTTGAGATACTTTCCGGTGAGGCCGATGTCTTCAAAATACGGCCCGATGTCGGTGGTCTGGTCGATGACTTCGGGAGGGTTCGCATCAATTTTCAGCAGTTTGAATTCAAGCGTTGGTGTTTTCCCTATGGCGTTGATTGCCTCGTTGACGTCCGTAATTCCCGGAAGTTCGACGATAAGCCGCTCTTCAGCGGCGCCAGAAACAAACCCCGCATGCTCGACTTGTACGATGGGCTCGGATACTCCAAAAAGATTCACCCGCCGCTCGATGACATCCCTAAGCGAGCTCATCGCGCTATCCACCTCTCCCGAAGCGACTTTTGAAACATCCGCGTGGTACACGAGGTGTGCTCCGCTTGAGAGGTCAAGCCCGAGCCGGAAAGGAAAGCGCGAACCCGGGCTTTCAGTCTGCCACACTAAAAAGCCCACCCCGAAACCGGCAAGAAGAATAATGAGCGCCGCAAGGCGTAGTTTCCACATAATAAACCGTAGTATAAGGATTTTTTGACCTTTGTACAGAAATTATATACCACTCCTTGAAAGAAGAGTTTTGATGGTTTTGAGCGAGATTTTGATATCAAGCCACAGCGAGCGGTGCTTGATGTAGTAGAGGTCGTAGGAGAGCTTGCGCTTCGTCGCCTCATACTGCACCTCGAATTTGGGCGGTGTAATGTTTTGAATCTGCGCCCAGCCGGAGAGCCCCGGTTTGATAAGGTGTCGAACATTGTAGTATGGAATCTGCTCGGCATAGAGCTTCACATACTCGGGAAGCTCCGGCCGCGGGCCGATGAGCGACTGCTCTCCCGCAACGACGCTTAAAAGCTGGGGCAGCTCATCAAACCGAAGCGCCCGCAGAAACTTTCCGACACGCGTCACTCGCTCGCGCTCTCGCACACGCATGCTGCGGAATTTCACGATTTGTATGAGTGAACCTCCCTCTCCTACCCGCTCCTGCACAATGAAAACAGGACCACCGTCGTCGAACAGTATGGCGAGAGCGATAAACGGATACGCGATAAGGGAGAGAGCGCCAAGGGCTCCTCCTGCGATTACATCAATGACTCGTTTGGCAAAATCATAGGTCGCACGAGGTGCCGTTGAGATATTCTCCACCAGCCAGCGGTGCTCAAGAAGAGAGAGAGGCTCGCGGTCAAATATCTCTTCATACATCTGCGCCGCGTCAATAAACCGAACCCCGTGGAATACCAAGTCATAGAGCCGCGGCAGCGCTCGGCCTATCTTTTCATCCGACGTATCACACACAACGATTGCTATTCCTTCTTTGCGCACCCGCTCTTGCACGCTCCTTACAAACTCCGGCAGTGGAAACGCAGAGCCAATTGTTTCAACAAAGAGTACTGGGTAGAGCGGATTGCTATTCACTTCTTTCTTAAGCTCCTCCATCTCTTCACCCGCGCCGATGAGAAGCGCTTTCTGCTGCCTCCGAGTAACAAGACGCGGAAACAAATACAGCCGCCAGAAGAGAATAAGTGCCGACGAGACGATAAGATAAATACCGAGAGAGGTCTTCGGTGCAATGCCAAAATAGGGTATGAAGAAAAAGAAAAGCGCTGCGATAATGATATTGACCGTTTGTGCGTTGAGAATGGTGCGTGGGAGTTTTCCGCGGAAAAGAACGGCATGCTTGTCGTAGAGCCCCGCAATAAAAAAAACAACGACGGAACTGCCAAAGAGGAACGAAAAGGGCAGGAGATGGTTATAGAAAGTGTTGATATCCGGCAGAACAAAATAACGCAAAAGGAGTGTCAGCCAAAGCGCCGCAAGAAAAAAGGCAATATCAACAATAAAAAGAAGGAGGGGTTCCCGTCGATTAGTCATAGATAAGGAATTGGCACTATAGTATAACTGCAGTGAAAAGACGCAAGTTATAACGTGACAAAGAAAAAAATACTCTTCGTCATCACAAAATCGAACTGGGGAGGCGCGCAGCGCTATGTTTTTGACCTTGCCACACATCTTCCCAAAGACCAGTTTGATGTTGCTGTCACGCATGGAGGAAACGGGCTTCTCGTGGAAAAACTCCGAGATGCCGGCATTCGCACTATCCAAATAAAAAACTTTGAGCGGAACATTGGTATCATCAAAGACACTGGGTCATTTTTTGAGCTAGTTTCGTGCCTGCGCCGCGAACGCCCCGATATCGTGCACCTTAACTCTTCAAAAGCTGGCGGCATAGGAACGATAGCCGCACGATTAGCGGGAGTGAAAAATATTATTTTCACTGTACACGGTTGGCCTTTTTTAGAAAATCGTTTCGTCGCTCTAAAGGTGTTTATATGGATTGCTTCATTGTCTACGGCACTTCTCTGCCATAAGGTCATTTGTATTTCTGAGTATGATTTGCAAATTGCCAAACGAATGCCGTGTATCGGGGGAAAGGCAGTGCGGATATATAACGGTATCGCACCGATGTCTTTTGGATCAGGAGAAAAAATTCGGAATGCATTTCCTCCTGGAGTTAAGATTACGGGTACTATTGGTGAATTAACACAGAACAAAAATCAAATCGCTCTCATTGAAGAAGCAAGAAACAAACCCGACATGTATGTCGCAATTGTTGGTCTGGGGGAAGATTACACGATGCTTAGCCAACAAATAAAAAAATACGGCTTGGATGCGCGAGTAAAACTCTTGGGTTTCATACGCGCGAGTGAGGCACTAAAAGGATTCGATGTATTTGTGCTCCCCTCTCTCAAAGAAGGTCTCCCCTATGTCCTCCTTGAAGCGAAGGCGGCGGGTCTCCCCATCATTGCCAGCCGTGTGGGTGGAGTTCCTGAAATACTGGATGCCAAAGACCTAAGCATTTTTTCGCTCCAAAAAATGCTTGAAAAAACGGTTGCGCTCTACTAAAGCATCACACCCCGACAAACTCGTTTTTGAGCGCCTCGCGATGGGTCGCACGACGGTAGCGGCGCATACCCATAAGAATCCCAAGCCCGGCGTATTCAGTGAGAAGATGCGAGCCGCCGTAGGAGAGAAATGGCATGGTAATGCCAGTAACCGGCAAAAGCCCTATATTCATGCCGACATGAATGATGAAGTGGCTCATAAACAGGACCGCAAGCCCGATACCGTAGAACATTTCAAAGTTGGTTGCCCCGCGCATAGCATTTGCGAGAATACGCCACACTAAGACACCGAAGCAGGCAAACAAAAGCAATACACCGACAAAGCCCCACTCCTCCGCAAATGCCGCAAATATGAAATCCGTCTCATACTCAGGCAAAAATTGGAGTCGTGATTGCGTTCCATACCCGACTCCTTTCCCCAAAAGTTCCCCAGAACCAACCGCGATGGTCGATTGATACACGCTGTAGCCGGCACCTTGAATGTCCGTCAGAGGATGAATAAACGTGGAGATACGGGCTTTCTGATAATCCTCTAAAACAGAGAACCAGAGTCCGGCGCCGACAAACATCGCAATAAAAAGTACCGCGAGAAGGTGCTTCTTCGAAATGCCGGAGACGAGCACCATACCAAACCACAAAAGTCCAATGATAACTGCCGAACCGAAATCAGGCTCAAGAAAAATGAGAAGAGAGAGAACGGCCACATAGCCTCCGGAGACAAGAATATGCCGAATATGGGCGATTTCAACATGGCGTTTCGAAAAATATTTCGCAAGAAAGAGTATGGTTACGAGTTTTGCCGGGTCAGAGGGCTGGAAGGCAAAGAATCCAAAATCAAACCAGCTGCGTGCGCCGTTCACCGTGCTTCCAAGTACAAAGAGAACAAGAAGTAGAAACACTGACAGAAGAAAAAGCGTCATGATGACGCCAGTACGACGTAACAAACGAAAATCAACAGTACTAAACGCAAAAAAGACCAGAAGCGCCAAACCAAACCAAACGAGCTGCTTTTCAAACAACACACTCTCGCTGACAAAAGAATTGACCGTTATGAGTCCTGCTGAAATAAGCGGTACCGTCGCAAAAAAAAGAATCCAATCGAGATGGAGCAACACTGTAGCAACACCGGAGCGGGAAACTTGGGTTTGTTGAAGTGAAACGCCATTCATAACTCATCTATCCCGAATGGGGCGCGGACGCGTACATCAACACGGGAAGCTTCCTCCAAAAAAGGCTTCGGCCAGGTAAATACTACCTGCTCGGTCTCCCCGCGCAAAAGGCTCTGAATAATCGTCTTTGACGCGGCGATAACGTTCTCCTCGGCATCAAACAAAAGAACAGATGCTTCGACCTCCTTCACGGTACTATTTGAGCTGTTGCTCACCATGACAGTCACTCGAGGCAGTGTGTCGGCGTGTTCCAACACGGCACTTCGAACGTTAAATTTTGGTATGGTCTTCTCACTAACCCCTTCCCAGAGCGGCACTGTCTCAAACTCAAACTGGGTACGGATCGGCATTCGTTTGCCGACCGCGATATTCGGTTCCACAATGATAGCGGCCTCATGCGGGACAAGAAACGTAGACCCGTTTCGTTCGGCAATAAGAACACCGCCCTCTTCAAAAAGTTTGAAGCGGTAGGGAAGCGTGCGTGTGCCAGCATCCACGTTTTTATTTTCCACGTATGCAACAGCCGTCCAAATACCGGGCGCGATTTCAAATGAACGGCTCCAAATAACCGCTGGCGGAATTGCCTCTGCCGCGCAAACCTTCTCACAGGAGCCGCCGCAGTCAATTCCCGTCTCGGTACCATTTTGAACCAAATCAGAGCATGAGGGTGCCTGATAAAAAATCAAAAAATAAGCAGCCGCCGCAATAATGAGAAACACACCGAGTACCCCGCCTGTGTAGATCGTTTTTCTTCTCCCTGCCCAGGACATTTGTTAATTGTAACAGAAAAACCGCGCCTTATTGGCGTGCAATACCCCGCAGCTCTTCGAGTCTGAGACTCCTCAGAGTCGAAGACTTGCTGCGGGGATGCACACTAAACTCGTATCGGCGGTGGCCGATTCCTAATCGGGAAATGACAAACCAGTAGCTATTTTCACATTCGAGGTAAAGCCACGAATACTGGCCTGCGTCGAAGCGGGCGCGGTCGCCTTAAGTGGGCTTTCCTCCCGAGGCGGATCCGCCTTTGGCGGAAACTACCGTGTCCCCAGCACCAAACGCTTAAAAATTTTGAAGTGGCGGTTACCTACTCTCCCCTTGCGAGTACCATCGGTACTAATGGGCTTAACTTCCGTGTTCGGAATGAGAACGGGTGTTTCCCCATCGTCAAACCACCACATCATAATTTTCAAGCTGTCGTTGGCGTTGGTGCGGGGCGCAGTCGGAATGCCTGCCCCGTAGCAAAGCGGGGCTTGCTACGGGGAGAACGGGTGAGAAGCGATAGCTTCGCAAGACCGGAGCACGACGGTGCGAGGTGGGCTCGCGGAAATTTTTAGCAAAAAATTATCCGTGTGAGACCCCACCGATAAGTCACCGGAGAGCAGTGCTGAAAGACCAACGACTGAATAGAGCAGGTAATAAATCAATGAATTAGCGATTTTCAGATTTCCTAATAGGAGTTCGACGACATTAGTACTTCATGGCTCAACACGTTACCGTGCGTACACCGAAAGCCTATCAACGTGGTCATCTCCCACGAGTCTCAAACGATTCCTCATCTTGGAGTTGGCTTCCCGCTTAGATGCTTTCAGCGGTTATCCATTCCCGACTTAGCTACTCGGCGGTGCTCCTGGCGGAACAGCCGATACACCAGAGGTCAGTCCCTGACGGTCCTCTCGTACTGGTCAGAGCTCTCCTCAAGAATCAACGCCTGCAGTAGATAGGAGACCAACCTGTCTCACGCATGTTTTCACGCATTACTGCGTGCATCGGACTGTAGCTTTATCTCGACATTCGAGATAGCTGACGTTCAGTCTCTACGGGTCCCTCGTCATTACGTTCCTCGGGACGAATCGGTTTACGATTCGCCCTGAGATCGCGAAGCGATCGAACGGGTTCCCTCGGTATTACCCCAAAGGGATTTGACCGATATAAGTCAGCGCCTTCCGCACGTATTGCTACAAGCGGACGCCGTGATGTGATTGGTTCATAATAGAATTCTATGTAAGTAGAATTCTATGTCACGTCTTGTTGACGCAACATCTTAAAAGACGAAAAGACGATTGTTTCTGGAATGTCTCGAGGAGTTCAAACGGGTTCAAAAGTTGATACTTTCGCATCCACTCCTGAACGGTTTGAACCCAGCTCGCGTAGGATTTTAATTGGCGAACAGCCAAACCCTTGGGAGCTTCTTCACCCCCAGGATATCCTGAGCCGACATCGAGGTGCCGAACTCCGCCGTCGCTATGGACGCTTGGGCGGAACTAGCCTGTTATCCCCAGAGTAGCTTTTATCCGTTAATCTCCGGCCGCATCTAACGCGTACCGTCGGTTCACTTAGTTCTGCTTTCGCACCTGCTTGGCATGCACGCCTCGCAGTCAAGCTCCCTTATGCCTATACACTATCGGCACGGTTTCCATTCGCGCCTAGGGAACCTTAATAAACTCCTCCGTTACTTTTTAGGAGGATATCGCCCCAATAAAACTGTCCACCAGATACTGTTTCGCGACGTTTTTGCCGCCGCGGTTAGAACATACAGTCTACAAGAGTGGTATTTCACTGACGAGTCCATTGCGACCGAAACCGCAATCTCAACCTCTCCCACCTATGCTACGCATGCGAACCATATACTCAATATCAAGTTACAGTAAAGCTTCTGGGGTCTTTTCGTCTAACTGCAGGTACCCGGCATCTTCACCGGGACTGTATTTTCACCGAGCTATTCCCCGAGACAGTTCCCCACTCATTACGCCATTCGTGCACGTCTGAACTTACCAGACAAGGAATTTCGCTGAGCGCTTCCTATTTTGCGCTGTACCATATCTTCACCCGATCTCAATCGAGATTTAGGGGCATGGCGTTTGGTATCTGAGGGTTTCCTTCGAATTCTCTTAGGATCTTCCCTGCTGATTACGGTGGCGACCGCTTCCAGCATATGGCCATGTATTTTAGGACCTCTGTGTATTACTACACAGTGAGGCAGCTTATATTTATCAATTTCGTTTACAACAGTCCTAGTCCTTCCCGATTCATCCGAAGATAAACCGGAAACCTTAGGACCGTTATAGTTACGGCCGACATTCACCAGGGCTTATACAGCTCAGCATACGCATCACGCCAAGCGCGATGTCGTCAGAATAACGAAGTACGAAGTAAGAATTACGAGGAAATGCATCCGCACTATTCGTAATTCGTGATTCGATATTCGTAATTCCGCATCACACGCAGTGTGATGCGTACACCAGCCGTAGTTGACCTTCTGGCATTGGTCAGGCGTCACCCCCTATACATCCTCTTACGAGTTCGCAGGGAGCTGTGTTTTTGATAAACAGTTGGCAGGGATACTTTTGTTGCAGCCTCTCTTGCGAGAGGCA
>Ga0209541_10008195_pt1 | contig 17308 bp, 19 predicted proteins | sample RifCSPlowO2_01_FD_184027 | JGI IMG/M metagenome (GOLD analysis project Ga0209541, IMG submission 184027) | Groundwater microbial communities from Rifle, Colorado - Rifle CSP2_plank lowO2_0.1 (SPAdes) (version 2) | ecosystem: Environmental > Aquatic > Deep subsurface > Groundwater | place...
TTTTAAGTGAGACATTACAGAAGTTATAGCTAGCATCCCTGATTTATAAAACCAAAAGATTATAAAAAAGATAACGTAGTAGGCAACGTAGTGGGGGATAATAAAACTTCCCCAGAAAGGAAACAATATTAAAGTCCACGAAAAAGTTCCCGGTAAAATTTCCAGAAACCTATGAACCTGGCGATCGTAGCGTTCGACGAACTTTTTGAGCATCTTAAAGTCCCATAGTATATCAACTAGCTTTGATAATTACAATAGTTTAACAAGTTTCCGGGCATTTGCTGAAGTTTTAGAGGATATCTCATCAACTGTTTGATTTCTAACACCAGCGATAAACTGCGCGACTATTCTAACATTTTTAGGCTCATTAGTGGATCCTCTAAAAGGTTCAGGTGCAAGATATGGTGAATCGGTTTCAATTAATATTCGATCAAATGGCATTTTTCGAGCCACCTCTTGAATGTCAGCTGCATTGCTAAAAGTCACAATGCCGGAAAAAGAAATATAAAATCCCAGATCCAGCGCGCGCTTGGCATCATCCCAGTTGCCGGTCCAGGAGTGGAATACGCCTTTGATTTTGGAATTTGGAGTTTGGGCATTGGAAATTAAATTGAAGATTTCTTTCCAACCATTGCGACAGTGGATAACCAGCGGCATATCTAGCTCATCCGCCAATTTGATTTGCTCAACAAATAATTCTTTTTGAATCTTCTTTTCTTCATCACTAGTCCCTGACCCCTGACCTCTAAACCCACCATAATAATCCAGCCCGCATTCGCCAATTGCAACTACCTTATTGGAAGATTGTGCTAGCTGCTTTCCTGTTTTAAAACACGAAAGCAGACCAAATCGTTCGATCTCTTTATTGGCGTCTTTTGGATGAAGACCAACTGTTGCATAGATTTTTAAATCGTTACTTGAAAATTTTTCGGCAATCTCAATCGCCTTTTTACTGGAATCAATCGACGTTCCAATTGTCACAATTTTCCCAACCCCATTTTTTTTGGCTCGTTCAATTACTCGTTCCAAATCATCAATCGCCTCCAAATGAGCGTGAGAATCGACTAGCATTTAAAATTATTCTTGAAGCTTTGTAATGATTACTGTCCTATCGACTGATTCAGTGCGCGGTATTTCGATTTCATCAATTTCAAAGTTGTCATCTCCGAGAATTTCTAATAACTCCTCTTTTGCTATTTGATTATGTCCACTAAGCAAACTAGGGGTAACACGAATTTTCCCACCCTTTTTGCAAACTCGCGCCATCTCTTTAATTATTCCTATCAGAACATCTTTGTATAAAACGTATTGTTTAAAATTTGATGAGATAACCTCATCGAAAACTGCATCTTTAAAAGGCAGCTTCCTTGAGTCACCTTGTATTAATTGGGCTTGGGGGTATTGTAACTCAGTTTCTTCACTAACTTTTAGAAAACCTGACAAATCTCTTTCAATCTTTCTTGGATCAATCCCAATTACTTCAGCGCCTTGAAAATGTTGGTTGACGTATCTGGCAAAAGTTGAATTACCAATTCCAACATCAAGAATTTTCTTACCGGCTAAGTCTTTTCCAGTTTTTGCATTATAGCCAAATAGCTCGCAATACTCTTTGAATGATCTTCCCGAAAGCGCACTTGGTTTAATTTCCTGCGTTTCTACAGTCTGGTTTCTCATATTCTTGGGAATAGAGGCTTTTCTGCCTTAACTTTTCCGGTAAATTGCTCTAAAATTCTTTCTGAAGTTTTGGGTAAAAACGGGCTCAAGTTAAAGGCAATTTCGCGAACTTCTTTCGCAATCGGCGCAATTGATTTTTTAAGAGCTAAGCCTTCAAGCTCCCATGGTTTTTCCTCATTTATCTTTTTATCAAGAGCGCTAATTTCTTCCCAAAGGGCAATTAAAGCGTGGTCAAACCTGTATTGTTTCAGCTCATCACTAACCGCTTTCTTAAATTTAAAGTTCTTTTTTGGTGGCAAATTCAAGTTTGTATCGGCAGCCAGTCTGGCAACGCGTGCCACTAAATTCCCAAGACCATTAGCCAGTTCCCCATTATAAATGTCTTTGAATCGATTAATTGAAAAATCACCATCGCCCCAAGCCGGAATTTCCCGAAGTAAATAGTAGCGCACAGCTTCGACCCCGAATTTATCAACCAGTTCAAACGGATCAATCGTATTGCCGAGTGACTTGGAAATTTTCTGTCCTTCAACTGTTATATATCCATGAACAAACAATTTCTTTGGCAGTTTTAGCCCAGCAGACTGCAAGAATGCTGGCCAATAAATTGCATGAAATCGGATAATTCCTTTACCGATTACATGTAAATCAGCAGGCCACCACTTTTCGTAAGATTTCTCGTTCCACCCATAACCAACGCCACTCTGGTAGATATTCAAAGCATCGAGCCATACATAAATTCGCTGATTTGGATCATTGGGTACCGGCACTCCCCAATTCTTTGCTCTCTCATTTGATCTTGAAATGCTTATATCTTCAAGGCCTTGTTTGATGAAAGCAACAACTTCATTCTTGCGAATAATTGGTGTAATCCGCAATCGATCCGTGGCAATAAGTTTCTCAATAAATCGCTGATACTTGGAGAGTCGAAAAAAATAATTTTCTTCTTCCACCATTTCAGGTATGATTAAATGCTCAGGGCACTTGTCACCCAAAAGTTCATTCTTTGAATAGAACGTTTCGCAGCCGACACAATAAAGCCCTTTATATGTTTTTTTATATATATCTCCCGCTTGTATACAGAGTTTCCAGAGCTTTTGACTAGATGGAAAGTGATGAATTTTATCACTGCCTTTTTGGAAATAATCAAAATGAATATTCAGTTTTTCAGAAAGTTGTCTAAATAATTCTGTATGACGATCTACAAATTTTTGAATATTTTCACCAGCTTCTTCTGCTGCCTGTACATTTTTAAGAGCATTCTCGTCACCTCCAGATAAAAGCGCAACTTCTTTGCCTAAAAGTCGATTAAATCTAGCAATGGTATCTGCCTGTAAAAATTCTAATGCATGTCCTATATGAGGTTTCGCATTCACATAGGGGATAGCAGTAGTAATTAAAAATTTATTCGCCATATTCTTGATTTCTCAGAACAATATTATCCTTTGCTGCTTTCAAATCCTTAATCCTTTTGGCATGTTTTAATAAAGGCTCGATAAGTGTGAATAATTTCATCAATTCTTTTTTTCTACTTATACTAATAGTCCAATAGTCACTATTATACTTATATCCATGGGACGCTATAAAGCCTTTTCTTACTGAACGCGTAATCTTTCTAGATTCAACCCCAAAAAGCATTAAAGATTTTTTCATTTGCCTTAATAATTTTAAATTGTAATTGCCTAGAGCATAGAATGCTTTATTTTGACTAATAAAAATACTCCCTTCTGCGTCAGTAAAACCCGCCAGAAAATTTGCAAAATATAGTTTATTATTCATAATCCAAGAAGGGATTGAGTTCTGATCAATTTTCAATAAGAATTCAAAAGAATTATTCAAAAAACATTCAACCTGAATAACACCCTTTTTATTTGGTTTACTGATCCAAACTCTTCCGTATTTGTCAAACAATTTTTCGACAAGTTCAATCTGTTCTCTTCTAGTTGAACCGCAATCTACATGGATAGTCTCGCTGTTCTTATAAAATTTTCTGACACGCAAATCGCCTATTCTAAAACCTATAAGATAAGCTTGAAGTGGTTTCAAAACTCAATATGTGATGGAGTAGCAAACCTTTGGAGTTTGAGTTTTTAGCCTTTTAAGACATTAATTTCCTGACACACATTACTACAAATGCCAGATTCAGGAATGCCAAGAACGAGAGCATACTGTAGTCAAACCTAAACCTTAGCCTTCTGAAAGACTTAGTCCAGGCATTAGTTCTCTCAACCACAAACCGTTTGACGTTTGCTTTGTGGTTTTTCCTCTTTGTAAGGTTGTGCATGAGTAGTCTCTGACGATACACGATGGGTAGCTCTCTTTGGGGAATATCTGATCTAATGCCCTCCTCAGACAGAAATGATCTGAAAGATCCTGCGTCATAGCCTTTGTCGGCCAGCATCATCTTGACTTGACTAGCAATCTCTTTTGGGATCATATCAACCGTTTGGGAAGCTAGAGTAATGTCATGAGTGCTACCACAAGCTGTTTGTTCTGAAAGCGGCAAACCATTCTCATCAACAATCAAGGAGACCTTTGTACCAACTTTATGGTGCTTGCCTGAATAGCTTGTGGTATCGGCAAAAGCAAAGGAAGGAATCAGCGTGCCATCAATACTTGTGGTTTTTAATACAAGTTTGTGACCTTTGAGAAGCGACTTAAGCGTATATATCCACAAATCTTCAAAGGCACCACATTTTTGCCAAAACCTTAGTCTTCGCCAATGGGTAATACCTGATGGATAATCATTTCTGTCTAAATCTCGCCATCTTGAACCTGATCTAAGGACTTTTAAGATGCCTGGTAGAAGCTCGAGATTGGTGTACGCTGGTCTACCTGTTTGGGCATGAGGCGCAGGAAGTCTCTTGGCTACAAACCCCAGTTGATCATCTGTCAAAACATCGGTAGTATATCTTTTGGGCAGTGTTAATCACCTCGCTTTCTAATGTATAATTCGAGGCTAACACTGCCTTTTCTAATCTGTCAAAGTTAGTTTAGGAAGTTTTGAAACGGGTTCAGAATTAATTCAATGAATTTGCAAGTATACCGCGATGTTGAATCTTGGAAAAAACCTTTGCATGCAGCTCAGGCATATTTAGCAAAGTTATATCTTAAGTCTTTGCCAAATGTTCAAGTAATCGGCGTTACCGGCAGTGTAGGCAAAACCCTGACCCAAAACGCAATTGCTAGTGTTTTAAGTCAGAAGTATAAAGTTGTCGTTGGTGATGAAAATCTCGATCCAACTTTTAGAATCCCCCAAACAATATTAAAAGCAAGGTTCTGGCACAAATTTATTGTTTTAGAATACGGTGTTGAGCACCCAGGTGACATGGATTATTATCTTTGGCAAGTCAAGCCAAAATTTGCAATAGTAACTAATGTTGCCCCTACTCATATTAAATATTTTAAATCAGAGCGTGGAGTGTTTCAGGAAAAAGCTAAACTGGTTAAAAGTCTTCCGCAGACAGGTACGGCAATTTTAAATGCAGACGACCCAATGGTAGTTAAAATGAAGGCTGAAACTAAAGCGGGTATCTTTTGGTTCGGCAGAGGTTCTAAATCAGCTACTAAAATTTCTCAGTTTAGCCAAAATTTAAATGGTTCAACATTTAGGTTGCATTATCAAGCTGATACGCTAGTAGTATCTTGGAATATTGTTGGCAAGCACCAGATACTTTCGGCACTGGCAGCAACCTCAATGGGTATTATTGCTGGGCTTACTTTAAAACAAATTGCACTCGGGCTTTCAAAAGTCGATGCGCCCAGACACAGGTTAAGTGTAATTAAAACCCCAAAATTTAATATTCTAGACGATACCTACAATTCTTCACCTAAAGCAGCTAAAGAATCGATAGAAACGCTTGTCGATTTGGGTGCGAGTTATCAGAAAATCGCCGTACTTGGCGAGATGAAAGATTTAGGCAGCTTATCCCAATCTGAGCACAGCAAATTAGGAAAATTTATTTCAGGCACCAATATAAACTACTTAATAACAATCGGCAAAGTAGCTGGTATCATTGGAATTAGTACCAGAAGCGGAAATTTCAAAGGCAAAGTTTTTAGTTTCTCGACAACCCTTCAAGCTCTCGAAAAGATAAAAAAAGTGGCTACTAAAAATTCTTTGATTTTAACTAAAGGTTCACGCCACGCTCACCTTGAAAGAATTGTTTTTGCTCTTCAGGGAAAGTCTACGCAAATTTCTTGTTATCATTGCGGGAATTTGAAATAATATAGATTCAGGTATGGTTCAAATTTTAGGCCTCGTATTGCTTTCTTTTTTCGTAATAAGCGTTCTTTTAGTTCCTTTTATAAATATTCTCTATAAGATTAAATTTACCAGGCAAAAACAAAAAACCCGTGATATGTTTGATAATAGAACCCTCATCTTTGATCAATTGCACGATCATAAATCCGGTACACCTGTTGGTGGGGGAGCGCTGATAATTTTTGTTGTCACGCTACTCTATTTTTTAACTAACTACGTGTCCCCACTTATTGGCATCACAACAACTTCTATTTACCCTTTCAAACAAGAAGTGAATGTAATTCTTTTTACTTTTTTATCATTCGGGCTGCTTGGTCTCTATGATGATTTAAGAAAGACATTCGGTTTTAGAAGGGTAAAATTTTGGGGTTTGAGATTTCGTGTAAAATTTGTCACCCAATGGGCTCTTGCAGCAGTCGTTGCCTCTATGCTTTATTTTGCCCTAGGAATAGATATTGTCAACGTAAGATTTTTTGACGTTTTCCATCTAGGGATTCTTTATATACCGTTTGCAACCTTTACAATTGTCGCATTTGCCAACGCCGTAAATATTTCCGACGGTCTGGACGGTTTAGCAACAGGACTACTGTTAATTTGTCTTGCAGCCCTGCTTGTCATGTCAGCTTCAATTCTTGACACGACGCTATCAATTTTTTTGGGGTTATTGATTGGTTCACTGATCGCATTTCTTTACTTTAATATTTGGCCGGCGCGCATAATGCTCGGTGATGTTGGCGCCATGTCTTTTGGAGCAACACTTGCCGTTGCTGGTCTTCTTTTGGGAAAACCAATTGGACTTGCTATAATCGGCGGAATCTTTGTTCTCGAAGTCGCCTCATCTCTGCTTCAGATATTATCCAGAAAAATCAGGAAAAAGCGCATTTTTGAGGTTGCGCCTTTACATCTTTGGCTGCAGCATAAAGGTTGGCAGGAACCAAAAATTGTTTTCAGATTTTGGCTTGCCCAAATAATGTTTGCAATCTTTGGTCTTTGGCTCTCGTTTTTTTAAAATGGTAGATAATCGCCCCATAGGTTTATTTGATAGCGGCGTTGGAGGCCTTTCGGTTTTATTGGCAATCAAGAAGTTATTGCCAAACGAGAAGTTTATTTTTATCGCCGATCAGGCTAACGTTCCTTACGGTGCAAAGACGCAAAAAGAACTGCAGGAGTTGTCTGCAAAAGTTGCTTCTTTTCTGCTTTTACAAAATGTAAGCATGATTGTTGTTGCCTGCAATACCGCGACTTGCTATGCGCTGGACTATCTGAGAGAAAAAATTAAAAATCCAATTATCGGTGTTGTACCGGCTTTAAAACCCGCTGCCAAAAAAACAAAAAACAATAAAATTGCCATTATGTCGACACCCGCAACCGCCAAAAGTGCTTATTTAAAAAACCTGACTATTAAGTTTGCAAAAGGTAAGAAAACGTTACTACTTGGCTGCAAAGGCTTAGAAGATGCCATAGAGGTATTGGATGAGAAAGCAATAAAAGATTTGGTTGGTAAATATGCAAAAGAAATAAAATCATTTGGAGCCGACACAATAGTCTTGGGCTGTACCCACTATCCTTTTTTTAAAGAGCAGATACAAAAGGGCATAGGAAAAAATTCCAAAATAATCGACTCCGGTAGAGCTGTTGCCAAAAGAGTAAAACAGCTTTTAACACAATCTGATAGTCTTTCTGGGCAAGCAGAATCAGATAGCGATGAATTCTACACAACAGGCGATCCGAAAGAGTTTTCACTTATTGCTTCAAAACTACTAAAATATGAAATAACCGGCAAAAAAGCCAACATTTAGTTTCAATTTCAATGATTATTAATAAAAATATTGCCATTTTTGGTTTTGGCACCGAAGGCACCTCAGCCGCTAATTTTCTTGGCAGAAGTAATCGCATTTCTATTTTTGATGACAAGGACAAAGAAAATATCGACCAATCGGTTTTCAAAGAACTAAAAATAAAAAACGCCAAATTTTACTTCAGCGGAAAAAGATCCGAAGATGAGAAATTTGAAATGTGTATTCGCTCACCAGGTGTGAGACCCCATCACCCAAGCATAGAGTTTTATAAAAAAAAGGGCGCCAAGCTGACTTCTCCGACGAACATTTTTTTTGAAAATTGTCCGGCGAAAATTATTGGAGTTACCGGTACTAAAGGCAAAGGTACAACGTCAACCTTAATCTACGAAATTGTAAGACAGGAAAATAAAAACGTTTTTCTCGCCGGCAATATCGGAACTCCGGCTCTTGAAATTCTTCCTAAATTAAATAAAAACTCAATCGTAATTTTGGAGCTTTCAAGTTTCCAGCTGACGGATCTCCAGTATAGTCCTCAAATAGCTGTAGTTTTGATGATTACGTCAGAGCATTTAGACTGGCATAAGGATCAAAGAGAGTACCGGCAAGCCAAAGAGTCGATCGTTAAATTTCAAACAAGCAGAGATTTTGCAGTAATTAATCAAAATTTTGAAGCTTCGAAACAGTTAGCAAAGCTGACAAAAGCAAAAATTTACTTCTTTTCTACACACGGCAAAACTAACGGAGTATTTTTAGAAAATGGCGAAATTATCTCAAATGTTATCGGCAGAGAAGAGTTAATAAATACTAATAAAATATTGCTTGCAGGCAAACATAATTTACAGAATGCATGCGCGGCAGCTTTAGTATCAAAAATTCTAAATACTTCAAATCAGTCAATTTCAAATGTACTGTCAACATTTAAGGGTTTAAAGCACAGGCTGCAGTTAGTAAAAGAAGTTAAAGGAGTCAAATATTACAACGATTCATATTCGACCATTCCTGAAACCACAATCGCTGCAATTGAGGCGTTCACTGGCCCAAAAATTTTAATTCTAGGAGGCTCATCCAAAGCATCGGATTTTACTGCTCTTTCGAATAAGATTGTTTCTGACAAAAAGATTAAAGCCATAATTTTGATAGGCAAAGAAGCTCAAAGAATCAAAAAATCACTGCAGGCTGCCGGAGGTTTTCAAGGGAAATTAATTGAAAACCTAGCTAATATGAAAGATATTGTTAAAAGTGCTGAAAATATTGCCCAAAAAGGTGATAGTGTAATTCTTTCTCCTGCCTGTGCCTCGTTCGATATGTTTGCAAATTATGAAGACCGCGGGCAACAATTTGCTGGTGTTGTATTAAAAATAAAATGAAAAGTAGAACCAGTTTTTACAAAAGTCAAAATTCTCCAATAGATATTTGGCTAATTCTGGCAACTTTTACACTCATTATTTTTGGGCTAATTGCTATTTATGATTCTTCGGTTGTAACTGCTTTTCGCGATTTTGGCGACAAGTTTTATTATTTTAAAAACCAGCTGGCTTGGGCAACCCTTGGTTTTGTGGCACTCTCATTTTTCAGTTTTTTTGACTATCATAAATTAATAAAGTTGGGTCCCGCACTCCTGGCAGTTGGCTCAATACTGCTGATAGCCGTTTTGATTCCGTTTATCGGTACAGAAGTGCTTGGCGCCAGACGCTGGATTTCAATTGGGAGCTTAACTTTTCAGCCTTCAGAGTTCGTAAAATTAGCAGTAATTTTTTACGCGACTCACATAGTGTCAAAGTTTAAAGATTATAAAATTGGTTTTTTTGATTCTGTACTCGTCTATTTTTTACCTGTACTGCTAGTAACGGCATTAGTCGTTATTCAACCGGATCTTGGAACAGCTTTAATTTTTACTGCTCTTGCTATGATTATTTATTTTGCATCAGGCGCGCCGCTTTGGCATTTTTTCCTAACTCTCCCCGCTCTAGTGTCAGCTGCTCTTGTGGCAGTTTTCCTGCAGCCTTATCGCTTAAATAGATTAAAAGCGTTTTTAGATCCGGGCTTTGATCCGGCAGGCGCTTCATACCAGATTAACCAAATAGTAATTGCCATAGCAGCAGGCGGCTTGTTTGGGGTAGGTTTAGGAAGCGCACGAAGTAAATTTGAATTTATTCCCGAGGTCCACAACGACGCGATTTTTGCTGTAATCGCCGAAGAAGTTGGTTTTATTGGTGCGCTAATACTTATTTTCATTATTTTATTTTTGATTTCGCGCGCCATAAAGATTGCCAAAGAAACGCCTGACTATTCTGGCAAAATCCTTGCTATGGGCCTCGCAAGTTTACTTGCAGTTCAGAGTCTTTTTAATATCGCTTCCAATGTTGCGCTTGTGCCCCTAACTGGAGTTCCGCTGCCTTTTATTTCATATGGCGGCTCTTCTCTTTTTGTGACCCTAGCGTCAATCGGAATTTTAATTAATATCAAAAGACGATCGTGAACAAAATTGTCATCTGTGGCGGGCATCTGACACCAGCGCTTTCACTAGTTGACGAGTTAAAAAAATACAAAGACGTTGAGGTGCTTTTTTTTGGTCGAAAGCATGCAACCGAAGGTTCAAAAAATTTATCTGCCGAATTCAGAACAATTTCTGATCTAAATATAAAATTTTATGAGCTTACCGCCGGCAGATTTCAGCGCAAATTTACAAAATACACAATACCGGCTCTATTTAAAGTGCCTATTGGTTTTATTCAAAGTCTGTTTTACTTAATTACAACCAGACCAAACATAATTGTTTCCTTTGGAGGTTATTTGTCGCTTCCCATAGTTTTTAGTGGCTGGTTAATCGGCATTACATCAATAACTCATGAACAAAGCACCAAAGCCGGTCTAGCTAGTAAAATCAATGCACTTTTTGTAAAAAGAATTTTTCTCACCTGGCCTCAAACCCAAAAATATTTTCCCAGGGGAAAAACTGAAGTAATCGGCAATCTTACCAGAAAAACTATTTTTAACAAAAGGGCCAAAAATCCAAATATAAGAAATTTTTTAACCAAATCCCAAAAGTTAATACTTATAATTGGTGGCAATCAGGGTTCGCACTTTTTAAACCAAAAAATATTTGAGCTTCTGCCTAAACTTTCGAAATATAATATTTTTCACCAAGTTGGCACTGCCAATTTTGATGGTGATTTAGACAAGGCCGGGAAAATTAAGCAAAGCAATTATTTCTTTGCCGATTACATTTACCCGCAAGATATTGGGGCAGTTTTAAATAGGGCGGATCTTATTATCAGCAGGTCAGGTGCAAATACTGTTTGGGATTTAGCACTGCTTGCCAAAGTGGCCATTCTAATTCCTCTGCCTTTTGCAGCGGCACTCGAACAGGAGGAGAATGCAAAAATTTTAGAAAAAGCAGGTAGCTGTCAAATCCTCAGGCAAGACAATGTTTCTCAAGAGAATTTACTTACAGTAATTGAGCAGTCACTGGATAATTTGTCTCTTCTTAAAAATCAGGCTTTAAAGTTTCAAAAAACATTACCAAAAGAAGCTGATGTCAAGCTAAGTAGCTATGTTTTAAGTTATACTTAAATTATAGTGATTAAACTTTTGGCCCTAGCTGCTTCAGGCTTTGTCATGGTGTTTTTAGCTGTTTTTTCTCCGCTGTTTGAAATCAAAAACGTCACTTTTAATGATGATGCGGCATGTATTAAAAATTCTCAAAAAATTGCTGAAGATAATCTAATTGGCGAGAGTTTAATATTTTTAAATTCTCAAGAAATCGCCCAAGTAATTAAGAACAAATTTGCCTGTATTGAGACTATTGACGTTAACAGACAATTTCCTTCAACCGTCCAAATCAATATTCAATCAAAAAGACCTATTGCCAAAATTGCTGAGACTGAATTTCACGTTACCAAAGATGGGTTGCTCATTAGGGCAGACGATAGCGTACAGATACCGACTATTTTCCTTCCCACTAATTTTGAATTAAATGTTAGTCAAAAGTTAGATGATAAAAATATTCTCTTTGCTCTTGAAATCATCGACAATCTTCTAAAATCTGATTTTGTTCCAACTACAATTAGGATAGTAGATGAAGATCAGATTGCCGTCTATAGCAATAAAGATATTTTAGTGCTATTTTCAAGTAACAAAAACCCTATCAGTCAAGTGGACTCTTTACAGTTGATCTTAGCAGAAGCTAAAATAGACGCTACTAAAATCGGCAAAATTGACATGCGATTTGAAAAGCCTGTCATCTCTTCTAAAAAGTAAATTATGACCAAGGATAAAGTAATTGTCGGCATTGACATTGGCTCAACAAAAATTTCCACCGTAATTGCAAGTGTTGAAGACGAAGAAAAATTAAACATAATAGGAGGAGCTTCTGTCCCTGCCAAGGGTTTGAGAAAAGGTCAGGTTGTAGACATCGATGAATGTGTAGCCAGCATTACTCAGTCTCTGGAATCCTCAGAGCGCATGGCGGGCTACTCAATCGGCGCAGCCTTTGTTTCTGTTGACGGTACTCATATTGAATCTCAAAACTCCAAAGGTGTAGTTGCAGTTTCCAACCCGAATGCAGAGATTTCAATTGATGATGTTGATCGAGTAATCGAAGCGGCCAGAGCTGTATCCTTGCCTTCTTCGAGGGAAATAATTCATGTTATCCCCAGATATTTTGTGGTTGATTCACAAAGTGGAATTAAGGATCCTATCGGAATGAATGGGGTTAGGTTGGAAGTTGAGACCAACATAGTTACCGGTGCGGCTACCGCACTTCGCAACATAGCCAAATGCGCCAGTCAAGTAGGTGTTGATGTCGAAGCAATGGTTTTTGCCGGACTTGCTTCAACCTATTCGGTTTTAACCGATACTGAAAAAGAACTCGGGGTTATTTTAGTCGATTTTGGTGGAGGAACTACGGATATTTGCATTTTCATTGACGGCGCACCGGCCCACTGCGCGGTTTTGCCAATCGGCGCCCGCAATGTCACCAATGATCTGGCTATTGGTCTGCGCATATCTTTGGAATCCGCAGAAAAAATAAAGCTGGCCCTTTCCAAGCCACCAAAGATTGCAGTTGAGCCAAACGAAAAAGGTGAGCCGCAAGACAAAAAAGAATCAGATGATTTAGATATTGCAAGCCTCTCAATAGATGAGGATTTAAAATCCGTTTCTAAAAAAACTTTGACGGATGGCATTATAAAGCCAAGGCTTAAAGAAATTTTAACTATGGTTAAGTTGGAAATACAAAATTCAGGGTTTGCTGGCCTTATGCCCTCAGGTGTTGTCATAACTGGAGGCGGAGCGGCAACTTCGGGAATACTTGAACTTGCCAAATCAGAACTGGGGATGCCAGCAAGAATTGGCTTTCCGCAAAATATTTCAGGTCTGGTTGACGAGGTTTCATCGCCGCAGTTTGCAACCAGCGTCGGGCTTATCATGTATGGCGCTGGATTCCAGCAGGAAGACGTTCGTCTGCCTCTGGTTGGCAGAATAGAAATCAAGAGCGTTTTTAACAAGGGAATTAACATCATCAAAAATCTTCTGCCCTAAAGCTTGAAATAAAAATCTGGCTGTGATAAATTGCAGCAAGCTTTTAACCTCCTATGCTAATCAAACCCGATGTAAACAGATTTGCCAAAATAAAAGTTCTTGGAATCGGCGGCGGCGGCACTAACGCTCTTAACTCGATGATTACTCAGGCTCAAATACAAGGTGTCGATTTTGTGGCGGTTAATACTGACCAGCAGCACTTGCTGGCCTCCCTTGCCCAGACCAAAGTGCAAATAGGTGACGGCTTAACCAAAGGTTTAGGTGCCGGAGCCGATCCCGAACTTGGCAGCAAAGCGGCCGAAGAATCGCTGGAAAGAATTAAGGAAACTATTGTCGGTGCTGACATGGTTTTTTTAACCTACGGCGCTGGTGGAGGAACCGGCACTGGTGCCGGTCCGGTAATTGCCGAACTTGCCAAAAAACTGGGAATTTTAACAATTGGAGTTGTTACTAAGCCGTTCGGCTTCGAGGGAACCCGCAGAATGGTTGTTGCCGATGAAGGCATCGAAATCCTTAAGGGCAAAGTAGATACATTAATTATTATTCCCAATCAAAAGCTTTTAGATGTTGTCGACAAAAGCATGTCATTGCTCGAAGCATTTAAATTGGCAGATTCAATTCTCTCACAAGGCGTTCAGGGTATTTCCGATATCATCGTTGTACCCGGCTTAATTAATGTCGATTTTGCCGATGTTAAAGCGATCATGAAGGGTGCCGGCTCGACCCTCATGGGGGTTGGTTCAGCAACCGGTGAAAACCGCGCGGCAACAGCCGCCAGAAGCGCAATCGCCTCACCTCTTCTGGATGCTTCAATTGAAGGAGCTCGCGGAGTCCTCTTTAATATTACCGGAGGGTCAGATATGACCATGAATGAGGTTGACGAAGCAGCCAAAGTAATCACGTCTCAGGCTGATCCCGATGCCCAAATTATTTTCGGTGCGGCCATCGATGACAAGCTAGTTGATCAGGTTAAGGTAACAGTAATTGCCACCGGCTTTGATCAAGCAAGACAACAGTACGCCAGACCCATTGTTCAGCAAGATCTAGAGACAGAAGCTAAAGAAGAAGATCACGAAAAGCCAAGAGGCGATGGTCAGATTGACGACGACGAATTCGACGTTCCCACGTTTCTTCGGCAAATCAGGTAAAAATAGCTTCAGGTCGTTGACAATTTGTACAGAATTCTGTAACATAAGAACATGACACAAACACTACCAATTTCAAAAGCCAGGGAAGAATTAGCAAATTTAGTCGAAAACGCCAAAAACCGTTTAGACGAGTATGTTATCACGGTAAATGGTTCTCCTGCAGCAGTTATAATTTCCGCAGCAGAATATGAATCTTGGAAGGAAACAGAAGAAATACTTGCGGACAAACAATTAATGAAAGCGATAAAACAAGGAGAGAAAGATATTGAAGACGGCAATGTTCATGACTGGGACGAGGTTAAAAAAGAGCTAAAGCTTAATGTTCAAAGTTAAGCTTACAGCAGAAGCAAAAAAAGAGCTAAAACAGATCTCCAGACAGCATCAACTCGCGATAGGGCAAATCTTCGATGAGTTAAAAGAATATCCACATCTTGGAAAACCACTCGGCAGAGGGTTAAAAGGCAGGTTCTCATACCGAATTAGTGTCTATAGGATAATTTATAAAGTCAACGAAAAAGATAGAACAATCTTCGTACTAACTGCAGGTCACCGTTTCACTGTTTACAGAAAACGAAAGTAAAACATTGCCCAGAAGGGCTAACACTCTATATTTCCCTTATTGTTTTTTTAATTTTTCCGCGCTAGACTGCTTTCGCCCGAAGGGAGGTGAAAAATATGATTAAAAGTTTAGAAAGTCTGACACTCTTTACCCAGAACGCCAAAAAATTAGCTGGCTTTTATAAAGATAAGGTTGGTTTAAAGATTAAATTCGAAGCGGTTATGGGAGAAAACGATGAAGAAATGTATGAGATGTCTGTTGGTAAAAAAAGCGGTTTTTACATAATCGATCACTCAAAAGTTAAAGGCAAAAGTAAACAGCCGCAAAGAATCCTTTTCAATCTGGAAGTAGACAATATTAAAAAAGAAGTAACAAGGCTCAAAAAAGCCAAAGTAAAGTTAGTTGCTGATACTTACCATATTGAAGGCTACGGCTATATTGCAACTTTTGCCGATATTGACGGAAATTATTTCCAGCTGGTTCAAGTCAGATCTAATTAGGTTTTGATAAGTCTACCCCACTACTCAACTATCGAACTAGCGATCTAATTTTAATACGCTGGCCAGACAACAATTATCGCAGCCATAATAATTAACGATACAAAGCTATAGCTAACGTCAATTAAAAATGATTGTTGGTTCCTACTTTCCCAGACAACTGTGCCAAGGGAACTGGTTACAACAAATCCCAGCCAAACTAAGAAAGCCAATATCACTGCAAGTGCAATTGTAGTAACCTGAGCCCAGCCGATGAATACTGCCAGCACATAGGCTGTGGCTAGAGATCCGGCTATTGTAATTGCATACATCTTCGGCATATCACCTTTAGATTTATCAATATCTGATTTGGTTTTACCGGCTGCTTTCATCCAAACTTTTCCAAACAAAGGCCCATACCAAATAGCGCCCAAAACCACGCTCGCTACCGCTGCTACCACAACTGCAACATAATTAACAACAACTTCAGGCACAAACGATCACCTCCCTCTGGCAGAAATTTGAAATGCCAATATCAAAAATATATACCTATTTAAAGAACCGGTCAATACTTTACAATGGGCTGGCATGGGTAGGAATGAAAAATTAATCAAAGAAGATTTGGAAATTGTTGCAGTAACGGCAGGGCTGGCACCTGTTCAATTGCCTAAAAAAGTTATTTCAATTTTCCCCTCCTTTGCCCATCGCAACTTTCAGCTTTACTTTGCAGGTCAAGCTATATCCCTAATTGGTTTTTGGTTGCATCAGGTCGGAATTGGGTATTATGTTTTTCAGATCACCCATTCTCCGTTTTGGGTAGGAACGACGATTGCTGTTTTTGGCCTGCCGTTTCTTTTATTTACAACAATAGCGGGAGTACTGGCAGATAGAGTCGATAAAAAAAAACTCTTAATTTCAACCCAAATCTTAGACGCCGTTTTAGCGGTATTACTAGGACTTGCAGTTATTAATGGTGTTGCTTCACTGAATGTGGTACTAATCCTCACATTTTTATCAGGTGTAGCAGGAGCTTTTAATCTACCGACTCGGCTTGCTTTCATTATTGAGATGGTCGGCGGGCGCGATTTGGCGTCTGCTGTCCCTATTAATAACGGATTGTTTAATGCAGCCAGGTTTGTAGGCCCGGCGCTAGCTGGTTTTTTAATTGCCACAATCGGCGTCGGTTATACATTCCTATTTAATGGCTTAAGTTATGTTCCGGCAATTGCAGCTATTTATGCCATTAAGCCCATTAAATTTAGATACCGCAAAGACCAAGCGCATCCACTTGTGTCTTTGAAATTGGGTATAGTTTACTCATTTAAACATCCCCAAATATCTCACTTCATTTTAATTGCAGCTCTGACTGCCGTTTTTACCTGGCCATATGCAACCTTAATGCCGGTTATTGCCGAAAAGGTTTTTAAAGTTGGTCCTCAAGGTTTAGGGTCTCTTCTTTCTGCAGCCGGAGCCGGTAGTTTAATTGGAGCTGTTTTTACTTCCGCCATGTCCAAATTCAAAACAAAAGGTTATTTGGTGCTTTTTGGCATAATTGTTTCTTCGGTTAATTTAATTTTGTTTTCCCTGAATGATAATTTTTTAATTGCCCATGTTTTGTTGTTTGTCGCCGGTTTTGGCCTTTTAACCCAAGTTGCCACTGTCAACACTTTGATTCAAATAGCTTCTCCTCAGCACATGAGAGCGAGAATTATGGGTGTTTACTTAACAATGTTCATAGGCATTGAAGTGGTTTCAAAACTCAATATGTGATGGAGTAGCAAACCTTTGGAGTTTGAGTTTTTAGCCTTTTAAGACATTAATTTCCTGACACACATTACTACAAATGC
>Ga0209541_10008199_pt1 | contig 17301 bp, 15 predicted proteins | sample RifCSPlowO2_01_FD_184027 | JGI IMG/M metagenome (GOLD analysis project Ga0209541, IMG submission 184027) | Groundwater microbial communities from Rifle, Colorado - Rifle CSP2_plank lowO2_0.1 (SPAdes) (version 2) | ecosystem: Environmental > Aquatic > Deep subsurface > Groundwater | place...
GACTTCAATTTTCTCCATTCAAAATGCTACTGGCACCGCGCCGCTCCTGACAGTCCAATATAACGGCGACATCGGCATCGGCACCTCTACGCCAGGAGCATTATTAAGCGTTCAGGGAGGAGACATTTTGACTACCGGGACCACTACTACCCGAGGGCTCGTAGCAACTTCTTCGGTATATTTGGCTACTGCTGGCGGCAGCGTCGGCATCGGGACAACAAGTCCGGGGTCTTTGTTACACGTTTTTTATAATACTGGTGATGAGTTTAAAACTTTTGATAATAATGACGGAGCCGGCTTAGTCAATAGTGTTGCTGGTAAATCCTTCGGAATAGCTGCATCCCAAAGCTCGAATTATGGAGGGGACGGTTCAGTAGGTATTAAACTAACGGAAGGAAACGGAGTTGCTAATGCAGGAACAATAGTCCTTATTGATGACGGTTCATCTAATTTTACTTACACAGGCGGCAAAGTCGGCATCGGCACCTCTACGCCAGGAGCAACCTTAAATATTATTGGCGCTTTATGCGTGGATGATACTTCTCCTACTTGCGCCAATGCCAGCAGAACCGATGGCACTATTTATTCCGTTGCCATCCTTTCTAATACCTTGGACTTAGCAGAAAGTTATCCAACCAAGGATTCCGCCTTGGAAGCCGGCGATTTAGTCGTATTGGATGAAGAAAATCCCGTCTTTGTTAAAAAAGCCGCCAGCCTGTCGCAGAAATTGTTAGCCGGAGCGGTTTCTACCAAACCAGGTTTTTGGCTTGGGGGTTTTGATGAAGAAAGTTATAAAGATGAGATTAAATTGCCGATTGCTCTCTCCGGTCGGGTCCCGGTCAAAGTTAATCTAGAGGGAGGAGAAGTAAAGGTAGGCGACCCCTTAACTATTTCTTCAGAACCGGGAATAGCCAAAAAGGCCACTGAATCTGGGCGGATTGTCGGCTATGCCTTGGAAAATTTATCCCAAGCCACCACTACTCCCGGAGCGAAAGACAAAATCATGATGTTTATCAGTTTAGGTTATTGGATCGGACCGGATCTGCTCGCGCCGCAAGCCTCAACGACATCACCTTCAGGCAATAACGGTCCGTCTCTCCTTGCTTTGATTCTTGATACCGTCAAATCCTGGCTGGGGTCTATGCAAGTATTTATTGAGAATGGCTTGGTGCGGTTGAAAGAATTGGTTGCGGAAAAAATTACCGTTCAGCAATTATGCGTAGAGGACGTTTGTGTGGACAAGGCGGATTTTCAGGCATTACTCCAAAACGCAGGATTAAATTCATTATCTGCGCCAACTGCCGCTTCGTCTTCGCCGGAAGCCGTAATAGATACCGAATCGCCGGTCATTACTTTAAACGGCCCAGTCTTGATAGAAATTGAAAAAGGAACAAGCTGGACCGACCCAGGCGCCCAAGTAACCGACAATGTGGATAGTAATTTAGGCATCTATTACAAAGTAAATGGCGTATTAACTCCAAACGAAGGCAGGGAGACGCCTCAAATAAACACTGCTGCCGCCGCAACTTATTTCATCACTTATTTCTCCACCGATTCAGCTGGTAATACAGGAATAGCTGAGAGAACAGTAACCGTATTTGACCCAAGCAGTACTGCCACTTCAACGCCAACGCAATAATTTTTTCAGCTTTATCCTAGGAAATTAAGATTAACGGCAACCAATTCCAAAAAGACTTGCGGTAATAGATTTGCCGGTGTATGATAATTCGTTATGGATACCGCAACTGAAAAAGAAGCCGCCCAGCTTCCGGTTTTGGAAGAAATGCTGAAAGCCGGCTTATTCATCGGCCGGAAGAGTTCTAAAACCCATCCCCGGGCCAAGCCTTTTATTTTCGGGGTGCGCAATAAATCTTCCATTATTGATTTAGAGGAAACCTTGAAACTGCTGGAACAAGCGATGCAATTTGTAAAAGAAAAAATCAGCGAGAAGGGAACGATTCTTTTGGTCGGTACCACTCCGCCCGCCAAGAAATCAACGGCAGAGCTCGCCAAAAAAATCAAAATGCCTTACGTGACCGAGCGCTGGCTGGGCGGAACGCTTACCAATTTCAAAACTCTTTCCAAAAGAATTTCGTATTTCAAGAAATTAAAGAGCGATAAAGAAGCGGGCCGGCTGGATAAGTACACTAAAAAGGAGCGGCTGGAATTTGACCGGCAGATCGCGAAATTAAGCATTTTTTTCAGCGGCTTGGAAATTATGGAAACTTTGCCGCAGGTTCTTTTTGTGGTTGACGTTGGTTCCCATTTAACGGCAGTTCGGGAGGCCAAACGGTCAAAGATTCCGGTGGTTGGCATTTTAAATACTGATACCGACCCCGCTTTGGTGGAATATCCGATTTTAGCCAATGACCGCGCCAAAGCCGGCATTGACTGGATTTTAGCCAGATTGGAAAAAGCAGTGGAAGAAGGAAGAACCTATGACAACAGCCATCCAAAAACTTAGAGAAGAAACCGGCGCCGGCGTTATGGATTGCAAGCGTGCGCTGGAGGAAGCCGGCGGAGATTATAATTTAGCGAAACAGATTATTGAAAAACAAGGAGTGGCGAAAGCCGCCAAGAAAGCCGAGCGGGAAACCGGCGCCGGCCTCCTGGAAAGCTACCTTCACAACGGCCGGGTAGGCGTACTCTTGGAGCTTCGTTCGGAAACGGATTTTGTCGCCCGCTCGGAGCCGGTTAAAGCTTTGGCGCATAACTTGGCGCTTCAGATTGCTGGCATGGCTCCGGAAACAGTTGAGGAGTTGTTAAAACAGCCTTACGCGAAAGATGAATCCAAAACCGTGGAAGAGGTGATTAAAGGCGTGATTGCGCTGGTTGGGGAAAACCTTAAAGTAGCCCGTTTCTCCCGTTATCAGATATAATTATAATATAGAGTTATGTATAATTTTATTTTACAAACTATTGTAATGGTGAGTTTGGGGACTTTGATTTATCTGGCGGCGCGGTCCTTGCCGAGAGTTTCGGAAACCGATTTAAAACCGGATTCTTTAAGCGATGTTTTAGACCGGACAATCAAGAAGCTGCCGTTTGAGAAAGCCGATGCCGCCGCCAGTTATTATTTGGAGGTATTGCTTCGCCGGTTTAAAGTGGCAGTTTTGAAACTGGACAATCTTTTGACTAGGCATCTTCAAAATTTAAAACCGCCGGCCGAAACTTCCAAGCCGAACTTATTTGAAAAAAAGGAAGAACTTGATAATCTTAAGTAAATTTGGGTGCGTCGCATAGCGGCAATTGCACGTGGCTGTAGACCACGCGTCTTAACGACTACGCAGGTTCGAGTCCTGCCGCACCCACCGTTATGATTAAGAAAATCGGCAATAAATACGCAGTTTTATCCGAAACTACCGGCAGACGGTTTGGTACTTATAAAACTAAGAAGGAAGCGGAAAAGCGGCTGCGGCAGATAGAATTTTTTAAGCATTTGAAAAAGAAAGGATGATTTTTTGCCCCCTTAGCTTAGTGGTAAAGCAACGGTTTTGTAAACCGTAGACGTCAGTTCGATTCTGACAGGGGGCTCAATGACCTATCCGCTAGTTGGCGGATTTTGTAAGCAGAGGTTGGAGGTTCGATTCTTCTCTTCGGGAAGGATGTTATTTATTATTGCTTCGGTATAGCTTTATATCTTAATGTATTTACTTTACCGAAGGTGGTATAATGTAATTGATGTTAGAGAAAGATAAAATTTTTGAACTATATCATAAAAAAGGAAAATCAATGCAGGAAATTGCTGATACTTTAGGTTGTTCTTTGCATAAAGTGGCTTATTGGATGGAAAAGCATGAAATTAAAAGACGTTCTAGAAGCGATGCCACTTATTTAAAGCGGAATCCCGATGGCGATCCGTTTAAATTTAATTCCCCAAAAAACTTAGAGGAAGCAAAATTGTTTGGATTGGGCTTAGGACTATATTGGGGCGAGGGTACGAAAGCGAATAAGAATTCTGTGAGGCTTGGTAATACTGACCCAGAGTTGATTAAAAGATTTATGGATTTTTTGATTATATTTTTTGCGATTAAAAAAGATGATATGTATTTTGGATTGCAAATTTTTAGTGATATTAATCCTAACGCGGTGCTGGACTTTTGGGTGAAAAGGCTTAAAATAAAAAGAAGTCAAATTAATAATCCGGTTATTACAAAATCACGCTCTTTAGGCACTTATAAAAAAAAGAGCGAGTATGGCGTATTGACTGTGATGTATCATAATAAGAAGTTAAGAGATTTATTAGTGAGTTTATTGCCGATGTAGCTCAGTGGTAGAGCAACTCCATGGTGGGTCGCAAGATTCCTGCCCATTATAGAAGTAATTTTATAATGAATCCTGAATAACGGTTAAAGTCCTAAGTTTACCGAAGGATAAGACCGTAGCCGATGTAACGTCGGCTCGAACGACTGACAAGGGGCTCCGACTTTAGTTCGGAGTAAGATACAGTCTAGTCCTCTTATAAACTTTTCAGGAGAAATAGAGGTATAAGCGAAGGAGTAGGTCGTCGGTTCAATCCCGACCATCGGCTCAAATTTTCGCGGAGCGAAAATTTGAGAAGAAAACAAGTTGATTTTTATTTAAAATCTGTTAAGATTTTACGATTATGGCAGAAAGTAAGTTTTCCAAAAACTTAATCAAGCTTCGCTGTGAGACTTGCAAGCGGGTTAATTATTATACGCGAAAAAATAAAAAGAAGGTGGAGCGGAAGATTGAAATGAGCAAATTCTGCAAGCATTGTCGGAAGCACACGGTTCATAAGGAAGCAAAGAAATAAATCCTGCTTTTCAGGATTTATTTTTTAGATTAGTATATTTAAATAAGGGGGCATAGTTCAGTGGAAGAATGACTCTCTCCAAAAGAGAAGACCAGGGTTCGATTCCTTGTGCCCCCGCAAAAATTTAAATTTTTATAATTTTTTCCCACGGAAGGCCGGATTTTCCGAAGTGGCCGTAAGCCGCGGTTTGAAGATAAATCGGGCGGCGAAGATTTAACCGGTTAATAATTTCCAGCGGCTGAAAATCAAAATTTTTAAAAACTGCCGCGCGAACTTTATTTTGGCTGCCAGTTCCAAAAGTTTCTATTTCCACCATTAATGGTTTAGCGCGGCCAATGGCATAAGCTACGCTGACTAAACATTTTTTGGCGTAGCCGTTGGCAACAAGATTTTTTGCCACCCAGCGGCACATGTAAGCGCCGGAGCGGTCTACTTTTGTCGGGTCTTTTCCGGAAAATGCGCCGCCGCCGTGCGGAATCAAACCGCCGTAGGTATCCACCATAATTTTTCTGCCGGTGAGGCCAGTGTCCGCGTAAATTCCGCCGTAAACGAATTTTCCGGTGGGATTTACCAAAATTTCGTAATCGCTTTTACCAACTACTGGCTGAATTAAATATTTTGTCAGGAGAGCTTTAATTTCAGTTTGCGGAATTTTTTCATCATGCTGGCAAGAAACTAGTGCTGCTTTTACTTTGCCGTTCTCAATAGTTACTTGGGATTTGCCGTCTGGTTTCAACCACCAGAATTTTGAATTGGTTCGGCGAAGTTTTTCTAAACCACTGGTAAGTTTGTGGGCAAGAACTACCGGCAAAGGCAGATATTCTTTAGTTTCATCGGTGGCATAGCCATACATGATTCCTTGGTCGCCGGCGCCGCCGGTATCCACTCCTTGGGCAATATCCGGAGATTGGCTCACGATGTTTACTAATACTTTTGGTTTTTCCGGATGGCCGATGCATTTATAAATGTTTCTTGCGACTTTTTCGGCATTCACTTTACCTTTACTGGTCACTTCGCCGCCAATCACGATTAAGCCGTGGGCGCCCAGAGTTTCTACCGCCACCCGGCTCTTGGGGTCTTGTTTTAAATATTCGTCTAAAATTGCGTCGGAAATCTGGTCGCAGACTTTGTCCGGATGTCCGGAAGTGACGCTTTCCGCGGTAAATAACATAGAGTTAATAACTATAACTTAACCCGCGGCAAGTTGGTTGACAACTTATCAATTTTGTTTATAATAAAATCAGAGTTCTTGAAAAATAAAAAAGAATGGAAAAGCAAGGATGGACTGATTCTGAAAAAGAACTGTTGAAAAAATCTTATTCTACGTCTAACTGGGAAGGACTAAAAAAACTTTTTTCTGGGCGCAGCAGAAATGCTATTAGGTTAATGGCTCGGGAGATTGGCTTAAAAAGGGACACCGCTGTTACCCGTGAAAATTCGTGGCTTTCCAAAGAGGAAGAACTGATTAAAAAAATGTATTCCGATCCGGCAGTTTCTTGGGAGGAAATCGTGAAAGCGATTCCCCGGCATACCAAGAGCGCAATTCAAATGCGCGCAACTAATTCTTTGAAACTAAGTAGAGAGGGGCCAAAGGTTAAACAGGAATCTCTTCCTGTTGAGGATCCTCAAGTTCAGGTTAGTGAAAGAATGAAGCATCTTTTCGGCGAAGAGACGCTGAAGCCGGCTAAATTGCCGCAGATGCGGGCCGAAAAGCCCTTCTTGATTGTTTCTGAAAAAGAAGAAATTTTGATTCTGAATTCCATGCTTATCGGTTCGCTTTCGGCGAATGACGATAAGGAGGATATTATTCGTAATGCTCTTCGGCTGGCAAAAGTTGCCGGCTATGGGGCGGTGCTTTTATCCGGAGACTTAATGTATATGCTTACCCAGCGCTACGGAACTGAGCGTCCTTATAAGACCCAGGTTTCCGGCGTCCGGATTGACCCTAAGAAAGTTCAAGAGGCCTATCCAAAAGCGGTGGTTTCGGATAAAAAGTTTGAATCCGTTGATAAGCGCCTGGAAAAAGGCGAGCCGGTGTTTATGACTTTGAAGCTTCGTTTGGAGCATAATACTGCCATGCTGAACAAGGTTTTTACCGATGAAAACGGTAAGCCGCTTTTTAGCGGACCTGTTTATATCACTTTTGGAAAACTGGAAGATGAATTGATTATGTTCTATGCCAATGAGCTTTTGCGGGTTGGTCTTTTTGGAAGCAGGACCTGGGCGCAGAAGCGGGTTTATGAATATATTGCTGACTGGCGCAAAGAAAAAGATCCGTCCAAGAAAAAAGAAATTTATCAGAAACTCCGTGATTTTAAAGAGTGGCTGAATATTTTCGCGGTTATGAGTAATATGGCCGATGAGTCAATTGATAAGGCAAGAGAAAAAGTTACCGGTTATTTGATTGAGAAATACGAAGAATGCATTCCTAATTCTAAGGTTATCAGCGTCGGCGACGCTTTCTTGAAAACCGGCCCGAATTCCATCATGACTACGACTGTTAAAGGAAGAGAGGCGGGCGCTAAGCTTAGCGTCCTGCTTGCTTCCCAAACTGAAAGCTACTCCAAGGGGCGGCAGACTACCAATATTCCGAACGTTATGCTCGGAACCGGACTTAATCCCTATCTGGATATCAAATTTGTTACCTATCAGGCTTCGGGTGAGCCGGGTGATAAGCGGATGTGCATGATTCTTCAATTGCCAATGTGCATTGATTCGGAACGTTACCGCGATGTCATTAGGAACCAGAATATTTTAAAGGACGATATTACCAAGGTTGGCCAAAAAGGCGGTTTTGAATCCGGAGCAATTGCGCTGAAATGGTGTGATTGCCTGGCGCCGCCTATCGTTAAATATTGGACCAGCGAACTTTTGAAGAATAAGCAAATCTTCAAAGATGAAGATTCTATTCGCGATATGGTGAATGCCAAGAAAAAAGAAAATCGGATTATTTTCGGCCATAAAGAAGGCTGCTCCCATTACGGGGCAAATGATGTTCTTCTTTATGACAGCCCGGAAGACTCCCGCGGTTTGGTGAAAAAATACCATCATCAAGTTACCAAAGAATATTTGCTTGCTTGCGACGCGCCGATTCTGCACCATCAGCACGACGGCGACGCCACTCAACAGGCGAATCATGATTATCAGAAAAATGTTCATTTGGAATCTTTGCTTCCCGAAGAAATGCAGAAGAAATATCAGGAGATTATGAAAGATTCCAAGCTTTCCGAGAATCAGAAATTAAAGGAACTGGTCCGGATTGGTTTGGAGCAGAAAGTTCGGGACGGGGTTTTAGACCTTAACGCTCAAATTGAGGGTTATGTTCTTTCGCTGGAGCCGTATTTGGAATATTTTGTGAAGGTTTTGCGGCGGAGCATGAAAGTTAATCTTTCTTTTGAGGGCCTGTTTTCGGTTATTACGCAGATTGCCGGAAATCACAACAAAAACACCTTTAAGCATGTTCCTTTTTATGTTTCGGACGCAAAATTCATTACTATCGCCTTAAGGGAAGCTATGCTTTTCTACGTGATTAAAAAGAACCAGCTTGATTTGGCGGATGTTGTCAGAAAGGAAATCACTTCTCCCCAGAACGGGCCGCTTGGCGAAGGCCGCGGCGCGTTATGCGTGGACGGCAAGCGATGCTACGCCATGGTGCTTAAACACAAGCAGGGTTCTATGGATAAGACCCAGGAACGGACTAAGCGCCGAGGCAGTGAACATTACGAAGTTGGTTTGCCTATCTGTAATCTTTCCGGCGATGACCATAAGGGCGGCGTTCGCGTTACGCGAGGCGTTGTCCATATCAAAACCGGCTGCCAGCAGGGCGAAGGTTCTTTTGGCAGAGAATTGGATTTTTCCGAACAGAATGTTTTTTCCATGGTTTATGGGATACCGGTGGGCGGTTTTGCGAATGGCCCGTTGGTCTTCATGGCCTTGGATTATCAGACCATGCGGCGGTACGCTCTGAAGCCGTTTGCCATACATCGGGAAAAGCTGTTCAAGAATGCTCTTGAGTAAAATTAAATTATTGTAAGGTCGCGAAAGCGGCCTTTTTTATTTTTTGCAGGGTTACCTGTTATAATAAATTTATGACTAAAGAAGAACTTATAGAAAATTTAATTAAAGGCGGCTATTTAAAAACGCCGGCGATTATTGAAGCTTTTAAATCCGTTGACCGGAAAGATTTTGTGCCAGAAGAAGTTAAAGATTTGGCTTATGAAAACACCGCTTTGCCAATTGGTCAAAAACAAACAATTTCCCAGCCGCTGGTGGTGGCTTTTATGCTGGAATTGCTGGAATTAAAATTCGGAGAAAAAGTGCTGGAAATCGGCACTGGCTCCGGCTGGAAAACCGCGCTCCTGGCAAAATTAGTTGGCGAAAGCGGCAAAATATTTTCAATAGAGCGGATTAAAGAACTAAATGAATTTGCCGGAAAAAATCTTTCCCGATATGGATTTTTAGAGAAGGGGACCGTGGAATTGATTTTAGCGGATGGTTCTAAGGGATACAGCGAGCAAGCGCCTTTTGATAAAATTATTGCCGCCGCCTCTGCGGAAAATTTGCCCATTGTTTGGCAAGAACAACTGAAAATCGGCGGCCGCCTGGTCGCGCCGGTTCAGGAAAGCATTGTGGTAATAGATAAAATTGCGAAAGACCAATTTGATAGAAAAGAATATTTCGGTTTTAATTTCGTGCCTCTTGTTACTTCATAATGTCTGATTTATACTAGAATCAAGTTCTTTGAAAACCGGTAAAAGAAGATGGCTGAACAGCAGAGATTGAATGTTGATGAACCGGGAAATCTTGCCAAGGAGCTGAAAGAATTTTTATTTGAAAGAATTAAGGGCCAGGAAAGGGCAGTCAAGGAATTGGCGTCAACATTGGATCTTTTTCAAGCCGGTTTTAGAGAGGCCGGCCGGCCGATTTGCGCCGTTTTATTCTTGGGTCCCTCGGGAGTGGGCAAGACCTTGGCAGCGGAAGTGCTGGCAGAATTTTTCTTTGACAGCCGGAACGCTTTTACGAAAATCGCTTGCAGTGAATATCAAGAGCCGCACACAATATCTTCTTTACGAGGGTCACCGCCAGGCTATGTCGGATATTATGACCCAGAAGATTCTTATTATAATGGCACTGAGCCAATTCTTTCTCAGGCAAATGTTGATAGGCACGATTACGAATACCAGAGGCGTACTAATAAAGAATGTCTGGAAGCCAAGGAAAAGATTAGCATACTTTTAAAAGAGCAACAGGAATTAGAAAAGGAAAAAGCAAGATTAGAACACGATAAAGAGCAGAAAAGCCGAAAATACCAGGATATCAATATTCAATTAAACAAAATTAGAAACGAGGTTTCTGAACTTTTCAAACGCTATCTTCTTTATTCTCCGCAAAAGAATTATCGTTCGATTGTCTTATTTGATGAGGTGGAAAAAGCGAGTGATGCCCTGCATCGGCTGCTTTTGGAAATTTTGGATAAAGGAAAATTAACTTTAGCTAACGGCAACCTCACCAATTTTTCCAATTCTTTTATTATCCTGACTTCAAATGTCGGTTCCAAGAAAATTGCGGACATTTTGAATGCCAAACAAATCGGTTTTCAAGTAGCTTCGGAGCGGGGAGACAATCTGTTGGTGGATGATTTAATTTATCAAGAATCAATAAAAGAGGCCGGTAAAGTTTTCCCTCCGGAATTTCTTGGTCGTTTGGATACTAAAATCGTTTTCCGTCCTCTTGGCAGAGAGAATTTAAAAGAAATTTTAGAAATTCATATTCAAGATTTTCTTTGTTTATTGGTTAAAAACAAGCAGTCGGTCGTTTTGAAAATAGAGGAAGCCGTAAAAGAATTTATTCTTAGGGAAGCGACGGATCGTTTGGAATATGGCGCTCGGCTTTTAAAAAATAAAGTCCAAAAGCATTTGAAAGAACCCTTGAGCCGTTTGGTCAATAAGGGGGAACTAAAATCTGGAGATGTTGTCCGTATTTGCTTGGAAAATAACGGTAAGAAGAAAATAACTTTTTATAGAGAAACTTTTTAACCCCGCATTGCGGGGTTTTTATTTTTTTCTACAAACAGACATAGTGAGCGAAAGGTATTGACAGATTTGATAGTTTTGCTACGCTGATTATTAAGTCCGTAGACAATGGGTGTCCGTTAATTAACGGAATAAATCCCATCGAGGAAAAGCATATTTTTTTGTCTGCGGCCAAGTTAAGGCCGCGTTTTAATTTATAAAGAAATGTTGACTAAAAATCAAAAAAGCGTCCTCCTGGATGAGGCTTCAAAGAAATTAAGCGCAAGCAAAGCGGCAATTTTTGCCGAATTTAATCGAGTGGCGGTTGAAGATTTAAAGAAATTGCGCCGGGAGCTTAAAAAAGCTGGAGCGGAATTAAAAGTATTGAAGAAGCGTTTGCTTCATTTATCGCTTAAAAAAGCCGGCATTAATTTTGAACCATCGGTGACTAAATCGCAGCTGGGAACAGTTTTTACCAACGGCGACTTTCAATCCGTAGCCAGTTTAATTCATAAGTTTGGTAAGGATTTAATTAAAACTAAAAAAGGGGAATTTTCGGTAATGGCTGCTTATGATTTAGCGGAAAAGCGTCTGATAGATGCCAATGAATTTAAGACGATTGCGACTTTGCCGCCAAGAGAAGTATTATTGGCCCAAATTGCGATGATGCTGACTATGCCATTAAAACAATTGATGATGGTATTAAATGAGAAAATTAAAAAGTCGTAAAATTAAAATAAATTAACCATTATGGAAAAATACAAGGAATTATTAGATAAAATCGGCGAGATGAAAGTTATAGAGTTGGCGGAATTGGTTAAGGCAATGGAGGAAAAATTCGGCGTTTCCGCGGCTATGCCGGTTGCCGGTCCTTCGGCTGGTTCAGGACAAGTTAGCGGCGAGGCGGAAGAAAAAACCTCTTGGGGAGTATTTTTGAAAGAGGGAGGCGGCCAGAAAATCCAAGTCATCAAAGTTTTGCGGGAAGCCATCGGGCTTGGTTTAAAGGAAGCGAAGGATTTAGTGGATGCTGCGCCGAAGGTAGTTAAAGAAGGATTGAAGAAAGAAGAAGCGGAAGAATTAAAGAAAAAATTGGAAGGCGCCGGTGCGGTTGCGGAGCTACAATAAATAAAAACCACTTCGTTTACACCGAGGTGGTTTTTATTTATAGTATTGAGAAATGCGCGTTTAGCTCAGTGGTAGAGCGTTGCATTCACATTGCAAAGGTCGCTGGTTCGATCCCAGCAACGCGCACAAATAAAAAGCCTGTTTAAGGCTTTTTTATTAAAATCATTTTCGGACCGATCGCCATTTCCGCCTCAATCTTTTCAAAAACATTTTCCGGATGAGGATTCAGGATAATTTTTATTGAGGAATTTTCTTTCCCTCTAGAATTAAGAGTGGTAATGGTGATGAGATAATGGTTTTCAATTTTCACCCTTTTAATTTTATAATGGAGCGAACCCCTGCCGTTTTTAAAAAGATCCGGGACATGTTCCTCAGATTCCATCTCTTGATTTTCGTATAAGCTATTATACAAAAAAAGCAATTTAATTATTTCTTCTTTGGCGAATTCCAATTTATCAAGTAAATTGACAAAACCTTCGGCACTCTCTTCTTGATTCTTGAGGTATAAAATCTCCTCCAATTCTTCTTGAGGTTCATCGGGATTTTTGGGCCGCGCACTTAAAATAATTATTTTTTTATTTTCTTGATCATTAAGAAAAGTTTCTTTTATATCCAATTCCTCCCAATTGAATAGTTGATAACCAAGCAAAAAAGCCAGAAGCCGCTGATACCACTTGATATTTTGATATTCAATTTGATAGCTTACCACCCTTTCAGAAATTACCGGATTTTCTCCGTAACTTTTAATAACATTGGCAAAACACCAGAAGAACAAGGCAATAAAAACCATTTTTCGGCGTTTCATAACCGCTTATTTTCTTTTATCAAAACGCTCTTTTAAGGATATTATAATTCTCAAAGAATTACAAATTGTGGATGAAATGTGGATATCTCAGCAATTTTGAGCTTATTTCCGGGGGTTCGGAGTTTTTGTGACGGACCTTTTTCTTTTACGGTCTTGTGGGGTAGAATGAAATTGTGGTGGGGAATTGTGGATAAGTATGGGGATAAGCCTGAAATCTGGGGATAACTAAAAATTATGTTTATCGGTGAATACAAACATTCAATAGATGATAAGGGCAGAATCGCAATTCCGGCTAAGTTTCGGAATGCGTTAAAAATCGGCGCGATCATCACTCACGGATTAGACCGGTGCCTTTTTATTTACGGGAAAAAAGAATGGGAAATTATTGCTAAAAAATTAATTGCGCTTCCATTTGCAAAGTCCGATTCTCGGGCGTTAAATCGCTTGATGTTTGCCGGCGCCATGGGATTGAATTTAGATGTTCAGGGCAGGATTTTGATTCCGGATTATTTGCGGGAATATTCCGATTTAAAAAAACAGGCCATAGTGGCTGGTTTGTATAATCGGATTGAAATTTGGGATGAGGCAAGCTGGAAGAAGTATAAAAATAAAACCGAAGCGTCATCTGACGATATTGCGGAAAAGTTGGGTGAGCTCGGTATATGACCCATCAGCCCGTTCTTTTAAAAGAAGCCGTTTCTCTTTTAGATATTCAAAAAGGAGAAATGATTATTGATGGTACGGCGGGCAGCGGCGGCCATGCAGAAGCAATTTTAAAAGTTATTGGCCAATCGGGAAAATTATTAATGGCAGATTGGGATAAAATGGCAATTGCCAAATTAAAAGAAAAATTCAAGCATTTTTCCAATGTAATTTTGGCAAATGATAACTATCGCAATCTCCCTAAAATTCTGGAAAATAATAATTTGCCGAAAGCCAATGGATTATTGCTTGACCTCGGTTTTTCTTCGGAGCAAATTGAAAGCCGGGGCAGAGGATTTAGCTTCCAGTCGTCAGCCGCCGGAGAACCGCTGTTGATGACGTATAGCGATGAATTGGAATCGTTGGGGCATTGGCTCAAAAGAGTTGCTTTTGAAGAATTGAGAAGGGTTATTTCCGAATTTGGCGAGGAACGTTATGCCAATAAAATTGCCAAAGCCATTTTTGACAATAAATCCGCCATCAATACTGCCGGAGATTTAGCCGAAATCATTAAGAAAGCCGTTCCCAAATCGTATGAGCGGGGGCGAATTCATCCGGCCACCAGGACTTTTCAGGCTTTCAGGATATTTCTGAATCAGGAATTGGAGAATCTAAGAAGTTTATTAAATGCTTTGTCGGAAATTTTGCAGCCGGCAGGCCGGATCGTAATCATTTCTTTCCATTCTTTAGAGGATCGGATCGTAAAAAGAACATTTCAAGAATTATCTAAAAAAGGTCGTTTAAAAATATTAACCAAAAAACCTATTCGGCCCAGCGAGGAAGAAATTAAAATTAATCCTCGCGCCCGATCGGCAAAATTAAGAGCCGCAATAATGAATTAAAATATGACTATTATTGAACCACATAGAAATACGCATTTTACCCAGTCAATGCTTTATTTTGGAATGCTGATTTTTCTTGCCGCGGTTTCCAGCATCTATTTTTACAATCTTAATGTTAATTTAAAATATCAAATCAGCCTTCAAGAAAAAACGCTTCAGCAATTAGAGACGGAAACCGCCGAATACCGCAATCTGCTTTATCAAATTTTAGATTCCCGCAATTTATCCAATTTTATTAAAAAACAAAATTTAATTTCCGATAAAAACCCAGATTATTTTGAATTAAAGACCTTAGCCAATCTTTAGCATGCGATTTCGTTTATCTTTCATTAATTTATTTTTTATATTTTTAAACAGCCTGCTGATTATTAATCTTTATAAATTGCAGATTGAAAAAGGCAGTTACTATTCCGCTCAAGCTGCCTCCCAAAACCGGTTAGCCGGTTTTTTGGAACCGCAAAGGGGCAATATTTATTTTACGGACCGCAATGACAATATAATTCCGGCGGCGATTAATAAAGCTTACCCGCTGATTTTTGCTGTTCCGAAAGAAATTGAAACGCCGCTTTTAATGGCGGATGCTTTGCAATCCATTATTGGTTTGGACAAATCAACAATTTTTAAAATGCTTACTAAATCGGAAGACGAGTATGAGCTTTTGGCAAGAAAGGCATCTTTGGGGCAGATTGAAAAAACCAGAGAATTAAATTTGAAAGGAATTTATGTTGAGGAGGAGGACCTGCGTTTTTATCCTTTTAAAAACTTTGCTTCTCATTTGTTGGGATTTGTAGGCCTAAGCGCTGAAGACGGCCAGCCGGCTGGCAAATACGGATTGGAATTTTTTTATGATGGAAAATTAAGAGGGGAGTCCGGCCGGCTGGAAAATAATCAAATTATAAAACCGATTGCCGGCGATGATATCTATTTGACTATTGATTCTAATATCCAAACCCGGGCCGAAGAAGTTTTATTCAATCTGGCCCAGAAATATAAGGCGGAAAAAGGGATAGTGATTGTTCAGGAACCGAAAACTGGAAAAATTCTCGCTTTAGGCGTTTATCCTTATTTTGACCCGAATAATTACGCCGATTATTCCATAGATAACTTTTTAAATCCGGCAATTCAGGCGCTTTACGAACCGGGATCGGTAATGAAGGTAATCACCATGGCAGCCGGAATTGATAGCCATAAATTCACTCCCGATACCACCGTTTATGATTCGGGTTCTTTAACTTTGGATGGCCGAACCATTAAAAACTGGGACAATAAAGCTCATGGCAAAGTAACTATGACCGAAGTGATTGAGCAATCCATTAATATCGGCGCCGCTTATGCCGGCAAACTGATTGGCAAGGATTTATTTTATAATTATCTGGTTAAATTCGGTTTTGGCGAAAAAACCGGCATCGGCTTGCCAGGAGAAATAAACGGCAATTTAAGCAATCTAAAATCCAGTTTTAGGGATATTAATTTTGCCAATGCGGCCTTCGGGCAAGGCGTTGCCGTGACGCCGATTCAAATGATTAACGCCTTTTCCGTGATTGCCAACGGCGGAGTTTTAATGAAACCTTATCTTAATCAAGCAGAAAAGCCATCGGTGGTGCGCCGGGTGATTTCCGAAGAGGCGGCCAGGCAAGTTATACAAATGATGATGTCTGCAGTGCGAAAAGCAACCATCGCGCAAATACCGAAGTTTGATATTGCCGGCAAAACCGGCACCGCGCAAATTCCCAATCTTAAGCAAGGCGGTTATCTTGACGAGTTTATCCATAATTTTATAGGATTTGCTCCGGCCTTTGATCCGCGATTTACGGTTTTAATCCGGATTGATAAGCCGGAAGGGGCGCCGCTCGCCGGATTAACAGTCGTGCCGGCTTTCCGGGAATTAGCGGAATTTATTTTAAATTATTATAACGTTCCGCCGGACCATTATGAATAAAGAGAAATTGCAACAATATCTTCAGCGTATTATTAGACGATTAGCTATTTGGACTATCCGAAAATATCAGCCGGGCATTATTGCGGTTACCGGCAGTGTTGGCAAAACATCCGCCAAAGAAGCGATTTATACGGTTTTGAAAAAATACCGGCAGGTTCGGCGCAGCAGCAGAAATTTTAATAATGAAATTGGCGTACCGCTTACTATCTTAGGCGATTGGAATAAGATTGAAGGCCGTTATTTCTGGCTGAAAGTAATTTTTGGGTCTCTGCTTCGGTTAATTTTTAGGTTATCGTATCCGGAAATTTTAATTTTGGAATACGCCGCGGACAAGCCCGGGGACATAAAATATTTGCTGGATATCGCTAAGCCTCAAATCGGCGTGATAACCGCCATCGGCGATATTCCGGTGCATGTGGAGTTTTACAGCGGTCCGGAAGCGGTGGCGCGGGAAAAAGCCAGAATCGTGGAAGTTCTGCCGGCAATCGGATTTGCTATTTTAAATTATGATGACGAAGCTGTTTTTTCTATGCAGGACCGCACTCGCGCCCACCTGATGTCTTACGGGTTTGGGGAAGGCGCCATTATGCAGGTCAGCAATTTTGAAGTTCGGATGGACGGCGAAAAGCCCGGCGGAATTTCTTTTAAATTGAATTACGGCGGAAGTTTTGTGCCGATTCGTTTGGATAATTGTTTTGGGAAAGTGCAAGCTTATGCCGCGGCCGCGGCTGCTTGCGTAGGGATAACTTTTGGATTGAATTTAGTTAAAATCGCGGAAGCTCTTTTGGATTATGGGGCGCCGCCTCGGCGGGGCAATATTTTGCCCGGAATTAAACATACTTATATTCTGGATGACACGTACAACGCCTCGCCGCTTTCAATGGAAGCGGCAATCCATATGGCAGATAGTTTAAAGGCGAAGAGAAAAATCGCGGTTTTGGGAGATATGCTGGAAATCGGCAAGTATGCCACGGAAGCCCATGAACACATTGGTGAATTCATTCCAAACCGTTTTGATATTTTAGTGACGGTTGGCGCGAGAGCGAAGTTTATTGCCGAAAGCGCCCAACAATCCGGAATGGCTAAGAAAAATATTTATA
>Ga0209541_10008201_pt1 | contig 17298 bp, 16 predicted proteins | sample RifCSPlowO2_01_FD_184027 | JGI IMG/M metagenome (GOLD analysis project Ga0209541, IMG submission 184027) | Groundwater microbial communities from Rifle, Colorado - Rifle CSP2_plank lowO2_0.1 (SPAdes) (version 2) | ecosystem: Environmental > Aquatic > Deep subsurface > Groundwater | place...
GCCCTTTGCCTAATGTTTTTCGCTTGGAAACAGCCATTTTTTCCTCCTTTAATTTATTCTATCAAATATTGACTAAACTCAAACACTAATCTACGCTTAAACTAGGAGAGTTTTTATGGAAGAGTCGCTTGAAAAAATAGCCGGAGCACCGGCCGCAGTGCTTGATAAAACTGTTGAAGCTACTACAGAACTCGTTGGTCAATCGGCGCATAATCAAATAAAGAAAGCGAGGGGTTATTGGAGGACTCTTGGGCCGGGTCTTACTACCGGCGCGTCTGATGATGATCCATCAGGAATCGCTACTTATTCTCAGGCGGGAGCACGATACGGTTTTCAGCTTCTTTGGCTCTCTCTTTTCACTTTTCCTTTAATGGTAATAGTTCAGGAAATGTGCGCAAGAATTGGTCTTGTTACAGGACGGGGCCTAGCCGCAAACATAAGAATATTTTTTCCAAAATGGGTTTTATACGTTTGCACGATTCTTCTCTTTGCGGCAAATACTTTTAACATTGGTGCAGATATAGGAGCAATGGCCAAGGCGACCCAGCTTATTTTTCCAAAAGCGAACTTTGCAATGCTTGTTTTCGCTTTTGCGCTAACAGGTTTAGGTCTTCAAATATTTTTCTCTTATGAGAGATATGCAAAATATCTTAAATGGCTAGCTTTTATTCTCGTAGCCTATATCCTTTCGGCACTTGCGGTCAGGCTTGATTGGACGGATCTTATTAAACATACTCTTATTCCTTCTCTTAGCTTTACAAAAGATCAAATTATTCTTGTTTGTGCAGTTTTAGGAACAACTATTTCTCCTTATCTTTTCTTCTGGCAAACTTCGCAAGAAGTTGAAGAACAAATACAAGCAGGTAAAACAACAATCAAACTTAGACAGGAAGAAACTTCAAATCATGAGATTAAAAAAATGAGAATAGATGTTATGTCAGGAATGTTTTTTTCTAATCTTGTAATGTTTTTTGTAATAGCGGCTACAGCAGCCACTCTTTTTAAAGGAGGTATAACGAATATCCAAACCGCTGCTGACGCAGCAGCAGCTTTAAGACCAATTGCTGGTGATTATGCCTATCTCCTTTTCGCAATAGGAATAATTGGAACAGGTATGCTGGCTATTCCGGTTTTGGCAGGTTCCGCGTCCTATGCGATTTCTGAAAGTTTTGGCTGGAAATACGGATTATTTAGAAAATTAAAAGAAGCAAACGCCTTTTACGGAGTGATTATTTTCTCTACCTTAATAGGTGTTGGTTTAAATTTTATAGGAATAGATCCAATCAAAGCACTCATTTATTCAGCTGTAGGAAACGGGCTGGTTGCACCAGTCGTCCTAATTCTGATAATCGCCTTAAGCAGTAATAAGAAGATTATGGGAAATCGAGCAAATCATCCCGTAGTTAGTCTTCTGGGTTGGCTCATCACAATTGCCATGATTGCAGCTGGTTTTGCCACTATTTCATCTTTTTTTATTTTCTGATATTATTACATCAATCAGAGATGGTCTCTTTTAGTTAGTCGACTTATCCCTGAAAATTTTAAAAGAAAGGGGTGAGTTGATAAATGGCAAAATTATTCGTTGGCGGTCTCCCGTTCTCAACTACAGATGAGCAACTTGGAGCGCATTTTTCCCAAGCAGGAAGTGTCGTATCGGCTAAGGTTATAATGGATCGGAATACTGGTAGATCTCGTGGGTTTGGCTTTGTTGAAATGGCAACAGATGAAGAAGCTAAAAAAGCTATAGAACAATTTGATAACTCAACTATGGAAGATAGAACGATTCATGTAAAAGAAGCCTATCCCGAAACGCAAAGAGACAATAGAGAGTAGGCTTTTTCTAAATGTCTGAAAAAGACAAGTTTGATTATTTAGCCTTTCTTAAGTGGCTTTCACTTGGTTTTGGAATTTCAGGAATAGGGATTGTTATAGCAATTCTCCTCTATCTTATTTCACACTAGTTTTTTTGTGCTAAACTTTATTTAGTGGCAAAAATTGCTTTTTTTGAAGTCGAAAATTGGGAGGATGAGTATTTTAGGAAAAATCTACGTGGTTTTGATCTCACATTTTCGGAAAATATTTTATCCCAGGAAAACATAAATCAGACAAAAGACGCAGAGGTTCTTTCTATCTTTATATACTCAGAAATTACCCCAGAAATAATTGATAGTTTGCCAAATCTTAAATGCATAATTACCCGCTCTACCGGTTTTGATCATATAGATATAGACTATTGCGCCAAGAAAGGTATTGACGTTTTAAATATACCAGCTTATGGTGTCAACTCAGTATCTGAACATACTTTTGCCCTAATCCTTGCTATTTCTCGAAAAATAATTCCTTCAGCTGAAAGAACAAAGAGGGGAGATTTTAGTCAAGACGATTTGTCTGGTTTTGATTTGTATGGAAAAACTCTGGGAGTAATTGGCGCCGGAAGAATTGGAAAAAGGGTTATCGAGATAGGTCAGGCTTTTGGTATGAGAGTTCTTGTTTTTACAAAGCATCCCAATCCCTCAATTGAGAATGTCGAGGATGTTAGTTTTGAAGAATTACTCTCAAGATCAGACATTGTAAGCCTGCATATTCCATACACCAAGGAAACACATCATATGATTAATTTGGGGAACATAAATAAGCTTAAGAGGGGTTCTATTCTTATCAATACGGCAAGAGGAGCTATCATTGAAACACAGGCAATACTAGAAGGGCTTGATAAAGGAATTTTTAAAGCCGTGGGGCTTGATGTTTTAGAAGAAGAATCAGAACTTCGTGAAGAAAAAGAGTTATTAACCCGCGATTTCCTTAAAAAGGCGAACCTAAAAACTCTGCTTTTAGACCACGTTCTTATAGCTAAAGAGAATGTAATAATTACTCCTCACAGTGCATTTAACAGTAAAGAGTCGCTTGACGAAATTCTAAAAACAACCTGCGAAAATATTAAATCTTGGAAAGATGGAAAAACCCAGAATAAAGTAAATTAAGCAACCCTTGCATTTACTTTTTGTCTTCTTTCATAAGCAACAATCTGCGCAACTTGTCCAAAAAAACTTGCGATTATCTCCTCATCTGTAGCATTTGGACCACCATTAATAATTACAATTCTTTTTGCCATTAGCCATTCTTTAATCTTCCTGTATCTTTCACCCCTCGATCTCTTTATTAAATTTGGAATATCTTTTGATGCTCTCTCAAAAATACTTTGTGAAAATTTATCAACTGGCTGAGGGTGAGACTTAACTTGTGCCCTTATATAAGGAATTACAAACTTAGGATCCATTGTAACAAAAAGGTCTGTCATTTCTAGTACATCTTCACTTCCTCCATGCTCTGTTTGTCTTACGCTTGCTACTAAGTGGTGTCTGTCTAGAAGGCGACCCACCCTTATTTCACTTCCGAAACCCTTTTTAACATCCTCTCTCTCCCTGGCCTTACCATTTAAATGTTTTATTACTGAGGGGTGCTCTAAAAAACGAGTCTCTGGATCAAGAGATGGAGGAAGTTCTTGATGAACGATAATAACTTCTCTTTGAATCGTTTTTTCTGCAATTTTCGATTCTCCTAAAAAAATATCCCCTTGCGGGGATAAAGACAATGAGTCTTCATTTTCAATTTCTACTCCAGGCGGAGGAGCATCAAACCTTCTGATACTAGGCGAAGTATCTGCGCTCAACTTAATTTAGTATATTTATTTTTCTTTCTTAAAGTCAAGGGCGCAGGAATTAATACAATACCTAAGTCCGGTTTTTTCTCTGGGCCCATCATTAAAAACGTGTCCTAAATGGCCGTCGCAATTTGCACACTCAACTTCAACTCTTCTTAGTCCCAAACCATTATCTTCTTTTAAAATTACATTTCCTTTTGTTGCGACATCATAAAAAGACGGCCAGCCGCTTCCTGATTCAAATTTTGTCTCCGATGAAAAAAGAGAATTCCCGCAGGCGGCACATGTATACATCCCGGATGCCTTCATATCTATATACTTGCCAGTAAAAGGGGTTTCTGTTCCTTTTTCGCGGAGAATATGATACTGCTCGGGAGTTAATTTTTTTCTCCATTGTTCCGGGGTTTTGATCATTTTTTTCATTTGATTATTATATCAGCTTGAACTAGAATATTTTTCCTATGGAAATAAAAGTAAAAACCACTAAACACGACGAGATTTTAGATATTACTGATAAAATTGCGGAGCTTATAAAGAATGAGGAAACCGAAGAAGGAATGTGTTTTGTTTTTGTCAAACACACGACGTGTGCGGTTACTACTTCTGAATATACTAATGACGTGAAGCAGGATTTCTTGGATTTTCTAAGAAAAATAACTCCTCAGATCAATTTTAGACATGACCAAAAACATTCACCTGATCATTTATTGTCTTCTCTTATTGGTCCATCTCTATCTATTCCTATAAAAGACGGGGCGCTTGATTTAGGAACCTGGCAAAGAGTGTTTTTAGTTGAGCTCTCCGGTCCAAAAGAAAGAACAATAAGTGTTACAATAATTGATGAGTAAATGAACTTAATTGTTCTTGTTTTAATTGCTGCTCTTCCTCTTTTTCCATTTCTCCATCCTGGTCTTCCAATAACTCACGACGGAGCGGATCACGTGGCAAGAATTGCTAATTTTTACCAAAATCTATCTGAAGGTAATTTGATTCCACGTTGGGCTGCAAACCTTAATTGGGGATATGGACATCCGATTTTAATGTTTCTCTACCCTCTTCCCTCTTATTTCGCGTCATTATTTCATTTTCTAAGTTTTTCTTTTATAGATTCTCTAAAAATCGTATTTGCATTAGGTTTTATTGCAAGTGGCGCGGCCATGTATCTTTGGCTTAAAAATTTCTTGGACAAATACGCAGCCTTTTTCGGGGCAATTCTTTATATGTTTGCACCTTACAGATTCGTTGATCTTTATGTAAGGGGAGCAATTGGCGAACATATTGCGTTTATTTTCCCGCCACTGCTTTTATACTTCTTATTAAAACTTTCCCAGGATAGCAAAAATAAACTTTTCTATATTGCCGGCGTATCTTTATCTTTTTCTTTTTTAATTCTTTCCCATAATGCAATTAGCTTGATGTTTATTCCTTTTATAGCTCTTTACATAATTTATTTGTTTTATCTAAAAAAGAATAAAAAGTTTCTATTTTTATGTTTTTTATCAATCTTGCTAGGGCTCGGCCTCTCTTTTTTCTTTTGGTTCCCCGCTTTTTTCGAGGGCAAATATACACTTCGCGATATTGTTACAGAAGGTGAATATATAAAACGATTTGCTAGTCCAATTTCACTTATTTTTGGAAAATGGAGTTTTGGAGGGAGTGGTATTTTCTCAACACAAATTGGAATAATTCATTTAATTATTGCTTTAATTTCTCCTGTTGTTTTACTTAAACTATTTAAAGAAAAATCAAAACTCTTGCTGTTTTTTGTTTTAACTCTGTTTTATTTTCTATTTTCCTCTTTTCTTCTTCTTAAAGAGTCGAATATTATTTATCAATCAATAACTACTCTTCAGAAACTTCAATTTCCTTGGAGATTTCTTTCAACAGTTGTCTTCTCATCAGCTATTTTGGGAGCTTTTTCAATCTATATCCTAAACAAGAGATATCAAAAGATGGTTTTGCTTTTATTAGTTTTACTAACGCTTGGTTTAAGTTTCCCTTATTGGAAAACAAATGGATATTTTCAAAAGGGAGATAAATTCTTTTCAAATATTTATAAAGGAACTACTGATACGGGAGAAAGTTCTCCAATCTGGAGTATTAGGTTTATGGAAAAAAGTGCAAAAGCAACTATTGAAGTTATTTCGGGCGAAGCAAGTTTTGAAAAATTGCAAAGAAAATCTACATATCATTCCTACCAAGTCAATGTTTTAAGTGAAACGGCAAGAGTTAGAGAAAATACACTATATTTTCCTAATTGGATTGTTTTGGTCGACGGAAAAGAAACTCCTATAGAATTTCAGGATCCGGCAAACCGAGGCATCATCACTTTCTATGTTTCCCAAGGAAAACACAAAGTAGAGCTCTTATTTAAAGACACAAAACTTAGAACAGTCTCAAATGTTATTTCTTTTACTTCATTATTAACATTAGTTTTATTGTTTGGTTTTCATTTAAAACTAAAATATGAAAAAGCTAATAATTAAATTCTGGCCAATAATTTTTTTATTTTTATTTTGGCTGTCATTTGCCGCTCCTTATTTTGTTAAGAATAAGACGCCTTTTCCGACGACTTATCTTGTAAACTTTTTCGCTCCTTGGAACGCTTATGAAAATTTTTGGCAGCCAATAAAAAATGATGCGATGCCTGATATTATCAGTCAAATCTATCCTTGGAAAATTTTTGCCGTCGATAGTTTGAAGAATGGCCAAATTCCCCTTTGGAACCCCTACAGTTTTTCAGGTACTCCTCATTTAGCGAATTACCAATCCGCTGTCCTTTCTCCTTTTAATTTATTTTTCTTTATTTTCTCAAATATTGATGCTTGGACAATTATTGTTCTTTTACAACCATTGTTAACCGGAATTTTTACATATATTTTTGTTAAAAGTCTAAACGTTGGTAAAACTGGATCTTTAATCTCCGGCATTTCTTTCATGTTCTCAGGATTTATGACCACTTGGATGGGATATGCTACTTTAGGATACGCTATTCTTTTTCTGCCACTCGCACTTTTTGCTATTCAAAAAGTTTTTGAAACAAAAAAACTTTTATTTCTCGTTCTATTATCCTTAACTATTCCTCTCTCCTCATTTAGCGGACATTTTCAAACAAGTCTCTATCTTCTAGTTTTCTTGGGCTTATTTGTAATTTTTAAGTTCTACCAAACTAAAGACAAAAAACAAACAGTCCTTTCATTTACCTTTATTTTTTTAGGGTTATTGCTCTCTTCTCCACAACTCCTTCCTTCAATTGAACTTTATTTAAACGCTCCAAGAAGTGGAATTTTCCAAAAACTTGAAGCGATTCCACTGTCGCATCTTGCTACTATTTTCGCGCCAGACTTCTTCGGCAATCCTGTTACTCGAAATAATCCAATCGGTCACTATTCAGAATGGGCAAGTTACGCTGGAATAATTCCATTGTTTTTAACTTTGTATATTATTGTTAGAAAAAGAACTAAAGAAGTAATTTTTTTTAACATTATTGGAGTAACTTCTCTACTTCTTGCTTTTAACACACCACTGCTCGATTTATTGTTTAACTTAAAAATTCCTGTTCTTTCTACCTCTGCTGCGTCAAGAATTATCGTTATTTTTAGTTTCTCTGTTGCAATCCTTGCGGGCTTTGGAATAGAAAGAATTATTGCGGATTTGAAAGAAAAAAGAAGGAAATATTTTTTGATTTCTTCTTTCGTTTTTCTTACAGTTTTTGCCCTCTTATTTGTTTATTCCCAAACACTTCTACCCGTTTATTCAGGTGTTGCTCTTAGAAATACGATTCTTCCTCTTATTATTTTAAGCGCAGGGCTAGTTTGTTTATTTTTAGCCACAATCAATAAGAGATTTTTGACAATATCTCTAGTTGCAATAGTTCTTCTTGTTTCATTTGATATGTACCGCTTTACAACAAAATGGCAGCCAATGGATCCCAAAAATTTAATTTTCCCTGACACTCCTATAATGAGTAATTTCAAGGATATAAGGTCTCCCTATAGAGTTTTTGGCAATGTGGATACAGGGCCTTTTTCAGTTTATTACCGTTTTCCTTCGGTTGAAGGATATGATCCCTTATACATAGAGCGCTACGGACAGTTTTTATCAACACTCAAAAAAGGCGGAATACTTGAACCCCCCCGCTCTGGGGTGGACTTTGAAAATCGCGGAATTTATTCAAAAAAAGCAGTTGATCTGTTAGGAATTAAATATATTTTTTATAAAGGTGGGGATAAAGGAAAAATCTGGGGATTTCCTTTTTCAAGTTACCCAAAAGAGAAATTTGTTCAAGTTTTTAAAGATAGGAAATATAGAATTTATGAAAATACAGGTGTTTATCCTAGGGCTTTCTTTGTTAAAAATTTTGTTAACGAAAGTTCGGATCAAAAAATTATCGATACTATGTTTGCATCTGATTTTAATTTAAAGGAATCAGCTGTTCTTGAAAAAAAAATAGGTATCAAAAACAATTCATCCGGCGGATTAGTAGAAATTACTTCTTATAAGAATAATAAGGTTGAAATTAAAACTGAAAGTAAATCTGCAAATCTCTTAGTTATAACTGATATCTATTATCCCGGCTGGATTGCTAAAGTAGATGGAGTTCCAACTAAAATCTATAGAACTGACTTTGTTTTTCGAGGAATTGTTGTGCCGGAAGGAACGCATAAAGTTGAATTCATTTACGATCCTCTAAGTTTTAGACTGGGAATACTGGGAGCGTTTTTAGGAACTCTTGGAATAATAGTTTTTATTTTATTAAATAAAAAACATCTGATATACTCTAAAGACTAACATGGCAGAAAATATTGGGACAAGACCAGATTTTGGACATCCACTTCCACCAATTAGAGAAAATGAAATAGCAACTCAGACTCTTGAGGAAGGAAGGTTAATCAGAATGGCTTGGGATCCGAAAAAAAGAACTTACTTCGATATTGAAGCTCCCAAAGGTTTAGTTGTTCGATATGCAACCGACATAGAGCCTAGATTTACTGGAAAAAAACCAAGAGTGAAGCTTTGGAGACATTTTGAGGTAGTAGTAAGTCCTGATCCAAGAATTAAGGTTGGAGATATAGCTTGGGAGAAAGATGAAGAAGGGAAACTTAAACCTGTGATGCACCCTGCATTTGAACCTAAAGTCAAACCAATACAAGATAACTTGGGACTAGTATAAAAATGAATATTTTAATTAATTGGATTATATCTGCGATGGTTGTTTTAGTAGCGGCGTATCTATTGCCCGGGGTACATGTGGCATCTTTTACCGCAGCATTAGTTGCGGCTTTAGTTTTAGGAATAGTAAATGCGGTTCTTAAGCCGATTCTTATTCTTCTAACGCTTCCAATAAACATTCTGACTCTCGGGATTTTTACATTTGTCATCAATGCCCTCTTAATTCTTCTCACTGCAAGAATCGTGCCAGGCTTTGAAGTAAATGGATTTTGGTGGGCTATAATACTTAGCATAGTTTTAGCTATAATAAATTTTTTCCTACATTCTTCTAAAAGAGTTTAATTTATTGCTCCTATGGATAAATGGACAAAACTAGCAACACAAGAAGTAATTGAGAAAACCATAAAATCTCTCAAAGCTAATGGAATTAGTGCGGAGGTCATAGATTCTGGAAAAGAAGCGCTGAAAAGAGCTCTTGAATTAATTCCGGAAGGAGCTGAAGTAATGAATACTAGTTCAAGAACTGTCGATTCAATAGGATTAGCAAAAGAGATCAATGAATCCGCAAAATTTAAATCTGTAAAAAACGAGTTGAATAAACTAAATCGCGAAACTGACAATCTAAAGATGCAGAAATTAGGAGCCGCTCCTGAATATATACTAGGAAGTGTTCATGCTGTTACCCAGGATGGAAAAGTAATTATTGCCTCCAATACCGGGAGCCAATTCCCTGCATATTCTTATGGTTCTCCGAATGTTATATGGATTGTTGGCTCACAAAAGATTGTCAAAGATCTTGATGAGGGACTTAAAAGAATTTATGATTATGTCCTAAAAAAAGAGTCCGAAAGAATGATGGGTCTTTATGGTAGGCCAAGTAATGTTAGTAAGCTTTTAATAATAAATAAGGAAGTAAAACCAGAAAGACTAAGGATGATAATAGTAAAAGAGATTTTAGGATTCTAGCCCAAATAATCTTTAAGCTTGTTCCCTCGGGAGGGATGGCGAAGTTTGCGAAGTGATTTTGCCTCAATCTGTCGAATTCTCTCTCTTGTTACTGCAAACATTTTTCCCACTTCCTCAAGTGTTTTAGGTCTTCCATCTTTTAAGCCAAATCTTTCTTCCAAAACTCTTCTCTCTCTATCTGAAAGGGTTGATAAAACTTGGTCTACCTGTTCTTTCAAAAGCTCTCTACTAGCAGAGTCAAAAAGTGTAGGAGCTGAAGCGTCATGAATAAAGTCCCCAAGACGAGAGTCCTCCTCATCAGAAACAGGTGATTCGAGCGAGGCTGGTTCTTGGGAAATTTTTATTATCTCTAAAGCTTTTTCCGGATCAATATCTAAAACTTTTGCTACTTCTTCAGGAGTCGGTTCGCGTCCTAATTCCTGCATTAATTTTCGAGAGGCCCTTAGAAATCTATTTATATTCTCAACCATATGAACTGGAATTCTAATGGTTCTTGCTTGATCGGCAATTGCCCGGGTAATTGATTGGCGAATCCACCAGGTTGCGTATGTTGAGAATTTAAAACCGCGTCTCCAGTCATATTTTTCAACAGCCCGAATAAGACCATTATTTCCTTCCTGAATTAAATCAAGAAGCGTCAGTCCTCTTCCTACATATTTTTTAGCAATTGAAACAACAAGACGAAGATTTGAATTAATTAAGATTTTTTTAGCTTCTTTATCCGACTTCTCCACTCTCTTAGCTAAGGCAATCTCCTGATCAAAATTTAAAAGGGGGATTCGTCCGATTTCTTTAAGATACATTCTTACAGGATCTGAAACTGTTCCTTCAGTAAGAACAGTTAAAGCTTCTAATTCTTTTTCCAAATCTTCAATTGGTTTTTCGCCTTCTCCTCCTTCAGCAACAGATTCAAAGACATCGATATCCGATCGCAAAAGTTTTTCATACAGAGAATCAAGCTCTGTAATATGCTCTTCGGGTTTGGGAAAAATTGAGAGAATCTCGTCTTGAGTTATGTAGCCTCTTTTTTTAGCTGAGACTACAATTTCTTTTAAGATGTTTGAATCTTTCTGGGCCATAGGGAATATATTATTTTAACACACGGTACCAAATTTAAGAAGCCAGAGAGGAAAGTTTTTCAACGACTTCATTTAACTCTTTAGTTAGTTTTTCTTTTTGATTCTTATCTTCTGAGTCAGGTTTTTTAAGTTTTTCTCCTAAATCTTGGGTTTTTTCTTTGAAGTAAAGCTTCAACAGCTCTAAGGTGACGTTCTTCACTTCCCCCATATATTCTTTAAAATTATCAAAATTATAAATAGGCACTAAAAAACATTTATCGAAAAGGGGTAGGAGCTCTTTTCCTAATGTTTTTGAAAATTTATCAAAATCAAGTGTTTTGTATTTTCCCAAGTATTGTTCCATTTCATTTAGAATTTTTTCGAAAGAAACTATTTTAAACTTATATTCCGAGATGTCTTTTTTAATTTCAGTCAATATTTTTTCTTTTTCATCTGATTGAATTATTAAAGAAAGCAAATATTCTTCCAGAATTCCTCTCCTATCTTTTGAGGTAGGAATAATATATTTTTCTTCTTCCTTTTGTTTCCCAATTTTTTGCTCCTCCTTAAGAAGGCTTTCCATTGATATATCAATTTTACTGGCTAATTTTTTTAGATAATGCTCCTTTATAATTTCGTTTTGAACAAGGCTAATCAGCGGTAACAATTCTCCGGTAATTTTTTTCTTACTTTCAACACTTTGAGTTCCATATTTCTTAGAGAAACTCTCTATTAGAAACTCGTAAGCATTAAGTGTATTTTTGAGTGATTTTTTAAACTCTCCGGGATTATTTTTAATCGCCTCATCTGGATCCTTGGCGCCCGGAGTTACCACAACATTTGTTAATAAATTTTTCTTTTCAAGCACCGCGACACTTTTTTTTGTAGCTTCAAAACCTGCGCTATCCTGATCAAGACAGAGAACAACTTTTTCAACTATTCTTGATAAAAGTTCTGCTTGTTTATCGGTTAAAGCAGTTCCTTTGATAGAAACTACATTTTTAATTCCTTCTTTAAAAAGAGCGGTTAAATCAAACTCTCCCTCTACAATTATTGCTGCACCTTCTTTTTTAATTGCCTCTTTTGTTTTATCAAGAGCAAAAAACATATCTCCCTTGTGATAAATTAAAGTCTCTTTCGTGTTTATATATTTAGGCATTTGGCTATCATCTAAGACTCGGCCAGAAAAACCTAAAATATTCCCGCGACTATCAGTAAGCGGAAAAATTATTCTTCCTCTGAAAAAATCATAAATTTTTCCACCCCTATCAAAAACTAAACCTGCTTCGATTAATTCTTGTTTATTAAGCTTCTTTTTGTTTACCAAATAATCTGAAAGTGCTGTTCCTACTCCAGGGGAAAAACCTATACCAAAGTACTCGATTAATTTTTTATTAAGTCCCCGTTTTTGTAAAAGATAGTCAAGCGCCCTTTCCCCAACTTTATGATTTAAAAGAATGTATGAATAAAACTCTTGGGCGATTTTGTTAAGTTTATAAAATTTTTCTTTTTTCGATGAAGAAAATCCAGAATAACTGTCTTTTATAACAACGCCTGTCTTTTTAGCTAAAACTTTTAGTGCTTCTATAAATTCCATTCCTTCGTATTCCATAAGAAATGTAAAAGCGTCTCCTCCTTTGCCACAGCCAAAACAGTGCCAAATCTGTCTTTCCGGCGAAACTACAAAAGAAGGAGTTTTCTCACTATGAAAAGGACAAATTGCAGTGAAGTTTCGCCCCATTTTTTTAAGAGGAATATATTCTCCGATAAGAGGAACGATATCTATTTTTTCTCTAACTCTTGAGGCGTCATCCATTTGACACCTATTTTAACACCTTGGGATTCAAATTACAGCAAAAAATCATGTTATTATTAAGAATGTGCTAGCTAAAATAAATTCTTCTGCTGTAGTCGGACTTGAAGCAGTTCCAATCGAGGTCGAGGTAGATATTGCAACACAGGGTTTACCGAATTTTACAATCGTCGGTTTGCCAGATAAGGCGGTTGAAGAATCAAAAGAAAGAGTTCGCTCGGCAATTAAAAACATCGGCGCAGAATTTCCGGCAAAAAGAATTACTGTTAATTTAGCACCTGCAGACCTGCCTAAGGAGGGGCCGAGCTATGATCTTCCAATTGCTCTTGGAATTTTAATGGCAAGTGAACAAATAAAAACCGACGTTTCAAGTTATGTTTTTATAGGAGAACTTTCGCTTGATGGAAGACTAAGGCATACTGACGGAATTCTGCCACAAACGATGCTTGCAAAAGAGAGAAAATATAAAGCTATTTTTATTCCAACGGATGATTCAAAAGAAGCGGCTGTTGTTAAAGGTATAGATATTTTTCCTGTTTCCTCCCTTTTTGAACTTTTTAATCACTTACTTGAAAAAGCTTTAATTAAAAAAGAAAAAAATATTCCGTTTAAAGCTGCGACGGACAATTTATTTGAGCTTGATATGGAAGAAGTTAAAGGCCAAGAACAAGCAAAAAGAGCAATGGAGATTGCAGCTGCCGGAGGACATAATATACTACTTAAAGGACCACCGGGTGCCGGAAAAACACTTCTTGCTAGAACTCTTCCTTCAATTCTTCCATCTCCGACTTTTGATGAAGCACTGGATATCACTAAAATATATAGCATTTCCGGCCTTTTGGACGGAAATTTTTTAATCACCAAAAGACCGTTTCGCTCTCCTCATCACACGACTTCAAATATCGGTTTAATTGGTGGAGGGGTAAATCCCAAACCAGGAGATATATCTTTAGCACATCGTGGAGTTTTATTTTTAGACGAATTGCCTGAATTTCCAAGACACGTTCTTGAAGCACTCCGCCAACCCATGGAAGACGGATTCATAATAATTTCCCGCGCTCATGGAAGGGTAAACTTTCCTTCGAAATTTATGCTTGTTGCGGCAGAAAATCCCTGTCCTTGCGGATACTTCGGAGACCCAAGCCACAATTGTACTTGTTCTACTTCCCAAATCTTGCGTTATCAAAAAAGGGTTTCAGGCCCGCTACTGGACCGAATTGATCTCCATATCGATGTTCCGGCTGTAAAAGTTGAAAAGCTTGTAAAAGACAATCAAATTGCTCATTCAGAATCCTCCTTATCTATTAGAAAAAGGGTTCAAAAAGCAAGAGATCAGCAAACCAAAAGATTTTCAAAAATTAAAAAGAAAATTTTAACAAATGCAGAAATGGGAAATAGAGAAATAAAATTAATTTGTAAATTATCCGAAGAATGCGAAGAACTATTAAAGCTTGCTGTTTCAAAAATGAATCTTTCTGCCAGAAGTTACACAAGAGTTTTAAAAGTTTCAAGAACAATAGCAGACCTAGATGATAGCCCAGACATTAAAACATCTCACATCGCAGAGGCACTTCAATATAGGCCAAAAACTGATAACCTATGACCAAAAGAAAATTAATTGGAATATTTATTTTTGCTTTAGTTTTTATGCTTCTGGGTAGGAATTTAGCATTTCTGCCGAAGATTAGTTTGCAAAAAAACTATACATCAGGAATTGAGCAAAAAGTCAGAAACTACATTAAAGATAAACCCGGAAATTATGGGATATATTTCGAAGACTTAAATTCAGGACAAAACTTTTCTATAAACGGAAAAGAAATTTTTACAGTAGGGTCTATTAATAAGGTCCCAATAATCGCAGTGCTTTATTACCTGGATAACAAGGGGGAAATTTCGCTGGATAGCAAAGTTACGATTCAAAAGAAAGACATTCAGGATTATGGGACGGGTAGTTTAAGATACGCAAAACCAGGCGGAAATTATTCTCTTAAAAATTTAGCAAGACTAAGTCTAGTTCAATCTGATAATACCGCTGCGCATATTATTGGTGTGAAAATTGGAACAGATAAAATCCAAAAAATTATAAATTCTTGGGGGCTTACTCAAACAGACATGACAAATAATAAAACTTCCGCTTTTGATATGTCAATTATTTTTAAAAAAATTTATAAAGGGGAAATTACGAATAATGCCAAAACGCAGGAGCTTTTGGAGTTTTTGACCAAAAGCGACTTCGAAGATCGCCTTCCAGTGTTACTACCCAAACAAACTACTGTTTATCATAAAACAGGTGACGCCGAAGGGATTGTGAGCGATGTTGGAATTATCAAAAATGAACATAAATTATACTACTTAGGAATTTTGACTACTGATGTCGCGGATAAGGAAAATTTGACCAAAAAAACCATTTCTGAGATTTCCGAAATGGTTTATAAATACTAAAATCTTTATGGAAAACCTGGCTCTTTCTGGACTAACCACAACTGAAGTAGAAGAGAGACTTAAAAGATTTGGTAAAAATATTTTACCCGAAAAAAGAAAGTTTAGGGCTCTTTCTATATTTTTTTCGCAATTAAAAAGTTTTATTAATCTTATTCTATTTGTTGCTGCTCTAATTTCATTTCTAATAGGAGATGAGACCGATGCTGCTCTTATTTTTGCGATACTAATCCTAAATTCGATATTTGGATTCATACAGGAATACCGTGCAGAAAGATCCATACAAAAACTTAAGAAACTGGTTTCTTCATCGGTAAGGGTTCTCAGAAACGGAATAGAAACTTCTGTTGACTCTACTTTAATTGTTCCTGATGATATTGTCCTTCTTTCAGACGGTGAAAGAGTGCCTGCTGATGGAAAAATAATTAGAGCAAATAGGCTGGAATTGGATGAGTCAATTCTCACCGGAGAATCCATACCAGTCCTTAAAAAAGAGGGGGATATGCTCTACTCCGCAACTCTTGTTTCTAAAGGAAGAGTCTATTTTAGAATTAGCGAAATCGGAGAAGAAACAAAATTTGGAAAGATCACAAAAACACTAGCGAGTGTTAAGCCAGATAAAACCCCCCTTGAGAAAAAGCTATCTGAATTGGGAAGGATAATAACTATTGTCGTGATTCTTATGGCATCTCTTCTTATTCCGCTTGGAATTTATAAGGGCATGGAGGTTTTACCCCTTTCAGTACTTGCTATAAGTGTTGCTGTTTCTGCAATTCCTGAAGGTCTTCCAGCAGTAATAACTATAGCTTTGGCAATTGGTGTAAGTCGAATGGCTCGGAAAAAAGCAATTGTTAGAAAAATGCCAGCAGTAGAAACCTTAGGATCGGTCCAATTAATTATAACCGATAAAACAGGAACTCTTACTGAGAACAAAATGAGAGTGAAAAGAGAATGGTTTTTAGATGGTGATAAGAAAGATGTTCAGTTTTCCTGTATTCTCAATAACTCGGCATCTCTCGTTGAAAAAGTCGGCGACGGTTTCGACGTGGTAGGAGATAAAACTGATGGAGCACTTCTTCTTTGGGCAGCCTCAAAAAATAAGAACTACTTAGGTCTTAAAAAAGAGGCAAAAGTGGTTGAGGAATATCTCTTCGATGTAGAAACCAAAACAATAACTACAGTCATTAAGGAAGGCGACTTTTTTAAAATTTTAGTAAGAGGGGCGCCTGAGGAGATATTGGAAAGATGCAAAAATAAAAACGAGAAAATTGCCGAAAAGATTGAAGAATTTGCTAATGATGGCCTAAGAGTTATCGGATTTGCTTCCAAAAAAATAGCTAAAGAAGATCTTAAGAAAAAAGATCTAGAAGAAGGTTTAGGGTTTTTAGGTATTTTGGGAATTCATGATCCACCAAGAAACGAGGCTAAAGAATCAATAAGAAAAGCGCTCGATGCCGGCGTCAGAACAATTATGGTAACAGGAGATAATGAAATAACAGCACTCGCAATTGCTAAAGAGATCGGTTTAGTTGAAAAAGACGAAGATGTAATAGACGGAGACGCACTTTCTAAGATGTCTGATAGAGATCTTGAATCGCAAGTTTTAAAAAGTCACGTTTTTGCAAGGATTGATCCTGAGGGTAAGTTAAGAATTGTTGAGGCGGCAAAAAGAAATGGTCTTGTGGTAGGAGTAACGGGAGACGGAATTAACGATACACTTGCTCTGAAACGAGCAGATGTGGGGATAGCAATGGGAGACAGCGGAACAGATGTTGCCAAGGAGGCATCAGATATAGTTTTATCTGATGATAATTACGCAACTATTGTAGGCGCAATTGAAGAAGGAAGAAAAATATATGACAACATTTTAAAATCGATAACCTATCTTCTAACTAGTAATTTTTCAGAAATTACATTTATAGTTTTAGCTTTTCTTCTAAACTTCCCTCTGCCTCTTTTACCTACTCAAATTCTTTGGATAAATCTTGTTACTGATGGGTTGCCCGCTCTGGCCCTAGCAAGCGATAAAAAATCTCCTGATATTTTAAAAAGGTTTCCTAGAGACCCTTCATCTCCCTTGTTTTCAAAAGAGAGGCTCTCTTTTATTTTAATTTTTGGGGTTGCGCTTGCTCTTATTCTTCTTTTGGTCTTTGCCCTAACTCTTTCGCGAGGGTCTGAAACACTTGCCC
>Ga0209541_10008202_pt1 | contig 17298 bp, 15 predicted proteins | sample RifCSPlowO2_01_FD_184027 | JGI IMG/M metagenome (GOLD analysis project Ga0209541, IMG submission 184027) | Groundwater microbial communities from Rifle, Colorado - Rifle CSP2_plank lowO2_0.1 (SPAdes) (version 2) | ecosystem: Environmental > Aquatic > Deep subsurface > Groundwater | place...
TTCAAAACCATTCTAATAATTATAGCATTAAATCTTTGAATTACGAAATGCTTTCGAGGTATTTTTTCCAAATTTGGAAGGTGAAAATTTGATAGAATTCTAAAATGTAGCAAGCTACATTTTAGAATTATTGCGGATTTTCAACCCAAATTTGGGAAAAAGACCCGAAAAACACCTTTTAATTGTGCATTTCGTAATTCAAAGATTAAATAGAACATTAAAACAGTATAATGGAACAAACATTATGAAACCGCACTCCAAGATCTTGCCGGATTTGCCAATCTTGGGCAGGTTTCACAAAAAATTGGTGAGCCGTAAGCAACGGCTACGCCTCACCAATTTTTTGCTCCAAGCCGCCCAATATTGCCAAACCGCCAGCGACTTAAGTGCGGTTTCATAATGTTTGTTCCATAGGCAAACAAAAAAACCAGGCACAATCCTGGTCATATTTTCAATTTAATAAGAATCAATCAATATGAAAAAACCGTTTTTCCCCTTCTTCATCCGGGGCAAAAAACTTTAACTCCCAAAAATCTTTAAGGTCGCTTATAAAGTGGCCGATGCCAAAATAAAAAGTAATTAATCCTAAAACAGGGCTTACAAAAAAACTTATTACCATTAAAATCACCCCATAAATCCAGTGGTGCGGCAGCCAGGAGGGGTTGCCAATCCACACATTCAAATAGCAATGCCCGAAACGGCCCAGCAAATATCCGCAAACAAGGGCTGGCAAATCATAAATAAAAATTTGTTCTATTGCCATACATCTATATTATATCACAAAATAAAAAGTCAAGGAATTACGGCCTGATCTATAAAATCTTCAACAACCGATTCAACAGCAGATTCAGCAACTGATTCAACAACCGATTCAACAAAGGTCTCTATCACCGGTTCAACAACAGTTTCTACTGGCGGATCATCAATAGGTTCTGAAGGTAATTCTTCAACCAGAATGTCAATAATGGGCTCTGTTAACGGTTCGGTAGCAATTTCTTCGCTAATAGGGTCTGAATTGGTTTCAATAGGAGTTTCTTCTGGCACTTCAACAGGAACATCTGGAATAATGACCTCTTCAAAAATCGCGCCCGGGCTGGCAAAATTAGATATTCTAAAGTCATCTGCATTATTATCGGTGTCAATCCCCAACTCTTTTCTTTCAATTGACTGGCTTTGGTCTGGGTTTTCCGTTGGAGATGCCTCATAATCTTGGGCAGTTCCAAAACCCACTTTGTCCAACAAAACATCTTCTTTATTATAAATTAAGATTGTATTATTGGATGCAATAGAAAAAGTTTTTCCAGAATAACGCAAGTTTGGCAAAACTTGACCGGTATAATTTTCCACGCCATCGTCATTTGGCTGGGGCGCAATTAAAAAGTATCCTAAAGACGGAATAATTCCCAAAAAAGCGCCCGAGCTTACCAAATTGCTTTCATTGCCTCCGGAAGTTTTCTTTTTTAAAGAAAAGCCAGCCAAATCCACATCCGCACTGCCGGGATTATACAATTCAATAAATTCGTCTTTTGTTGTTGCCCCGGCAGTTTGCACCTCGTTTATTAAAATCTTTTTTAAAATGCTTATTTTTGTTTCTGCCGGCACCGCGGGCAACCAAATTGATTCGTTTCCCTTTAAATCTTTGGCTTTTATCTGGAAATAATAACTTTTTTCATCGTTGCCTGTAAAATCTTCCAATCCTTCAAAACTGGCCTGTCCTCCATCAACATTTTTATACTCATTTTCCTGCCAATCATTATTTTCTTCTTTCCAACGGAAAATATATCCTGCAACGCCTGATGATGAAACCGTTTCAATCGGATCTATAATGGTAAAATTAACCAAAAAAGATAGGGAATCTTGCAGATCTTCAATGTTAAAAACTACTTCTGGGGCCATTTCGTCTTCCGGAGGTAAAAATTCCGGAGGCAAAATTTCTGGCGCAATGTATGTTGTATTTTTTGCTTTTGGAGTCGGCGTGTTCAGTTCAAAATCCCTTTCATTAATATCCGTATCATACGGCTGTTCTGACACAATTTTTCTGCCGATGCTTTGGCCCGGGGCAGGATTTAAAACGGATAGCAACTCATAATCCTGCGCCGCGCCCCAGCCCACCTTGTCTGAAATTTCTCCATTTGGGTTTTTTAAAATTAAAGAATTGTCTTCTGTTAAAGGGTTATCAGCAAAAACATTGGCCAAACCGGTAAAATAATCCTCTCGCGCAATTAAAAAATAACCATTGGCGGCTATTTTTTTATCAAAAAACAATCTGTTGGGAGCAAAAGTTGAATATTCGTTTCCGGTTTTAGTTTTTCTTTGTAAATACCAATCACTTAAATTAACCTCATTTCCATTTGGATTATAAAGTTCCACAAATTCTTGTTTTGAATCATCTGCCCCGCTAATTTGCACCTCTGAAATTAAAATTTTAGGGTAAAACGGTTTTACTGCCGCCTTGCTTTGTGTTGTTATGGTAATATTATTTTGTTTTGGCAGGACTTCATTGGTTTTTTCCATAACTTCTATTATTTCTGTTTTTTCAATTTCTTCTATTTTTTCCGTTTCCTCTATTTCTTGAATTACTACAATTTCACTTTGATTTTCCTTGGCCAAAGCGTCTGCCAACTGCCTTTGCAATAAATCAATTTTTTCCAATAAATCGTCTATTTGGTCTTGTGTATCATATATTGGCTGAATTATCGCAGGGAGTATTACAGGGTCTGGCCTTGCAACATCTGCGGCAGTTTCGGGAAGCGGCGCGGGTAAGGGATTTTCTTCAATAAAATCATTAATAGGTTGATTGGAGTTTATAGTCAAAGAAGCGCCGAAAATCTGCGATTGGCCTAAAATTTTAAAAAGGTCGTGGCCCAAAAAATAAAAAACTGAAAAAATTAATATCACAAAAAAAATCCATAACTTCCAATGCTTATGAAAAAATTTCAGCATAATCATTAATCTTACGATTTTTCAAATAAAAAAATCCACACTGCACTTGTGGATAACTTACATAATAAAAAAACTCCAATCCCTTTTAGGAACTGGAGCATGGAAATTTCGGCAGCGCCAAAACTATAATAACAAAGAGCGCGTCACAAGAACGCACACCTCTAAAAAACAAGGGTCTTCTCCCGGACAAGCAACCACTTTCCAGCCGCTCCTTACATCAAGATGATGCCTCATGTGGACCGAGTATTCTTCGTTAAGACAAGCCCTAAACACATCTGCTGACAGTTTGTACTCAATGTGAATTAAGTAAAACTCGTCCAAAATATTTATGGGAATGTCCCGGAGAGTCTTGGCTTCTGGGACTTGTTTTTTCACCTTTTCAATGAACTTATTGAACTTATTTTGCGCGCCGTCTTTTAGCGCATAAAAGGGCCTGATGGCAGACGGAAGAATACCGATAAATTCCTCGTCTTTGCCCACCTCCTTTTGCGGAGGCCTGATATCGGCCAGCGAGACCTCACCCAACCTAATAGCAAAATCGTGAAACAACATAATGCGCTCCTTTTGTGAGAATGGTGCAGTTACACAAATAAGATATTAGCATATATTTTTTCTGTGTCAAATTGACATAAGCAAGCTTTGGTGATAAAAATACACATCCGGTACATTTATTTCTCTTTTTGAAAGGGCTGGGAAATGAAAATCCAAGTTCAAATGTCGCGCGAACAATGGGTAAATTACTGCAAAACACTTCTTTTAGAAATAGAAAAGTTAAACAGTGGCAATACTGCTTTTATTGATACGCAGATAGGGTCGCTTCCCGCTCCTTACAATCAAGAATTAACCAAGCAATTAGCCAGGGCATTGAATTTTGAAAATCCCAAAAATAGAGGGGATTTTAACATATTCATATCAAATGCTCGGAAATTCCTGGAATTAATTGAAAAATCAAAAAGCTGACCGCAAGGCCAGCAGTTTTTTTAAGCAAATTCCTATAACCCAAGCAACGCCTGGATTTTAGAAATTGACGCGGCAAAAATTTTCCCATCCTTGCCGGTAGCCCCCATGCCCACTAATTCTCCAGTTGTATTAAAAAGCGGGCTTCCCAATAAAACAGAATTTTCTGAAATTGTTGTTTGCACGGCGTCTTGGCTGATTTGGCGCACAATTCCTTCGTTTGCAATCCAATTATCTGCCTTTGTTGAGGTTGGCATAGCCAAAAATACTCTTTGCCCCAATTTTATTTCATCTGTATTTGCAAACCCAACCGTTGGTAAATTATTTTTATCTATTTTTATTAAAGCCAAGTTATTTTTAGCATCAATTTTTACCACAGTAAAACTTACTTGCTGGCCCTGTAAAAAAACAGTAAAGTTCCCACTAGCCGGGATGACGCTTGCCAAAGTGACCACCAGCCCGTCTGAAGTCACAACCATCCCCGATGCTAATCCCAATTTTGCGCTTTGGATTGCCACAATTGATTTTTTAACTTTTTCAATTGCATTTTGAATGGCAATATTTTCTTGGATGTAAATTTGGTCTGTTTTATTTACAATAATGTTCCCGTCTTTAAAATATTTCACAAATTCAAAATTTTCAAAATAAGGGCTGGAAACCATATACGGCAACAAAAACAAATTAAAAAGCAGAGCACCCAATGCTCCCACAATTAACACCCCTATGATTTTTAAAATGAGTTTAAACAATTTATTGACTTTAAAGTATTTAATGTTAGTATGATAAGTGTGCAGAATCCCATTTTCACTTTCCACAAGGAGCTCCCCATGGAAAACAACACGTGCCCCGATTTTTTGGAATTGATGCTACAAAAGCTCAAAGATTTGAAAAATCAAGACGAATTGTTCGTTGATGAGAAAAATTTGGTACTAACGCCTTTTGCGGCGGCGGTTGTACGATCCGTTGAAGCCCACCTGCGGTTTCCCAACATCGAACGCCCCAGCACCGAAAAGAACATTGAAAAATTCATGATAGACTTGGAAGGCGAGCTATTCGGGGTTCCTGCCAAGTCAAAAACCAGCGAAAGCTGGGATGGGTAGAATCAAAAAAAACCCAACAGCGCCAATCTCTCAGGTTGGCGCTATTTTTTTGCGCCAATTTTTTCTTGAAAAGACATTTTAGACAGCAATTTTGGCGTTTCAAAAGTTACTTTACCATTTTTTTCGTCAATTAAAACCCTACTGCCTTCGGCAATTTCATTGGTGACAATTTTAACAGAAAGCGGATCCAAAATAAGCCGCTGGATGACGCGCTTTAACGGCCGCGCGCCCAAATTCGGGTCAAATCCCTCCTTGGCCAAAAATTCTTTGGCCTTTTCAGAAATTTTAATGGTAATTTCTTTTGCCGCCAAACGCTTTTGGACTTTTAAAAATTCTAAATCAACAATTCTTTTAATTTCTTCTGTTTTCAAATAGTTAAATATAACAATTTCGTCAATTCTATTTAAAAATTCAGGCCTGAATTGGTCGCGCAAAGAATCCATAATTTTGTCTTTCATTGATTCGCGCTCTTGGATGTCTTGTTTGCTGGAAAACCCGATAGCTGACATTTTGTTGATAAAATCCGACCCCACATTACTGGTCATAATGATAATCGTGTTTTTAAAAGAAACCATTCTGCCTTTTGAATCGGTTAATCTGCCGTCTTCAAAAATTTGCAGCAAAATGTTAAACACATCCGGATGCGCTTTTTCAATTTCATCAAGCAAAATAACAGAATATGGCCTTCGCTTTACTTTTTCGGTTAATTGCCCTGCTTCTTCATAACCAACATAACCAGGAGGCGAACCGATCATTTTGGAAACAGTGTGGCGTTCCATATATTCAGACATATCAAGACGGATCATCGCTTTTTCATCGTTAAATAAAAACTCAGCCAAAGCGCGCGCTGTTTCGGTTTTACCAACCCCCGTAGGACCCAAAAACAGAAAACTTCCCAATGGTTTGTTTTCTTCAGAAATGCCGGCGCGAGCTCTTTTGATGGCGCGAGAAATAGCTGAAATTGCCTCTTCTTGGCCGATAACGCGCCTGTTAAGCATATTTTCCATTGCTTCCAGCTTTTTGGCTTCTTCAGTGATAAGACGCATCACCGGAATTCCCGTCCATCGGGAAACCACTTTGGCAATGTCTTCTTCTGTCACTTCTTCTTTTAGGAAATGATGGGTTTTTTGCAGTTTTATTAACTTTTGCTCAACTTGTTTTTGCTCTTTTAAAAGCATCGGGATTTTTCCGTACTTTATTTCAGCCACTTTTTCCAAATCTGCTTCACGCTGGGCAATTTCAGTTTGGTAATACAAATTATCAAGTTTTTCCCTAATGCCTTTAATTTTATTAATCAGTTCTTTTTCCGCTGACCACTTGGCGCGCAATTCTTTGGTTTTTTCTTTTATTTCCGCCAATTCTTTGGCAATGGCTTTTAATCTTCGCTCAGAGTCTTTTTCTTTTTTTAACGCCTGTTTTTCAATTTCTAATTTAGTAATTTCTTCATCATGCTTTTCCAACTCTTGCGGTTCAGATTCAATTTCCAGCCTTAAAGCGGAAGCGGCTTCGTCCATTAAATCCACCGCTTTGTCTGGTAAAAACCGGTCGGCAATGTAGCGGGAACTTAACTCCACCGCGGCTTTAATGGCCGAGTCTTTGATTCTTACACCATGGTGCACTTCATATTTTTCTTTAATTCCTCTTAAAATTGCCGTAGCATCTTCAAGGCTGGGCTCTTGCACATAAATGGGCTGGAAACGCCTCTCCAATGCCGGGTCTTTTTCAATATATTTTTGGTACTCTTTTAAAGTTGTGGCTCCAACGGCCCTTAACTCTCCGCGCGCCAAAGCCGGTTTTAATAAATTTGAAGCGTCAATGGCGCCTTCGGCCGCTCCAGCTCCCACCAAAGTGTGCAACTCATCAATAAACAAAATATATTTTCCGGCTGATCTGGAAATTTCTTTTAATAGCGCCTTAATTCTTGTTTCAAATTCGCCGCGGTATTTTGTACCGGCAATAATGGCCCCCAAATCCAAGGAAATTACCTCTTTATTCCTTAAAAATTCGGGAACATTCCCCCTTGCGACCCTTTGGGCGAATCCTTCTACAATGGCAGTTTTTCCAACACCGGCTTCTCCAATTAAAACCGGATTATTTTTTGTCCTGCGCGAAATAATTTGCATCAACCTTCTTATTTCATTGTCCCGGCCCACAATCGGGTCTATTTTTCCGGCTGTTGCCAAGTCGGTTAAATTTCTTGTATATTTTTCAATTACCTGGTATTTTGATTCGGGTTCGGGATCAGTGATTCTTTGGCCTCCGCGGATTTGCGACAAAATTTTCAAAACAGAATCGTAATTTAAGCCTATATTTTTAATATCCGCGCCTAAAAAAGTAGCTTTATCCAAAATATCTTTGGCCATTGACTTTTGGTCTAGCAATGACAAAAACAAATGTTCAACCGAAATGAACTCGTCTTGCATTTTCACGGCTTCCTGGCGCGCCCGGTCCAGTACTTTTGCCATGTCTTGGGTTAAATAAAACTGGCCAAAAGCCGTTGGGTTTAAAATGGCGGAAATTTTTAAAAGCTGGGCTTCGGTTTTCTTTTTTAATGTATCAATATCAACGCCCAATTTTTGCATCACAGTCAAAACCACGCTTCCTTCTTGGCTGAGCAACGCGTAAAGCAAATGCAGGGCATCTATTTGTTGCTGCCCTTTTTCTTGCGCAATCGCCTGAGCTGATAAAATGGCGTCTTGCGCTTTATTGGTAAAATTTGCACCTCCTGGGTTCATGGCGAATTTTTAATTTGAAATTCGAAATTTGAATTCAATACTAAATGTTTAAATATTTTAATTTGAAAACGTGACGTCGAGTTTCAATTATTTCAAATTTATCGTTTTCAAATTTATTTCAAATTGTAAATTGTAAATTTCAAATTTATTTTACGGTTTCACTCTACCTCAAATCTTGCTGAAAATCAAGCCCCGCGTAACGGGTAACATTCAATGGCTCACACGCTCAAAAAGAGCGTGTGAGCCATTGAAATATACCTAAAATAAAGCATCTTGGCAAAACCAACGGGATTTTTATCAGTGAAAAATTATTGACAAAAAGGCAATAAAGTATAATATAAAATTAATCAGGACATTGACAATTCGCTCACTTCACTTTTTCCACACTTTTTGGAGGACGGATGATGAAACGAAAACAGTTAACCCTTGATCAACACTTAGCCTTCGACCAAAAACGGAATTCGTCCGTTAAGTTCCTGGGCTATTGGGCATTCTTCATGCTTTTGGGGCTTATCTTGGGAGTAGGAGGAGCAATAATAGCAGCAATACAATGGAGCTTATGGCCATTGATCCCGTCTGTTATTTGCATAGCTATTGGAGAAGTCTTTTTTGTTGTGTTTATACGGTTTCGATACCACCCCAAAAAGCTGATATTGCAATAAGCAACGGAACAGTTAATGGAAAAGTAGTTCCATGTATATAGGAGGTGAACTCATCTCCTTTTTTCTTTTCACTTCAAGAAAGGGGTTAAAAATGGATTGGACAATAGATTGGATAGCGGTAGCCGCGATATCTGCATTTGTAACTGCGATTGCAACTGTAGTCTACACAACAATGTTGGGCCATGCATTGATTGTTGCACTTAAGCAACTAGAAGAACTTGAAAAAAGTGGTAGATTTCAAGCGACTATTGCCGTTTTCAGGGAATTAAAAGCTCCGGACTTCGTTGAAGACAGAAGGTACATATACGATAATCTTCCAGAAAATACCGAGGACATTGAGGCAGTTCAGCTTAAAAGCCACTTTCTTAATGTGGAAGCGGCGCTTACCGCTTTTGACCGCGTCGGCTATTTGCTGCGCGAGAAGCACATTGATGCAGAGCCAATTATACCCTGAATTACGAAATGCCCTATGTAAAGGCAAGTTTCAGGTCTTTTCTCCAAATTTCAACTGCAAATTCGCAATAATTATTTTACGTAGCATGCTACGTAAAATAATTCTATCAAATTTTCGTTCTGAAATTTGGAAAAAATCCCAAGAAAGCATTTCGTAATTCAGGGTATGGAAAACTATTGGGCATCAGTGTGGCGATGCTGGAAGAAAAGCAAAAACCTCATTCTCTGGGCTCGAGAGCAACGAGGACAACAGGATTACTTTCGCAACTTTGAGTACTTGTTCAGTTTGAGCGAAGAATATCGCATTAAGAACGGATACGAGGAACCGAAATTTTACTAAAAACATCTCAAAAGGCGTTTCGCAAAATGCGAAACGCCTTTTTCATTAAAATAGGGACTACCAACTACTCACTACAAACTACTCACTAAATCAGCTCCTTTCACCAAGCGTTACTTCAATATTTATTTCTTTGCCATCACGCAACACTTTTAAGTTTACTTTGTCTCCTGGACTGTACTTTGCAATAATTTTTGTCATTGATTTTTCTTTGGTGATTTTTTCTCCATTGAATTCCAAAATCACATCTTTTTCTTTCAAACCGGCCTTGGCTGCCGCTGAATCTTTGGTGATAGCCGCTTCACCATTTTCCCCCTTTATCACTAACGCTCCATAATCCACAGCCAAACTGTATTTTTCTTTTACTGCTTGGTCAACCAATAAATATCTCACTCCCAAAAACGGGTATGATATGGTATTAGTTTTTATAATCTGGTTAATATCCCTTTTTGCAACATTAATCGGTATGGCAAAACCAATGGAATTTGCCCCGTCCGCCTTTGCCACATTAACGCCCACAACTTCTCCTTTTAAATTTAACAAAGGACCTCCGGAGTTTCCCGAATTTATTGCCGCATCAGTTTGTATTACATCTTCAAGGGTTTCAGAAAATCCTCCGCTTCCCGAAGCTGAAATTGTCCTGCCAAGCCCGGAAATAATCCCCACAGAAACGGTATTTCTAAACTCCCCCAGCGCGTTGCCAATGGCAATGGCGCCCTGTCCGATTTGAATGCTATCAGAATCACCAATTTTTATAGCCGGAAATTTTCCCGCCCCCACACCATTCGTCGCAGGCGAACTGGTAGTGGCCGGGTGACCATCCTGAATTTTTATAATTGCTAAATCCTGAACAGGGTCGCGCGCCAATACTTTTGCAGTATATTTTTTGCCGCTATTAGTAAACACTGTGTAATCTGCGGCTTTATCTAATACCACATGTTTGTTGGTTAATACCAGTCCGTCTTCTGAAACAATAAATCCTGACCCCGCTCCAACTTCCTGGTATTTAGTGCCTTTTTGCACATTTTGCGGCACAAGAATATCAAATGGAGAATTATCCCCAAATGGATTGATGAACTCCTGCTCAATAATTGGCACATTTTTTGAAATGACGATACTCACAACAGAGGGTGAAGCCGATTTTACAGTATTAATAATCGCTTGCTCGTAATCTACCTTTGAAACATAAGTTTCTGTTGGCTTTGATTGCTCGCCAATAGGTTTTAATATACTGGTATCCACTTTTTGGGAAAGAGTATTGTATTGCTGCTGTAAATTGCTTACGGTGATTTTACCTGTTAAAAAACCGACGGCAACAATAATAATGACAATCAAAATAAAACCCTTAAAAGCTTCACTTTGTAAAATTTTAGAGAGTTTACTTTTGAAATCTTTAGAATTAAATTCTGGTAAGTCGTACATATTTTTAGAATCTAGAATCTAGAAATAGAGGAAATAGAATACGGACGGCAAATCCTAATTTTCTATTTTCTACTTTCTATTTTCTCGTCCTTATAATGATTAAATCTGTAATTGAATATATCAGATTTTACCGGGCCGATAAATATTAAATGCATTTCGCATAATAAATATTTAATGCCTATTGTCGCCCATCCATCCCGCCGGAATCTCCTGTCGGAAACAAAAATTTCTGTTGATTTGAAAATACCGCACTTTGCATTGGCGACTATGCGCGCCCTTCTGGCAAAATAATGATCCTCTGCCAATTTTATATCTTCGTCAAAACCTCCTGTTTTGTCAAAAATTTCTCTTTTTACCATAATCCCCACGGCCGCGTGAACCAGCGCGCTTTCAAGCAAAACAATGGGCTGGTTGTAAAATATATTCATAAAAAAATAAGATACTTTGCTTTTTGGCAGCGGAACCAAGCAGAAACTGCCCAAATCAAGATTTCTTTTTTTAAATTCTTCCAATGATTTTTGGAAAAAGCCATCCGGCAAAACAGTGTCGGCATCCAAAAAAAACAATATATCACCCCTTGCCGCTTTTGCGCCGTTATTCCTTCCTTTTGCCGGAAGCCCGCCTTGGATTATAGAGCAATTATATTTTTGGGCAATATCTTTGGTTTTATCGGTTGATCCGGCATCAGCCAAAATAATTTCATAATCATTGAAATCTTGTTTTTGAATGGACTCGAGCAACAGCGCCAGATAATCCTCCTCATTTAATGCAGGTATAATGATGCTTATCATAATTCATAGTTTTACTATATATATCAAAATAAAGTTTTAGTCTAGAGCAAGGTAATTTTAAAATAACTTTTTCGCTTCATCCCAAATCTCGGGCTTATGCTGGGTTTCCTTTAACCAAAACCACCATTCGGCGCCCCAAAGATAAAATTCGTTCAATCCAGTATTTTTTGCATAGATAATATTGTCTTTAAACTGGTTTAAATTCATTGATTTTTCCTGTCGCTCTACTGTTGTATCATAAAAAAGCTTTGAATTCCAAGGTTCGGCCTGAAGTTCTATGCAAATTACTTTTTTACCGAAAAATTTATTTATCAACTGGGATTTTCTAAAATAAGATGAGGGCGGCAAAGGAAAGTCAAAATAAAAACCCAGTTCCCCAAAAATATGAAACCAAACTTTTCTGTACATAGTCACGCCCACAATGTCTCCGATTTTGGCGGCTTCGGTCCACATTGACTGTTCTCCGGAATCGGAAACAATCACGGGACGCGAAGGATCAAGCGATTTTATCAATGCAACTTCTTTTTTCAAAAATTCTTTGTCATACCACGGGCATTCACCAAAGTTAAACAGCGGCTCGTTTTCTGCCTGCCAGGCAACAATAGACTTGCTGCTTTTGTACCTTAAAACAACTTCCTTGATATATGTTAAAATCTCTTCTTGCTGCTCTTGTTTTGAAAGGCCGTTTGCCCACAAAGGAACATGGCATTCCGGCCAGCGGCCGGTTTTCATGCCAAGCACGTAGATTAAACTTGCCCCGTGCTTTTCAGTCTGGCTTATTTGCCAATCTACATCTTTGAAAAAAAAGTCATCTCTTTTGCCCTCAATCCAGTCCCATTGCGGAAGCAACTTGATATTTTTTGCGCCCAAGTCGCTTAAAATTGCCAAATAAGTTTCTTTCCAGTCAAGCTTTAACGCTTCCGCCTGCATTTGCGAAAAATTAACCCCCCAGATTATTTTTTCCTGTTTTGGCGGTTTTGCAATAAAAAAATAATATGCAAAAAGCGCCAGCAAAATAATTATTATTAAAAAAAGTATTATGGACATTTTTTTCATGCTTAATTTTTACCAGAAATAATTTTCTCAATGTTATACGTGCCCATTTTTTCTATTTCAACAAATCCCTGCATGGCGATTTCAGCAAGATTTCCGCCTTCCAGCAAGTCAAAAATCCACTGGTCGGTATACTTTGGATTTTCCTGGGCAACCGCGCTACCGATATGCACAAGCCATCTTCTATTAAAATCTTCCTGTGAACCAATGGACGGCTCAATGATAATTGGCATGCCCAGCCCGCTATAAAAGGAAAGTTCCGACGGTTTTGTCATTAAAATATCCGTTGTTTTTAATGCTTGGTTGAATTTATCAAAATAATCCTTTGTGTTTTTGCCCCACAAAATTCCTGCCCAGTCATCTAATCTAAAATCTTCTATTTTATCCTCAAAATATTTTTTCAATTCTTCCCTTGTCCCAATTGAAATAACAAAACGCAATTCTTTGGCCCTTATTTTTTCTTTCAAACTTTCTAAAACCTGCAAAGCTATTTCTTTTTGGGCTCCGGCTCCGCCAATTGAAAACATAATAGTCAAAGGATGGTTTGGCAATTCAGGCAGTTTGCCAAGATAATTTTTAACCAAAGGGGCGTATATTTTACGGTACTTTCCGCTTGGATCCAAATTTAAAAGCCGGTATCCCAAATCTTTTTTGGCAATTTCCATGTTTTTGCCTATATTTTCTTTGGGCAGAGGATAGCCGGTTAAAATAATGTTTTCCGGGGCGACGCCGTACAACTTCAGCCTCTCTCTTACCCATGTATTGGGAACAAGATATTTTATCCTGCTTGTCTTTGGATTTAAAGCAACCCATGCCCGAGCCACATCGGCATCGCATATGACACAATAAATATCGCCCGGATAATTAAAATATTCCGCCATGAAAGCCGGCGTAAAAAATGTAGTAACCAGGGGCAAGGGATTTTTACCCATTTTTTTGATTAAATCCATGCCCCATCCCTTTTTAATGTAAGAAAAAACTACCTTGCCGCTTAAGTTGGACTTTGATAAATCCCTTTTTGGGTAATATCCCATGATTTTTTGAAAACTGTCAAAAAATAAAAAAAGGCCAAGCCCGATAAACGGTATCCTCCTAAACCTTGATATAAATTCATAAAAAGACCTGGTTGTCCGCCAAATTTCTTTGTCTTTAACCGGTATGCCAGTATAGTGATTGGCATTAACAACCTTTCCATGAAAAGCAATGTCGCGCAAAGGATAGGCAGTCCTTTGGTGGCCATAACCCATGTCCACCGCCACCACCCATGCTTTTTTTGAATTTTCTGGTTTTTTTTCTCCTGGCATAATACTTAATTATACTACATATTTGCTAAAAAAAAGACGATCTGTTATTCACAGGACGGCTTTAAAAAATTACTAATCTGGCTACTTGATAATATTAATTTTTCTTGTATTCAAATCCACCGTTGTCATTAAAATTTCCAAATCTGGCAATAATTCTTTAAAATCTTTTTCAATAACGCCCATGGCAACATCTTTTAAGTATCGCGATTTAAGTTCTGCCAAACGAGGCTCTTCTCCATGAGGTTCCCTATAAATACCAGACGTTAAAAGCACTATTTTGCCCCCGTTAAGCAGCCCTTCTTCTTTATTATGCTTTACCAAAGATACGGCGGTCCTGATTGGATCTGATAAATTATCCTGCCAAGGGCCGACAATTAAGGCTTTATTGGGTTCATGAAGCCAGTCAAAACCTCTGCCTATTGCCACAATCCACTCGCGATGATCCGCTTCTTGCACCGGCCTGTTGGATTTTATGATCCCCTGCGCATGTAAAATATTGCCCTTGGCCAAAGGCACAAAATCCCTGATGACATTGGGCGCAACAGCGTAAATGCTGGGATACAAGGATTTTAGCAAATTGGAAACATTTTCATCTGAACTGTCAGAAACTTGGGCCAAATCCAAAGTCTGGCCATTTTCGCCGTGCAAAATGAGCGACTCCCAATCAGTTTCTATGCCAACCAAAATGGCAAATAATTTATTCCTGCTTTGCACTTGGGCCGGACCATAAACAAAATCAAACTCTTTTTTTAATTGTAAACTGGATTCTCGCGCCTTGTCAGTATCATAGCCATGCCCCTTACATCCCCTATGCTTGTCCCCGCGCGAAAAGTGGTAAGTCACAAACACAACCGAATCGCGGTCTTTTGAATCGGCGTATTTTTTCCAACCCTCAATAGCTTGCTGGAAAAAAGGCCAGCCCAAATGAAAAACCCCACCAAGGTTTCTGTACGGCTGAATAATGCCCAAGGGAGTTTGGGTTAAATCCGGAAAAAGCAAACGGCCATCCATGCATTTAAGCGCGGCAAATTCAGTGCCATACATTCTTCTATAAATTACCCTTGCCTCTTCTTGTTTTACAAAATCCGCCGAATTTTTTTCGTTGATTTCCAACAAATACTCAATCCCATTTTTTTTGGTCATAGTTTTTTTATCTTTAGGTAATTATTCTATAACCAATACTATCTCTATTGGAAGAAAATATCAATATGTGGTATAATGAATTTTAGTTGGGCAAACATGGTGATGCCGGCGATGCTGGCAATGTTACTCAACAGTCCTTTACACGAAGTAGAGAGGGTTGGAAATGAATAATTTTATGACATATCCGACGGTGGTTAATCCGCATCCAGAACACCTTTGTATTGAATGCATTGACCCAAGATTCGTCGTGGCGCTCAAAAGGTTTAGAGAAGATTTGGGCGTTAATGAAGAAAAAGATATTGTCAAAAGATGCGCAGGAGGCCCTATGCCACTTGCACACCCCCAAGACATGCCAAGTCGTTCCAAGGGGCTAAGAAAACAGCTTCAATTCACTTGCGAAAAGTTCCCTTCAATAGGAACTATTGTCGCTATTATGCACGAAGAGTGCGCCTATTATCACACAGCCCCGGACAAATGCCATCGCCCAGGCAAAGAAAGAAGTGACCTGCCATTTATCGGAAGCTTTTTAGGGTTTTATTTCCCAAGTAAAAAAATAAAACTCTATTACGCCCGATTTATTAATGGCAAAACCGAGGTTGTTTTCGACGAAGTTCCGGAGCTCAAAAAAATCCACCCTCCGGAACCACTCAAAGTTCTCCAAGCTTCGTAAAAAATCGCCAAGCCGTATGGTTCGCCCAGCGGTTTTTTTTCATAAAATTTAAAACCCCAAAAACTTGGGTTTTTGTTTTCTTTTTAAAAACCAAATTAAATATGAAAGCAGAATATAATACGAAACCGGCCAAAACCAATGAATATTTGCAATAGTTTTTACCGCCCAAGGCTTTGAAAAAATGTCCAAAACTTTTATCATGTAAGCCAATAAAAACATACACGGCAAAGAAAAAATAAATCCTAATATATTGGAAAAAACTCCGACAATTGATACTAAAAGTCCTAAAACCGTAAGCCATGGAATAATTGGTAAAACTAATAAATTGGTTACTGGTGAAATCAAAGACAATGCGCCAAAGTTATAAGCGATAACCGGCAAGGTGGCTATTTGGGCGGCAAATGTCACAGAAACAATGTCTGAAAAAAATCTGACAATTGGTTTTTTAAAAAGTTCTTGATTAAACTGAAGGTAGTTGTCTATGATCGGTTTTATATGGATAATACCCATTGAAGCTAAAAAAGAAAGCTGGAAACTGATGTCATAAAATAAAAGTAAAGGGTTTTGTAAAATCATCAAAGATGCTGCCAAAACCAAAACCCTTGAACTGGTATTTTGTCTGCCAAATTTTGTGGCTAAAAGAGCGATACATCCCATAATTGCCGCCCGCACCCCTGAAATGGGAAAACCAATCAGCAAAATGTAAAACCAAATTAATGCAACCGCAAAATAAAATGCCTGGCCGCGCCAAAAACCCAGCGCCAGCAAAAAAACCATTAAAATGTTAATTAATATGACGATGTTACTGCCCGAAACCGCGGTTAAGTGGCTTAAACCCGTGGCATTAAATTCATTTTTTACATCTTTGGGCATCGTTTTGTCGTTGCCATAAACCACTCCAAGCAAAATGGAATCTTGGGGCGGGGAAAAGTTCATACTGATAGACTCCATTAATTTTCCTTTTATAAATAAAATATTTTCGTATAAAAAAGTGGCGATATGATAATCATGGCTTTTTGACAATAATTCTATTTTAGGAAAATCCATAACCGAATAAATACCATCTTTCATTAAATAATTTTTATAATTGAAACTATCAAAAACTATTGGAGTCTTCAGTTTGCCTGTAATTTTGATCGTGTCCAAATAATAGTACTCCGGATATCGTTGTGCTGTAACTAAAATAATACTTTCGCCAACTTTTAATTTTAGTTTTTGCGTAGAATCTCTTACATCCGGCTCAGCGATGATTTGACCGGTCAAGGTAATTTTATCTGGTTTATCGTTTAGTGTACTCAACTTATTATTTGAAATACTAAATTCAGAAATTTGAACACGTAAAATGCCTAAAACCAAAAATAAAATACAAAAACCGATTATCGCCATTTCTTTTTTTGAAAAAAAAGAAATGGCGATCAAAAAAACCGCGCACAACAAAAAACCCCATAAAAATATTTGGGGAATTTTAATCAAAGACTCTAAAAATATTCCGACAATAAAAGAAATACAAAGGCAAAAAAGGATTTTAGATGGCGTCATGAAACTTTAAAATAAAAACTATTTGTCTTTTTTACCCTCTTCCTCTTCTTTCATTTTTTTTATTACTTTAGGCACCTTATGCATAGCTTCCAGCATTTTTTCTAATTCTCCATATAATAATTCGGACACCTTGTCTCTTAAACCATTTTCCTCTGGAATCACCTTCAGGTCCTCATTAAAATTTCTATG
>Ga0209541_10008204_pt1 | contig 17292 bp, 20 predicted proteins | sample RifCSPlowO2_01_FD_184027 | JGI IMG/M metagenome (GOLD analysis project Ga0209541, IMG submission 184027) | Groundwater microbial communities from Rifle, Colorado - Rifle CSP2_plank lowO2_0.1 (SPAdes) (version 2) | ecosystem: Environmental > Aquatic > Deep subsurface > Groundwater | place...
TTCAGCCGACCCAACGATTCCATCAAATGTAAACGCCCCTTTGGTTGACTCCTGAGGCCCCAAAAACAGAAACAATATAAACAGGACAATAAATCCTCCAAAAACCAATAAAGATACCTCTCGCTTATTATGCCCTTCCATCACTTATGAAATATCTAGATTATTTAAATAACTTTTGGATTACTTTATTTTTTTATTAAAATCATCCTTCAGCGACTTGAACAGTTTTCTCAGCGACTCAGAAGCCTTAACCAGCTTGCCCCTTGGGTTTTTCCCGGAGACCATCAGGACCGGATCAGAGACAAGAGGATGCTCAATCTTATATGCAGCAGCATCGATCTCAAAGTTCCACAGCTCGCTTCTCAGAGCATTGCAGAGCGTATGATCCTCTCCTTCTATCTCAATCTCCATCATTTCCTTGTTCTCATTCAAAATAGTGATTTCCATAGCAGTCAGATAAAATTTAGTTTTTTAAGCCTTTCTATTCCTCAACTTCAGAATATCTCCTATTGTGAGGCTTGAATCTTTAAGGTTCAGGCTTACATCCTTCCTCTCTTCAAGCTTTTCAATGAGCTTGATGTTGAAAAATTTCTCAAGCTTCCTTGCAAGATTTATCTGGGGCCTTAAATTTCCCCCCTCTATCTTTTGGATAACCGACTCTTTTTCAGCAAGTGTTTTGGCCAGTTCATCCTGTTTCATGCCTTTCTTTTCCCTTGCAGTTTTAACAAGGTTCGCATAATTTTCAACAATGCTCTCGTAAGAATCATTCGTCTTGATGCTTATTGACCTTCTCGGCTCAATAAGAGGCTTCCTTATGGCAACAACCTTTCCATATTTGGAGCATTCGCTGCAAACACCAATCATAACGCCTTCAACTATCGCCTTAATGAGGTTGTCTGACTTTCTCCCGCAGATCTCACAGCTTCCCATAATGATTATTAGGGACAAAAACTTAAATAACTTTTGCTGATTTGCAGAAATCCGCCAGGTTTCCATCAAAGAGGATTCCGCAGTTGCTTATGTCAATTGTTTCGTTGTAAATAATTTGATTATTCTCTCTGTACCTCTCAAGGTAATTGTCAATGAACGGTCTTTTTTCCAGGCAGCCCACAGTATCCCCAAGTATAATATAAGAATCTGTTTCCCTGACAATATGAAATCCTTCTAAAAATTCCCTGTCGTTTACATATGATGGCTCTAAAACATTTTTGTATAATAATATCAGATTCCCCTCTTTTACTTTTCTTTCGGCAAGCTCTTTCCATGGATAGGGCTCCGCTTCCCTCCCAAGATAGTTGATATGCACCCACGCATTGCTCATAAGCCTGCAGCCCCCTAAATAGCCAAGAGGTTCAGTGTAAATACCTTCATCATCAATCTCATAGAGGGGATTGACGAACAGGAAAGAGGCTGCATTGGCCAGAATTATAACAAAAATTAAAATTTCCTTATGCTTGAGTCTAATGATAAATTTATAGGCAAAATAAACAGTTGGAAGAACCAGGGAAAAGAGATATCTCGGGGTTTTAAACGGTGTCTTAATGTAGGAGATGACGGGCAGAGCAAAGGCCAAGAGCATAAGCCAGTCACTCTTATTAAATTTTTTTATGCTGTAAAACAGGCCAAGAACAAAAAAAGGGATTAAGAAGTTCATAACAACAGCCAAATGAGCAATGTCAAAGTTCATGAAGTAATAATCTCTGAACGCAACATTAAGACCATACGAGCTGACAAAGCTGTACATGGCATTTCCCGTCTTGAAATAGTTATAAGCAAACCATGGTGTTACTGCAGCAATGAAGAGTAAGAACGAGATTAAGACACTCTTAATTTTTTTTTGGAACAAGATCAATGGAAGGAGGATTATTGTGTTGTACCTAGTCAAAAAACTCAGTCCAAGAAATATTCCTGAGAAAGATTTGTCCAGATAGGCAACAAACATTTGGATTAAGCCCAAGGCGAGAAGTTCGCTCCCGACATTCATGCCGTTGATCAAAACAAAAGAGCTAAGGCTTAATGCATAAAAATAATTCTCGTTTAGACAAAATTTCTTGGCAAGTTTTCTTGAAGAATAAAAATGAAGGAACCCGGCAAATACTATATACAAGAATTCTGAAGCCTTAAACGTAAAAATGCTGAACATTCCTATCAGGAACGGAACAAGTGGTGGCCTGTACCATTCAAAAAAGCCATATCCTGAAAATATATGCTTTGCATTGAGAACATAGCTCATGAAGTCCCAGCTGACACCGTACAAATGCTGAATCACAAAAAACAGCTCCGCCAGAACAAAAACAGAGTATAGAAATTTCCTGCCGTTTAAAAAATCAAGCTTCATCTTCCAGGATTTTTCTTATTTCATCAAGAGAAACAAAGCCGTCAAGCTTGGCATTGTCATTTATTACAAGCGAGGGCGCAGTAGTTATATTGTAATGGCTTACAAGAAGTTTGACAACATTTGAGTCTTCAATGCTCCTGTCAAAAGAGAACACATGAACGTTGTCATTTGAATTTACGAGGGAATCCAGGACATAGCCCTGATTTCTCGATGAATCATGATCCTGATTGTAGAAATAGAGCACTAGGTCAAAATCAGATCTGCATTCCTTTTTCAGCTCAGTGAACAAGACATAAGATCTCAACTCAACAAGAAAGTACTTTATCTTCAGCAGTTTATAGTCGCTTTGGCTGAACAGGCCCTTATTTTCATACGACGTCAAAGTATCTCCAAGGTCAGCCAGCTCAGGGCTTATGCTTTTTAACAAAGCCTGTGTGGAGCTGCATGATGAATTTTCATCAAACAAATCCAGAAATTCCTTGCTTGAAAGGTAATTTATTGTATTCAGCTCATTTTCATAAATTAGATTGTTGACATCATTTACCCTTAATGAATCAAGCGAGTAGCCCAGATAAAGCCCAAAGCAGAATATCAGGACAGCAAATACCAGGCTGATCAAAAAAACTTTATTTAAATTTTTTACCATTTTCTTTTAGCCCCGAAAATTTCCCCAAATATTGCAGCTATCCAGTGGAACATCGTTAGCAGTGGATAAACTATAAAAAAAACAATCAAAACGAAATTAAAAATCTTTGGTTTTTCTTTAATCATCTCATATGACCTGTACAGAAGGTATAGATTGAGCAGTATTATAACTATGACTGGAAATAAAAATTTGACATCGAAGCTTAGCAGAAGAAACTTGAGGGGGGGAAGGTCCCATCCATAAAATATTTCAAATCTCAGAAGAAGAAATCTTATGACATTATCCCAGAGAATCTTGAACAGCTGGTATGCAAAAATGACAAAAACAAGTGATATCGAAAAAACAGTGAAAAAATTAAGCGGAATCTGGAACAATCCGTAAAACCCATATCTCGGATTGAACAAAACATAATGGTATTTTTTTAAATTGGCCATCATGCCCCTGTACCACCTTACCCTCTGATTCCACAGCTGCCTGAACGTGGAAGGAACATTTGTATATGTGAAAGAATCATGCGCCATAACAAGATCATAATTGTTGGCTTTCAGCCTCATCGCAATTTCAAGGTCTTCAGTAAGATTATTCTCATCAAAATATCCAAGATCTTTTATCAGCCCGGTTCGAAACACGCTAAGAACTCCATGGCTAAAATGCAACGTGCCAAGCCTTGACATCAGCTCCCTCGCAAGGACTGTGAAGGCATACTCTAATTTTTGAAGCCCGGCATAAAACCTTCCCCTGTTGGAGATCTTGATCGCTGAAATCACCCCCCCAACCTTATCGCTGGAAAAATAGCTAAGCACAATCTTAAGTGAATTCTTCGTGACTGTAGAATCCGCGTCGACAACGCCGAAGAATTTGCCTCTGGCAATCCTCAAGCCCGCATTGACAGCGGACGACTTCCCTACTCCCAAATGCTTGTTCCGGATAACTTTAACGCCCCTGAAACCCCTGGCTATCGAATAAGTGCCGTCCCTGCTCCCGTCATCAACAACTATGACCTCAAGTTTGTTCCTTGGATAATCCAATCCTAAAACACTTTCAATTGTTTTTGAGATAGTTTTTTCCTCATTGTAAGCTGCAATTATCACACTAACCAGGGGAAGCTCTTTGAGCCTTATCTTCTTTGATCTCTTAAAAAACATAATGTTGATCCAGAATATTCCGAGAAAAAGCCCAATGAATGACAGTGCCCACAGGATGTAATAAATCATCTAACCCTCCATATTTCAAAGCCATTCTCATTGTATATTCTCCTGAAACTGCCAGGATTATTGCTGAGAAGATACAGGATGCCCTCGTCCCCCCTGCTCCAGACAAGGCCGCTCTTCATCTCTGGCGTTATCAGTATATATTTGATGTTGAATTCATTGAAAAGATCAAGAATCAAGCCCAAGTCCTTCGACTGAAACATCTTCTCCATGAATAAAAGCCTGTCACTAATTCTTGGGGCGTAGGCGTGATTGAAGTCAATGAAATTCTTTCTCTTTGATATTGTATTTACATAAACCCCATAGTCCTCATGCGTCAGGATAACCTCTCTTGGAAAAGTCTTGCCGTTGAGAAAGTTAAGCGCATCTATGAATTGTCCGTCAGGAACCGCCTCGGAGTTTTCATTTATGAACGAAAATCCGGAAAAGATAATCCCTGAAATAAGGATAATCAAAACCAGATTTCTTATCAGAATCGAGCTCCATTTCATTCTGTATATGCATCTAAGCCCATAGGCTGCAATAAAAGAGAATATTAGTGTAACATAGATGATATAATCCTGGTTGAGAGAAAGCATTATGATGTTGATGAGGATAAACAGGTACAGCAAATTATACTTGTATTTTCCGCTCTTCCATACAAATGCGAGGCCCAAAACAACCAGAATAATCATGAATATGCTTAGCCCGTAAAAGCTGCTTATGTGGGATATTAGGTTTTCTACCTCATAGCTGACAACCCCAAATCCAAAATGGGTGATGAACCGGAAGTTCAGGGCAAAAGTGGCAATTGGGACGAATATATACGGAATAAAATTAGAGATTCTTTCAAACCTTTTGAAGTAAAAAAATAGGGCTATAATCCCAAAGAATACATGCATGAATCCGAAAAAAGGCAGCGCCAGATAAATGAGAAGGGACAGAAATCTCAGGAATGTTTTCTTGCTCAGGATAAAATAAAATGCAGCCAGATTCATGAAAAAAGGGATTGTCATGTGGCTGAAGTAGTTGGAGATATACAGGAAAGATGGAGAAAGAAGGACAAAATAACAAACTGCACTCATTACATTGGCGCTAAATTTTAATTTTCTGAGAATGAAATAGAGAATTACCATGCTTGCAAATCCAAAGACAAGTGGTGAGAATATTATCATCTTTTCAATCGACAAGCTGAATGCATAATTAAGAATCACCAAAATGATTGGAGCCCCAAGCGGGTACAGGAATGCCCTTCCCCCAAAACTCAAAAAATCGTAGCTTGGGATGCCGTTGCTCAGTATCATATCTGAAAGTCTTAGATAAAAGTATGGCTCCTGGCCGCTTAGCACAAAGCCCCTGAACAGATAAGAAACAGCGAGCACAGCAAACGAGGCTATAAAGATAAAGTACGGCTTAACAATTAACTGCATATACTGTTTCCTTGATTCTTCCAATACAGTCTCCATCTTCCAGATATTTCAAATCTTCTATCTTATATGTGTTTTTAATGTCTTCATTTATGTAAATATAGTCAACCTTATAATCATCCAGCAGGCTGGCCGCTTTATTTCTTGACCATGTAATATAAATCTGCCTTATATCCTCAATCCTCTGGTTCGTGTCTGGGGCCAGCAGGAAATTAGTATCTGCGACATTTCTAAATCCGTGATAGCTCAGAACATGCCCATATCCCACTGGTGCAACCATCACTGAATTGGGCTTGATGTTCTCCTCCATCCATTCAAAATCACTCAAATCCTGGAACTTATTTTCATACGCAGTGTAGCTTGGAAAAATGGAAAGCAGTCCAAATAAAAGGACAAAAACAAAGACAAATAACCTGGAAAATCTGCTTAACTTCGTCTTTTTAATGTATTCAAAAAGCCCCTTTATCCCCAGCGACGAAAGCAGAACCAGCCCAAGGGACAGGAACAGCAGGCCGGTATTAAACTCTATAAATTTAAGCAGCAGCAGCAGGGAAATTCCCAAAAGAAGTGATGAAACAAATATAACTGACTCCTTCCTCGTTCTTAGCCCTCTGTAAAGCCCCCATATACCAAAGATAAGCGGAATAATTCCAACAACATAGAACCATGAAAAAATATCAAAATTTTGAAAGTAGCCGTCAGTGAGCAGCTGCGGTATGTTCGATCTGATGAAGCCGAAGCCATGCTCAAGAAGGGCCTTCTTGAAGAACAGCATGTTTATCAGGAGTATAAGAAAAAAAGAGAATATAATCAGCTCTATTTTTTTCTGCGCTATTTTGATGTTTTCAGAAGACATAAGGAGAATATAGAAAGTGAATATCAGAATAAGGATGAACGAGGATGAATGAATGATTGGAAGAATAAAACTCAGCACTATGAAAAGGTTGAAGTACCTCTTGTTGTCGATTTTTATGAAACACAGCATCATCATGGCAGTCATTGGGAACACCAGGCTGTAGACCGTCACCTGATTGGCAAGGACTATCGAATAAATCGGGATTATTGACGATAATAAAGAGGTTAACAGGGAGCTTCTCTCATCATTCGCCATTTCTCTAGATATGAAGTAGACTATGATTGGGATGAAGCTTAAAAGAACGGCGGGGATAATCTTGAGCAACACAGGCAGGAATGAGATTACAGCAAATAAATAATAAAAAAGTATTGGAGAGACAAAATATCTCCCTGAATAGCTAAGCTCATCGTAATAAATAGGTTTCCCCGTCTCCTTGATGTGCTCAAAAACTCTCAGGTTGTAATAACTTGTGTCGCCATTGAAATTACTGGATGTCAAGCTCAAAAACAGGTTGAAAGCAAGCCCGGCTACAAATATTAAGAAAAGGTACCTAAGATGCTTCTTCATTTTCAAATTTCGTCTTTAATTCATCACCCACAACATCAAAGTAATCAAAGAATTTCTGGGTCAGCTTAAGAATCCTTGTTCTTCCGGATTTTTCAGAGGCGACAAATTCCATCTCTTTCAGTTTTTTAACATGGTCGTATGCTCCATTCCCTCTTATCTTGATTATGTCCGACTGCAGGCAGGGGTTTTTGTATGCAATAAAAGCCAGAGTCTCCTGCGTCGGCTTGTCAAACTCCGTCTCGCTCAATAATTTTGTAGTGAGATACAGATATTCTTTTTTGATGTTCAATTTGAATTTTCCGCCGTTTTCATTAATCTCCAGGGAGCCTAAGCTTTTTTTGTAATCTTCAGCGAGAGAATTCAATGCGTCTTTCAAAGAGCCCTTGGAGGCAATGCCGGTCAGTTCGGACAATTCATTCACATCAACATATCTACCTGTTGTGAACAAAACCGCCTCAATTCTATTCTTTATGTCCTGCATGAAACTAATGAAGCAGGCTGATTTTTAAATGTTTTTACAAAGGTCTCTGTCGCAATAACGAGTGATGATTCTTAAGTCGAATGCGGGTGATAATGAATTTTTACCTGAAATTATAGTATAAGACATTAATATTTCCTCAAAATTTATACATGGGATAAACTTAAAAAATATTTCTATTTTGTAATCATAGAATGGTAACTTTTAAAAATTAGAGAAAATTTACTAAATCATGGAAATTTATTTACCAACAGCGGGAATTAATTTACCAATGTATCTCGGGACAATGATAGGACCTGTTTTTGGAGATATTTTACTTAGAGGTTTATCATCCAGATTAGAAGAGAAAGTCCGAGGGAGGATGTTATTCAACTGCCATAGCCCTGTTTTTATAAAAGATCACTCTGAAACAGAAATTGGAAACTTGGTAGAAGAAAGGGCTAAAGAAATAAAAAGATTAAGACTTCATAACAACTGGCAGTTTGAAAGAGATGATAAAATAGAAGAGAAATTAGAACCTTATATTGATATGCTATTTTCTGAAGAGATATTCTATATTGATAATGAAGATATTCTCTTTAATATTTCTAAATTAAAGAGGGAGGTAAAAAAGAAAGGTGATAAAATAAAAGTTATTCCAGAATATTACGAAGATGAATTTAGGAAATATCTTAAAAGTAAGACACCGCCTCAATCAATAAGAGGTAAATTGAAATATGGCTTTAATCTTAAAAAATTCGGCGCAAATATCATACTTAATCAGGTTTGGGAGCAAGCAATATTTCCGGCTCTTTCCGAAGATAATAAAATTATATTGTCTGGGCCAAATGTTTTAGGACCTTATAGTTTTAGAGCTGCAATGTTATGTGCCTATTCTGGAGATTCGGATATTTACTTAACCATTCACAGCTTAGCAAAAGTAGCTGATTCTCTTAAATCTAGATTAGGAGAAAGAGGAAGATTGCCTATAGATTACATAATTGAATCTTGTTCTGGTATCGTAGATACTCCTGACTTCCTAAGATATATGGCCACATTACCTATTAACGATAGAAAAATTATAACCCTAGACGAAAACAGTTTAACCAAAGCTAGAAAGGCCCTGGTCAAATATTATAATCTTCGTAAAGTCTTAGACAGGGAAGAACCTGAAAAAAAACAAGGAAGCATTGAGGATTATATTAAAACGATATATTGCATTAGTGACAAGTTCTTTAGAGATGTTCATTTAGTTAGTCAAGCATACTCAAAAAAAGAAGAAATTACTTTGTGGAAAAATTGTGTGAGAGATGCCGAATTAATTATTGGGAGAACAATATGAAATTTATAGAAGAGACATTAAAAGAGAATCCCAAAATAAAGTATATAGGCCTATTTGGTTCCAGATCTAGAGGTAACAATTTTTTGAATTCAGATGTTGATTTAGTCTTATTGGGAACTCTCTCAGAAGATATTAAAGAGATAGAAGATAAAGCTGTATTGGAGTTCAATGCACCAAAAGCAGATATTTACCTTCTTAAAAGAGAATCTATAGAGCATCCTACTGTAAATCCAAAAACAGTTACAATGGGGCTTGATTTAATAGAACTATACAGAGATAAAGATGAGAATGAAGTAAGTCTAAACATAGGAGAGCTTGATTCGAAATGGTTTTGCTCTTTTTTAGAATATGAGAGATTAAGAACGCTCGAAATATTTTATGATAAAGAGGCAACGCCAGATTATATTAAAAAAATGCCCGGGGGGAGGAGATCCTATGATGAAATAATTTGGTTATCAAAATTAGCAAATTGGAATATAGACTTGCCTTTAGAATTAAAAGATCACTTAAGTAGAATAAAATTTGGAGTATTAAACCGAGATTGGAAAGAAGAGATTAGCCGACAAAAAATCTCTTTGGATAGGATAATTTTTGATTTAGAATGCAGTTTGGTAGATGGATTGTATAAATCAATGTCTAGGGGGGACTCGGCGCTAGATTATTTATCCAACGAGCTAGCACGGACACTTCGCTCAACAAATCCAAAAGAATTAGAGAAGATTTACTCCAAGAATATAGATTTAAAAAATCAGAACTCGTGGCTAATACAATATGTGTTAGCATTCAATAGCCTTATCCCTGAAGAAATAGCGGAAGAAATAGCTTCTGCACAAAGAGCAAATTTATTCGATTATGAAATAAAAAAATCTTTGTTACAAAATAGAGCAATAAAAAATAGAAGATTTTCAAAAACGGTAGAAATTTTGAGTGAGGACAAAAATCCAATAGTCAAAACATATGCCAACTTGATTAGAGATCCAAATTATGTCCAAAACTTTCAGATAAATCAAAGAAGATTTTTAAGAGATAACGTCAACCATATTTTATGAATTTTTCTATTTCGTTCCAATATCGTTTTATTAGTTCTTCCGACAGCCCATGCCCTAAATTATGTTCTATTAATCTGCCCTTTTTAATTTTCTTAATTATCTCTCTTGTATGCTCAATTGAAACTGTCTTATCCTCTTGATCATAAAAAACAAGTAAAGGACAGTTTAATTTTTGCAAATAGTATTCTGGTGACAACTCTTTGAATTTGTGTAGCTGATTTATTAGATTATTAAATTTGATTCTGTATAAATTTTGATACGCTCTTTTTACAAAATCTGACAAATGTGACAAATTTTGCTCTTCATATGTTGTATTATGTTTGTCAAAATCCCAGACGGGGGCCGAAAGTATAATTCTAGAAATTAAATGATTTGATTTTGCTACTATGCTACATGCAATCGCCCCACCAAAGCTTCCCGTTAAAAAAATTAAATCTCTATTTTTAAAAGATTTCTCTTCCATATCCCATAAACTGACTATTTTTCCTCTATTTATATATTTAATGCATTGTGTTATGTCGTCTGATGGATTAGATTCTAAAAAATATCCTTTGCTTTGGAATGATCCTCCATATCTTAAATAAAAAACATTAAACCCATTTTCATAAAAGAATTGCATTAATTCATCTTCATTGTTTGAACTCGGAAAACCAGGCAAAATAATTATAGCATCGACAAAATCATCTTTATGAACTAAGAACTCAAAAAATATTTTATTATAATATGCTTTTAAAATTGGTTTTGTCATAATTACTTTATAACCTTGACATTTATAAAAGATTCGTATTTGTTTAGCTGATTTTTGAGAATTCTGTTATTTGGTAACTGTTTAGCTAACCGTAATTGTTTAGCTCACTATGAAACAGAGCTTATTTTAACTCCTGATTAAATTTTTTTATTTAAGGCTTTTTTTAATACTTTTCCTAAAAGTTCTTTATTATCCCCCCATTTAATTATCTCAATAAATTTATCAATATCCAACCATTCATATTTTGAATGCTCTTCATTTAATATGACCTTCTTAGAATTTACAAAAGAGACAAAATTATGTTCTTCACAAACTTCGTCTCTCCAATTATATACAGAGCCCCAATTTAATGGAAAAATTTCCTCTACTGCCAATCCTGTTTCTTCCATAACTTCTCTTGAAACAGCTTCTTCAAAATCCTCATTTTCCTCGACACTTCCAGTTACTACAAACCATCCTCCTTAGCCATGCTGTGGATGTGGCTCGCTATAAAGAGTCAATATCTTTTTTTCATGTCACCTTTATAATATATCCTATAATTTGGTTTTATTTTATTAATCTCATTATACTTACCTGCAATAGAATCTAACATTGCAACTTTTAATGGTAAATTTTTTAATTTATTAATTGTCTTTATTGGATTTTTATTTATATATTTTATTGGGCTTGTTTCTTTTTTTGTTTTATTGTAGTATGAGAAACCATATGAATTCCCATCATTTAATATCACCAAATAAAAATAAATATCGTCTAAAACTTTTTTGTAGTTTGATTTCCTGAAAAATGATCTTCCATTTAGTATATTATCCACTTCCAAATTTATCTTATTCTTTTCAAAGAACTCCCCATATAGAGCCATACATTCATCTAAAATTTTTGATCCCACATTTCAAGCTATTTTCTTAAATTTATAAATTATTTGTTATTTAAGAAATCAGTAAAGAATATAAATTATTAAATTATTAAATTTACTTATGGAAACTGATAATCAGCTTATTAAACAAAGAATTGATAAAATTGATGACATGAGAAAAAGAGGAATTAATCCATATCCTTATAAATTTGATAAAAAAAATAGTTCTTTAGATATTATTGAGAATTTTAGCAAATTGAAAAAAGAAGAGAAAGCAGATACTAAAGTTTCAATTGCAGGGAGGATAGTTTCTTCTAGAATAATGGGGAAAGCAAGTTTTATTGATATTCAGGATGAAAAAGGCAAAATTCAAATTTATGTAAGAAAAGATGATGTTAGAGAAGATTCTTATAATTTATTCAAAAAATTTGATTTGGGAGATTTTGTGGGTGTTGAAGGTGTTGTGTTCAGTACAAAGGCTGGGGAAGTTTCAGTTTGGGCTAAAAAAATTGAATTGTTATCTAAAAGTATAAGACCTTTAGCGGAAAAATGGCATGGTTTGAAAGATCCTGAATTAAGATATAGAAAAAGATACTTAGACTTAATCTCAAATCCAAAAGTTAAAGAAATTTTTATTAAAAGATTTAAATTAATAAATTTTATTAGAAATTATCTTAATAAAAGAAATTATATTGAGGTTGAAACACCAATTATGCAGCCTATTTATGGGGGCGCTGCCGCACGTCCGTTTAAGTCTCATCTTAATGATTTAAAGATGGATGTTTATATGAGAGTTTCGAACGAACTTTATCTCAAAAGATTAATTGTTGGTGGTTTTGAAAGAGTTTATGAGTTCTCTAAAGATTTTAGGAACGAAAGTATTGATTCAACTCATAATCCTGAGTTTACTATGATAGAATTTTATGAAGCTTATGCAGATTATAATGATATGATGAAAATTGTTGAGGATTTATTTAGGCAAGGTTGTAAAGAAATTAATGGAACTTATAAAATAAAATTTAGAAATCATGAAGTTGATTTTTCAAAACCATTTCAAGTTTTGCCTATGAAAGATGCAATAAAAAAATATGGAAAAATTGATGTTGATAGTTTGAAAGACAATGAGTTGAAAGGGAGATTAGATGGATTGAAAATAGAATATGATAAATTTTCAAGAGGAATTGCTATTCAATTATTATTTGAAGAATTAGTTGAGGATAAACTAATACAACCTACTTTTATTATAGAACATCCTAGAGAAACTACTCCTTTATGCAAAGTTAGTAGAAAAGATGATTCTTTAATTGAAAGATTTGAATTATTTATATGTGGATTTGAATTGTCAAATGCCTATTCTGAATTGAATGATCCCGTACTTCAAAGAAAATTGTTGGAAGACCAGGCTAAACAACTTAGAGGGGGGGATGATGAGGCAAATCCTATGGATGAGGATTTTGTTGAAGCTATAGAAATGGGGATGCCTCCTACTAGTGGCGTTGGTATTGGAATAGATAGGATGATGATGGTTCTAACTGGAAGTGATTCGATAAAAGAAGTCATTTTATTTCCTTTTATGAAAAATTAAATCTGATTTAAATAACTTGATTTGCTCCAACTAATCTCTATTCTTAAAATCAAGAAAGATAACTTTTTTTCTCAATCCACTCAACTCTTTTCCATAATTTGTAATTTTTTTCCTTATTTTAGGAACCATTTTTATCCAATCTCTTTTCATTAGTTCATATAATTTTAAATCATGAATTTTGTTTGTAACTTTGCTTCTTGAATGCTTTTTATAAGTTCCAATATATTTGTACCCTAAACTTTCATTAGTTTTATTTGATGCAATATTTTTAACATGGGCTTCCGAAGTTAATTTTCTTATTTTTAATTCATTAAATAAGTAAGTGACTAAAGCGAGTTTTGCTTCAGTCATATATCTATTTCTCCAGTATTTTCTATTCATCCATGATCCAGTAGAGGCAGTTCCATCAAATTTTTTTAGTACTGGTTTTATTAGTTTCACCTGTTAAAGTAAAATCTGTTAATTTTGAATGTACTATATCAACGTCATCATGTGTAAGTCCAATAATGAAATTAGCGCAATTAACGGATTCCCATATTGGCTCTTCAAACAGTGATTTTCCATATTATGTTTGTTGCAATAATTATGGAATAACAAATGCATGTGGAACTCCAATATTGAAAAAGTTTCAGGACGATGATTCTCATGTAAAAGTATCAGGTGAAGGAATTGATATTTACGTGTCTCATCCAACCGGAATAAGCTGTACAACAAGGAATGACGAATGTAATCAGGATGAAATTTGTATTGTTTCTTTATTGGGTGATGATGAGTATCATGTTGGTGAATGTAGTGCTTATGATAAAAAATTATGTTGTAATGTTGGTGAGCAGGTATGTATGCCTGAAGGTGATGTTTGCACCAATGATCCAGAAGGATGTTGTTCTGGGTTGGATTGCATTGGAAGTGTGAATAAGGTTTGTACTGATTGTCTAGAAGAAGAAGAAAGCTGCTATCAAGACTCTGATTGTTGTAATAGGCCTTGTGACGGTAATGGAGGAACTACTTGCGGGTGCCCTGATGGTTTTGAATGGAATGAACAGTTTGGAAATTGTGAGTACGTTGCAACAGAATGTTATTTCACTAACGAATGCCAATACGATCCTTTCAATGCGGGAGATAGCTTCGTTTTGTGGTTAGGAACTCCTGGATGTTTCACAAATATCTTTGGGGGTTCCCCTGGTCAAAATCCATACTATTATGCATGCTGTCCTATAGATCCTGGACAAGGATACCCTGCAATATATGGTTGGCAAGACATAGAAGTTTATTAAAAAAAAGAAAAAATTAAAGATCACAACAATCGCAGGAATCACAGTCATCGCATGAATATTCACAAGCATCGCAATCATATTCAGCTGCCCTAATGGCCTGGTTAATATAATTTCCAGTAATGCTCAAATTTGATGTAGCAATAGGTTTCAAATTAGACTCCAAAGCAACTTTTTCGAGATTTTCTATCATTTTTACCTCCTTATTTTAATAATACCTTTATGGTGTAGTAATGAGAATACATTAATAAGTTTTTCTAAATCTTGATTAGAATTGGTTGGTAACTCTTTAATAGTAAATGGTTTATTGTATAACAAAGGAATTAAATCATAAAAAGCATCATTAACGTAAACAAAATTTTGCAAACTTCTAAAATAAATACCTCCCTCGGTTTCCCTTCTTCTTCTCAAGCCGTTAACAAAGTAAATTTCATCATTTTTATTAATATTATGTCCAAAATTAGCTTTTACTCCTTTTCCAATACTGCCAGAAAATAAACTATCGGTTGAACCAAGATCCCCTGTAATAATAAATTGTGATTGTCTACAACCACCGCCGCAAGAATCTAATTCACCGCAATCTAAACATTTTTTTATAGGATAACTATCCCTCCAAGAAGCAGAAATTTTCCATAAATCTTCTATAGAAGAATCAGCAACATTACCGACAGAATCATAAAAATGTTGACACAATCTAAAATCTCCGCTTGGAGAAATTGCGGCACTAGAAGAACCCGCAGAACAACTTCTTCCCTTAGATACAGATAAATATCTCCCGCCACCAAAACAAGATGGAATTGGGTTAAGAGTTCCAACTATAAATCCCCCCTTCTCCAACAACAATAATTGTTCTAACATAGATTTAATATGGACTCTTGAAGGGGCCATATTAAGATGAGAAGCAGAAGCAGGAATAAATCTACTAGCATTAAAACTATTTATCCCCAAACTTTGAATAAAAATTCCTGTATCATACACGCTTTCATAATTTTCACTCGTTACTACCATGTTAACGCTTAAGGGGATTCCTCTATCTAATATCAAATTAATTCCACGTAAAAAATTTGCATATGCATTAGGGTTCCTAACATATCTATTATGGTCATCTTCATTAAAATGAGTAAGACTTGTAAGAATATTTTTAAAATTATGATCCTTCAAAAAATCAGCTTTAGATTCATTTAACAAGGTCAAATTCGAATTCAAAGAGAATGAGACATTTCCTTCTTCTAATACTGGAACAGATCGCGCCATATCTGCGAATCTCATTAAAGGCTCCCCCCCAGTAAAAATCACATGAAATACTTCAGCTTCAGCTATTTTATCCGCTATTAATATTGAATCAACATAGTTTTTGTCAATAGGCATATAATTCCACTCATTATAGCAATGACCGCATAATTGATTACATTTTTGGGTAATTTCATATTGTATTACTAATGGAGATTTAAGCCTCATTTTCTAATAATTTCTTTACAATCCAATAACTTTTATGGTAGGCATATTTGTCTTTAGAAAAATTCTCTTTAGTTGTTAAATTAATAATGTCTTTTACAGAGAAGTAAATTTTAGGTTTTTTTTGATTTGCAAGATTTAAAGCAAGACCTTCATTCAACCATAAAGGAAGATAAGTTTTGAATTTATTATAATAAAAAATATGACAAAGCTCATGTTTAACTAAACTATCCCATTCTTCAATTTTATGCGTTGTTTCTTTATTAATTGATTTTTTGGAGAATATTATTATCATATCTCCCTTCACAAATGCAACAAGCCAAGGTTTTGTTATCTCACCCCTTAAAGAATCAAATTCATTACGGCTTTCAACCTCTAAAATTAAAGGTCTAAAATTAAGATTTAAATCAAAAAAAGATTCTAATTCTTTTATGAAATTATCAAAATCTTTTGGTAAACTATATTTATTCATAAAATAGTATAAGTATAAAAAATTATAAACTTAACCAAACAAATTTATTCAGAATAATAATTACTGGTCCGAATAATCGCTTGGGATTAGAGTACCAAATGTGGTTTCATAAATTAAGGGGGTATTGTTGTCCGGCTGATTTATATGGTGGAGAAGGATATTATTTTACTGATATAGAAGTTTATTAATCTCATAAAATATAAAAATCAAACAAAATACATTAATATTTTAACAGAATAACATTTATAATATTATTTTCCATAGACAGATTATGAAAATTTTAGGAATAAATGGATGTGGTTGGTTAAATGTAACTCATGATGCCTCAGCAGTTTTCTTAGAAAAAGGAAAAATAAGGTGGGCAGTCGAGGAAGAGAGATTTATCAGACAAAAAAGAGCTTATGATAAAAAACCATTTAATGCAATAAAATTCTGCTTAGAAAAAGAAAGAATTTCTTTGGACGATGTAGATGTTGTGGCCTTTAGTTGGGATTGGCATAAATATCTTCCAAAAAAGTTGCGGCAAAAGTATGAATCCAATGAAGTTCTTTTAAATAGTTTTTTTCCGAAAAAATTCTTTTCTTATAGAGAACTTTGAAAAAATAAGATTTTAAAAAATTATTTTTTTAAAATTCTCTATAAAAATTTGCTGTTTGAATTTTTTTAAATAATATTGTTACTTGTTTTAAGTAATAAAAAACTTTAAATACTATGAAAGTATATATTTTCAGGAGTAAAATGAGGAAAAAAGCCAACTTGTTAAAGATTTTAGGATTGTCAGCTTTGCTTAGCTTGCCTTCTGTTAGTGCAAGACCTTTGGAACAAAGAGTAATAAATACTGCTGTTACCGGCCAGGTTACAGATGCATCTACATTGGACAATGTAGGAATCCCCGGCTTAACAGTTTCAGCAGGGGAATTGGGAGACGATGTAACAGATGAACAGGGAAACTATCAGATATCATCAAATGCTGTTGCCCCGGTTTATGAACTGGTTAATTATCGCGGAAAAGAAATCCAAATATTTAATGTAAATG
>Ga0209541_10008206_pt1 | contig 17289 bp, 24 predicted proteins | sample RifCSPlowO2_01_FD_184027 | JGI IMG/M metagenome (GOLD analysis project Ga0209541, IMG submission 184027) | Groundwater microbial communities from Rifle, Colorado - Rifle CSP2_plank lowO2_0.1 (SPAdes) (version 2) | ecosystem: Environmental > Aquatic > Deep subsurface > Groundwater | place...
AATAGATTTGGGTGTGTCTTTCTCGCAAAATGCCCGTTTCCGCGCCAATATTTATCACCAAAGGGGTTATATAACAGCCGCCCTGCGCAGAATCCCTATGGAAATTCCGACGATTGAGGGATTAAAGCTGCCACAAATTCTTTATACTTTCACCAAGCTGAGGCAAGGATTGGTTTTAGTTACCGGGCCGACAGGCCACGGTAAATCAACTACAATTGCCGCCATGCTGGATGAAATCAACAAAACCCGTCCGGCACACATTCTCACGATTGAAGACCCAATAGAGTTTGTTTTTACGCCGAAACAGGCAATGTTTTCCCAAAGAGAAATGCGCGAAGACACTTTATCCTGGGAAATCGCTCTCCGCTCGGCTCTGCGCGAAGACCCTGACATTGTGCTCATTGGTGAGATGCGCGACTATGAAACAATAGCCGCGGCGCTGACCATCGCCGAGACAGGGCATCTTGTTTTTGCAACGCTACACACCAATTCTGCGGCTCAAACGATTGACCGGATTGTTGACGTCTTTCCTGAAAATCAACAAGCACAGGTGAGGCTCCAGTTGTCAAATGTTCTCGAGGGCGTGTTTTCACAGCGCCTTGTTCCCCTGCTCTCAGGAGGGAGAACAGCAGCATATGAGGTGCTGACCGGAACTAACGCTGTCCGTTCTACCATCCGGGACGGTAAAACGCACCAAATTGACAACATTATTCAAACTTCTGCCGAGTTTGGGATGACTACTCTGGAAGCTAATTTAGCTACTTACGTCCAGCAAGGGTTAATTTCCCTCGAAGAGGCCGTAAGTTTCTCTATCCGCCCGGAAGAACTAATACGCATGGTTAAGGGCTCTTAATATGAATGTATTTAAATATCAGGCGAAAGATCAGTCTGGAAAAAAAATCACTGGTAAAGTAGAGGCTGAAACCGGACATGACGCCGCAAGGCTCCTGCGGGAAAGAAATCTGGTTGCTTACCGCCTTGCTCCTCAAACTCCGTTTTTCCTTTTAGACTTCTTTAATAAAGCTACAAATAAAGTTTCCCTTGCTGACGTGTCAATTTTAACCCGTCAGTTTTCGACCATGATTTCAGCAGGTTTGCCGATAACTGACGCTTTGGTTATCATCCGTTCCCAGTGTACCCCGCAAATGCTGCCGATTGTTAACCAAATACTGTCTGACGTTCAAGGCGGGAGTTCTTTGGCAGAGGCGATGGGGAAACACCCTAAAGTTTTTTCGCAAGTTTATGTGTCGCTGATTAAAGCAGGAGAATCAGGAGGAGTTTTGGACAAAATCTTGTCGCGTTTGGCTGAAAATTTGGAAAACGAGCGCGAATTTCAAGCCAAAGTAAAAGGAGCGATGATTTACCCTGTGGTAGTCGTTTCTGGTATGGCTGTAGTTGTTTCGGTTATGCTTATCTTTGTTATCCCCAAAATAACCTCTATTTATCAGGATTTCGGAGCGAAATTGCCAACTCCGACATTAATTTTGATAGGACTTTCCAATGGAGCACAGAAATATTGGTGGCTCGTAATTTTAATTGGCGCGGGTATTTATTACGGCTTTACGCTTTATAAAAAAACTCCTGGAGGTCGTATGAAGGTAGATGAGTGGAAATTCAAAATACCTATTATTGGCAACTTGCAGAAACAAGTTATTTTAACTGAGTTTACAAGGACTCTTGGCTTGCTTGTCGGTTCCGGTATTCCCATCCTCGAAGCCTTAAAGGTGGTTTCCGGGGCAGTTGATAATGTTCTTGTTGCCCAGGCGCTAACGCGCGCCGGAGAAAAAATAGAAAAAGGGTTTACTCTCGCCTATGCTCTCTCGCAGGAAGCAAAAGTCTTTCCTGCCATGCTTTATCAAATGCTGGCAGTTGGCGAAGAAACCGGAAAAGTAGACGAAACCCTGCTTTCTGTTTCTAATGTCTTTGGACAAGAGTCAGAACATACGGTGCGCAATTTAACAACCGCCATTGAGCCAATTATTATGATTGTCTTGGGAGTTATCGTTGCGGCCTTGGTTATTGCGGTTATTCTTCCTATTTTTAACCTCTCCTCGCAATTCTAGTCAGATAACTTAACAACCTGAAAACTGGAAATCTGATTTACTGGAGCTTATGGGCACGTAATAGTAGAGGAAGAGAACACTTCAAAATTAGTATCGTTGTTTCCCCCGTCGTTAATAGCCTTTATCTTCTCTTTGTTTGAAGCAGATTCCATATAAGTACACAGTTTGTATCCGGCAGAAGTGCTTACGAAGTAGTAATAAGCATTAGTACCAGGCACTGCTGCGCCAAGTGAATTTGTAACAGAAGTTGGTCTATTTATTGGGTCAATAGGTATGACGTTCGCATAAGGGCAAAGATTTACCGTGAGCCAGTTGGCTCCTGCTCCGCAAACTTTAGTACCTGTCGAGCTGCTCAGAGAAACCGCTCCAGTCAAAGCATTTCCGCTACCTGGATTATCTTGGAGATATTGCTCAATAATTGACTGTAGAGTGGACATATCTTTAAGCCTTTGGGTGTCGCGCGCTTTCTTTTGCGCCTCAGCAGGGTTAATTGCCACAAGAGCAACTGTTGCCAGAATTCCCAAAATACCGATAACCACGAGTACCTCGATAAGGGTGAAACCGCTAATTAACTGAAGTCTTTTTTTATTCAGAGCAGATCTAAACATTTCTAGATGTAACTTACACATTTGTAAGCTATTTAATTATTGACACTTCTTCTTTCCCCTGTCAAGCCCCAATTTGAGGTCAGATTTCCATACATCTTGCACTTGTGGTACTTTTAAGATATGGAAAAAATTAAAGGCTTTTCGAAAATTAGACTAATCTTTGGAATTGCTTTTTTAGCCCTCATCTTTAGTGCTTTTTACTCACAATACAATCCAGTTGAAAAAACTAAACAAAAAAATGACAATCAGAACACGGAGTATGCAAAAAGCATTCTCAGCGCGTTTTTAGTTTTTTACCAAGATACCGGCAGAATGCCTTGGACGGATGATTTTGGCTCTGAAAAAGGCGCAACTCCTTTAATGTTTACCCAGATAACAGAGGTACCTGTAGGAATTTGTAAAGACATTTTGTGTGCCAGTCCGGGTGAGATGGCGGTTAACGTGTCGGCGCTTTATCCTATACCGTTGGGTGCAAAAAATATATTTATCGGTAAGGGCTCTTCTAACAGTGATCCAACTTATGCCTGTTTCGTACCAGAATCAGAAAACATTCGGGAAAAGACAGGCAGTCTTTATAGAATTGAAGAGCTTAAAAAGAAGGCTTTTGCCGGAGACCTGCCCTCTTGCGGCGATAATATCGACTGGAAAGACGAATCCTGCTACGTTTGTATTAAGTAATGACACTCTTTGATTATTCAACCCTGCTTGTTTTTGGACTTGTTAGCGGTTCTTTTTTGGGCATGCTTACCTACCGTTTGCCGCGTTCTCTGAATTTGGGCGGAAGGTCATATTGCGATCACTGCAAAAGAAAGCTATCTTGGCGTGAAAACCTGCCCTTAATTTCCTACCTTGTTTTTAAAAAGTGCAGATGCGGCAAAAAAATTCCCTCGCGTTACGCATTAATTGAAGCAGTAACTGCCGGGTTTTTTGTGCTGACCGGGTACGCATACTCAGCTAACTTAGGCGGCGGTTTATTAGAAACTTTTTACTCACGTCTAGGATTTATGGCACTACCCTATCTCTTAGTAATAGTTATGGTTCTTATAACTCTTGCCGTTGTTGATATAGAGCGGCAAATTTTGCCGGACTCCCTGATTTATATTTTAGGTTTTATATTCGCAGTCTACTTTATCCTCTTTTCCCACAACTTATTATTTTTGCATTTATTATGGGGATATTTGAGTTTTCTCTTTTTTCTTACAATTTATTTAGTCACAAAACGCCGCGGTATGGGGTTTGGAGATGTTAAATTGTCGTTTGTTTTGGGAAGTTTCTTGGGTTTTCCACAATTTGTTATTTGGCTGTTTGGGGCATTTACCTTAGGCGCTGTTGTGGGGTTAATTCTTCTTGCTGTCAGACGTGCTAAACTAGGATTGCCAATACCGTTTGGACCTTTTCTTCTTGTTTCTTTTTGGTTTACTGTTTTCTACGGGGAAAAGATTGCTGGTTGGTATCTTAAGCTATTGTAATCTAAAATGTTCGGTATGAAGAAAAACGAATTAACAGGTGTCGGAATAATTCTCGCGGTAATCTTCATAGCAGCCTTTTTTAATCTGAAAAATTCTCTGCTTTTGGCTCGCGATGTCCAGCGTAAAAATGATTTGAAGCATATCGCCGCGGCGTTAACTGCTTATACGGATATAGCCAGAAGCTACCCAGGGGCAAAAGACGGAAAAATCGCAAACTGTGGAAATAATATGGTTGACGCGTGCCGCTGGGGTATTGACCCGTTAAACGCCTCAGAATCGGCAATTATGGAGAGGATGCCGAACGATCCTTCTTGGGCTCAGAGTTATTCTTATCTTTACCGCTCAAACAGGAGAGATTTTCAGCTTTATGCCCACTTGGAAGATAAAAACGAAGAGGAAATTGACCGCGATATTGAGAAAAAAGGATTTGCCTGCGGGGTGAAAGTCTGCAACTTCGGCCTATCGTCTTCGAAACTTCCTTTAACTGAAAATATCGAAGAAGTAGTCGACCAATAATTTTAAATTAAAATGTTCAAATGTTCAAATGTTCAATTGTTCAATTCTCGCATCAAGCGCGAGTTTGGCTTTACCCTAATCGAAGTCTTGGTTGTAATTGCTGTTATTGTCAGCATTACTGCTGTTGCCGGAGGTTATTGGGCGGCGGGAATTAAAAAAGGGCGCAATATGGAGCGCAAGTCAGACCTGGCGCTTTATAAAGTGGCGCTGGAAACCTATGCGAACCAAAATAATTCTTATTATCCATCAGCTGTTGCCGCAATAAGGCTTTCCGTCTTTTGCGCGAGTTATTTAGCGCTTTATATTCCAGATTGTCCTGAAGATTCCTATTATGGAAACGACAATACCCTAGTCTACAATTATCAAGCTTACGGCGCGAACCCTCTGGATAATGATGGAGACCCGACTGCTTTGCGCTGGGTTATGTGGTCAAAACTTGAAACAACCGACAAAATATGGGTATCCTGTTCTAATGGCAAGAACGGCGAGATGAATTCCGTTGATTTTGCGGTAAGCGATGCAAACTGTCCACTCTAATGTTTAAAAATTTAAATTTTAGAAATTCAATAAAAATTTCAAATTTCAAATTTCAAATTGGATTTACTCTGATTGAGTTGATGGTGTCGATTACGATTGTGGGAATTTTGGTTGCGCTTTCCACCTCTGCTTTTCTTGGCGCGAAAAGATCGGCCCGTGACGCAGAAAGAAAAGCCGATTTAGAAGACATCCGCTCAGCTTTGGAAATTTACCGTTCCGACTGTGGTTTATACCCGCCGGACACTGGAGCTGGTGCTCTGGTTCCCGGAGCCGCGCTTACTGCAACTTGCGCAGGTGTTACGAATACCTATATGTCACTAGTTCCGCAAGACTCGCTTAAGGATCAACGCGGTTATCTTTATAAATACACCCGTCTAACCAGCAGTACTTACCGCCTTTGTGCTTACTTAGAAAACGGCTCGGGCGCGGTCACTGCATGCAGTACTTGCGGCGGGTCGCCTGCTGTTAATTGCAACTATAGTGCTGTAAACCCCTAATGCTCAGATTACCAGATAACCAGATATCAGATAGCCAGACACTCAGATCTGAAAATCTGGTAATCCGAAATCTGGCGATCTGGAGAGGTGGCTATACTCTTGTCGAAATCATGATTGGAATGACAATCCTTTCCTTTTTGTTTATCGGCGGATATACGGCTTACCGGGAATTTGTGCGCAGACAAATTTTAACCACAGCCGCCGACGATTTAAAAGTTAACCTTTATTCTGCCAGACAAAAGGCACTTGGCGCAGAACGACCTGGAGCCGATGAATGTTATCCCAACTTCTTGGGATACTCTTTTACTTTTAACGGCACTTCTTATACTATGGCTCCCAACTGCGACTTTGGGAGTCCTGGCGCTCTATCCCCTTTCGTTAAAACAGTTAGTTTACCACCTCCTGTTTCAGTTTCCGTTTCTGGTACAGCCAGTCAGAATAAGATTTTGTTTAAAGCTTTGGGGGGTGGAACTGATGTTACAGGCACTCCAGCCGTTATTACCCTAACCCACACCCAATCGGGAAATTTTAAAACTATTACTATTACAGGAGCAGGAGTTATTAAATGAAAAAAAATAGAAGCCGGGGACAGAGTCTTTTTGAATTGATTATTGCCATAGGTATAGGAATTATTATCGTGACGGCAATTGTGCAGTTAGTCACTATTTCTGTACGCAACGCGAGTTTTGCCAAAAACAAGAACGAGGCAACGCGTCTTGCTCAGCAAGCTTTAGAATGGCTGAGGACGGAAAAAGAAAAGGACTGGGCTGTTTTTTACGATCGAGCTGGAAACCCTGCTTATTGGTGCTTTCCCACCCTTGCTTGGACTGCGGGTCAGTGCGGGTCAAGTCAAACTATTTCCGGTAGCACGACTTTTACACGAGGCGCAACTCTTGACCAGGAAGATGTTGACGGAAATGACACAAGCGTGGTTGTAGTGACTGTGAGTTGGACAGAAGGCGGCAGAACACATCAGTCGTCTGTAACAACTCAATTTGGGGAGACTGATTAAATGGAACCAATCAAATTATAAGACCAATAGAATTATAGGACCAATAGAATTATAGGACCAATAGAATTATGAAACAAAAAGGCCATGCCTGCCGGCAGGCAGGATTTTCACTGCTTGAGATTATTGTCGTAATTTCTCTCTTTACCGGTATTGTCATTTTTGCAAACCAGGCGTTGTTTTCTACTTTAAAAGGTAATACAAAATCTCAAGTTTCGACAAAAATCAAACAAGCGTCGTCGTACGCGTTTGATCTCATGGAAAGAGAGTTGCGGCAAAGTACAGCTGTCGGTACTTGTACCCCCACCTCGATTACATATACAAAAATAGACGGCGCGCAGTCGTCATTTGTTTGTAATACAGGAACAACAGGGTATCTTTCTTTCGGCGGAGTTAAAATAACTCCTGATGACGTTGCAGTTACTGCCTGTAATTTTTCCTGCACTGTCTTGGGTTCTTCACGTACTGTAAGCCTTGACGTTACCTTTGCTCAGACAGGAAATTCTACCTCTCTGCGTGTCGAAGAAACCGACAAATATCAACTAAAAAACCAAATTCTACTGAGAAATTAAAATTGACACAGTGTACCAAATTAAGGTTAAATGAAAAGGTGAGAGATATGCTTGCAATACAGCGGGGCTCCCTCGCTCAGCGGGGACAGGCTTTGGTGGTCATTGTCTTAATTATGGCGGTTGTCTTAACAATTGCCCTTTCTGTTGTTTCGCGCACAGTGAGCGACATAAATATTTCCACAAAAGAAGATGATTCTTCTCGGGCGTTTTCTGCGGCAGAGGCAGGAATTGAGCAAGCCCTGCTTAAGGGCACTCCGCAAACTTTTGAAGCCGAAGTCGGAAGCACGGGTAGTTTTAATGCAACTATTAGTCAGCTTACAAGCGGTGGTACTGAATTTGCCGTTCCCATACTTCTCTCTTCCGGAGAGATAGCCCCTGTTTGGTTGGTTGAACACGATGACACAACTTCTGAACTTATCTGCTCTGACTTAAAGCCATGTTTTACGGGTGACGACCTGAAGGTTTGTTGGGGAGAACCTGGTACGCCTTCGGATTCTTCCACAACTCCTGCCTTGGAAGTTTCTGTGGTTTATACCGACTCAGATTCCGATTTTTCAACCACAAAAATTGCCCGCGCCGCTTATGATCCCCATCCAACCCGAGCTAATAATTTTACAAAAGGCGCAGACAGCGGAGAGGCGATTGACGGCCAGGCATATCAATTCTGTAGAACAGTTGATCTTACAAGTCTTGGAGTAACTATTAGGCCGACAGTCAACGCGCGGCGCGGACCTCAATATGCCAGACTGAGGATGCTTTACAATACAACTCAATCTCAGCCCGCCGGAGTTAAAATTGTCGGGACTGAAAATTTGCCGCTTCAAGGACAAAAAGTTGTTTCCACGGGGACGTCAGGAGAAGCTCAAAGAAGTCTTGAAGTATATAAACTTTTTTCAGACCTGCCGCCAATTTTTGACTATACTCTTTTTTCCGGAGTTGGAGGGATAGTAAAGTAAATTACTAATTGACCTAATTAACCTAATGACCAAATTATTTTAGGATTTAGAAATTAGAAATTAGGATTTGAAGCGAAGCGACTTATGCCTGCCTTTGGTTTAGATATTGGTACTACTTCTATTAAAGCTGTTCAGCTTGACAAACAAGGTGAAAATTTTAGCCTGCTTGCCGCGGGAATTACCCCTACTCCGACTCGCGGGATGGAAACCGAAAACCAAAAGGACTTGGAAGCTGTTGCTGTGGCGGTGAAAAAGTTGATTACCGACACCAAGATTACAAGCCGCGATGTCGCAATTTCTCTACCAGAATCAAAGGTCTATACACGGCTGATTAGCCTTCCTCTTTTGACTGACGAAGAGGTATCATCGGCAATTGCTTGGCAAGCAGAGCCTTATATTCCAATTCCAGTTACCGAAGCAAGTCTTGATTACCAAATCGTGGGAAGAACAGAAGCTGTTCAAGGAAAGCCGGGAAAGACAGATGTTTTATTAATAGCCGCTCCAAAAGCTTTGATAAAGCAATATTTGGATGTTTGCAGTATTGCCGGCTTAAATGTGGTTCAAGTGATGAGTGAATTATTGGCGTTAACCAGCGCCCTTGCAACCGATAAACAGACAGTACTTTTGGCAGATATTGGGTCAACTTCCACAGACTTTGCCATTGTCCGTTCAGGGCAACTTTTAGTCAGCCGTTCAGTGGCTACAGGAGGCAATGTTCTTACGCGCGCGGTTTCTGCCGGGTTATCGGTAGACACGCAAAGAGCAGAAGAATACAAAAAGTCTTATGGATTAAACGCCAGTTTTCTTGAAGGAAGAGTAAAGGCGTCAGTCGAGCCTGCTTTCAGAGTGATTGTTGAGGAGGCTAAAAAGACAATCCAATATTACCGTTCTGAAATCGGTCGGGACGATCAAGTGTCGTCCATGATTTTGTCGGGCGGTACGGCGGGAATTCCTGACAGCACGTCCTATATCGCGAACGCTCTTGGAATTGAAGTTTTGGTGGGTGATCCGTTTGCGGGTATTGCCAAGAACGAACAAACCGCAAAGTCCCTTGCTTCCTGGGCACCGTTGTACGGAATCTCAGTAGGGCTTGCCAAATACTCATATACTTGAGAAATGCCATTATCTAAACAGAAAATTAATCTTTTACAACAGGATCTTGTTGTCGCAACTAAGTTTCGACACTTGGGCAAGATCAGTTTAATAACCTCAGCTGTTTATGTCTTTATCGTTATGGGTCTTTTCTCGGTACTTTTTCTTACATCACGCCAGAAAAATAGCTTAGAAACACTTGCGGCTGGTTTGACCCGGGACGTCCAGTCTCTAAAAGAGACCGAGGGACTGCTTGTTACTCTCAAAAACCGCCTCGGCCTTTCTAAATTAATTTTGGGAGCTGCTGCTCCCACCCCCTCAGAGTTTATCGAGAAGCAAATAAAATCCCTTCCAGAAGGGATGGAGGTTACCTCTTTTAAGGCGCAGGAAGACGGAACAATCACCCTCTCTCTCAGAGCGCAAAACTCTCTCAGTATTACAAAATTCATCAACACGCTAAAAGAGCAAAATCCCGTAACTGTTGTACTTAACTCTCTGATTCAACTTGAGGATGGAACTTATTCTCTATCCGTAAACATCAAATGATTACTAGTATTGTTGCTAAAATACCGCTTGCTTACAGATCTTTTATTTTGCCTGCGTTGGTATTAGTTTCTATTCTTGCTTTTAGTTTGACCATAGGCCGCGCTGTTTGGGAAAAAATCGTGCAGGAAAGAGGAGTGGTTTCCGCTTTACAAACAGACAACACAAAACTATTAGCAAAAAAAGAAATACTGGCGAGCCAGGACAATAAAACTCTTTTAATAAAGACCCAAGCTGCGGTTGACGCAATCCCGGCAGAAATTCCGGCGCTTCCAACTCTTGCCTCTCTCAATTTTTTAGCAACACAGACAGGCGTTACGGTGACAGATTTTAGAATAACAGAACGCAAAGATAAAAAAAGTGAAACAAGTTATTTAGAAATGGTCGTCAATTTTGAGGGAATAACAGCTTCTTCTTTAACCTTTCTCAACGAGTTGAAAAACATGGCTCCCTTAGTAAAGGTAATCGAAATTACGTCAACCGTTCAGACAGGCGCTACGCGTTCTAAAGTAACCCTCAACTCAATTTGGTCGCCTTTGCCGAAGGAATTAGGGAAACCCAACTCTCCTCTTGAGACGTTGTCAAAGGCTGATGAAGAAGTAGCCAATAAATTATTACAGTTGAAAAAGTCAAAGTCGAAAGTTGCAGAAGGTTCAGTCCCTCAAGGGAGAGCCAACCCTTTCGCGCTTTGAAGAAACGTTTCTATCTAGGCGGCTTCTTTTTCTAATAGATTGATAAAAACCTTCTCTTGGTCAACTATTGCCCGTGCGCGCGCTAAAGCTCTGATAGCGCGTATTGTTTTGCCTTCCTTGCCGATTAAAATACCCATAACATCCTTAGGGGCAACAATTGTGTAAACTTTTGCTCCGTCTTGTTCCTGGACTTGAATTTGTATATCTTCATTCTCTGTGAGAGAACGGGAGATGTATTCGAGTAGTTGTTTCATATAGTTTTAATTCTCTGAGGTAAATAGTTTGCGGACAGTAGGACTTGGCGCGGCGCCTTGTGTGATCCAAGAAAGGTAGACGTTGTGATCAGCGACAAGCTGTTTTTCTTTCGGGTGCCAATGTCCGATTTGCGCCACGATTTTTCCGTCGCGTTTAGAGCGTGTTTCCGTCACAACAATCCTGTAATGCGGAGCGTGTTTTTTACCAGTTCTAGATAAACGAATTTTCAACATAATCCTAAATTATGACAAGCTCTGCTTGCTCATATATGGATAATTCTACCAAAAACAGCTTCGAATTTCAAGGAGTGGATTCTTCTTCCCATTTTTTTAGGGCGTTATCAGCAGCATCCTGCGCCGCTTGCTGTTTGCTCGAGCCTGAGCCTGTGGCATAAGGAAGCCTATTAACAAAGACCTGAATTGTAAATATTTTGGCATGATCCGGACCGACAGACGTCACTGTGCGGTAAACAGGGGCGGCAAACCCGGCCGCCTGGACATATTCCTGCAAAAGACTCTTGGGATCCTTTAGAGATTTTTTGACAACTTCCGGTATCTTTTCCAGAATATAGGCTGTTATAAACTTTTTAGCTTCTGGTAACCCTTGGTCAACGTAAATCGCGCCTACCAGAGCCTCAAAAGTATTGGCTAAAAGACTAGTGTTTTCCCTCCCTTTACTCTTTTCTTCTCCCCGGGAAAGAAAAAGCAGCGCACCGAGATTTAAGGCACGGGCTGATGAGGCAAGCGAAAGCGTGTTTACCAGTTTAGACCTCAATGCTGTTAAATGCCCTTCGTCTTCCCCGGGGAAGCGGTTATAAACATGTTCTGAGACAATAAATTCCAAGATAGCGTCTCCCAAGAACTCTAACCTCTCGTTTGACTCTTTTTCTTCTGAGCTCTCGTTAAGAAAGGATTTGTGGATAAAAGCTTGGTGCAGGAGCACCTTGTTTATAAAATTAACGCCAGTTGTTTGTTCAAAAACAACCTCTTGAGAATTATTCCAAATCTTCTGGGACATATTTACCTATTGTTTCAAATAGTTCTTCCACGGTTTTTGCCTGGGCAGCTTCGTCTGGGTCGATTTCTGTTTCATACTTAAGGTTGACTGCGGTAACGATTTCTGCAATATCGCCAGCACTTAGGCCCAGATCCTGACCAAGTGTACTTGTTTCATCGACATCTTGCGGATCAATCCCTAAAGATTGAGCGATAATGTTGCGTACTTCGTCGTGCATTTTTATTCCAAATTTTCTTCTATAACAATAGTTCCCAGTACTCCGTTGACAAAAGCCGCTGAACTTTCGCCCCCAAGACTCTTAGCCAGTTCTACAGCTTCGTCAATAATAACGCGAACCGGCTCCTCTCTGTCAACTAGTAATTCATAAACAGCAAGTCTGAGAATTGCCAAATCGATTTTATTGAGCTTGGCAAGCGGCCATTCGGGCGCGGTCTTGGTGATTATGGGATCAATTTCTTCCTTTTTCTGCCAAATTTTTTGAGTTAAGGCGGACAGTTCCTGCTTTTGGTTGAAACTGGCGGCAAATAATTCTTGGATAATGGCGACTCTTTTTGAATGACGGGGATCAGGAGTTTGCATGATGCCAGCCGCAATGTGAGCAGGTTGTGTGTGGCATCTTTAATTTTTTACAAGACGGGCAACTGGCTAAATTCGGGAGAGCAACAGCAAATTTGCCCCTTCTCTTTCCGGTTCTAGCACGGGTTGATTTTTTCTTTGGTACTGCTGGCATATATTGTAGTTTAGCACAGAGTTGTCCCCGAGCTCAAGTTTAGCTTCGTGCCAGACTACGGCTTTTTTTGTCAGGAGGGAAAACTTTAGTGAAATTTGATAACCAGAGCGCTACAGTGTAAAATCAGCCGGAATAATAATATGATCCAAGAACGGATTTTCAAACCTACTGAGGAAGAAATAACAGAAAATGTAATAGGTGTCGGGGTCTTACTTGTTACACCTGACTTTAGGTTTCTAACTGTCCAAGAACTTAAAACTAAACGTTCTACCGGCAAGATAGTAGGCATGAGAACAGCTCCAATGGAAACAGTTATTGACGGCGAGTCAGATGATGACGCCATAAAAAGATTATTTCAAGAAGAGGTAGTCCTTAACGAAGCAGAGCTTCCTTTAGATAAAAAAGTTCTACTTTGTAAAATACAGTTAACAAAGGGTGTATGGTTACACGGCTATCTACTCCAGATAGAGCAACCTGTTCTTGCCGCTATTGGAACAGAGAAACACGAAGTCGCTGGTCCACTCTGGACAAGTATCGAAGAAGTTTTACAGAGCAATCCTGACGACCGGCAGTTTCGTCCTGGAGTTAGAGAGCTGGTTCTCAGCTACTTAACTTTTCTCGAAAGTCCGGAAAATTTTTCTCCACATTTGTTCTTTCGAACCCAGGGCAAAGTACAGGATGAGGTTTTCGACAGTCTCGGAGCCTAACTAAAATAAATTTTCGTTCCAATTTTCTTTCCTGCCAAGACTCCCGTTAACACCTTATCTTTCAAGCCGTCTATTATATAGATACTCTTTTTTCTTAACTCTCTTCTGATTGCAACCATCTTTCCGTACATCTCACCTGTGATGTTAATCTTAGACGTGCCAGTGGATGCTAGTATTTTTAAGACTTTTTTGAAATTTCGGTTATTAACTTCTGGGATCAATTTAGCGCGAGGATTAGATTTTGGGTCTTGCTCAAAAATTCCACCGACATCGGATAAAAAAATAACCTTTTCAGCTTTTAATTTTCTTGCCAGGTAAGAAACTATTGTGTCGCCTGAAAGAACTGAACAACCCCATTTAGTATCCAAAACACCGTCTCCAAAAAGAACGGGTACCAATCCTTGCTCTAGCGCATTTTTAACAATTTTTACGCTAAAGCCTTTAAACCCACCCTGCTCTTGTTCGGTAAAACCGTGCGGGACAATACTTATTACCGGAACTGCCTGGCTTATCAAGGATTTAACTACAAACTCATTCAAATCCAGCATATTTTGCAGAGTTTGTGCATACGCCAGCTTTTGTTTGGCGGTTTTCATTCCTCTGTGTAGGTTGAATTTCTTAACATTGGGGTGGCCAAAAGAACCGCCTCCGTGTACCAAGACAATCCTGTACTTTCCAATCCTTACAATTTGCGCTATTTCTTTGGCAAGCGTTTTAATCACTGATAATCTTGCTTTTGGAGTTTTACTCTCCTTGTAGGTTATTACGCTTCCGCCGAGTTTGATGATAACTAGAGGCTTCATACCCTCGGATTATACCAGAGGCAGGGTTATGGCGCTATTGTCCGCAAACTACAACTTTTTGTTGTTTTACCTCTAAATCTTCAGTTTGAAGAAATTTCAGTTTTCTCTTCAATAAGTTTTTTGATTTTCGGATGCTTATCTATCTGATCTATTATTTTTTCGGCAACTTCACGCGCCAGTTTAATTAGTTCAAGATCGGAATAAGAACCAACTTTTAATTCAGGGAAGCCGGACTGGGCAGTGCCATAGACCTCGCCAGGACCTCTTAGTTTTAAATCAAGGTCTGCCAGTTGAGGGCCGGACAGCCCTTGCTCGAGAGCTTTTAGACGTGTATAAACCTTTTGGGATCTGTTCTCGGTAAACAGCAAACAATAGGATTGCATTTCTGCCCTGCCTACCCTTCCCCGGAGCTGGTGAAGTTGGGCTAAACCAAACCTTTCTGAAGCTTCTATTAACATAATTGTGGCGTTGGGTATATCGATTCCGACTTCAACAACTGGGGTTGAAACAAGAATGTCCAACTCTCCCCTCTTAAACTTATTCATGACAATATCTTTTTCTTTTTGTTTTATTCGTCCGTGAAGCATGCCTAAGCGCAAGTCTGGAAAAACCTCCTTTTGTAGTCTTATAAACTCAACGCTGGCAGCTTTAACATTTTTTAGGGTTTCTGCTTCAGAAACATCAATTAAAGGGCAGACGATAAAGGCTTGTTCTGAAGTATTTTTTACCCGTTCCCGGATCCATTTATAGGCAGATACCCTTTTTTGCTGTCCCACAACCCAGGTTTTTATCTTTAGCCTTCCTTTTGGTAGTTCGTTAATAACAGACAAATCAAGATCGCTATACATGGTCAGCGCTATGGTGCGGGGAATGGGGGTAGCGGTCATAGTTAAAACATGCGGGGCAAATTCACCTCTTTTTTGCGCTAGTAAGGCTCTTTGAGCGACGCCAAATCTATGCTGTTCGTCAATAACAGCCAGCGCAACATTCTCGAGTAAATGGACCTGGTGTAAAAGTGCATGTGTCCCGACGACTACGTCGAATTTTAAATTTGAAATTTTAAATTTTAAATTCTGGCCACTCGTGACGAGTCCCACTTCCGCGCCAAAGGGTTCCAGAATATTTTTTAATGTATTAAAGTGCTGATTTGCGAGGATTTGAGTTGGGGCCATAAATATTGATTTGTAACCGTTTGTCCAGGCAACATAAGCGGCAAGTGCCGCGACAACAGTTTTTCCAGAGCCGACATCCCCTTCCAGCAGTCTATTCATACTTTGCGGCTTTCTCATGTCCTGCAGTATTTCGTCTGTAGCCTGTTTTTGCCCTTGGGTAAGCGTAAAAGGAAGAGATTTTATAAAGGCAGTTACCTTTTTTTGATCAATTTTTAATTGCGGGGCAGGTATTGCGTTTTTCCAAGAAAGCTTTCTCCAGAGTGAGTTTAATTGCAGTGAGAAAAATTCATCGAAGGCAAGGCGCCGCCGGGCATCTTTGGCATCACTTGCAGATTCTGGGAAGTGTGCTTGTTCGACAGCTTTTCTTCTTTCTAAGAGGTTATGCTCCTCTAAAAGCGAAAGCGGCAAATACTCTTCTATCTCTTTTGCCAACAGCGACAACAGTCTTGCAATTTTTGCTCTGAGCCATTTTGACGATAAGCCGTAAGTTTCAGGATATATCGGCACAAGGCGGCCGGTGTGTAAGGTTTCAGAATTTGAAATTTGAAATTTGAAATTTGAAATTTTTTCAAACTGGGGTGAGACGAGCGATCTTTTGCGCCCTATGGCTGAGATTTTTCCCGAGAGGGAGAGCCAAGTGCCCGGGGATAAGCTTTTTACTAAATATGATTGGTTAAACCAAGTAACGTCAAGTGTATCTGTTCCGTCAGAAATGACTGCTAACTGCAAAGTTTTGCCGCTTCTGGTATAAACATTCTTAATCTGTACGACTTGACCTTGAATGGTAACCACTTCTCCTGGTTGGGCGGTTAAAATCGTCGAGACAAGTGAAAAATTTTGGTAGCGGTGGGGAAAATGTTCGAGCAGATCTTGTATTGTTTCAATTCCTAGTTTTTCCAGTCTTTTTGCATAACTCTCGCCAACTAAAGGTATTTTACTTACATGATCCGATAGCAACATATTGTAAATTCTCCGTTCTACGTAGAGTGGTAGAAAGAAACTAGATTTTTCTCTTGCTTCCTGCTTTGTTACGGTAGTATTCGTCGTTTGCTTCTCTTAAACTTTTATCGCCAATTGCCTTTTCTTCAACTTTCTCTATGAACTTTTTAATTTTACTAGACTCGTTATGTGCTCTTAAGTGTTGAATTGCTTCGAAAGCAATTTGAGGCATTCGGTAAGACGGTGGAAGTGCGTGTAGCTTTTTTCGAGGAGGAGTTTTTCTTATTGGTAGTTTAACAATAATATTTCTTAATCCTGCTCCGCCTTGATGCAGCCAGGTTTGCACTCGAGCTATTGTGCCAAATCCACAGTGTAGCTCGTCGACGATTTCTTCCTGTTTAGAGCCAGACAACATTTTCTTGGCGATTCTTAAACGTTTCGACAGATTATCCAACTCCTTTTTTGTAAGGAGGTCTTGTAGGAGTTGGGCCGCCTCGAATGAGTTTTTAACCAGACCAAAAGCATTTATTAGATCAAAGATCAAGTCTTCTCTTAGATAAGGTGGAACTTTATCTAGTCTTTTCTCGTGGGTGAAGTAGCTGTTCTTCATGTAAATAAGTATAACAAATTCTCCGTTCTACGTAGAATGGTAGAAACTTTATCCCCCTTCGCGGAGCACCAAGAGCGTTAGTTCGCAAATCAGAGCGAAGTCTTATTCGCTTCGGAGGGATTCTACTCCCTACGAAGCGTGGGGATAAGATACCCCGACCGTCAGGTCGTGGGAGCTTCATATTAAAACAGAGAAAAATTTAACAATTTCTATCTTCTTTTTCTATATTCTTTCCAGATGTCGGTGTCTTTTAAGGGCAACTATTCTTCTTCTCAACTCTGGATTATCTCTACCTCCAGCTAAAACAAATGCCCGCTGAGTTTGCTGGAATGCGCCGATTAATTCTCTTTCCATCCTTTTGGAATATTCAGGGTATTTTTGGAGTTCATCATATTCTGAAAATCGAAAAGATTTATGTGGGTCAAAGAAACGATATTCATCTCCTTCGTAAACGTTTTGTATAATTTTTACGCCGATAGTTTCGATCTCTGCAAAGCTTAAC
>Ga0209541_10008207_pt1 | contig 17287 bp, 24 predicted proteins | sample RifCSPlowO2_01_FD_184027 | JGI IMG/M metagenome (GOLD analysis project Ga0209541, IMG submission 184027) | Groundwater microbial communities from Rifle, Colorado - Rifle CSP2_plank lowO2_0.1 (SPAdes) (version 2) | ecosystem: Environmental > Aquatic > Deep subsurface > Groundwater | place...
TAGTTCCTTTTACTCTCGGCAACTTTTCAATTATTTTTCTTAGTTCTTTATTTGTAAGGGCCATCATAATTTAAATAAAAAGAGGCAATTTATTAATTTAACTGAAAAACTCGTTTCCACCCCCCCCTCGATTATTTCAATTTCTTTTTAGAAAAAAGAAACAAAAAAATACGCGGGCAATCTTTCTTATTTAATAGTCATCGCTTCCACTTCCCCCCCTGAAAGAAAAATTAAAACCCAATAGGTCGCTTCTTGCTCCACTCGTGCCTCACTCATTTCATTCATTCAGTCAAGCAACAGCAGATTAAGAGGTAATTTCTTTTTGCTTCGCAAATTTTCTTCATGAAAACCAGAAATTAGCCCAAATTGTTTGCTTATTTTTATATTAAATTTACTGCAAACAACTTCTCTTAATCGCGATGTTTGTTCCAGTCTCGCTCAAGTCTAGGACTCCATGGACACAATCTTTCTCCGTTTTTTTCATGCAAAATATTTAGATGATAACTTTTAAAACCTTTCTTTCATCCTGATTTTCACAGAATTAAATATTCTGTAATGTGGGTGTGCCGGAGCGGTCAAACGGGATGCGCTCAAGACGCATTGGCTTAGTGCCTACCTAGGTTCGAGTCCTAGCACCCACATTTCTATATTCTTAGTTACTAAGGAGGTAAATTTAAGTAATCCAAAGAACTAAAATAATTTATGCGTGTTCTCCTGTCAAACAAATCGAGAAAAAACTTAGTTAACCTCTTTAAAACAAAATATAACGCAAAGTCAATTAAGGAACTTTCAAATAGGTTAAATGTCCCAGTGAAGACACTCGATAGTTGGTTCTATAAAAAAGAAAGATATATCCCTCAAAAAATAATAGAGGAGTGGGTGGATCAATTAGAAATTTTGGACAGAAAAGAAGACAAATGGGGGGCGATAAAAGGAGGAAAGATATCTTATATACAAACAATCAAAAAATTTGGAAAAGAAGAGGTTAAGAGACGTCAGGCGTTAGGTGGAAAAACAGCAGCTATAATCAAAGATAAAAAAGAGAAAAGCAAGTTTTCCGTAGATATTCAGGACCCATCGTTTCTGGAGTTTTACGGTATCTTACTCGGTGACGGCTGGCTTAGCAATTTTAAAGCTGGAAATAAAAGAGTCTGGATTATTGGAGTTAGTACAAACTTAAAATTAGAAAGAAAATTCTTAGAATATTATAGTTCAATCGTTAATAAGAGGTTTAATAGGAAAGGAACAATCAGAGAAAAACCAGTAGGAAATGTTATAGAATTTATCTTTAGTCATAAATATCTTTTAAAATATTTTAACGAGGCTCTGGGTTTTCCAATTGGCAAGAAAGAAAATCTTGAAATAAATAAAATAATCTATGATTTGGATTTTAGCAGATTAAAATATGTGATAAGGGGGATATTTGATACCGATGGGTCGTTTTACTTAGACAAGAATAGAAGAAAGAAAAATTACTACCCTATAATCTCAATTCATATGAAAGAGCCAAAATTGATAAAACAAATAAACGATATTTTGAAAAATAATGGCTTTAGTGTAAATTATGATGAAAAAAATAATATGATAAAGCTCAAAGGTCATAGTCAATTAAAGAAATGGCTTAGCGAAATAGGTTCATCTAATCCTTATAAATTAATTAAGATGAAGAGAACATCCCAACAATCTTTTTATTCTCCTAATTCCAGAAAATAAAATGATTTCGTGGTTTGAAAAACACAGGAAACTATCGATATTTATAACTCTAATAATTGCAGTAGTAATCTTTAAAATTTCTTCTATGACATTCGAAGCATCTCAGGGGGGAACAAACATAAAAGCACTCGCCTACCATTTCTTTGCTTTCTTTTTCTTAGCGATGTTTCTTTTCATATCAACAATAAACAACAAAAAACACCCGGTAATAATCTTCACGTCATTCTTGCTCTCCGTTCTCTACGCAATCTCCGATGAGCTCCATCAAGCATTCGTCCCGGGAAGGCTTTTGTCATTAGGCGATGTATTTATAGATACCTTGGGAATTTTCTACGCTTTCATAGTCTATTTCATTTCCGTCGAATACAGAAACGGAAAAAGATATATATTACGAAATTAATAAAATAATATGGTCGCAGAAATTAAAAAATACAATCCGATTGAAATAATAGTCAGCAGGACAGATGACGATTTTAGATTTCTCGTTAAATATACAGACAAGATTAAAAAATCCGACTCCACAATTTATCTTGATAATGAAGGACAGGTTATGAGTGATTTAAAATCCCAAGTCGAGTCAGCATTAAAAACCGGGCGCAGAATAAATTTCAACATAGACACTAAAGCAAGAGATAAATTACAAAGACCAGAAGAGCTTGAGGAAATGGTCAGAAGACAAATAGAAGATTATTCTCCCCGCGAAGATGGTTGATTAATCCCCAGCACCTAAAACAATAAAAAACATCCTTCTCTGAAAATTCATGCGAAAAAAAGGATTGCCATTAATTGCGGCGGGCGCAGTCATGCTTGCGCCATCTTGCGGTAGTTTTTGCGATTCATTTTCTTATTTGAAAAATCCCCCGTCGGAAATCAGAGAAATTATCAGAATAGAAAGCTTATTGATTAGCGCTTCAACAGATGATTTTAAAGATGAAAGATTCAGGGAAGATTTCTCAAGACTGGAAAGAAGATACAGCAGTTTGTTAGATTCAGAAAACATAAGAGAATTAAGAAAAAGATACGAAAATAGCGGTAAGGATTGTCTTCTTTACGGAACTCTTTCTTTTTTAGGCGCGGCTTCGTTAGGGCTGGGAATAAAACGTTTCAGAAAATTAAATGATTGATACATTTAGCTAGGAGATAGTCTAATGTCGCGCCATCAATGATAACTAAAATTATCTGAAAATTAGTTTTCAATATTAAAATTAACTGCCGAATTAGCAAATATCTATTTTATTTATAATAATTTATCAGAAGACGAAGCGATATATTAATTAAATTTTTAAATTTGGATTTATTAAAATAATTTAATTCGCTACTTACAACCAAGCCAATATCAAATTGTGAAACGTTACTCGACATAAATCGCCGGCTTTCATTTGAAACTGAAATTTCGAATGAATGAACGCAATCTACTCAAGATAGATTGCGGGCTTTCCCGGTTTAGCTTTCTTCGCTTTCCCTTGAGGATCATATTTATTTTTATCATTAACGGCAAAAACCTTGACCTCTCTCCCAGTCCTGACAGAAATAAATTTCTCGTTATACAATTCAAACTCGTTAGGCAAAGCGTAAATGTAAACTTTTTCGCCTTTAATAAGTTTCAGGATATTATTAATGTCGGACACAATCTTCTCAAAAATTTCTTCCTCTTTCTCAAACTTGTCGTCAATCTTGCCCTCATCAGCTTTCGGCCATTGCTCCAGAGAAACAAATCCTCTCCCGCCTAATTTTTCCCATAGCTCCTCTGCAATGTGTGGACAGAAAGGCGCCAGCAATTTAAGGACGGAAAAAGCGTCTTTTTTTGACATCTCTTCTTCCAAATTTTCGCAAAGGCTTCTTATCTTAATCACCGCCAAATTATATTTTATGTCCGAGATAAATTCACTAACTTCTTTTATTGTTTTGTTCAGCTTGTGAGCCATTTTTGGACTTGTTTTCCCGTCTTTAACTGACAAGATTTTATTATAAGTTCTTCTCAAAAATTTATTTGTGCTTTCAACACCTTCGTCATTCCAGTTGAAATCTTTGTCCGGGCTTGCAACAGACATCAGGAACATTCTGACCGCGTCGACGCCATATTTTTTAGCAGCCACTTCAGGCAAAACAGCATTGCCATAAGACTTGCTCATTTTTCTTCCATCGCTTCCGTAAACAAAACCTTGGTTGAATAAATTCTTCGCCGGCTCGTCAAATTTCAGCAAGCCTAAATCCCTCAAGAACTTTGTGTAAAACCTAAAGTAAATATCGTGAGAAACCGCGTGCTCTTTCCCGCCTATGTACATATCAATAGGCATCCAATATTCAGCTTTCTTCTTGTCAAAAATTTCTTTCTCATTCTTTGAATCGGTATATCGCAAAAAATACCATGAAGAATTGGCGAATGTGTCCATCGTGTCGGTTTCTCTTCGCGCTTTTCCCGAGCATTTCGGACATTTAGTTTCTGCAAAAGGTTTGTAGTCAATTAATGGATTTTTTGTACTGGTGAATTGGATATTATCCGGAAGTTTAACAGGAAGTTCTTTTTCAGGAACCGGGACAATTCCACATTTCCCGCAATAAATCATCGGTATCGGCGTTCCCCAAAATCTCTGGCGCGAAATCAACCAATCTCTTAATCTGAAATTGACAACTTTCCTGCCGAGCTTTTTCATTTCAAGAGCGTTTGTTATGTGCTCTTTTGCCTCCGCGCTTTTCAAGCCGTCAAATCCTTCCGAGTTGATTAACACACCGAAATCTGTATGGATTAATAACTCTTTATAAAAACTATTCTTGGCTAGCCAACTATAAACATTTTCCGCACTTTTTTTTGGTTTTTCACCATTAAAAGTCATTCCATATTCATCTATAATATCGTTTGTTTTTTTATTTAATTCCAACTCTTCAGTCTTGCCATTTTTATGTTTAAAGATAAAGTAAAAACCATTCGGCGTGCTAAATTCATTCCAAAATCCCTGCTGCATATTTTTTTTAATGAATTCTTTGTAGGCATCTATTTTATTAAAAGGAATTTTTATCTTGAAAAATCCGTCTTTTGTCTTTTCAATAATTTTTGCCCCAATACTCCTAATTTCTTTTTCACTAACCCCCATCACATAGCTAAAACTTTCTTCATGCGATTTTAGGATAACTGGTTTTACCGGCAATCCATACTTCTTCGCGAATTCAAAATCCCTCTGGTCATGCGCGGGAACAGCCATAACCATTCCGCTTCCGTAATCAGCAACGACAAAATTCCCCGTCCAAATCGGAATCTTTTCTCCGGTCAAAGGATGCTCGGCGTAGCTACCGGTAAAAACACCTTCCTTTTCCATCTTGTCGCTGTCCTCTTTTTTAGTGGACTTAATTTTTTTCAGGAATTTTTGCACTTCCTTCTTTTTATCTTCTGTGACTAAAGACATCAGTTCAGGGTGCTGGGCAGATACAACCAAAAAAGTAACGCCGAATAATGTGTCAACGCGCGTCGTGAAGACAGGCCATTTCTTTAAAATAAGTTTCTCGATTTCAGGTTCTTTCTTTCCATTAAAATGTGTCTCAATACCCTTAGCCTCTATTAGTTTTGCATTTAATTTTTCTGCAAGTTCTCTCGCGTGTGTTATAGGAACAATATGGTCATTCAAGCAATTTAGCACAACAATTTCTTCAACTTTATCTTTAATTGAATTGTAATCAAATTTCCAATCACAATATTTTTCTAAAATGGGCCTTTTTTGTTTATCTTTAAACTCTGGCCTTAAAGGAGGAGCTATCATAATTAATTTTCTAATTTTTTTATTTAACTCTGGCAGTAATTTCATGGCTAAAACGCTCCCCAAAGAGTGCGTTACTAAAATTGTATTCTCTTTAAACTTACAATTTTTTTTAACAAAATTTAATTGTTCTTCTAATGTTGGATTTTTTGTGTTTGGTAAATCTTGAGCGAAAAGGACTTTTCCATCTCGAGATTCTATTTCTTTTTTTAGTTCACTCCAAAAAACGCTTTGAGAATTATCTTGAAAGGCGTGGAAAAAAACAAACTCTTTTCCTTCAATGTCTTTAACAACAAAATCAACCTCGCTCCCCTCGCTTTTCCCAATCCAATTTCTTTGCATATTTTTAATCAGCTCAGGCCAGTCCAATTTTTTCAATCCTTCATATAATTCGTCCGCGTAAGCCGTCGTTTTCAAAAACCATTGCTCAAGTTGTTTGACTTCTACATCATTGTCCTCGTGTCTCCAGCATTTTCCGTTGACGACTTGTTCATTCGCCAAAACTGTGTTGCATTTGGAGCACCAGTTCACCGGCGCTTCTTTTCTGTAAGCCAGTCCTTTCTCATACATCTTCAGGAAAATCCACTGGTCCCATTTGTAATAATCCGGCTTGTGGCACTCAACCATCCTGCTCCAGTCGTAAGAGTTTCCGAAAGACTTGAAGTGTTTTATAAAATTCTTTATTGCATTTTCAGTAAATTTTTTCGGATGAGATTTTTCTTTTATCGCGGCGTTTTCAGCAGGAAGTCCGAACGAATCAAACCCCATAGGATAAAGAACGTTGTATCCCTGCATCCTCTTAAACCTCGCGTAAACATCCCCTATAGTGTAAATGAACGCGTGGCCCATGTGCAAGCCGGAACCGGAAGGGTATGGAAATTGCTCAAGAACATAAAATTTTTCTTTCTTGCTATCTTCTTTTACCTCAAAAATTCCAGCATCCTCCCACTTCTTCTGCCACTTCTTCTCAATCTTCCCAAAATCAACTTCCTCATTCTTCATCCTTGTGAATACAATAAACCAAATTTAAATCTTACCACAATGGAATTATTTATATACGAATAATCTCTCTTACAAAAGAGGTGAAGATGAATATAGTATTCTTTGAAGCGCAAAACTGGGAAACTCGGAGTTTAAAAGAAGGCCTGAAAAAACACAGGATTGTTTTTGTTAAGGAACCTCTGACAGAGAAAAACGTTTCACTGGCGAAATCGGCGGAAATCGTCGGAGTTTTTGTCGAATCAAAAGTTAACAAAAAAATTCTCTCAAAACTAAGCGGAACGAAATTAATAGTCACGCGCTCTACAGGTTACGACCATATTGACATAAAAACATGCAGGAAAAGAAGAATAAAAGTTTGCAACGTGCCTTCCTACGGTGAGAACACAGTAGCCGAACATACTTTCGCTCTGATTCTGGCGTTATCAAGAAAAATTTATAAGTCACAGTTAAAAATTGCAAATAAAGATTATTCTCTTGAAGGCCTAAAAGGATTTGATTTAGAAGATAAAACTCTTGGCGTGATTGGCGTCGGAAAAATAGGAAGGCACGTAATAAGAATCGGGCGCGGTTTTAACATGAAAGTTTTAGCGTATGACCATCACCCCGACGACTTTATGGCTGAGCAGCTAAATTTCAGATACGTACCATTTGAGGATATAATAAAAAAGTCGGACATAATAACCCTGCATGTTCCCTATATAAAACAAAATCGCCATTTAATCAGTAAAAAAATTTTTAAAAAAATGAAAAAAGGAGCAATAATAATAAACACTTCACGAGGCGAAATAATAGACACGGAAGCTTTAATTTGGGCAATTGAAAATAAAATAGTTTCTGCTGCGGGGCTGGATGTTATCGAAGGTGAGGGCCTTCTGAAAAATGAGAAATCGCTTCCCCACGAAATGAGAAAGCCGGAACACCTTCAGCAATTGGCGGAAAATCATATTCTTCTCTCAAAAGAAAATGTAGTTTACACGCCGCACATGGCATTTTACAGCGAAGAGGCTCTTAACCGAATAGTCAAAAAAACAATCCAGAATATCCAAGACTTTGAAAGAAAAGAAACAGACGGAATTCAATTTATCTGTTGAAAAAATTTAGGTGACTGACCATAATTGGCACTAATTTTCTTTATTTACCGAAAACAAAATGATTAAAAAAGTGTCTAAACAATTAAACGTGACTTCATGAAATTATTTCTAATCATAAACAAGCAAACCCATTATTTATCGAAGTTATTTTGCTAATTGTAAATTTTTAACGGATGGGCTATCAATTATTTGAAAGTAAAGTTGGTGCTAAAAACGGCTAATCACCAAATTTAAATACTAAAAAATTTTAATTTGGCAAATGAGCAGAGGAAATAATAAGCCGCAGCACAGAACAACAAACAGGGCGTACACTACTATGCCTCCGATTATTAAAGGGCATGGCGGATTAAGAAATTATATTTCTGCAATGAGGGAAGTCGATGACCCTGCAGAAAGAAACAGGGAATTAGAAATGAGAAGAAAATTAGATGGGCTAAGTTATAAATATAGTCATCGGTCGGGCATCAGCAGAAGTTAATTTTTATTTTCCAGCTTCTTGACTCTATTCTCCAAATCCTTTACTTTTTCCAACAAGGATTCGTGCGTTTGCAGAGGCGGTAAATCCATCGACCTGACAAAATCGTTCAAATAGGCATTGAATAAAGTGCTTAGTTTTCCTCCAAAGAGCCCGAGTTTTTTCTTGGCTTTATTCAATAAAATCTTATCAACACTTACATTAACTCTTACTTTTTCAATCATACACATTACTACACACTTTGGTATAAAAATCTTTCCTGACAGATAACTTTAAATATATAAGTCAAAATTCTGAATTATGTTAAGTAAAACAAAAATAAAATCAAGAATAAGAAAGAAAACAAATCCTGTTTTAGTGGAAACAATCAGGGAAGCTCTAAAAAACCCTGCATGGAAAGAAGTGGCAAAAAAACTTTCATCCTCGACGAGAAATTATCTCTCTGTTAATCTTTCAGAAATAGACAGGCATTCAAAAGAGGGAGACACAATTATGGTCCTTGGAAAGGTCTTGTCAAACGGGGAGCTGACAAAAAAATTAAGAATATGCGCTCTATCTATTTCAGAATCCGCCAGGGAAAAAATAAAAGAAAGCAAATCAGAAATAGTTTCTGTCCTCGAGGAAATCAACAAAAATCCAAAAGCGGAGGGAGTTAAAATACTAAAATGAACGTGCAAAAATTTGACCTAAATGATTTGGCAGAATTTTTAGTCAGAGCTAAAAAACAAACATACGCAGGAGATGGGAAAGAAATTGAGCCACAAAGACCGGGATTTAAGGAATTAGAATTTTCAGAAAAAGATTGGAATTATAGGGATAGTTATACAGGATACTTTTGTGCACCTGGGCAGGAAATAGTAAGGTTCCAAGGAAGTCCGATTTGGTCCATGTCTTACGATGGAGGAATGCATGAAGAATATCAGAGGGACTTAAATTTTGCAAGAGAAACTTTTAGTTTTTTAAAAGATGCACTATCTAATGTAAGCGCGGATAGACCTTTTAGAGGTTCACACTTTACGCAGAAAGATAATAACAAGTGGAGATATACTTCAACAGTTCAGGGAGATATTAGAAGATTTCAGGGCAATGAGATGATAATTTTTAATAAAAAAGAGGTCTTCTCACAAAACTTTATTGGGGGTCTGATTATTCCTAAAGGAGGTATTGAAGTAAAATGAAAAACGAATTAATTATAGACGCAACGGGCGGAATTTTGGGGAGAATAGCCAGTTACACTGCCAAGCAAGTTCTGCTCGGAAAAGAAGTGAGAATAATTAATTGTAGCGAGGCTCTTCTGACCGGAAGAAGAGGAATGATAATAGCACGGTACAAAAAAATAAGGGCAATGGGTGGCTCAAGCCAGAAAGGCCCGATAATTCCGAAGAGCGCAGAGAGAATAATGAAAAAAACAGTAAGAGGCATGCTCCCCCACAAAAAAGGCAAAGGTTCCGAGGCTCTGGACAGGTTAAAATGTTATAACAAAGTTCCGAAAGAACTTGAAGAAAAAGAGAAAATTTATCTGAAGAGAGACCTGAAAGTAAAAGCAATGAAATTAGCTAATCTGGTGGAGAACTTGTAAATGGCAGTAAAGAAAAAAACAATTGAAGATAGGATTTTTTCCGGAAAAAGAAAAACCGCAGTGGCAAAAGTTAGAATAAAACAGGGACATGGCAAAATATTTTACAATCAGTTGCCTCATACTGATTTAGGAATGTTCCATAAGCTTGCCCTTTCAGAGCCAATCAGAATCTATCAGCAGGAACTTGGAGAAGATGTAAAATTTGATTTTCATATTAACACAAGGAGCGGCGGAAAAGAGGCGCAGATTCAGGCCGCAAGACTTGCGATAGCAAGGGCGCTACTTGAAATATCCGGCTCAGAAGTTTTAAGAAAAACATTCGTCAAATACGACAGAAATATCATCGTCCAGGACTCCAGAAGGAAAGAAACCTGCAAGCCGGGAGATTCCAAGGCAAGAGCTAAACGACAGAAATCTTTCAGATAAATGATAAAAGAAAGCCCCTCTCAAAACGCTAAAATGCCTTATTTGGCAAGAGATCCTTATTTGAAGAGTCTGGCCCTTAAATTAATTGATGAAAGATTAGGAGCAACCTATAGGATAGGTAGCGATACCGATGCTAGAACCATTGCACAGATTATGAATGACGACCCTCTACTTTTTAGCAGAGAAACTGTAATAACTCCAGATCAGGTAAATAATTTTATGTTATACATTAACGAAATGGCTTCAACAGTATAATATGAAACAAAAAAAGAGGTCGTCAATTTTAATTATAGTTCTCGTGGTTTTAGTTTTAATATTCCTGGCTTTCACACTAAGCACAAAAGAAAAATCCGGTACGTTAAAAATTTGCTTCGAGAAAATTTGCATCGACGCTGAAGTCGCGGATTCGCCGGAAGAAAGAACACAAGGTTTAATGTTTCGCGAATCTCTGCCACAAAACCACGGAATGATTTTCATATTTGAAGGCGAGGGAATATATCCATTTTGGATGAAAAACACTTTGATTCCTTTAGATATAATTTGGCTGAATGAAAACAAGGAAGTAGTTAAAATAATGCAGACATTGCCATGCATGGAAGAGCCGTGTGAAATTTATAATCCTGAAGTTCAGGCGAGATATGTTATAGAAGTAAACAGCGGCTTTGCGGAAGAGAATAACATTCAGGTAGGAGACTCAGCGGATTTCTAAATTCTGTTAATTAAATTGTCCAGAGGATTCTTGACTTTCTTCAATTGGTCTGAAGAAATATGGGTGTAAACCTGCGTTGTGCTTAAGGAAGAATGTCCGAGCATAGCTTGTATAATTCTTATGTCAATTCCTTGTTCTAACAAATGCGTAGCGAAACTGTGCCTTAGAGTATGCGGAGTAGTTCTCTTGATAATTCCCGCCCTGTTTTTTGTTCCTTGAATTATTTTTTGAATATTTCTCGGCGTTAAAGGCTTTTCCCTGGAAAAAAGAAACTTATAGCCTTCAGCCTTTCCATTAAGATAATCTTTAAGGTCGTCACAAAGATTCTCCGACAAAACAAACAATCTGTCTTTCGAGCCCTTTCCTCTTCTAACCCACCCTGTTTTCTCATCAAGGTTCAAATCAGAAACTTTCAAATTAACAAGCTCTGAAACCCTAAGCCCCGTCGAATAAAGAAATGAGACAATAAGCCTGGATTTAATTGTGTCTGTAGCGTCAATCAACTTTCTTACTTCGTCCTTGCTCAGAACTTCCGGAAGCCTTCTTTCTTTTTTAGGCAGGGGAATCTGCGAGAATTCTTTTTTCAAAACTTCATTAAAATAAAATTTCAAAGACGCCGCAGCGAGCATGATTGTGTTTTTTGATTTGGTGTCAAACATCTCTGAAATGTAGGCTTTAACGTCATCCTCATTAAGATTATCTGCGTCCTTCTTCGTCCTAGCCAGAAATTTCTCGACGAAAAAAGTGTAATTTCTAACTGTCAGCGGAGAGAAGCCGCGTATCTTCAGTTCAGCCTTTAATTTTTCAATTGAATCCATTTTTCCTCTTTTAATAAAGTCCTAATGAAGATTTGTCTTTTAAACCTTTACGTCATTGATTTATTAGACCGACAGCAGTAAAATACTAATTTGTCGACGGATTTGTTAATCTGAAATCTTTTTGAAGTAAGATTTTACCCTAAAAAATATTGTTTTTCTGATAAGACAAATTTATATATCTCATCAGATTAGTAAAAAAATGGAAAGAAAGGGACTTCTGGGAAACTTATTTTTCATCACCATAATCATTATTATAGTGATTCTCATAGCAGGAACAGGTTTTTACTTCAAATACAAATCAGGTAGCTTGGAGTTTGGAGCGGGAAACGTCGTCGTGAACATAAATAACGGTGGCAACGAAACGCCTCAAAAAAATGAAACCGGTGTAAATGAAGAAATTCCTGCTAACGAAACAGAAGGAAACTTTACAATAGAGGAGATAAATGAAACAAATGAAAAGTAAATACAAGCTTAAAGTGGCTGTAATTTCAGGAGCTTCGCACGCTTTGGAATTCAAATTGAAATATCCCAGAGCGACCGACGCGCAGGTAGTTCAACATATAACCGAAACTGCAGACGAAATTTTGGGTAAAATTGACGAAGAGAGCGATTAATTTTCCAAATTTATTTTTCTGACAGGATTAAGATTTTTCTAAAATAAATGTCGCATCCAATAATTATTTCCTAACAACAAATTAAATCTCCTTTCTCTTCTGTAAAATAAAATCTTATACTCTTCATTAATTTAAATTATTACTTTATCTTAGGATAAATTATTATAAACTAAAATATATCTTTGGTTAATCTTAGCGGGTTAATTTTTAACAGCCTTGAGAAATAATTTTCGGATAACATACATGAAAATAGATAAGTTTTTTATACTGTCATATTTTTGTAAATTTGCGCGGGAGTACCAGAGTGGTCAAATGGGCAAGACTTAAGATGTCGGTCTTTCAAGAGAAAGATTAGCTTTCCAAGATTCATTAGAAATCTTGTGGCTTAGTGCCTTCGGAGGTTCGAATCCTCCCTCCCGCATTTCGTGGAGGATTCGTGGTTGCAGGACTCCTAGAACCCGCTGGTGGTTGTAGTTCGAATCCTCCCTCCCGCATTTGAAGATGGGATCGTTGAACACACACATCGCCTTGACGAAGTAGTAAGAAATTTTGAAGCAGAAAAAGATCTAATAAAAAGAGAAATGCAGCAAGGAGAAACATCTTTAGATATTTTAGTAGGTAGTCTTTTAAAAAAAGCAGTTGCCAGGGAATTTAGTTCCCCGACAGACTTTGCTAATACATTTAACTCTAAATATCAATTTGATAGAGTATTACAAGGAGACTATTCTCTATATTACGATTCGGCAATACACTTAAATCGCATCTTAATGATGAGAAGATTTAATATGGATGTGGCGCCGGGAATAATATCTGCATTTTCTGAAGATCTCTTCTCACAATAGAAAGTCACAAACCTTAAAAGCTTCTAAAACAATTTAATAATATGAACAATGAAATGGAATTGATAAAGAGAAGAATATTGCCTGTATTAAAGGAGCATAAAATAACAAAGGCGGGAATATTTGGCAGTTATGCTAGGGGAGAACAGAATAAGAAAAGTGATGTTGATATATTAATTGAAGTGGGCGATGACCTGGGATTAATAGGTTTTATTTCTTTGAAAATGCTTATTGAAAAAGCGATTAGTAAGAAAATAGATTTAGTGGAGTATGATGCCATCAGGAAAGAGTTGAGAGAAGTCATCCTCAATGAAGAAATACCAATAATACAATGAAAAGAGATTATAAGTTATACCTTAACGACATAAAAGAGAGTATAGCACAGATAGAAGAGTACGTTAGAGATATTTCTCAAGAAGATTTTGAGAAAAATAAACTTATTCAAGATGCAGTTATAAGAAGGTTAGAAATTATTGGCGAAGCAAGCAGAAATATTCCAAGGTCTTTGAAAGAGAAAAACAAACATGTTCCTTGGATTCAAATGTCTCAATTTCGAGATTTCATAGTGCATTCTTACTTTGAAGCCAGTTTGAAAAGAATCTGGAAAGCCGCAACTGAAGAAATTAAGGTGGTTAAAGAAAGACTGAAAAATATTACTTTGGTATAAACAAGTAACTTATCTGCTTTATCTAGACACCATTATAATCTACAACTATTAAGTTTAATTAGCAATTGTGCCAATAATCTGACATGGGGTTAAAAATGCCAAAAAAGTTTAGTACCTACTCCCCGCATTTAGTGGAGAATTTGCGGTCGCCTGACAAGCATTCAATCATCCGGAAAAAGATTACAGAAAAAAAATAGATTAATCTTTCGTAAATATTATTCCATCACCAAAAACTCGTTAATATAATGCATAATTTTCTCTCTATGTGCCGAATTAATTGAAACTTCTTTGCCATAACTTGTTGGCTTACTTAGCAAAATTCCTTCTTTTTTCAGCTGCTTTGCCATGTCTTTCACTCTTCCTCTAATTTCTGGCGGAAAACCTTTTGGTAGATTATCAATAGACGTGTGGCTATGGTGAAACTTCCCCATACGAGTCATCTTATGCAATATTTTTCCTTTTATTTCTTCATCGCTCCACATTTTGCCTCTTTTGATGTGTCTAAATTAATAGACTTTGAACAGTTAAACTTATATACTTTACGTTTATATTTATATTATGGAAAAATCGTTGCTGATAAAATTTTTAGGAGAGAACCCTGTTTTTAAAATAGTTGACTTTCTCATTGAGAACAAGGGATTGGACATGAGCAAGAAAGATATAATTAACGGAGCAGGAATTTCAAAAGCAACTCTTTTCAATTACTGGGAGCAGATAGAAAAGCAGGGAATTGTAGAAGTGACGAGAAAATTCGGAAAAACAAAACTCTATACTTTAAATTCAAAAAATCCTATCGTAAAAAAACTCTTAGAACTCGAAAGTTTGTTTATATCGAAAGCATTAGATAATCATCGGACGATAGAACTCTCGACGTAAGACATTTCCCATAATATGGCTCAGTGTGTAATTACTCCCTATTCTTGAAGTATATTTCAGACTGCTAAAATCTTTAAAAAAGAAATTATACTCCAGCGGACATGAAAATTAGACATGGGGGCTTGGAAGGAAGAATAAAGAGCGCAATTGCCGGAGCTACACTTCTTGTTGGAACAGCAATTTCTTCTATTCCCTCAGCCAGCTGTAATAATAATAGAGTCCTAGAAGGCGACATTCCGGGCTTGCCTGCAGAAAATGTGGAGTTTGGTAGATTAGAGGATGTATATGAAGAAGATTTATACGACAAGGAAACAGGACAGGTAAAACCTCTTTACATTACTCTTGGTCCCGACCCCAAACGAGGAGGAACTGCTTTTTACGAATCCTTAGAATCTATAGATGAAGAAAACGGAAGAGCTCCGCCTATGAACGCCGTGCTTCAAAGAAGAGTTACAGACAACGGAACTATAGAAACAAAATTAGAAATAACAGACAATAATAACCCTTTCAGGAGCGGAGAATCTTGGACTTGGATAATTGAAGGAGACGGTACGAGTGCCGAAGGAAGAAAAGTAAATTATACAGAAAGAATAACTATAAATTACAAAGAAGGGCGTTCGCCTAAAAACCTCGGAGACGAAATTGACGACCTTGATGATAGAGTAGATGATATAGAGGATAGGCTTGACAATTTAAACGGAAATAATAATTACAATACCAACGACAATGATAATCATAGTAACGAAAACTTCAACTTTAATTATAATTCCAATGATAATGATGGCAACAATAATATTAATTATAACACAAATGACAATTCTGGTAATGTGAATGATAACTCTGGAAACGAGAACAGTAACTTAAATGGTAATGGGAACGACAATTTCGGCAATGGAAATGACAATCTTCCTCAACCCCCTGAAAATAACAACGACAACTTTGGAAATGAAAACAATAACGGAAACGAGAACGGTAACTTCAATGAAAACGACAACGAACCAGAGCCTCCGCTCAATGAATTAGAAAGATTAGTGGAGTGGACGTGCTCTATCCCACGCTCCAGTGGAATCGACACATCATTTTATCTGGTAAAACTAAATCAAAACAACGAATTCTCCGCGGCTCAAATACCAAGCGTTGCGCACGGAAGAGTCCATATGACTACAGAAACAGACGTCCGTGAGAATTATGTCGTTGCGGTAGCGGGAAATGAATGGAGTGAAATTGACAAATTCGGAGAAACATACAGAACATATGAAGGATACCGCAATCCTGAAATCTGCGACAGCGTTTTTGTTTTAGACCCGCACGGCGATGATTTGCCAAACCAATCAGAGGTAACAGTCGAGGGAACAAAAACAGACGGACGCTACGAAAGATATTACGAGATTATAAAAGTAGTAGATTAATTTTCTAAAGTATCCAATAATAATTTCCTAAGGGCAACAAATTAAATCTATCCTATAAAGTAAAATTTATTATTGATTTATATCGTTAGTTTATCGTCGGATAAATTAGATACTCTTAAAAAATAATTATTAATATTCTTGAGAACTATGGAAAACAAGCGACATAAGTTTTTTACCAGACCCGAGATAAAATAATTTCAAATCCGCCATAGATGAATAAATCGTCTTTTTCTCCTAGCTGTGCGTTTTCCTCAAGAGACATAAATTTTTCCTCAATATAGTTTAATATAATAATCATAACACTATAACCATCAACGAATAAAATTATAGAGTTTGAATAATGAAGCAATTTGAGGGACAATTATTTCTTTATTATAACCCGATTAATTCTCTTCGCAATTCTCATTTTCAAAATCCCAGCATTCATCAAAACCACAATCACAGCCGAATGTCAGTGCCTGTGTACAAGAAATAATCTCAGGATTTCTCTCAAGTTCGCACGAATCGACGCACCCATTTGAAAATTCTCTCCAAACTCCGCCACCCTCAGAACACTTCTCTTCGGCGGGATTTCCCAATTTACCCCCAGAATTATTAATCACAAAAACAGTCAGCAAAATAGCGCTGACAAGCAAAACTCCCACGATAACAAAAATAGTCACCTGCCCTTTTTTCATGAAAACAAAAGTCAAACCTAATATTTAAGGCCTTCTTTCCGTAAAGTTCACCACTCAAAACAAATAAAAAATCTGTTCTCTCGACGACAACAAACTTTATATAAAACTCGTGTTTTGCAACTAAAAGATTAATTGAAAGGAGGTATTAAAAAATGAAGAAAACAAATATTAGGTGTAATGTTGTTTCTTAGTGCGGTAGCTATGCTTTCTGGCGTAGTGAGCGCAGAAGTAAATTTTGTCGCTCCAACAGAAAACGAGATAGTCAACGGGGATTATCTTGTCCAATGGAATAATACAGATGAAGAGATATTAACTCTTGACTATAAAACTCTTAATAATGGAAATTGGGTCCATCTTATAGAAAATATAGATGTTAACCAGACAAGTTATCTCTGGAGAACAACTGACTTCAATAATAGTCCAGGAACTCTAAGATTAATTGGAAGGGAAATAACATCTGTGAATGTAGTCATAGACAACAATCCTCCGTTTGCAGAGGTTAGCGTCTTGCAGGAAGGTTATGAAAATGACGAGATGTCTGACGTAAGCAAAACAATAATCTCAATAAATGCAAGTGACGAGAATGCAATTGTTTCTTGCGAGATTCTTTGGGGAGATGTTCAAAACGAGATACCCACAGATT
>Ga0209541_10008208_pt1 | contig 17286 bp, 20 predicted proteins | sample RifCSPlowO2_01_FD_184027 | JGI IMG/M metagenome (GOLD analysis project Ga0209541, IMG submission 184027) | Groundwater microbial communities from Rifle, Colorado - Rifle CSP2_plank lowO2_0.1 (SPAdes) (version 2) | ecosystem: Environmental > Aquatic > Deep subsurface > Groundwater | place...
TTAGCTTTCCATTACTGGAGGCCCCGATTCTACCAGGTTATACTACAGCCCCACAAAAAGCCTAAACTCCCTGCTGTTTTATTAATGTTTTGCTCTCATTCTCCCAATACATTTAAATAAAAAATAAGGAACATTCATCTTATGAAAACATTGGAATCCACAGCGAAGCTTCCTACAACATACGGCTTATTCACTATCCATGCTTATAAGAACGGCAAGAAGAATGAAAATATTGCCTTAACCAGAGGCAATCTGAAGAATAAAAAAAATGTTCTCACCAGAATCCAATCAGAATGCCTTACCGGAGAAGTATTTTGTTCTACAAGATGCGACTGCCAGGAACAGCTCACCACTTCATTACAATTGCTCGGCAAAGAGAAAGATGCTATGCTCATCTATCTCCGGCAGGAAGGACGAGGGATAGGGCTATTCCAAAAGATCAATGCCTACCATCTGCAAGATGAAGGCTTAGATACCGTTGAAGCAAACCAGAAATTGGGCTTTGCTCCGGACAAGAGAGATTATGCCGAAGCAGCAAGGATCATTAAAGACGCAGGCATCAAAAGCATCAAGCTGCTCACCAACAATCCAGAAAAAGTCAAAGACTTAAAAAAACATGGTATTGTAGTTACGGAAAGGATTCCATTACTGACTATTCCTACTACAGAAAACAAAAGATATCTCCAGACCAAAAAAGAAAAATTAGGACATGTCTTATGATCACTCTTGACGGATCGTATGGAGAAGGGGGAGGAGCATTGGTGAGGACTGCTTTAGCTCTTTCTACCATGACCGGAAAAGAATGCCTCATCAAGAACATCAGAGCAGGAAGGCCAAATCCGGGATTGAAAGCGCAGCATCTGCAGGCCATCCAGGCATTGCAGCAGATCTGCAAGGCAGAAACAAACCCTATCGAACTTGGCTCGATGGAATTACATTACAGGCCGGGAAAGGTAAAAGCAGGCATCTATCATATTGATATAGGAACAGCAGGAAGCATCTCCTTGTTATTGCAAGCGTTGGTTTTACCGTGCATGTTCGCTCCAAATAAAGTAACGCTGATAGTAAAGGGAGGAACGTGCGGCAAATGGCAGGCCCCCGTTGAATATCTTCAGAATATCCTGTTGCCGTTCCTGCAGCGCTTTGTGGAGAAGATCGATGTCAAGATCATCAAGCGAGGATACTTCCCCGTGGGGGGAGGAGAAGTAAAGATAGAAATAAAACCGCAGGTAAGCTCTGACGATCCTGCCGTCATCTCCTTATTCTGTAATTCCTTGCCAAAATACCATTTTGAAAAGCAAGGGAAATTAGAGCAGATACGAGGCATTGTCAACGTCTCATCAGATCTGCAGGAGAAAGAAGTTGCCGAGCGCATCAAGCATGCTGCTGAAGTAGGGTTAAGAGAGTTTGAAGTTCCTAAAACTATTCGAGTAGAATATTCCAATACGTTTAGTACCGGCGGAGAGATCGTCCTCTGGGGAGTTTTTTCTGGGGGAGCTTTCTCAGAGAATAGCGATGCTACTTTATTTATGGGCAGCAGTGCGTTAGTGGAGAAAGCGAAGAAGTCAGAAGAGATCGGCAAGGATGCTGCCAAACAGCTGGCAGAAGAGATCAACTCTGGCTATCCTATCGACCCTTACCTCGCTGACCAATTGATCCCGTTCATGGCCCTTCTTCCTGGTTCGGTGATAAACACACGAAAGATTACAGATCACACTCTTACCAACATTTACGTTACGGAACAGTTCTTGCCCGTGGGATTTAAGATTGGAAAGAATATGATCATGGTTGTTGGAAAGTAAAAGTTTATAAAGACCGTCCAGAAATTATGGAAACTATGTTAGAAAAAACATGTATCTCTTGTAAAAAGAAGACAGTAAATGATAAGGGAACGGTAACTTTCAGCTGCCCGCAATGTGGGAATTATGACATTGTCCGCTGCACCAACTGCAGAAGCAATGCTTCACGATACGCTTGCCCGGGCTGTGGGTTCAAAGGCCCGAATTAGAAGGTAAGGGGTAAGAAGTTTATTATCTTTTTTGCAAGACTGAGCGAAGTGAAACGAGCGAATGTCTGCATTTTGGATGATAACCTTTTCTAAAGGTTATGGCAAAAGCAATCGTAACATTCAAATTGATGCCGGAAGCTCCGGATGTAGATTTAGCCAGCATAAAAAAGAAAGCGCTGGCCATAGCTAAGGATGCCGGCTCTATCGGTCAGATGCAGGCAAAAGAAGAGCCTATCGCTTTCGGTCTAGTAGCCATCTTAATTTTAGCGATGTTTGAAGTTGAAGGGACAGAATTTGATGCCATCGCCGAAAAGATGGGTAAAGTGGCTGGCGTGCAGTCTTCTGAAGTAGCAAAGATGGATTTAGCGTTAGGATAAATAAAATAACGTTTTCACACACTTCACAACAACTGCTTAATATAGAGGAGCAAAAAACCTTTTTCTTAAAACTGAAATTTCTGTACTCCTGTCGGTTTTCCTTTATCCAATACCGTTGCCCTCTTTATCACTTCACTGGGTTCACCTTGAAGAAAAGAATTGAGAATAGGAACTAAGGCCTGGCCGATCCCTTGAGAAGCCCGTAACGGCCATAAGGTTGGAACATGATCATTATTATATATATGGATTGCGCCTCTCTTGGTCGGTAAACGATACGTAGGTCTGGCAATCGGCTGTGGCACACTTCCACTAATACCTTCTGACGTCAGATCGACGACATAGCATCCATCCTGCATCCGGTCAACATGATCTTTTGGAATAAAGTCCTCTCCGGTATAATCCCATTTGATACAGCTGATAATGAGATCGTAACGGGAAATCTCTTCAAAGAAACGGCCATACGTCGTTCGATGAAAAGTATCATAAGGTAAACCCAGCTCATCTAAGACATCAAACACACCCTTTGCCACCGTACCACGGCCTAAAACTGCTATTTTTTGATAATGTTTTGGAGACTTTCCTACCATCGCTTCCAAGACTTCTAAAGCATCTATGATCCCTGCTTTTCCCGCAATAAAATTATTGTCCGAAAACACATGACGACCAGCGGAACACATTTCCTCAAAAGCGACAGCAGTAATCTCTAATGCTGACATTCGCTCATAAAGCCAAGGAGTCTGGCCAACATAGAGCCATCCGGCAACAGTTTGACCTCTTCTCAATAATTCAGCATCAGGCTCGTCTCGTTTTGGGATGATTAAAATGTCTGATTGTGCTAATTCCATCCTTGGCACCATGATCGCTCCACGTTGGACATATTCTTGATCAGAAAGACCTAAATGCTTGGCATACTCTGCCTGAAAATGCAAAGGTGATGTAGAAACAAGACATTCTAATTCTGGAGGGAGCAAAGCTACCCTCGACTCTTCCGGCATGGTACTGCTGGGAAATCCGATCGTTGTCATGAGAAAATGCTAAAAAGCATTCCCTTCGGAAAGCTATCCTTAATAAAAGTTCTGAATCAGAGGCTCTTTGTTGAAAATGGGAGGGATAAACCTGTAAATGATAACATTAGACTTGTATAGATTATAGGAGTTACTTTTTTATAATCTCGCTTCTTTATTCCAATTGATGCTAAAAATAGGAGTGGTGATAGTAGTATTCTTATTTTTATCAAGCTGCAGTCCAAAAGATATTCCTGCACAAGAAACAATGGTCCGAGTAGATATACCAGAAGAAAAGATGCAACAAGAAGAGATACAACAAGAGGTAAACATCATGAAACTAACCAGCCCCCTATTTGAAGATAATGGAAACATCCCCAGAAAATATACCTGTGATGGAGACAACATCAATCCCGAATTGCAGATCTCCAACGTTCCAAAAGGAACAGCAAGCTTAGTCTTGATCATGGATGATCCAGATATTCCTCCTGCCGTAAAAGAAGCAAGAGGAATTCAAGTCTTTGACCATTGGGTTTTGTTTAATATTCCACAAAATATCAAGAAAATAGTGACAGCTTCTGCTGTTGGCACGTCTGGAAAAAATTCTGCCGGACAGGAAGGATATAGAGCCCCTTGCCCTCCGCCACAATACCAGCCCACAACTCACCGCTACTTTTTCAAGCTCTATGCCGTAGATAAAGAATTAGATCTTCCAGCAGGAGCGACGAAAGCACAAGTAGAACAGGCTATGCACGGACATATCATCGAGCAAGCAGAGTTGATGGGAAAGTATGATAGAAGCTGATTGAATTAAAATAGGATAAGTATAGGGATTTTCTTCTATAACATAACACATTTCCTGAACATCACCCCTAGCCTACAGTTTCAATATATTTAAATATCAAAAAGAGAGAGTTATTGGTTATGCTTCCTACCGTTGTTACCTTAGTCATGGATGCAGTGGGGCTTACCACTCTTGATTATTTGTTAGATAAGTTTCCAGGAGAGGTCCATCTTCCTCATTTTCAAAGAATGGGGTTAGGGAACATCCTAGCAGCACGGCATCACTCACGGATAAGACCAGAAGATAACCCTCAGCTTTCTTACGCCCTCCATCAAGTTTCGGCAGAAGCAGATAGTGTTATCGGACATAGGGAAATGGTGGGAGTAACTGATCCCCGACAATATGAGCTTTTTTTTAGCGGATTTTCGGCGGAGTATATTCGGGCATTAGAACAAAAGATAGGGCGAAGAACGTTGTATAATGAAATGGCAGGGGGCATGGAAGCCATTGAAAAAAATAGTGAGGAGCATACGAGGACGGGATGGCCTATTGTTTATTCTAGCGTCTGTGACCCTTTAATTCAAATTGCTACTGATGAAGCAGTTATCCCTGTAGAAGAGGCTCATCGCATAACTGATGCTGCTTTTGATTTGGCCATGGAAATGGGAATTCCAATTACCCGAGCTATTTCCAGAACGTATGTTCTACGGGATGGAGAAGTTGTTAGAACACCAAACAGATATGATCGGGTTCTTGGTCTTGATAAACCTACGTTACTTGATGTCCTGAAAGAAGCAGGTATTTCTCTAGTGAGTGTTGGCAAGCCGGCGGAGCTTGTTCTGTCTTCTTTATGGGACAATAAAATTAAACTGAGTAACCCTGAAGATTTAGAGCCAGGACTGGGGTTACGATTTGTTCATCCTAAGCACAAAGATACAAATCCTTATTCTATCCAAGGCACTCTTCAGGCTCTGCGAGAAGCTGAAAGCAATGGAACTTTTGTTTTCGTGAATTGTGTTGATACTGATAGCTTGTATGGGCATACACAACAGGTTGAAGGCTCTCTGCGTTCTATTGAAGAGATAGATCGTTGTGTTCCCCGGATAGTTCAGGAAATGAGGGAAGGTGATATATTGTTAGTCACTGCGGACCATGGGATGTTACATGCAGGAGATCGAACGTATCATACAGAATTACCTCCACAATTTAGTAATTATGGCTATCATCATCGAGAACCTGTTCCTCTGCTGGGATTAAGAAAAGGAGGAGATTTGAACGATATCCGCGTTCCGACTACCGATACATTTGCAGCTGTGGGGCACATTGCTGCTCAAGTCTTTGGAGTTAAAGAGAGATATGTTTCACTAACTTCATTCTCTGAGAAGTAATTTTCCAGCAAGCAGAGTTGATGGGAAAGTATGATAGAAGCTGATCGATATCGAATTCTTCTTCCATACAGACGTACCTTCTTCCACAACGGTTTTAAATGGAGGCACATAACCAAAAGATATGGCCATAAACCACGTTTTATTGCTAGATGATCCCGGAACATCTTCTTTAGCGGATCGGCTAGAAGGGATGATGTCTTCTCTTCAAGTTACCAGAAGAGCTGTCCGAGAACCGCAGACTCCACGCCTTCTTCAAGATGGCAAGCATTATGATGTTATCTTTGTTCCCACAACGACAGGTATAAGAAACCCTCCCTCTAGAAAAGTATTTAGAGATTATGAAGACTGGCGAGGAGACCGGCAATGCATTGTTGCAGGGTATGGAATTGCACCAATAAATGGAGTGAGATATGATTCCTTCTTAGCCACTCCTGATTTGATGGCAGCAATCAGCCCAGAAGCTTATTTAAAACGATTCTTAGAATCTCTGCATCCTTCTTAAGTTGCATCTACTCCTTAAACTTCTCCAAAATCTACTTCTTAAACTCCAACACACAAGAATTGATACAGTACCTCTTCTTCCCTTTAGGACCGTCATCAAAGACATGTCCTAAATGCCCTTTGCATTTTTTACAGATAACTTCTGTCCTGACCATTCCATGAGCAGTATCTTCTTTCAATTCAACATTGTTAGCCTCAGTAAAGCTCGGCCATCCCGTACCAGAATCGAATTTTGCAGAAGAAGAAAAGAGTTTTGCCCCGCACTGCACGCAATGATACCCGCCTTTCTCTTTGTTCAATAATAATGTTCCGGTAAATGGGGCTTCTGTCCCTTTCTCCAGAAGAACGCGTGCTTGTTCTGAGGTGAGTTTGCGCATAAAGAGAAAGAAAGTGAAGATGGTTTAAAGAGATTTCGCTAGAAATATATCTACTATCCCTGGCTCACAGCAAAAGAGGGATTATTTCTACCGTTACCAAATCTTATTCAACCCCTCCTCCATCTTCACGCCCATCGACAAGAAATCCAGCAAAACCTTTAAATATGTGCTAACACATATCCCACATAAGTGATACCTATGGTAAATATGACTTTATCCATCCCGCAGGAGCTGCATAAGGAAATAAAAGCGCATTCAGAAATAAAGTGGAGTGATGTGGCACGGCAAGCGTTCCAAAAGAAAGTGCAGGAGATCCATTGGATGGAAGAAGTGCTGAAGAATAGTACTCTCACAGAAGAAGACGCAGAACGTATTGGACATAAGATTAAAAGCGAGATGAGAAAGCGATTTCGATGAGACTTGTGGTGGATACTAACAGGATTATTGCCGCTTTCATTAAAGATGGTATCTCTAGGCATATCCTCTACCACTTTCCTGCAGAGTTCATCATGATTCCCACGCTAGGGAAAGAAGTCGCAAAGTATCGGAAAGAGATTTGTCAAAAAGCTAAGCTCTCCGAAGAGAATTTTGAAAAACTATGGCAAACATTTCAAGAGAAGATGACTCTCTTGGACGACACGACTATAGAATCAGCTATGAGTGAGGCTAAAATGATTATGGATATTATCGATAAGGGTGATACCCCATTTCTCGCTGCGGCCATTGCATCTACGTGTGACATTTGGTCAGACGATCCACACCTCCATAAACAACAGAGGGTGAAAGCTTATACAACCAAAGAATTGCTGCACTATCTTTAAATAAAAGAGTCTCTTTTTATTCCTGATGGAATCCTTAGCAACACAACGGCGCACAGCAGAATATTCTCCGTTAGAACAAACAGCAAATTCAGAAAGCCCGGAGGAAGTGGTTGACCGGGTTGGCAAATTAATTTATGGCATCTGTGAGAGAAGAGGGATTGTTTTGGAAGAAGATGCTTTGCCCTTGCCTGAAGAGACAAGAACGCCATTGTCACAACAAAAGTTTCCTTATGGGATAGCTGGGGGCTTAGGGATAATTCTTGCAGGAGCAGCCCTCCCACAAATAATAACTTATTTTTCTCACTTAAGAGCATGGAACAACATTGAAACAATAGTGGCAGAAGCAATAGTGACAGCGATAGGAACAACATGTTTTTTAGCAGTAAGTGCTGCTTATGCTGATTATATGATACCTTCGGACCTTAAACAATAATAATTTTTGACAGAATATTTGAAACAAAGGCCATATGATAACTCACTTAAGTAATCTCACCACATCCTTCACTCCTTTCTTCGTCTTCACCCCATACACAGAAAAATGTGTCCTTACTCCTTGCAATTTCTGCAAGGCTGCATCCATCTTCGGTGGCTCTTTCCCATACTTCTTGGCTAAGACATGAAGGTCATAAAAGAACGGCTGGTCTTGCCCTGCTTCTTCCAGCAAGAGAGAAAGGAACTTCTCCTCTTCTTGAAATGTATTTTTTCTATTCATGATCTCCAGCAACGGCCGATCAAATAAAGATCCTGTCCACAACGGCCCCATCCATTCCCATCCTTGTTCCAAGTTATACACGGATGTCTTGAATTCAAGAGTCTTGGGATTCATCAGAAAAAACTGGTGCTGCTTCAATAGGGCATCACATTTCTCTTTTCCTTTCTCGCTCCGAAAATACATCCTGAAATAATGATCTTTATGATACGCTAGAATTGGAACAAGTGCCTTATCAAATTGAATGCCTTGCAGCTGCACTTTCCGGATCAAGATACGTAAGCCCGTCTCATGCATCAGATAATTCCGAATGTTTCTTGCCCAATATTTCCGCAGAGTCACTTTAGGATACGTTCCTGTTAACGCAGCAGTATCCGTAGCCGTTATTGCCAGAATACCATCACGCTTTATCCTGTTTACCGCAGCAGAAAGAAAAGGATTAGGCGTACCAAATGGATCGATGTCAATATAATCAAAATAGCCGCTAAACTCATCGCTGCGCTGGCCCAATAAGAACTGCTCGGCATCGTCATTTTTTATCGTGACCATTTTTTGTATTGTAGGAGTATCTAGCTTGCTCAGCCGAAGATTGTCTTTGAATTGATCGATAAACAGTTCTTTATTATCATTGACGAACAGCTGTTTTATTTTTCCTTTTTTCAACTCTTGCAAAAATCTTATCGCTCGTATTCCCGAACCAGCTAACGGATCAGCGATATCCATCTCTTTATTTGTAACAGAATTCAGCAAGAGAACAGATATATTTCTATTGGATGTCATCAAGGGATTATAGAACACTTCCTGCTTTTTCGTTGGATCTCGCTCCGGAAGAGTTGCTTTGATGATTGCTTTCTGCTCCTTAATGATCTGCATCAACAGATAATCAAGTCCTATCTATAAAAGCCTTTCTTTGGAATATGAAACAGGAGAAGAAGAATAGGAGAAGAATAAACACTATGGCTACAAACGCTCTGTTTTGGCTTTAAATGTTCCTATGTCTACCCATCCTTGGAGATGATATCCAATTCTTGCAACAGGAATTCTACCATGGTCTCTGATAGCTTGACTGACTATCTCTCTTCCATGATGGTATGCTGGACCGTACATTGGCCCGATGATAGGATGCTGCGCCCATGCTCCTGACAGCTTTTCAACAATGGGGTCTGCTTGAACACAATCCTCCGCGATATGCCGTCGCACTTCATCTAAGCTAGCGCCATCTCTCTGATAAAGAACAGAAGCATTATTTTTCCCAAAACTTTCAAGGTCAGTATGCGCCAAAACCACAGCTAAATCTTTTCCATATGCCATTACCGCAGCTTCCCGAGACCCATATACTACCTCAAAGATATTCTCTGCCCAGCCTTCCTGAAAAGCAACTTCTGGTGAGCACATCGTTGCCATCGTAGCGATAAAACCAAGTTTCCCGCTTCTCCATAATAAATCCTGGACGGCAGAATTGAGATAATGGCCAACAACTTCATGGGCACAGAGATGTTGAAGCCTTACTCTCGTGATGGGATGATCAGTATTATATTCAAATAATCCTCGTAATGCAGGAACTCCATCTTGCTCACCACCTTGGTAAATGCTGGAGCCAGTAAATTTAACTCCGGAAAGAGTTTCAAACCTATGACCACTAAAAGCAACATCAGAAAGATCCGATCTGTTCCCCTGAACTGGAAAATAGAGATAAGAAAAGACATGAGATCTCATTGCTGCTAAAAGAGGACCGATAATCTCTTTTGCCGCTTCGCCAACTTTGTCTGGAGCTAGCGGCTGTTGTGCTGCTTGCCAAGCTAAAACCGTTTCACGCAGACCTCTGCTTTGCGTCACCTCATAACCTACCTTTGCTAACGCTTCCTGCAATCTCTCCCGTGCATGACTAGGATCAATAACTTCTATGGTATCAACAGTATTTGCTGTTGCCGCATGGTATCGTCTTTCAAAAGAAGGAAGTTCTGTGCCATCAGCCATAGCTAGACGAGTATCAAGCATCGCGGAAAGGGCATCAGTAAGATGAAGCACATTTGCCAAATTATCATTTCTTAAACCAGTTATGCCTCCTGTTATCTCAAAAGGAAGAGTACGAAGGTCATGCCTTTCTACAAAAGCGTGGATTGCAGTAGCATCTTTTAGGACATTTGGTGCTCCTTCAACTCCTTGAGATACATCACGAGCTGCTTGCGCAAATGCATCATGGTAAATATCAGGAGGAGCAGTTCCTGAAAACCACGTATCTGCTATAAAGTGATGGGCACCGCTTTCATGCAGGGCATCTCCACCAAATAACGTGTCAACGCCAATAAGCAATGTTGCTACTTTTTCATCCAAAGGTGTTGCTTCAGTTTTCATCATGACGCAACAATCCTGCTCTTCAGTTTAAATAGATTATGATAGACGAGAACAGACAGAGAGATAATCCATAACATTAATATATTCCAATGATGACGGAAAAAGCATGAGATGGTATATCCCCCCACTTCCAGAAAGAGACGGTGGCAATGTCTCGGGAAGAGACAACTATAACTCAGGATTTGTCCTTATTTATGATAGTCAAAGAGCTGCAGATGAAGGGATTACTTTAAATCAGCTTATTCAACGTCAGGTTCCAAGGGCTCTTCTGGATACTCAAGGTCATCCCATTTCCAGAAGAAAGGGTCGCGTCTATGATTTTGAGCAAAGAAGAGTACGACCTATCGAGGAGAAAGTGGATTATGACGGCAATAGCACTCACTGGATTCAATTTCAAAATAAGGAAGATGTTATCGCCTTCGTTGATAAAAATTACCGCTCAGGACGAAGGCTAACATTGCCTCCAAGCATATCATAAAAACTGTCCTTGCTCTAAACACCAATCTCTTGGTATATCCCCTTCTCTAAACCACCCCCAAGAAACATTTATAAAATAACTCCTGAAAAATAGAGGTTATGGATAAGGTCCAGCTTCTCTCTCCCGTAGGCGACTTTGAGTCGTTAATAGCAGCCGTAAACAACGGTGCAGATTCGGTCTATCTCGGGTCAAAATTATTTAATGCCAGGAGGTTAGCCCATAACTTCACCGCAGATGAATTAAAAAGAGCAGTGCAATATGCCCATCTCCACAATGTGAAAGTTTTCCTGACGCTGAATACCCTCATCAAAAACCAGGAGATCAAGCCTTTTCTTTCCCAATTGGCCATCGCAGAACAGTTGGGGATAGATGCTGTTATTCTACAGGACCTCAGTTTTGCCCCATTGATAAAAACAAACTTTCCTTCTCTCGCCGTTCATGCCTCTACCCAGGCGACGATCATGAATACTCCCTCTGTAGAATACTGGAAGAAATATGTGGATGTCTTTGTTTTGGCCAGAGAGCTGACGAAGCAGCAAGTTAAAGAGATAGAAAATAAGACGAAAGCGCATCTAGAAATTTTTGTGCATGGGCATCTTTGTATCTCTTATTCTGGCCAATGCCTCATTTCTTCCCTGATCGGCAAGAGGTCAGGAAACAGAGGCATGTGCGCCAGTTCCTGCCGCAAGCAGTATAATGGGGACAAGTACCTTCTTTCTGCAAAAGACCTCTGCCTCATTGAAAATGTTCCAGACATCATTGAATGCGGAGCAAAAACGATCAAGATCGAAGGGCGCATGAAATCTGCCGAGTATGTTGCAACAACAACAAGATATTACCGGCAGCAGCTGGATGCATATTATCAGAACAAGAAAGTTCCCGTAACCGATAAAACCATAAAAAATCTGAAGCTGGCATTCAACAGGGAATTCACCTCAGGCTTCTTTGCTGATCAGAAATCGATCGTCGATAGTGCCATCCCTTCCAAGCGTGGAATTTTATTGGGAAAAGTGGTACGCGGAGAACTCCTGCTGCAGCACCCCCTCGAGATGTATGACGGGATAAATATTGTTCATCAAGGCGAACATCAAGGCTGTCATGTGAAAGACATTTTTGTCAAAGGAAATAAAGTAGCGAAAGCCCAGCAGGGACAAAGCATTCGTTTAGGTGTGCCTGGATTTACCAATGGCGCTTTGATTTTTTTGATGACGCCTCTCCATGGCGAAAATTTGCTGGGAGAGAATACACGATCTGCTGTTGATATCTCCATAAAAATCCAAAGACAGAACGTTCCCCTGCTAGAGGTTACCGTTCTAGATAAAACCATAAAAATCCCTCTTCAATCACCTGCTTCAGCACCAGAAAAGCATCCTTTTACCTTTGAACAGCTGAAGAAAGAATTACACAAGTTTGAGAGTGATATCTTTTTTATTAGGAATATTACTGGGTCGACAGACAATTCCTTCATCCCGAAAAGTGAGCTGACCACATTCCGAAAAGGACTTGAGCAGCAATTACTTGATCTGCTTGTTCCCATAGCTAAGGAAAAGAAAACTGTTCCTACTCCCTCATTTAAAGTACAGCCTGCGCAAGAGAAAAAAGTCCATGTCCAAGTCTATTCTCTTCCAGGGTTAAGAGAAGCACTGCAAGCGAAAGCTGATGTGATATACTATGATCTCTTTGCCCCTGATCTGGAAAAAGCCGCTCAGCTTGTTGCTGCAGCCAAAAGATCTGGACAAAAAGTTCAGTTCTATATGCATACACCTATGGTCATGGTCGATGAAGATATGAAGAGAATGGCAGCTATCCTCAAAACCATCAAGCCTGACGGCATGCTCGTGAATAACGTAGGTATTCTAGCTCTTCACTTAGACGTACCGCTGATCATGGGATACCAGATGAATATCTTTAATGACCAGCAGCTTACCTTTTATGGACATCAAGCTGTTGCTTCTATAGAATTGAATGTGAAAGAATTAGCTGGATTTCAGAACAAGAAAGACCTAGTGTATTACGCTCATGGTAAGCCTGTCGTCATGACCTTTAAAGAGCACCTTGGCACGGAAAAACTGACGGACAAGGAAGGATATACTTTTCCCCTTCGTGTCGGAAGCACGGGAGCTACAGAGATGCTCTACTCGAAGCATATAGGGATACTGCAGCGCACCAATGAAGTTGTTCATGCCGGAATCACACAGCTTTTCATAGATGCAGAGGAAGATGTATTTACATTAACTATGTTGTATAAGAAGTTATTAGCTGGTGAACATATTGAAAAGGCGGATACTGATGCATTTAGGAAAGAAGCGACGGTAGGCAATTTAGTGAAAGGAGTTATGTGAAAATTAAATGAAGAGAGAAAACTGTTCCCAAAAAGATCCTACTTATTTCTAAACCATTTAATTATATTTTTACAATGGTAGTGGGGCACTTTATTTTTTCTCTATTAGCAACATAGCCACGTTCGTAGCAGTCAACCGTAAAGCAAAAATTCTGCCGGTATCCGACAATCAACGGTTTTTGAAGCTGTTCAGCTAATCTAATTGGGCGCCAAATATGCCAGGCAGTTTCTACATCCTGAGGGAAAAGAGGGCTTTGATATCCATCACAGAGGTAATTACAAAGATAAATAATGGCATCGATGCTTTTCCTTGCAGAAAATTGCTCGAATGGCTCTATTACTCGCTTTGTTTTTTCTCTTTTCGCAGATTCATCAAGATGATTGTCATAAAATGATTGTCCAGATACAGGAGGCGCAATAGTAACCAAAACATTATCTATCCCATAGTTCGCTTGTATTTCTGTTACAAAAGGATGGTGCTCGGAAATTTTGTGCGAGAGATGGATGTATAACGACTTTGCGTCCTCTGGAATGACACCAAAGAGACCATGTCGTTGCGCCGCTTTTCTGGCAGCATCTTCCATTTCTTCCCCTTCGGTTATAGATTTTGAGAGAGCTTGTAATTTAGCAAATGCTTGTTGTTGTTCTTTTGTTGGTTTAGTCATTTTATTTTCCCTCATTATCTATATTTGTGAGATATTTTACCAATGTTCTGGTTAGTTCAAATATTGCTGAAGAACCATCTTCTTTATCGGCTAACGCTCTCCGGATATATTGTGCAGTAGTCAATTCAGTATTGGGATCTATTCCACGTAACGTTTCATAACATGCCCTATAAGATTCTACTGGATCTAGTGGTATTGGGTTATGTCTCCAATTTCCTGTTCTTTCATCGCCCGGAGCAAAATAATCCAAAACACTTTCCAATTCAGTAATGTCGCAATCTACTGCTCTCTTGAATCTATATCGTGTATCCAATGCTGGTCCTAATGCATATCTATGACCTAATCCCATTTTCATTATTGTTTACCTCATGCTTATCTTCTACACAAATTTTTTTGACTTGCTGGTCTAAGTAGTAATTTTTCCAAGTCTGAACTTCTTTCAGGATCATCAACACGAGCCAAGGATAACAAATATTGTCCTACTGTTTTATGCTTTGAGTGTGCTTCCAATACTCTTGAACAAGCTCTATACTCTGCTACAGTATCAGGAAACTGACTACCAAGGGAAGCATATCTACCCATAGGCTCAACAAATTCCTCAATCACTCGTAGTTCGTTTCGCACACAATGTATTGCTTTGGGTGCTCCAATCACAACCTCCCCGTCCTCATAGCATATTGTATATGGCGCTCCAGGCAGGTGTACGGTTTTAAGTTTCATTATTGTTTACCTCATGCTTATTTGTTATTTCTGAGTAGTTATCATAAAACTATAATAATATACGTCGTACCATTGTAGTACGAAAACTTTAAAAATAGAAATATATCTCAACCATCCAAATAAATGAAACTCCCAATCGCAGCAAGATGCAGAGTACAAGAAATGAAAAAAACTATTTCATTTCTGTACTGAAAATCAATTGATTTTCATGTATTATACCATAAAGAAATAAGCCCCCATAGCAATATGATACATTTTTTGTATCATCTTTTGTTAATAGTGATACATATTATGTATCGATTTAGAAAGATTTAAATAGAAAAAGGTATTTCCCTTGTCCATGGAACGTGAAGACTTATACTATGTTTTTCTTGACCAGCAGAAGGAATTTAATCAAGAAAATACCTATGTCCGCCGTGAACTCACTTCTCAAGTTCTTTCTTTGCTTCAGTTTTATCTGCCCATAATTATTACTGGTGTACGAAGGGCGGGAAAATCAACTTTACTTAAACTTGTTAAAAAAGAGCTTCAACTAAAAGAGAAAGAATGGTTTTATCTTAATTTCAACGACGAGCGGTTTCTTCATTTTTCTGTTGATGATTTCCAGAAAATTCTTGATTTTTTGCAAGAAAAGAATTATGCTGAGCGATGTTATCTCTTCATTGATGAGATCCAAGAAGTAAGCTATTGGGAAAAATGGATTGATAGGATAAAAGATAAGCATCCTATTTTTATTACAGGTTCAAATTCTAAGATGCTAAGCAAAGAAGTATCTACAATATTAACTGGCAGGTCTCTTAGCAAGAGCCTATATCCTTTTAGTTTCCATGAATTTCTAAGTGCCAAGCAAATTGATACTTCGGATTGGGAAAATAGTTCAAAAATACAAGCCATCCTGAGAAAAGAGTTTTCTGGATATCTTACACAAGGGGGTATCCCTCTCGCTAGAGATGATATGGAAAGAAGAGTGCTGCCTGAACTCTATGAAAATATTATCTACAGAGATATTATAAAGAAATTTAATAAAAATATGGAAAAGCCAGTAAAAGAAATATCATTGTTTCTTCTATCAAACATTTCACGAGAAGCAAGTTTACGTTCTTTTTCAGCTATTTCAGGCATAACCAATCTTGCCACCATGAAATCAGTTATTGATTCGTTTGAAAATGCATTTCTATTTTTTTTCATCAGCAAATTTGACTTTTCTGTTAAAAAACAGCTCTTAAACCCCAGAAAAGTATATTGTGTTGATACTGGTCTTATCACCAAAGTTGGGTTTAAATTATCTGAAGATAAGGGAAGGATTCTTGAAAATGCAGTTTTTCTGGAACTTAAGAGAAAAGAAAAAGAGATATACTATTTTTCTGATAAAAAAGAATGTGATTTTATCATACGCCAAGGAGCAAAGATAACTGAAGCCATTCAAGTCTGCCACGAAGTTAACCGGGAAAATGAAGATAGGGAAGTGAATGGTTTGCTTTGTGCTTTAGAAAAGTTCAAACTCAACGAAGGAACAATACTAACTTCTGATCAAACGAAAACCATCAAAATAGATCATAAAAAGATAAAAATTATTCCTGTATGGAAATGGTTGTTATCATGAACACTGAAGCATTGCGAAAGATAGGGCTAACGGAGAACGAGATAAAAATATACATAGACCTGCTCAAATCAGGATCGAGCACCGCTTATGACATTGGGAAGAGGACAGGGATTTATCGGGTTCATGTCTATGATAAAGTAGAACAGTTGATGGACAAGGGATTAGTAACCCATGTTTATCAGGGAGCAAAGAAATTCTTTCAGGCAACATCTCCGGAGAAGATTAAGCACTATCTTGAAGAAAAGAAAAAAAGTGTAGAAGCGCAGGAAGAAGCTGTTAATTCTATCTTACCAGAATTGGAAGCGATGGCAAACTTGCCGAAAGAAGATACGTTTGTTGAAGTCTTCAAGGGAAATGAAGGGTTAAAATATTTTTTGAAAGATATTATCAAGACGAAGAAGGAAGTTCTGGTTACAGGCATTGATGACCAAAAATATCAAGATGCCCTCCCCATATTTATGAAGCAGTACTTCCGTGATTTGAAGAATGATAAGATCAAAGAGAGGATAATAACCGCAAAAAGAAAAGGCATATTCTTGTTTGATAAAAAATTAGCCCCTACCACTGATTATAAATTTTTAGAAGAAACACAATTCAACCCCACGAATACCTTCATCTATGGGAATAAAGTCGTTATCGTCACCTGGGGATCGCCGGTTACGGCAGTGATGATCAAGAATAGCCATATTGCAGATACGTATAAAAGTCACTTTGAACATTTGTGGAAGATTGCGTCAAAGACAGCTTAACATTTTTGCATAACATAAAGAGGTGTCTTCAACCCATCCATACGTATTTAGTTCGGTGAAAATAGTGGCTTGGTCAAGAGGTAAAATCCATTAATAGCTTCGTAAGATAAGTCTAGTTGCGAGGCTTTAAGCTTAAACGGATAGTTATCATATTGTTCTTATTGAAAGCCTCGCTGGATTTTACGACCTGCCACTATTTTTTGTATAGGACTAAATACACAAACCCATCCATACTTATTTAAACCTTCAAACTTTCCTTCTCCCATGAAACATACGCTGCAAGTTACCTTGATGCTCTTAACGTTCTTCCTGGCAGCGCAGTATATCGGCTTGAATGTCCTTTACAGCAGCATCGACAAACAACAAAGCGATATCCAAGGGCAAACTATCTTTGAAGACTTGCCCG
>Ga0209541_10008209_pt1 | contig 17281 bp, 17 predicted proteins | sample RifCSPlowO2_01_FD_184027 | JGI IMG/M metagenome (GOLD analysis project Ga0209541, IMG submission 184027) | Groundwater microbial communities from Rifle, Colorado - Rifle CSP2_plank lowO2_0.1 (SPAdes) (version 2) | ecosystem: Environmental > Aquatic > Deep subsurface > Groundwater | place...
GATGCCAGAGACCTCATAAATGGCGTTGAGTATGCCCTTTCAAGAAGCACCGCCGAGCTCGAGGAAATGGGGAGAAGCGCCAGAAAAGTAGTATTAGAAAAATTTACCAAGAGAAAAATGGTGGAAAATTATATCAATCTGTATAAATCACTTTTGAAAAAATGATTACAATTTTTAGTTTGCCAAAACCTTTTATAGATAAGGATGTAAAAATTATTCAAAATAATGCCATTTCTTCTTGGAAAAATCTGGGCGGGGATGTAGAAACTTTTATAATAGGAGACGAAGAAGGAATAGCTCTCGCTTGCCAGAATATCGGCGTAAGACATATTAAAGATGTCAGGCGAAGCGAGTTTGGTACACCGTTTCTAAATGACGCTTTTAGAATCGCTGAGGTGCAGGCCTCCAAAGAGATTTTGGTGTATTTCAACGCTGATATTATATTTTTTAAAGATTTACTTGAAGCCATAAAAAAATTACCTTCCGACAAATTTCTGGCAGTCGGAAGAAGAACAGACTTGGATATAGATTACTCCGTCAACTTTGAAGAAGAGGCTGAGAAAGAGAATTTGCGAAAGAAAGTGGAAAAAGAAGGTTCGCTTCATTCCCCCGCCGGTATTGATTATTTTATATTCAGAAAAGGCACGATTAATAATATGCCACCACTTGTGGTCGGCAGAATCGGCTGGGACAACTGGATGATATGGAATGCCAAGAAAAATAATATTCCGGTTATAGACCTGACAAGGGATGTTCTAGCAATACATCAAAACCACAAACCGGCTCCCCAAAATGAGAGCGCCCGCAAAACAAATCCGGAAGCTCTACATAATATTTCTTTTATAAAAGGGCGTGGCAACTCGGCGACAATAGAAGATGCAAATTATAAAATGATTAATGGGAAGTTAATTAAAAATCACCTGTCCTTTCTGCCAAAATTAAAACGACTTTTTAAATCATTCTTATAATGAGCCCTAATAACCCCAACATACAACTTACGCTATAGCGTAAGTTGTATGTTGGGGTATCTCTTGTATATTAATGGTTTTATAGTGAAAATAATTTCTTTAACTTTTTATCATTTTCAATTTTTTCTACCACCATATAAATCAATTCGCTATCTAGCGAAAGATGAGCTTTGATTATTTCTATCTCCTCTTTACATTTAAACGGGTACACAAAAATTGATTTCTGAATTGACTTAAACCCGATTTCTTTTAATTTCTTTGCCAGCCTATCTCTGATGTTTTTTCTATATTCCGGAATATCAAAAATAATCACTCTCCACTTGCCATCCCACTTTCCCGATTGCTTAATTTTGATTTGATTAAATTTAATGTAGTTCCTCTTCTTGTTTTTTAGTGGTAATAACACAATCCTGGTATCTGGGCCGACACCTTCAACTTTTATCAGCTTATTCATCCGAAGGGTCCCCAAGGCCTGATTAATTCTTCTTCGGTTGTCATAACTGGTCGCATTAAATATTTTATACATCTCACTCCTCGGATAAAAAAGCATGGTTACAGGAACATGTAATTGCATTAGAAGATAATCTAAAATAAGACCAGACAACCCCCCTCTTTTATATTTATTTTTCATGCGTATCTTTTTCATATTTGTCTTTTTCATATTTAGTTTTTTATATCTAATCCCCATATCATACTATCATACAAAATACGCTATAGCGTATTTTGTATGATAAGTTCTTTTACATACTTCCCCTTACATATTCCTAACATTTTTAGTTAGCGCCTAGCCAATAAATTCAAGGATCTTTTCCGCTCTTTTTTGCCAAGTGTATTTTTTTACTTCAGACAGGGCGTTTTCGGCAATTCCGGAGGAAAGGGCCTCATCCGCCAAGATTTCAAGAATGGCTTCTTTTAGGGCTTCGAAATCGTCCGGAGGCACGAAAAAGGCGCTTTTTTCGCTCAAAATGGCCCGTAGAGAGGGTAGATTGGAAGAAATAATAGGAATACCACTAGCCATATATTCGGCCAATTTAACGGGCGAGGTGTATTTTATAGACTCCTCTGAAATGGGGCTATTTGGCAAAATTAGACAATCAGCAGACTTCAGATATCTTGGAATTTCTTTTCTGTTTTTATGGCCGAGAAAGACTACATTTTTAACGCCAAGTTTTTTGATTTCCGCCCTTTTTATTTTTATATCTTCATCAGTTCCACCAATAAATACAAACATTATATTTTCTCCGGAAAGTTTCTCGGCGGATTTTATGAGAGTGTCTGTCCCCTTCCAGTCATATAAATTGCCGGTGTACATAACGATCTTTTTATCAATCGGTAGGTCTAAAAATTTTCGAAGTTCGCCTTTGGGAGTATTGAAATCAAATTCAGCAAGGTCCACTCCGTTTGGACAAGCCAACACCCTCTTAAATCCATTTTTAATAAACTCTTCGGCGGTTCCATCTGAATTGGTGATTATAAAAGGCACCCGCCTAACCAAAAAGAAAAATAATCTTTTCTTTAAAAGTATTCTGTGCGCCTCGTAGACTGTAAAAAAACCAATTAAATTAAGCAAGAATGCCACAAAATATTCTCTAGTATAAATAATGGTATTTTTTCTTGAAGCAAAAAGAAATTTGAAGAAAACGACAAAAATAAATGAGATGGTCTCTAGCCAGTACCCAATCCATGGCAAAATATTTATTAAATCTATAACAGGTACTTCCACTATTCTGAAAATCTTTTTGACCCCATAATACGAAAATGGATCTTCTTTAATCCGATTTCTTCTTCTGGGCACCACGAAGATGAGCTCTCGCCCGAGCGCCGAAAAAGCTTCAGACATTTTGATCATCTGAATGCCATGAGCTTTTTCCGTCGGCATCCTGACATTTGAGATATAGATTATTTTTCTTTTATTTTCTTGTTCCATTATTTTTTTGCCACTAAAGTATATTTCATTCCCGGCAAAATCTGCGCAAGCCATCTCTTCCAAACACTTCTAAATTCGTAATCTTCTATCCTCCCAAAATTTTCAGACTGTCCGCCTGCGACATTTACGACCTTCGCACCCTTTGCCTTATTTTTTCTACTAAAAAACTGCGAGATGAGAAATGAAAATGATTTTTCCTCATAGATTATGCCAAAACCCGCTTCTTCGAGTAAAGCCACCAAAACCTTTGGTGGGAAGCCATAAACATGATTCGGGTAGTCCAGTATGCTCCCTAAAAGCCGTTTTGAGAGGTGTGCGTCAATACTACACGGATTTGGAACTTCCGCCAAAAGAATTCCCCCAGGGCGCAGTACCCTATAAACTTCTTTAAGAAATGGCCTGAGATCTTTTATGTGCTCAATAACATGATAAGCAAGCACGGCCTCAAAACTATTTTCGAGGAAATTTGCCTCGGCAAGCGACCCATTTAAAACTTCTAGCCCATATAATTCCTTGGCCTTCTCTGAAGCCCTCTTCGATAATTCTACGCCGGCCACCTGATATCCCAATCTTTTTATAATGTTCAAGAAATCCCCGGACGCGGCTCCAACCTCAAGTACCTTGCTTCCTTTTTTAACGAATTTAGAAATACACGCCAGACGATACAGAAAAGCCGATTTTAAATTAATCCGACCATTATAGTCTTCGGGGTAATAAGTTTCGCTATAATAATCTTTTGGATTTTTTAATTGTTCATCTTCAGATAGGGCAATCAGCCCACATTTTTTACAACGATAAAAGACGCCACTTACAATAAGCTTTTCATACTTAGCACTGCCACAAAAATAACATTTAAAGTCTCCTACCATAACATACTCTTTTAAAAACCTTGGAAAGCCCCGAAGCAAAAGCCAAACTTGTAAAGGATTTTTCTATTGTCTCTCGAGCATTCCTCGCAATCTCCTCTCTAACCTCTTTCTTCTGAAGTTCTTTAATCCGAGCGACAACTCCATCAGCATCATAAAAATCAACAGGAAGCGCATCTTTGCTGTCCTTGACATAATCTTTAAGACAAGCGCGAGCGCTTGCTACGACAGGAAGACCGGAAGCCATGGCTTCAAGCAAGACCGTCTGCCCGGAACAATCCGCGCCATCTTTATAATTATCTTTATGAGTAAGCAGTAAAAGTATTTTAGCTTTTCTATATTTTTCTTCTAATTCCCTTTTATCTATATCAAAACTAACAATTACATTCGGCGGGATGTCTTTAAGCCCCACCAGATTGCGCGGGCTTGCCACTATTTCAAATTTCTCTTCCGGCATCATCTTTGCCACCTCAACCACCGTTTTGTAATCTCTGCCATTGTCGCGCCCAGCAGATAATATAAAATCACGCCTCCCCTCTCTTTCAAATTTCAAAAAAGATGCGTCTACCCCGAACGGTACAAAAAAGATTTTGCCAGAGAGAAACGGGAATGTCTTAAGACAAAAGTTCTCCTGTTCTCTTGATAGACAGACAATTCCATCAACGCTTTGAAGAAGCCATCTGATAAGTCGAGCTTTAACAGGTTTGCTTTTATTATTCTGCCATAATCTGGTCAAACTAATATTATTTAATACAAATTTTGTTCTTCTTGGTATGATTTTTTTAAATAGAACCATATTCAAAACTGACGAGCCAAAGACAACATCATATCCAAATGTCCTAAAAAAGAGAATTGCCTGTTTTAAATTAAATCCTAAAAGATCCCCCACTTTTTTCAAAAATGGCGAACCCCACCACTCTTTATATGAAGCATCTATGCCAAAAACCCTTAGGTGATTCAACCCATAGAACGAAGTATCGGCAAAATCAACGCCAATCTGGCCTTTAAATTTGTCTTTTCTCTCTCCAGCGTAAATATAGAGCACTTTCATGGGTTGGTTTATAAAGTTTGTAAAGTTTATAAGGTTTGTAAAGTTTCTAATCTGCAATTCCTAATTTCTAATTATCAATTTCTAAACAATTTCTAATGAATTAATGTCCTAATGGAAATGCTTGAAAATTAGAAATTGAAAATTGAAAATTCATTATTAGATATTGTTTGGGGTTTGGGACTTGGTGCTTAGGATTTCTTCTCTAGAATATAAAAGTGATGATACTGGTTTTCAAACGGCACATAATCCTTTATGACCTCAAAGTGCTTCTCCAAAACCTTTTTTATTTTTCTTGGAGAGTATCCTTTTTTGCCGATCTCCCAGTAATGTTGGCCGTTAAAAACATGCTTTTTAGGATAGGGAAGTTTCAGAGCGATTTTTATTTCCGGCAAAAAGGGAATTTTTATGGAAAACTTAATGGGCGGTCCGAAGTGTGGCAGACTTATTACCGCGTGCTTTTTTGAAACTCTAGCGACTTCAGAAAGCGCCTTTTCAAAATTTTCATACGGGATATGTTCCAGCACTTCATAGGCCACAATCACATCAAAGCTATCATCTGGAAACGGCAAGGATAGAATATCGCCAACAACATCTGGATTTAAATCCGGTGCTACATCAAGACTTTTATAAGAAATGGATGTATTTCTTTTTATATGATCGCCAAAGACACCATCTCCTGCCCCGATTTCAAGAATATTTTTCGGAGCGCTTTTTAGAGCTTCTTTTATTTGATAGTAATAACTACCCCACCTTTCCAGATAACTATATTCCTCAAATTTGTAGTTATTTTTATCTACCTGCATATTTTATAATTTTAGCCACTAAAGTCTCTACACTAAAATCTTTCCTGACTTTTTCTGACAAATAATTCATTGCTAGATCTTGGTCTTTGGAAGCGATAAAGGCTTTTATTTTTGAGGCCAGGTCGTGCGGGTCGCGATATTTGAAGATAAACCTTTCACTATATTCGCCTAAAATATCACGAAAAGCTTCGTTAGATGTAAATGTCGGCCTTTTTGAGATAAGCCCAGAGAGAACAGCTTTATCCAAGCCACCAGTTGGCGTTAGATTGACCGTCAGATCGGCTTGGCAGAATTCTCCAGCTATGCCGTCATAGGAAACTTCCTTAAAAGTAATATCACTCACCAATCCCCTTTTTCCTATCAAATCTTTGATGTCTCCCATATATTCTTTGTCGATTGGTGTAATTGTAGCCCCGGCAAATATAAGTTTTAGATTCGGCAAATCTTGTTTCAAAATAGCAAATGCTTCAACCAAGATGTCTAGGTTCTTAATCTTGGTTATTCTGCCCATGTGGAGAATTTTAGCAGGCGGAACATTAATCGCCCGCTCGCATATGAATTTTTCCGTTTCTATACCGTGTCCTAAAATATGAAGCTTTTTTGAGGATAGTCTGAAACTTTCTTTAGTTGCAGTAAAAATGTGGTCAGAAAATTTCTTTGCTATTTGGAGTTTAAGGTCAACTGATTTATGCGTGTACCACAACAATATTTTTTTACCCCAGATCTTCCAGAAAAATCCACCGAGAACTACATATATCGGATTCATATGGACAAACACAACATCATATTCTTTCCTTAAACCAAATATATATTTATAGAAATTTTTTAAATATTTAATTCTAGAATGCCCATTTTCCTTGCCAAGGGAAAAAATTCTTACGTTGTTTGGCAAATCATACTCTCTCTTCTCAAGACAGACGACTAATACTTTATTAAAGTGTTTTGAAAACTCACTCACCCAAGCATTAAAAAACCCGAGCACATCGTCATTTTTATCTATCTTTTGGGTTATGATGAGAATATTTTTCATTTTTCTATATTTCTGTTATTCGTGTTTGTCCGTGATGTCAGCATCATTTGCTGATTGAAATTTCTTTTTGTAAATCCAGGAAGATAGCCCGACTACCAAAAAAAGTGTGCCAGTGATAATAAAATTCCAGAGATTTGGATTTAGTATTGTATTTCCAAGAAATGAAAGAATAAAAACGCCTGGTATTATGCCTATGGCACTCGCATAAACATAATTCTTAAAAGAAAGTTTGGTAAGACCAAAGAGATAATTGAAGCCACCGATTGGGAAAAATGGAATTATTCTGAATAAAAACACCGTGGCAAACCCACCGTTTTCTATTTTTTGGTTGTAACGATGTAAAATATCCGACCTTTCCTTAATGATTCTAGAGACGAACCCCTCGCCGAACCTCCTCGCTAAAAGGAAAGATATTGCTCCCCCAAGGAGAACCCCAAGCCACGAATAGAGAGTTCCAAGTGTTGGACCAAAAAGGATGCCGGCAGCAATATTGAGAGGAGCGCTTGGCACCAGAGCAACGATCAGGGAGATATACGCCAGTATAAATATAAGTGGCGCTAAAATTCCAAGACTGTTTATTTCTCTTCGAGATAATGAACGTATGCGATCTAAAATATCCAGCTGGTCAACCAAAAGCCAAATAGCAACCACAACAATGGCTAAGACAATGAATCCCAAAAAATCTTTTTTTATGAAAGGCAATTTTTCCATAACTTCAAATATCTTTTCATATAATCATCCTTTTTCCAAACCGCACTTTGTGCACGTTTTCGAGCAGAAGCCCCCATCATATGTCTAATATCCTTAAACCTACGCAGTTCTACCATACTCCTACTCAAACACATCTTATCGCCAACTGCGCAAACTGCGGCACTTTCTCCAGATATGAAGACTTCGTCCATTATACCGACATTGGTTGAGACAATTGGGCAACCATAATATCCTGCCTCAAGAAGCGACAGACCGTATCCTTCATAATTAGAAGTGGAGATATACAAGTCCGCGGTTTCATAATATCTGGACAAATCTTTCTGCCAACCAACAAACTTTACCTTTTCTTTTATGCCAAGTGCCTCCGCTTGTTTCTTTAATTTTTGCTCTTCTTTGCCGGAGCCGACGATGATAAGCCCGGAGTCTGGAACAAACTGAAGCGCTTCTTTAAATGATGAGAGGAGCAGTGATAAATTTTTTTCTTTTTCAAGACGAGCTGTGGATAAAATAATAAAATCAAATTCCGGATATTTTTTGTGCAAATCAAACACGCCCGCATCCTTTTCACTAAAATCCACAAAAACCGGCAGGACATCTATACGTTTTTGAAATATGCCCGGCAGTAAATTTTTAATACGTTGGCTAACCACCCTTATTCTGTCGGCGTTTGGCAAGACAAAAAGCGCTAAGAAAAATCGTAAAAAATTAAGGGGCCCACTCATTATAAAATAGCGATTCCAGAAGTCTGTGTGTGCCTGCGCTTGGAACCTAGCGCCAGTCTTCCACTTCAAAAATACTCCGGTGAGTCCGGCCTCAAACGGGTCTTGTGCCGAGATAAGGTTTATACTGGGCAAGTCCTTAGCGACCCTATAACCATCGGCGATATAGAAGATTTTTGATTCAGAATTGGTTGGTATGACACGAAGGTTTCCGTCTTTAAATTCCCGGAGTTTGTCAGTCTTTAGCGAAAAAACTACAAGCACCAGTTCATCAATCAATGAGGAAAATTGGAGCTGTCTTTCTCTAACAGCACTCTCTTTGTCAAAAACTTTTTTATCCGAACCAATGCCAAGTACCCTCATCATATATTTTTATAAATATCTATAAATTCTCTGGCCATATCGCCCCAAGAATGTTCAAAGTTAAATCTTGATATTTTATTTTTTGATTCCAGATAATTCTTTTCGTCCAGAAGCCAAATTATTTTTTCATAAATATCCTTTTCATCTCTTGGGTCAACAAAAATAGCAATGTCTTTTAACCTGTCATAAAGACCGGTTTCTTTGGTCAAGATAAACGGTGCCTCAACTCTGATGGCACCCAAAATCATATTCGGGCTGATATCGCCAAGTGATACTAAAGCAACAGCGTAGCAGTTTCTAATTTTTTCCAAAAATTGTGGATAGGGAAGATTAGACATATCTAAAACTACTTCCGGATGTTCCAAAGAAACTTTTTCAAACACACTTTGGAGCAACCTTAGATTTTTCCATTTCAAGGGTCGCGCTCCGGCTATAAAAACTTTTTTTGCCGGATTGTTTTCTTTTTTGGACTGCTCTCTGGGCCCATAAAAATTTTCTATTATAAATTGTCTGGTTTTTGAAATATCATAAGCGTCATTAAAAATATTTTGTTGCCACTCTGTACTGAAAATTATTGCCGAAACATTTCGGAGAGTCCAGTTTGTAAGTTTAAATATCAATCTCTCTTTATAATTCCAATTCTTTCTGGATGTTTTATAAAAATCTCGGAGTAATACTAGGTCTGTAGTGCGTTCAACATAAGCTTCCCAGAGGAAATCTCCGCCGGTTCTGATGACATTTTTCTTTCTAAAGATTTTTGAGGCAAGCATTGTCGGAAAGCCAACACTAAATGTATCCAGAGAAATGACGTAATCGGCAGAAATGACGCTTGGGAGAATCTTTAAGAAATAATATAAGTGGCGCAGGCCCATAGGTAAAAATCTCTCAATTTTGCCATAAGTTTTAACCGATACTTTAAGACCTTGGTTTTCCAGACTATTTTTAAGATTTTTGGAATACTCCGAAGGACCACCGATTTGTGGCGGATATATGCCCGTAGAGATCAGAATCTTTGTTTTTTTAATAAATTCCGTAGGTTGGTTATCCATATATTTGGTGGGAATTTTATACAAAATCCTAAATCCCAATATCTAAATTTCAAGAAAATTCCAAATCACAAATTCCAAATCACAAATAAATTCAAAATCCCAAATAACAAATCTCAAAACAACATATCGTTTTGGATTTAAGTTTTGGTTATTTGATATTGTTTGGAGTTTGGTGCTTAGATATTAGAGCTTGGTTTTACCCTTGGTAAAACCAAATTATACTAGATTTTAAGCCATTTTTCAATCTTTATATTGACTTATTTAGTATATGGTGTTATAATACAGGAAGGAGGACATTATGGAAAAGAACAATGACGACGGGAGAAGGACCCTCGAGGTCCCGATCCCAGAAGAAATTCTCTCCATCTTCCGCGCCAGCGCGGAAGATGGAGGGTCGTTCGAGGAGGAGGTGGAGAAAAATTTGGAGGAATTTTTCTCCACCTGCCAGTGACGGGTCACGGGGAGCGCTTGCGCTCCCCTTTTCTTTTACCCCGTTAGAAGCAGAATGCCTTGTGACTTGCCCCGTTAGAAATTTTACGCTGCGAGCCCTCGCTATTTCTAACGGGGCTTGCCACAAGGATGAACATTCTCTGCGAGCTCGGCGAACACGAGGTTTAATACCCTATGTAAGCTTCTAACGGGGTTTATCCTTCACCCCACTATAAAGTTTAAAGGCCGGAGAAAAAATTTTTTCTATCATCAAATCAGTAATCCTTTCCCAATTATATTTTTCAAATACCATTTTTCTGCCATCCTCCCCCATTTCATGGCGCAGTTTTTCGCTTCCAAAGAGCATTTTTATTTTTAGAGCTAAATCTTTCGGGTCATCAACTTTAGCATAAAATCCATTGACGCCATTTTGTAGAAAATCCGGTATGCCACCAACGCGCGTGGCAACAACCGGTAGCCCCGCCGCAAATGCTTCCAGAAACGAATTGCCAAGACCTTCCGAACGAGATGGCCTGACGAATATATCAGAGACACGCAGATACTTTGCCATTTCCGTATGTGGCACATATCCTATAAATTTCACCCTGTCTAAAACATTAAGTTTTGTTGCCAGTTTCAGAAGTTTTGTTTCATCTTCCCCATTACCGATAACCAAAAACTTAATATTCTTTGACAATAACGGCATTGCCTCTATCACCACATCAACAGCATTTTTCTTTACAAGTCTTGATGTTGTAATAATAAAAATATCTTCCGGAGTTTTTTCAAACTTTTCTTCAAGATAAGAGAGCTCATCTCCAGAATAAACCTTGCCAAAATTTTCCAAATCAACGGCGTTTGGGATAATTTCCGGAATGCCCGAAAATCCCATATCATTTGCCCAAATACCAAGATATCTTGAAATCGCTTGCACGATATCGGCTCGCTTAAAAATTTTTCGGAAAAGTGGCGCGAATATCCCAACTCTTCTCTTAATGTAGGAAAGCGGGTCCCCCTCCTGAAGTGTCAGAATAAATGGTACTTCCGGATTTTTCTTTTTAAAAAATGATCCGGCAAATCCGGCATAGTTTGCCATTAGAGACCAGATGGCAATATAGTTGTTCTCCTTATGCATCTTATCCGCCCGAGCACTCGCCATAAATGGAAAAAGGTATTTAAAAAGCCAAAGATTGAACCTGTACAAAACACTCCCCTTTCTGAAAGCGGGGCCAATTCTATAGACATTTATATTGCCCACTCTCTCAAAACTCGGGTCTTTCTTATCTGCGCGCAGGGTCAACATATCAAAAGAAAGCTTCCCCGGATCAATTCTGTCTGTTATTTCTTTTATGGCTATTTCAGCCCCACCAACAAAATTTGGCAAATATACGATTGAAAATAAGAGTATTTTCTTAGGCATAGCAAGGATTATAGCAGTTCATCATCTATAATTTCAAAGTCTTCAGCTAAAGGCAAGCCCGACTCCGAATTTGGACGTCCGACGTCCAAATTTGGGTTTTCATCATTTAGAGCCAAAACCACCCCACTCTCTCGTCTTAAAACAATAGTTAGGAATGAAGCGACGCTTATAATTCCAAAAAGGAACACCAACCATTTCAAAAAACCTCCGCTACTATTTTGGATTTCCGAGAAACTGGCACCAGCTAGAGATTCTTGGGTCGCAGTATTTTCAAAAAATATATCTTTATCGCTCGCGTCTAGAACCTCATCCTCATCTTGTATTTCTTGACTAAAAGAAATAATCTGCGGACCGGGCAAAGACTCAATTACCGAATTATTATTTTGAACAACATTTTCAACAGCAGAAATGTCTGGGCTGTGGTTAAAACTTCCAGCAATTTCACCATTCGGATACATCAATTCTATGGCCAGACCTTCGTTTGGATAAATACCAGTAATAGCAGAACTTAGAGTTATTTCTTTACCAGTAAGTATAAAAGTATTTTTAGGCAAACTAAAAATTAAACTGCCTTGTCGTAATCTCCAATAAGATATATCAAGTTCGTATTTTGAAGTGTTGGAAAGAATGATGCCGGGTTTGTCGCCAAGTAAAATTTGTTTGATTTTTATCTCGGGTGGAATAATTTTTATAGTGGTTCTGTCGCTTGCAGAATATTTCCCAGAAGCCACAGAAAGAAATACAACATACTCGCCGGGATAAACAAATATGTGTGATATGTTTTGGCCGTCTTTATAAGCACCATCGCCGAAGTTCCAGAGAAATCTAGCATTTTCTATTGGCTCTTTTTTCAAACCGTAAGCTTCTCCCAAGAAGAAGACGTCGGCGCCGGCCATCGCGATGGCCGGCGCCTTTATTTCAGCAAAAATTTGTGGCAGAACTGGAAAATCAGATGAGCTTGTGGAAACATTGTTTGTTTCATTATCTCGGCCCGCACCATCCTCGTCCTCATCCACATTAGGACTATCCGCATTCAATGCATTTGGAGTCGGTGAGGCACTCTTCCAAACAGCATCTATTTTCTGTAATGAATTTCCATCCCCAGCGCCACCAAGCTCTTTGCTATAGGAAAAGGAATCAATTTCCACGCCCTCGGGATCAAGTACCTTCAGAGTGGCAGATGTGTTTGAAAGCGCCATCGCGGTATCTATAACACTGCCGGAGACCCCTGGGTTTTGCGACAAAAAGATACCGGTATTTGATGCAAAGATAACTCCAGAATTGGCCGGAACCAAAAGAGCGCCCCTGCCATCATTTTTGGGTGGAGCGTTTAAAACATGGTTTGCGCCATCAAAAAATTTATACCCGGTGATATCAACATCCGCATCAGAATCATTCCAAACTTCAACCCACTCCCCATCCGTATCGCTTCCGGAAAGGTCATACATTACTTCGTTTATAAAAATTCCGGCATAAAGGGGGTTCGGCAACAAAATAAATAACAGAAAATATAGTAGCGGTTTTCTTGGCATTGTTTTCTATAAATCATCCGGCTCCGGAATATCAAGAATCCCTCGCAGTCTCTCTTCCGGAACTTCATTTTGTTTTTCTTCTTTATTATATGGTTGGTTTATTACTTCTTTACTTGCGCCAGCTGAACTAATAGCATTTTTAAGCATTGCCAGATTTTCTGGGCTTATGTCTTTCTTGGTATTGATGGTTCTTTCATCTTTTTTGACAGGCGGAAAATTGTTTACCGATTTTTCCACCACTTTCTCTATTGGCTTTACTTCCGTCTTATTATTATTGGTATCTGAAATTTCGCTTGTCTTGACTTCCGGCGTATAAACCTCAGATATTGCTTTACGCAATTCACTTTCTCTGTTTTGAGAACTGACAGGAGCGCTAGCGCCACTAAATACTTTTTTGAAAGCATCTCTAAACGGCCTTACAACATTATTTTTCCTTTGCTCTCTGTTATCGACTACTTTTGCCACACCAATCCCCTCTACGACATTGTTTGGAACTTTCTCTTTAATATCTCTTTTGGTAGGAGTTTGATTATTTTTCCAATCTTTTCTTTTATCCGAGAATTCCGGCTTCCCACCCTTATTTTTATCTTCCCTGCCGGACTCGTGCCATTTTATAATAAAATCTTCAACATCGCTTCTCGGTGAAGCATAGGCCTTGCGAGAATTGTCTAGAATTCTTTCTACATAACTAAAACGTGGTGGGGCTATTGGAGGCAAGGTTGTCGCCGAAAATGGGGATGAGGAGACGCCATCTATCATAAGCTTCATATAAACCTGAACAAAGCCAAGATTGACCAAATCTTCAGCTGTAAATTGCGGGGCAAATTCTTTCTCAAGCACTTCGGCATCATAGGCGCCAACTCTGAAAGATACCATCGTGCCAACGTTGCCGAAGACCGCCGCCCTGACTTCTTCAGACATTTGTTCTATATATTGATGAGCGATGGTTAAATTTAATTTATATTTTCTGGCCTCCGATAGAATGTTGGCAAAAGATTCATTAGCGAAAGATTGAAATTCATCTACATACAAATAAAAATTTGGCAATGTTTTCATATCGTCCGGTGTCACATCTGCGCGCGACATTGCCGCCAAATATATTTTGGTTATAAGCATTGAACCAAGGAGGTTGGCATTGGCTTCTCCAACTTTCCCTTTAGAGAGATTGACGATGAGAATTTTCTGGTCATCCATAATCTGCCTGACATCAAAGCTTGATTTCGGCTGACCAATGATATTGCGAACCAGAGGGTTTGAAATGAACTGGCCGATTTTGTTCTGGATAGCGGCGCTAGCTTCTTGCATATACCGCTCGCCATATTTTTCAAATTCATCAACCCAAAAAGATTTTACCGACGGATCGGTAACGTTGTCTGCCACCTTTTTTCTATAACTTTTATCAGCAAGCATCCGGTTGACACCAATAAGCGTCGAGCCGGGATATTCAAGAAGCGCAAGTAGTGTATTGTTTAAAATATATTCCATTCGGGCGCTCCAAGCATCCACCCATATTTTCTTGAATGCTGACATAAGACCGTTGGCTACCAAGTGCCTTTTGTCAGCACCAACATCCTCCATAACATTAAAAGAGATTGGATAATCAAGGTCAAACGGCGCGAAGTACAAAACATCTTTTATTCTTTCCTCCGGCACATATCCAAGTAATTTTTCCGCAGAGGCACCATGTGGGTCAAAAAAAGCAAACCCTTCACCATTCTGGATATCCTGAACGGCCATGTTTTCAAGCATGGTGGACTTACCCATTCCGGTTTTACCAATGGTATAAAGATGCCTGATTCTGTCCTTGGATTTAATACCAAATCTAACCCTTTTATTGCGGGCATCGGTTTCGGCAAGATAGGTTATTCTATTTTCATCGTATGGGGTCATGGTTCGAATGGTCTGAATTTCTAATTTCTAATTATCAATTTTCAAACAATTTCTAATGAATTAATGTCTTAATCAAAGTATCTGAAAATTAGAAATTGAAAATTGAAAATTCGTTAGCTGTGCTCCATTGATTATAAAACATATTTTGTTATATAAAAAGGGGGCGCGGGCGCGAATTGCGCGTCCGCACCCGAAAACGCAACGACTAATACGGTGGCTTAGGGCACCACAGAACTACCATGATGCCGAGAGCCAAGGATACATAGGCCGTCTTCATCCACCTTCCGGAAGCTTCTTCATTTCCTTCCGAGAGGTGGGCCAAGCTGGCCAAGAACGAAACCGCATTCAGGAGTGCCAGAGAAATCACCAAGAGCAAATACGCAGTCCCGAGCATGGGGACCTCCTTTCTACTTATAAATTACATCAGTTTGTATTTTTGTCAATTTCAGAAGAAACCAGCGCAAGATATGCAGAAGGAGTATAACGATTGGAAGCGTTCTATACCCCGTTAGAGATAGGTTTCGCTAGCGAAACCGTATCATGCTCAATGATTAATTATTGGGTACTTAATCTGTATTACTATTACATTATACTTGCCAACATACATCTCTAACGGGGCAGGCCATCCTCACCATTGTATGCAGAAGGAGTATAGCGATTGGAAGCGTCCCATACCATCCATGATGTCAGCCCCGCATCATAGACCGCCTTTATTTGCGCCCGTATTTCGGCAACATCATAATTGCCACCATAATCAAAATCTTGAAGCCAAGGTCTTATTTTGTTTATATAAACTTCCGGAGTTGTGGAGGCACTATAAGCCAGATTGCTAGCTCTAAGAACCGCGCCATCCATTGATATTTTTACAATTTCATATGGCACTTTATTCGGGTCAAGATACCCCTCGAAGTACGGTGGGTAATGCGATGGATAAACCATCGGCGCCACATAATCAAAATGTGAGAGTGCATCCACAAGCACTTGCCCGATATTCATATCAAAGTTATTTATCGCCACCGTAGTCATACCAAACAGGTCCGCGGATATAACCGGAACAACACCGGTCGCACTTTTATGTTCTCGCAGTTTTGTCGTTAGATATTTATAATATTCATTCATCACTTCCGATTTATTTTTATCTTCACTATATGGATAAGCAATATCTTGCATGTTGCCATCTGACGGAAAACGAATGTAATCATAATTTAGCTCATCAAACCCGGCATTAAAAGATTCTTTACCGACGAGCGCCAAATAATCCCACATCTCCCGGGCCCCCGGGTCTATCCAAGAAAGGCCTTTTCTATCCTTCCACGCCACCCCATCAGATGCTCTTTTGACAGCCCAGTCATTGTGAAGTTTAACCATATAGGGATCCTGAAAAGAACTGATGCGACCTATGACATATATATTCTCTTTATGAAGCTCCAATATAAAATCGCGCAGATCAGCAATGCGTACCTCTTCTGAACCAATCCCGACAAGCGCCGGATCTTCAACCTTAAAAGAGACTCTGCCCGTATCATCTTTTATATCTATAACAACGGCATTGAGCTCGGTATCACGGATCATATCTATTATGTGTTTACGCAGTGTCGGCGTACCGGCAACCCAGCTTGTCATATACATCGCTTTTAGAGGATCGGGGGTTTCAATATGAGTAGCCACAAACACTTTTTTTGGAATTGAAAATGGGTCATCCAGATCAGACCCTATAATTTTTCCACCGGCCTCATATTTGTACGAAAAAAAAGCCGACAGCCCAGCATACAAAACCACCAAGAACGCCAGAATGGCGAGAGCAGAGATTATAATTTTCCCATTTTCCAAAAAACCTTTATATATTTGTCTCATCTTCCGTTTCTGTATTAACACTTATACTGTCTACTTGTGTCGGTGTCTTCTCCCCTTCCACATTTACTTTAAGATGAACCGGTTCTGTTACTTCTTCTAGATTTAATTCTTCTTTTCTCGGTTTTGGTTGGAATTGTGTTGTTTGATTGTTTGCTCTTTTTGGCTTTCTGGCCAACTTTTTAACATGGTTCTTTTTTGGCCACTCAATAGATATATAAACGATGCAAAGAGCGACAACCCAGACCAAAATAAACTTCCAAGAATCCCGAATGCCCAAAGACGGAATTACCATCAATATTATTGCCAGTGTTACGTAACTTTTTGATATCGACATGGGTGTAGGTGCTAGGTGCTAGGTGATAAGGGAAAAAAGAGAAAAGGCGAAAGAGAAAAGATACTAGATGCTAGACTTTAAATTATACCTGACATAGGTTTTGTTTTGAAGTACATCCACCAACACCACATGCTTATACTAGTATTTTGCAAAATACTAGTATAAGGAAATGTAGAGAAAAAGAGAACGTGCAAATATGGTGTTTTGTGAACCTTTTGCGAACTTGTGGAAAAGAGATGTTTTAATAAGTATATAATTTAGGTAGAGATCGGAAGCTCTGATACTAGAGTCTTCCGTAAAAGAGAGGGCCAAGGCAATGGACAGCTGAAGCAAAG
>Ga0209541_10008210_pt1 | contig 17281 bp, 21 predicted proteins | sample RifCSPlowO2_01_FD_184027 | JGI IMG/M metagenome (GOLD analysis project Ga0209541, IMG submission 184027) | Groundwater microbial communities from Rifle, Colorado - Rifle CSP2_plank lowO2_0.1 (SPAdes) (version 2) | ecosystem: Environmental > Aquatic > Deep subsurface > Groundwater | place...
TGAGCAAAAAGGAAAAAAACATAAAGGATTATTGATTCTCCAACCAGATGATGCTAGAGCACAAGAATATCTTGCCAAAGCTAGAATAAACTTGGAGCTCTGTGATCTTTACAAAGAAAAAGGATTTGAGTATAAAATTCCAGAAGAGTGGTTTTATACATTATATTATTGCGCATTAGCAATTCTTTGTAAATTTGGAGTTGAAAGTAGAAGTCAAAAATGTACTGCTGCTTTTATGGGATATGTTAAAAGTAAGGGATTGATAGAATATGAGGACAATTTCATCGAGAGAATAACAGTGTATAGAGAAAAAGAAGAAAAATCAGATGTGGATGAAAGAGAGACTGCAAGATATAGTTCTTCTATGAAAAGCCAGGAAGTTGTCAGTAAATATAAGTATATGACTGATCTATGCAAAAAAGCGATTAGTCAATGCGAAGAAATAGTCTTCTCAAACAAGAAATACGAGGTTCCAAGAGAATTATGGATATAAATATCCCCCTGTTGGTGGATGTGCACGCACACTTGGACCATGCCTATCTTTTTAATCAGTTAGATGCAGTCCTCGACCGTGCAAAAAAAGCAGGTATGAAGTATATTCTCACATCTGGAGTCAACGTCACCAGCAACCGCAATGCTCTCGCTATAAGTAGAAAATATCCTGATATCGTCAAATTCTCTGCAGGTCTCTATCCTATCGACCTTTTAGGCAACGTTCATGTAGAAGGCTTGCCACGTCAAGCAGAACCCATAGATATAGACGAAGAGTTCAAATTCATTACCAAGCATAAGGACGAAGTGTTTGCAATAGGTGAAGTCGGTCTCGACGCAAAATATTGTGCAGATCAGATGCCTAAACAGAAGGAAAATCTCCAAAAAATCCTTGCATTTGTCGAAAAGATCAGAACGCCAGTCATCCTCCACACCAGAAAAGCGGAAAAAGATGTGTTGGACATGCTGGAATCAACAACCTTGAAAAAAGTAGATCTGCATTGCTTCATGGGCAACAAAAAACTGATCCAAAGAGCTGCAGACTTAGGGTATAAATTCTCCATCCCTCCTGTTATTGTCAAGCTGCAGCACTTCCAGATGCTGGTCGAAATGGTCGATATCAGCCAGATTCTGACTGAAACAGACGCTCCTTACTTGAGCCCGCATAGTGACCGCAAAAATGAGCCTGCATTTGTTCGGGAAACCATAAAAATGATTGCAAAAATAAAGAAAATAGATGAGCAAGAGGCAGAAAAAAATATTTTTAAGAATTTTGAGCAGATGTTTCTCTAAATAGCTTTCAAAAAAGAAAGTGCCCAAAAAGAAAAAGTATTTAAGAAAGCTAATTATCTTATTTCTAATATATTTGCAAAGAGGTGAAAAAACATGGCAGCAAAAAGACGCGCAGCAGCTTCTCGAAGAAGTTCATCCGCTCGAAAATCAACAAGAAGAAGATAATAAGTTCTCTTCAAGCATATTATTTTTTTTCTTTATTTTTTTTCTTTTGATCTTTAATATTCTGTTCCGGAAAACCCTGTTTTATGAGCTCTTGTCTGATGGTTGGGCTGCTGGTATACACTTGAATATCAAATCTAGGATCTGTAGCATGAAGTTTTGATTGTGTGTTTGCTAGGAATTGGTAGATTTCGTCACCACACGTTTGTACACCTTCCATATCTACAATAGTTAGTCTTGTGCGTCCTTTTTGGTCGGAAGTAAAAGGAGCAATAACAAGATTTCCAAAGACACCAGTCTCTGTTTTAGCTTTGTAATCTATTAAGCCCTCCTTAGACATAAATTCAGCTGCTTTAAGAACATTGACGCTTCTAGGCATAATGCGATCAATAAAATGGCGAGCCCTTGGCATGAAGACAACTGTTGCTCCATGATATCCTGGTGAAGCGCGAGCGAAAAATCTGAGCTGTACACTATAAGGTAATTGTTTACCTTCGCTAGTTCTAAAGGTAACTGGGAAGTCTTCCATGTCCTCATAAGTAATAAATTCGCGGAGAGAGTCATAAGCGCTAAAGAGATGAAGGATTCCTAGCTCATCTTGTCCAATATAATTAAATATACTTTCTCCCTCAATCTCAGCTAAGGAATATCCAAATCTTGTTTTGGCAAGATCATTCATTCTCTCTATAATCTGTTCTCCATTAATCCGTAATGCTGGATGCTGCACAGTTTCTAATGTGTCTACACTATGGGTCGCGCGTTTGTCTGCACGATAAAGTCTTTTCTCTAAGTCTGCTATTCTTGCTTCATATGCTCGTCTCTGAGCGTCAAGCGCTTCATTTACTCCCTCTTCAACAGTTGCGCTTATTCTAGCGAGAATTGCTTCTAGTGAAGGTTCCTCTGATGGACGAAAAGATTCATCAACCATAGCATAGGAAGCCATTTTCTTGAATATATACTTTGCTCACTACTCTTACACAACGAAAGTTTTAAGAGAGCCTGAACAGCCAAAGATGTATGTTTGAAGTCTTGAGCTCATTCATAGAAGTAATCCTCCATTTGGATAAATATCTTACCAATCTAGTGGACCAATATGGCATCTGGGTGTATAGTCTTCTCTTTTTGATTATATTCTGTGAAACAGGCTTAGTGTTTACACCTTTTTTGCCAGGAGACTCTTTACTATTTGCAGTAGGCGCATTGGGTGCGCTAGGTAGTATAAATATTATAGGCATATATCTCTTGTTGATGATGGCTGCAATTTTAGGAGATACAGTAAACTACTGGGTGGGGTTTTCTTTAGGTCCGAAAGTGTTTCATGAGCGGATGCGTTTTCTTAAGCAAGAGTATCTCATAAAAACAGAACAGTTCTACGAAATCCATGGGAGCAAAGCGATAGTGCTTGCCAGATTCATCCCTATTATTCGCACATTTGCTCCATTTGTTGCAGGCATTGGAAAGATGAACTATGGAAGATTTCTTGTCTATAACGTGGTTGGTGGCATAGCATGGGTCAGCTTGTTTCTCTTGGGAGGATATTATTTCGGCAATGTTCCTATAGTCAAGGAGAACTTTTCAGTAGTCATTCTAGTGATTATTTTATTGTCATTTATTCCAGTAGGTATAGAATTCATCAAGCAGAGAAAAAGAAAAATTAAACCTCTATAAGGGTTCCCAAAGGTCCTGGATTCAGCATGAGAGTTTGTCCAAGTTTCTGGCGGACATAAAAATTCTCATGGATATGACCGCATAAAAACAAGTGTGGTTTGAGTTCTTTGATTGCTTTCGTAATGCTTCGACAGCCAACTGAGCCGTATAAAGGCATATAATCTAATTCAGTATTATAAGGGGGTCCATGAGTAACTAAAATAACTTTGTCACTAGGTTGTATCTTCTCTTTAAATTGAGGCAGTCTTTGTTCTAGTTTCCGGTCGATTATGGAAAATCCACCGCCACCATGGCCCAAAAATAGATAATTTCCTATTCTATGAGGTTTTCTATGAAAAGGTATAATATTTTTCAAGCGCAGATGGCTGACTTCTCGTTCCTCTTCATGATTGCCATGAATGATTAATAAGGGTTTGTCAGCTTTCATCAAGATGTTCAATGCTGATCGAAATCCTTGTCCAAAAAACGAGATGTCGCCGCAACAAATTAAAATATCAGCCTGTGCTGCTTTTTTAACAATATCAAAAAGAGCCTTTTTAATGATTTTAGAATCTGCTCTATGAATATCAGTGAAAGCCAGAATTTTCATATACAGACAGAGAAAAACAAGGTTTTTATACTTTATTCTCCAGCAAAAGCATGAAGTTGCAGCAAGATCTGATTATTGTAGGCATTGACCCGGGCATTACTACAGCATATGCAGTGCTGGATAGTAAGGGTAATATTCGAAAGCTAAAGAGCTCTAAAGAATTGGCGCTTAATAACTTGTTGGCAGAGGTTACAGATGAGGGGAAAGTGCTAGTCATTGGTACAGACGTCAAGCATATTCCTGGACTGATTGAGAAGTTTTCTGCAAAAGTGGGTGCAAAAGTAGTCATGCCTGAAGAAGACATGAAGGTCGGCTTTAAGGAAAGAATCACCAAGGAATACAACCCTCGCGATGATCATCAGCGAGATGCGTTGGCTGCAGCTTTGTATGCATTCAAAGAAGTCAAGCCGGCGCTGCAGAAAGTCGATGATACTCTAAAGCGAATAGGAAAAGAGCATCTGTCTAGAGAAGTCAAGGTCAAGGTGTTGGAAGGATGTACTATCGGCAATGCGCTCGCTTCCCTGGAGCAGCCGGAAGACGAAGAAATAATTAAGAAGCGTCGTCTCAAGACAGCATTCAAGAAGTCATCGCGCATGATTGAGGAAAATCGCTATCTCAAAAAAGAAAATGATTGGCTTATGGCAAAAGCGGAATATCTGGATCAAAAAATTCGTCAATTGCTGAAGAAAGTAGATGCTATATCAGAAAGAAAAGTACAAGACATCATCAAGTTCAAGAATCAGAAGATAGAGTTCCTCAATCAGGAAGTGGGAAGATACAAGCAGGAAGTGAACACGCTTCGTCAGGAAGTGAAATCATTGACTCCTCTAGTGTTGGAGGCTCGCGGCAAGATTGTTGCAAAAAAACTGAAGACCTTAGGGTGGGAAGAAGTGCAGAGAACTGTTGAAGAGGGAGACATATTAGTGGTTGATGACGTCAATGTGTTTAGTGAACGCTCCTTGGAGTTTCTAAAGAAAAAAACAAACATTATCATCTACAAAAAGCAGCCAGCGAAAGAGCTGGTGAAGTTAGGCATCTCATTCTTGAATGCTGTGCATATTCCTATGAAGGAGACAACGAATATAGCCATCATAGAGCAAGAAGCTATCGAACGAGAAAGAAAGAAGATATACTCTCAACGATTGTGCAAGAGTACCAGGAAGAGCGTCAATCACTTATCTAGATCGCCGAGATAGCCTATCATAAAGCCGCCTTCTTCGATGCTGAGCTCATCATTGTCTTCCAGGTCTAAGATGCAGTTCTCAGCGTAGAAGTCCTCTTCTTCCGAAGATATCTCTTTAGGCCAGACAGTTAATTTTCTAAGCTGCTGTCCAGTTATGTGCTCAATGGTTGGCATTGACAAATCCATGGTAAACCACCTCTCTTGTTGATAGAAGTGAATAAGAGGCAGTGCTTTATATATCTCCCGAGGCTCTTTGAGAAGTAAACTATCTGCTGAACATATATATTGAAAAAAATAAGTACACAAAAAGGTATCGATTTAACTATTTATAAGTAGTATCAAATAACAACATTTAAATATAAAATCGCTTCTTTTTTAGTGATGACATCAACAACACCTTATTTTATAGCAGAGGCAAACAAAAGATATTCGCCTAGAAAAAATCTCGAAGGCGAAGTAAGAACAGATATCCTCGTCGTTGGAGGAGGAATTGCCGGACTTTCTGCAGCTAATAAGCTCACACAAGTAACACCAAGATCAACAAAGATTACAGTTGTAGAGGCTGATAGGCTTGGACATGCTACCACAGGAAAATCTTCTGGTTTATTGGTTGATAGCATTGAGGATGATTTTGTTGATAGTGATCCAGCAGTTTGTGATCAGCTAAATAAAGGCCTAGAAGGCATTATTACTGCAACAACAGAAAACAATCTTGCTTGCGACCTCAGAAAAACACCAAGTCTCTACTTAGCAAGAAAAGAAGAACATATAGGAGTTGTTGTCAGGGAATATGAAGCAAGAAAGGCGGCAGATTTTCCAGTCCAATTGCTCAATAATTATGGGCATATTTTGGAAAGGGCAACCATAGGCCACACTTTTGCAGCAATGCTCAATGAAGAAGGTTATTGCATAGATGGACTTGCTTTTACACAAGAATTAGGGAGAATTTTGGATCCAAGAGTAAGAATTTATGAAAGAACTCCCATTATTCAAGTAAATCGATCAAAGAAAACAGCGAAAACACCACAAGGCACAATCCATTATGGATCTGTAGTCTTCACAAATGGAGCAGGAGCAATTGATCTTGATTTGTTAAAGCATAAGGTTTTCTTCTTAGAGACCGCTGTTGCAGTGACTCGCCCATTAACTGAGGAAGAATTTCAAAAAACTTGGAAACGGGGAGAACACATGCTTTGGGACTCAGAAGATCTTGGGTATGTCTATGCAAGACCAGTTGGAGATAAAAGAATACTCATTGGTGGTTCTGATCGCTTAAACAGCCTTGCTAAAGTAAGAGAAGGAAAAAGTAACATTAAACAACCTGAAAAAGAATTAAAATCGCTTTTCAACTCTCTTTTCCCTCATTTAGCAGAAGAAGTTGCATTTTCACATCTATGGACTGGAGTTATCCCAGCGCCTATAGATGGATTATCCTTTGTTGGAGAGATTAGCCCACAACATTTTGTAGCACTCTACAATGCAGGACTACCAAATGCATTTAGAAGTGGAGAGTTAGTAGCAGAAATGGTCGCGACAGGTAAAGAACCAGAAGATTTTGATCTTTTCAGATGGAATAGAGACATTTCATTTCGTGAAAAATCTCGTGTCTTAACTAAATGGGAACCAGTTACTTCATTAGCAAATTATTTTTTCTTCAGGAAATAGATTTTTAAAAAAACTGTAATTGTTCAGCATTCTGAAGTTACAATGCACCAAACATCTTCTTTAGGCTTTGGGGAGGCTGAAAAATAAATATTCTCAACAGGATCTTTGTGCTTTAGCGAGAAACGTCAAACAGTGAAAAGAAAGCCAGTCTTTATTGTTGGGGAAGTTTTTTACTTCAAGATACTGAATAATTACAAAAAACCAAAACATTTAAAAACAAAATTCTACAAAATTTTTAAACATGCGAGGAAAAAATGAACAAAAAATGTCTAAGAAGAAATATAAATGAAAGCAAGTTATTTGTAGTTGCACCTGCAGAAAGAGTATTCCCATTATACAATGTTGGAATAGCTGTCGCTACAGCAAACGGGGGTGAAAATGCAAAAATTTGATTTTGTTATTCTTGGAGCAACAGGAATGCAAGGAAGCATAGTTTCTAAAGAATTGCTTGATAAGAAGTATAATGTCCTTCTCTGTGATAAAAACGACTACCATAAAGATAATCTGCCGGAGAAATACAGAGACAATCCTTTCGAAATATTTGATTTAGAGGACACTAAGAAAACTGTTGAAGTTATTAAGAACTCTGGTGCTAATATTGTAGTTAATTGTGCAGAAGACGATTATAATCTTAATGTCCTTAAAGCATGTATTGAAGTAGGAGTACATAACATAGATCTTGGCTCTTATTTTGAAATGACTAAGCAGCAACTAGAGATGGATACCTTGCTTAAGGAAAAAAATCTTATTCATATTACTGGGTGCGGTTCTGCTCCTGGTATAGTCAATGTCATGCTCAAATACGCTTCTAAACAATTTGATAAAATTACTAATATCGAAGCAGGGTTTGTATGGGACTCTAATATTAAGAAATTTGTAGTGCCTTTCTCCATGCAAGGCATTCTTTATGAATTTACCAAGCCAGCATATATATTGGAAAATGGAGAATTTATACAGAAAAATCCCCTAGAAAATACTACAAAAAGACATTTTAGAGTTATTGGTACACAAAAAATTATGTTAATTAATCACGCAGAACCTTACACATTTTACCATTATTTCAAAGATAAAGGATTGCAAAATGTTCGCTTCTACGGCGGATTTCCAACACACTCTTTTGAAAAAATCATGGCATTAATAGAAATGGGTCTTGATTCAGAGGAAAAAATCATGGTTGATGGGAAAAAGGTAAAGCCCATCGATATTCTCGTAGAAGCACTCCGTAGATTAAAGAAGCCAGAAGGCTATCAAGAGCATGAAAATCTCTGGGTGGACATTTATGGAGAAAAAGATAGACAGATTCAAATCGTGAAGATGGAATGTATCGCACCAACTATCTATGGTTGGGAAGAGGCAGGTTGTAATATTGACACTGGTTTCCCTGCAGCTATTATCGCACGCATGGTAAAAGAGGAAGTTATTAAAACGCCAGGCAGTTATTCTCCTGAAGGTATTGTGCCTGAAAAGCAATTTTTCGCAGAATTACGAAAAAAAGGCATGATTGTCTATGAAAACGGTAAGGCAATTATCTAAGTAAAATCCTGCAAGGTCTTCATACCATAACGAACAACAGTTGATTTGCTAGGTCCTTCGTTTCGATCTTCTAGAGAAATAAATTTGCCATTCTCCAAAGACTTGATCTTTTTGTGGAAATTAGAATAGCTTTGTTCTCCTCCTTTTTTCTGATACACTTCATAAACTTCTTTGGTAGTTAGTCCAGTATTAAGTTTAATGAGATCCAAGATCATTTGTTCTTGAGTGTCTAAGGTGGTAGTGCTTTTTAATTTGAAGTCGCGTAATTTTGCAATCGCTTTCTCTGCATGATTGATGCTGATTTTCTTTTGAGCGTTCTGCTCCGCGATTTCTCCAGCTTCCTTGAGAAGATACAGTCCAGCGCGAATGTCTTTAGCGTCATAAGCTTTCTCTACAATTTTTTCAAAGGCTATAGGGTCAACAACACCAGAAGCAAAAGCAAATTCGACGCGTTTCTTCAAGATCATCTTGGTTTCTTCAAAAGTGTAAGGTTTGAACACGAGAAGGTCGGGTGTCAATCGTGATCTGACTCTTGCGTCTAAAGTGGTCAGCCATTGTTCGTTGTTAGTGATCAAGACTAACGTTCGTCTGTTGATTTCCTCAAGCAAATGATAAAAAATCTGTTCATCAGTTATCTTGTCCACTTCATCTAGGGCAATGACAGCGCTTTTTTTGTTGAGAATACGGGCGATCTCTTTGAACAAGTCATTGGTGTCTCTATTTTGGACAAATTTGAAGCCAATCTGATCACAAATTTCAAGAGCAATTTTATGAGGAGTATCTTTCTTCCAGCAGTTGATGTAAATCGTGTGGATATCATCAGTTTTCTTGTTGACTTCACTCAGCACATATTTGGTAGCGACAGTCTTGCCAATGCCAGGAGCGCCCATAATAAGCAGGTTCTTGCCATTGCGTTTGCTGAACAGAGGTTGAATGCAGGTAGCAATATAGTGTTGTTCATTCTCTCTGCCTTCTAGAATGGGAGGGATAAAGTCAATATCTAAAGGTAAGGTATCTAAGAACAGAGACTCATTATCCTTCAAGACATTGTCAAATAAACCCATAGATACTTACAGATAAACTAGCAGATATAAAGATTATGGTGGCGGATGAGAAGTATCTAAAAAGTTCTATCCTATAGAGAAAAAAGAATTTTCACAGGTATTTGCTTTATCTCTTTTCTTGCGGGTATGCACATAATACTATGTCTGGCTTCTTAATCCCTCGAAAATGTTTACAAATGGAAATGTCTTTGACTGCACATTTATGCTCTTTTGTATTTTCAGCTTCATTCCAAGGGCAGATATCTTGTTTCCAAGTAATTTTTTGATTGGGCAGTAAATCAATATCCATGTTTGCCCCTTTGAGCTCTCGCACCTTTTCTTCTTTAGTCATCTAGATTTCCTCAGCGCCTTCTTTACCCAAGATCATCAGTCTGACGCCAACACCCAATTTGAGGGCTGCACTCATGAGGGCCATATGTTCTCTTCCAGTTCCAGATATGAAATTGACAGCAATTTCCATGCTTTTAACTCTGGCTTGCATTTCTTTGAACATGATATCTCTCAGCTCTTTCAGTCCCTGTTCGGGATCAATCACGACGACTTCAGTCTTGGCATTAGCAGTGAAGTTTTCTTTGCCATAGGCATTCGTAAAGAGAATTACTTTGTCCCATTGAATATGAATATCATCAATCAATCTATTGACATGACCCCAAGTCCCTTTTCCAGTGCTTAAACAAGCGACTAAGTCTGTCATTTTATCTCCTATTCATTCCCCATTTTTAAAGGTTCCCACCCTCCGTGAGAAGCATTGTTGAAACGCAAGTAATTTTTGTCCCTTGATAACGATGAGATAAATATATAAATAAGGAGAGATTTTGAGTAATTGAAATGACTAATCCTCCTGAAGCAAATTTAGGTGCTGCTTTAACTATGCTTGGGTTAGAAGACAAATTCTTGGCTAATGGTGAACTTACTAATTTTCCCCTTTTAGAAAGAGGTAGACTTGCTAATGCTATTATTGATGAAAAATTGAGATTGGGTAGATGGCAAACAGTTGTACAAATGATCTATGGAGGATTAGGCAAAGCTGATGCTTTATTCGAAGGAGATCATAACAAGTTAAAAGCAAGAATAGTTGCGGCTGCGCGACAACGTACTAACTCAGGAATAACTTCACGTACTTTAGATACACTAGTCAAAGCAGAAGAACATGATTTGTTATTTAGATTAGCAACCAGCACTTCTTTAGGTTATGATGATCTTATGGCTGTTGTTAGTCATATTCCTGCAGAATATTTTAAAGAGGATCCTCAAGGAACTCAAAAAAGACGAACAATCGACCAAGCTGCTGGTCAGAGAGCATTAGCTGAAAAAAGATATGATGCTGCTGTAAGTCATTTTGCAGCAATCGGTGATACTGCTAATTTAACAACCTTATTTGATCAAGCTATAAGTAGCGACGACTCCAATGTTGATATAAGTGTGTTAGAAGCAATAGCTGTAAGCGATCCTTCTCAAAAAGAAACTAGATTACAAGCAATTGTGTCAAAATATTTACAAGGGGAAGAAGTAGATCCAACCCAAACTCATAGAAGGATTGGATCTCTTACAATGTTTAAGTTCGTTAAAACACATGGTGTTACATTATCTCCAGAAGAGAAAGCGACTTTACACAAAAGAGTTGTGGAAGAAGCACAGCGATATGACTTTGAAAGTGGTCATAAACTCGCAACAGAACAAGAATTACTTTTACCTTGGGCTAGACATCACGCAAATTCACAACCTCTAGAAGCCTATAGAGTTTTTCTTGCTGCAGGCTTTGAAGGAGACGAAGTAATAGCGGCTGTTCAAGCAGGATTGGCTCTTGATCGCTACCAAAATGAACACAGAGCATTAGTCACATCTCAAGTTACAAAACCTCATCTCAAAAGAGCTTATGAAGGTGCGCCTTTCAAAGTGCAAGTACAGATTGCTTATAGTTTGAAAGATGAAAAAAAACTGCAAGACTTAAGTAAGCATGCACGCAAACAAGGTAAACTTGATGAGGCTTATCGTTATTGGGTTGACGGCAAAGGTAGTCTTGATGGGGGTTATATCGCAGCTATCAGAACTAGACTTATTGATGACGCCATAAAGAATCATTATGGACACATGTATCTTGCAAGTAATGATCTTGCTGGTCAAGTAGAGGCTTATGAAGCTTTAATGGCTCAAGGTATAGGAAAAGGAAATCACCTGGACAAAGCACATAAATTGGCTTTCACGATGGGAGATGAGGCAAGAACTCAACGCGTTCGTGAAGCAATGTTCTCAGTTAATCCTGCATGGGCTTTATCTTTTTTTAAAGGGGATAGCTCAAGAAAAAGAGATGAAAGAGGAATAGATTATGTGGTAAATGCTGTAGCTAGTCAACAGGGCGTTGAGCCATCTACATTAAGAGAATTAGCTATGAAGTATCAAGAATAATCTTTATTTCTGAATTATTAGTGTTAAACGTAAGGCAAATAAAACTCTATTCCGTGTTTAAAAGGATTATGGTGGCGAATGAGGAGTAAATGGCTAGCACAACATATAAATAAGAGCAGAAAGGCAATCGAGACATGCAACAGCCAAAAGATTACATAAGTTCATTGACTAAGAAAGAGAAGCTAACAGACCAGCTCTCCTTATTTACTATTACAATCACAGATCCAACATTCTCTTTTATTCCAGGGCAGTTCATGATGCTCTCTATGACTGAGGATCGCGGTTTGGCAAGGGCGTATTCCATTTGTTCAGGTCCGGAAAAGAGAAATGATTTGGAGTTCTGCATGAAGATCAATCGTCCATCAGTCTTGTCAGAAAAATTAGAGGACTCCCCCCCCAATACAAAAGTGCATGCGCGCGGGCCATTTGGGATGTTCAAGTTAAAGCCAGTAACAAAAGATATTGTCCTGATAGCAGGAGGCACGGGCATTGCGCCGTTGAGAAGTATGCTTCATGAATTGATTCAGCAAAAGACCCAGCAGAAAATCTGGTGTTTTTATCGATTCAAGACAGAGGAAGAATATCTGTTCAGAGAAGAATTGGAGTCGGTGGAGAAAAAGATGAAGAACTTTCAGTTGATTCCCTCAGTCTCAACCCCATCAACTCAATGGAAACAGGAAACAGAGCGCATCCAAAACATCATCGCAAAGTATATTAAGACTCCAAGTGAGGTAGATTGTTATATGTGTGGTCCTCCGCCTATGGTGAATGATCTCATGGAAGAACTTCCGAAGCTGGGATTTCCCTTAGAGTCCTTGCATAAAGAAGCTTGGTAATTCTTATATTTTTTAAGTCCAACCAAAAGCTTTTAAACACTGATGAAGACAAATAAGCTATGCCTAAAACAATTTCGCGGGATTTTCCCATCAGCGAATTGACGTTGCGTCGGTATGAGAAGCCGTCATCCAATAATAAGCGTGAAATTGTTCGTAAATTTTGTTTGTCTCTCGGACTATTGCAGCCTGGTGACTCTCGTGATGTCATTGTAGACATTTTGCAGGTGTTATTGGATGCCAAAGACAAAAAAGTGATGATGAATTCTGAGGACATCAAGAAAAGCACAGTAGAATATAGAAAAAAAGCAAAAGTCCCTCTGAAAGGCATTGCTTCATCCAACGTCCGCCGTCAATTGAAACGATTGCGTGATATTCATATGGCGGAAAAAGTAAAAAATGATTATCGCATTACTGAATTCGAAGATATATCTACATTAGTAGATGAAAAAATAGAGAAGTTCTTATTGCAAAACATTCTCAAGCGTGTCAAGGAATATTCTAAGTTATTATGATCTACGAACCTCGAGAGGATTCTTTTATATTGAAAAAATATGTGGAGCTCTATGCTTATGGTAAAGTATTAGATATGGGGACAGGATCAGGCATTCAGGCACAAGCAGCCCTCAAAAAAACACAAGATGTTTTGGCAGCAGATATTAATCCAGAAGCAGTCAAGCATGTCCAGGCTCTGGGCATAAGAGCTATTCACTCAGATTTGTTCTCTAATATCAAGGAAACATTCGACGTTATTATTTTTAATCCGCCCTATTTACCCCATGCTCATGGCGAAGATGAAGAAAGCCAGCAGATCACTACCGGCGGTGCTCAAGGATATGAGATCCTGGAGAGCTTTCTCAAGGACGCGCAGCAGCATCTCAATCCTAGGGGAATTATATTGCTAGTATATTCTTCATTGACAGGCAACATAGAGAAGCTAGCTAAAAAATATCATCTCGTATTAACAGTTGTACAAGAGAAAAAAATATTTTTTGAGACGTTAATAGTTGCTAAAGTAAGGAATGAAGTTATTTTTGATCTCTAAAAAGTTTCGCGCTAGCATTTGTCAAATCCTCTCTTATTTGTTGATATTGACTTGTTAGATTATCTATCATTCCCTTGAAACTACCAGCAAGCTCTTCAACAGAAAAGTGCCCTAAAGATCGTAGAGAAGTTCTTGCTGTCTGTAATCGCATTAGAATCCTTCTAAGATTGTCAATCTCTTGATCTATATGGAGGGAATTTTGCACTAAAATTGTTAACCCTTGTAATTGAGGGCTAAGCTGTTTTGGCGCATTTAAATCGTTAGAGTGTTTGTGATTGTGTTCAGGAGTTGAAGTCAACACTTCTAAATAAGAAGATCCTAGTCTTTTCCATGAATTATAATGATCGAAAAATACCTCATAATGACCTATGACTTTCCCATATTGACTGGTGAACCCGGCTATACAATCAGGTAAGTTTTCATCAGTTACAGCATCATTAAAGTTAGGATGTCTGGATGACTTTCGCATGAGTTTCCGGGATGTCATTCATTTTTAAAGCTGACGGTTTAGGGGAGTTTGTTAAAAAATCTTAATAAGCTATCAAGCCTCCAGCTTAAGGACTATGAATATACAGAATAAAGATTTAGGACAGAGCCATAAAGAAGGAACCTTTTTAAAGAGTTTAGCATAAGAATCGCTATGGATCTTGTTCAGATGGTGATGGTTGCAGGTTGGAGAGAACTCAGAGGGGAATGTGCTCGTGCAAGGGAATTAGCAAAGAGAAGAAACGAACTTGGAGATCGAATGAGAATGGCTGAAGAGGACTCTGCTGAGTGCTTTGCTCTTTTTAGAGAATCAAGAGAAGTAGTCTCTGAAGCTTCCCAATTAGGATATATAGCGACACAGGTGTATTGCTGGTATAGAATTAATAATTCATTTAACAGAAGGCAAAACAACAACTTTTAAAAAGTGATATAAATGAAGAACCATATGGATCTTGTTCAGATAGTGATGGTTGCAGGTTGGAGAGATATCAGAGAGCAATATGCTTATGGGTGGAATCTAGCTCGTGAAATGAGACTGTCTTCAAAAGGAATGCAGTATGCAAGAGATCTGAGAGAGACAGGAAAATATGCAAGTAAATTCCTAGAGCAACATGAAGAAGCAGAAAGATTAGGTATTCTTGGAGGAATAGGATTATTTCTATATAATATTCTCTCATCTAAAACGGCTAAACATTTTTCTCCAGAACACACAGATTAACGGTTTCGCAAAGACAAACCTTTTTATAAGCTTAAATCAAGACAGGTGTTGCCCGGTCGTGTATACAGGATGAGTAAGCTTCGGCTTCACGTGACTCTTGTTGTTAAAACCGGGCTAAACTTTTTCAGTATAAAATTTTTTATGTTGGTTCTTTCTTCTCCCTTGCTAAATTCCACATCATCTCAAAATTTTTTCTATATCCGTCAGCAGCATCCTTGTTATGTATCAAAATACAGTAACCTTCGTCAGCAAAAATTGTTATTGCAACATAATCATCAATAATTGCTGTTTCTTGATATTGGCTGAACTGCTCTTTTGGAATAAACCGCATCTTCGTTAATTTCATTTTTAAGAAAGGATATATATATGGCAAAACCTCTGTTGACGCTATATGTCTTTGGTGCAATTTATTCTTTATCCTATTTAAATACATATTTTTCCACCACGTTAAACCCATAAAACCTGTTGTTTCTTTTGAACCTCCAAATGTTAGAAATTCTCCTTTTGACTGAGAAATGAGCTTATAGTAAACCTCTGAAATACCTTTCTTTCCCTTAAACATGGATGTTTGGGTTTCCTTTTTCTGAGATAATTGCTTTTGTTTTAATTTAGGAAAAACAGCTTCAAATTGCTTTTTTTTATCCTCCATGTATGTAAAAAAATATTCTGGTTCAGTGGCAGTATAAACCTTGTGTTTACCCTTTAATATATAATGAATCAGCCCCTTTTCAATCAAGGAATTTAATGCTCTATGAACCACAGAGTTTTGTAATTTAGACTTGTAAATAATATTTTTTGCAGAAGATATACCTAATTCTAGCAGTTGTACATATACTTTAATCTCTGCGTTAGTGAGACCAAGGTCTTCTAAAATTTCAAATTCCATACTTTAAAGGAATTTTTAGAATATATAAAGTTTTCTAAAAGATGACTCAATTGGGAGAACAAATACTTATTAACACAAAAATGGCTCCATCGTTAATATGCAAACGCAAAAACTAAGAGAAGAATTAAAAGAATTAGGAAGTCTTGTGGAGAAACTTGGCCATGAAGAAGATAGAAGCGGGACCGATTTTACTTTACGTGACCGAACACAAGAGGTTTCTATAGAAAAATATGGTATACCCTTCAAACCTAGCAGTCACACGGGAAAACAAATTACTTTTTTAGATCCCAGTGGTGAAGGATATTCAAATCCCAATTCTTTTGGTTGTAATTATGATGGTGCTTGGTGTGAATTTCCAGATCATCTAGGTTTAATGGGAATGCCGGGAGCGCAATACTATGGCAAAAGGTATAGGAACGATGAAATTATTGGTTTTTTAATTATTGGTAAAGTTGAAAGCGAAGATGAATGTGTAAGACAGTTTGATAAGCATTCAGATTTGATTAATGCCGCTAGAGCTTATGTTTTGAAAGGGGATGATTTTCACACAGTTTTGAAAGCCAAACATGCACATTTTAGACTTGATGCGTCTAGTAGTGCTAGCAGTGGTACTCCTGTTGAGCTGAATGAAAGAGTAGCATACATGGCACGCATTCTATCGCTTGCAGAAGACAATCCTAACATAAATGTTGCTAACCAATGCTTAGTAGATGAATATATTAAACAATTTTCCTTTCATGAAGAAGAGAAACAAGTAAAAAGAAGATTGGATGCTCTTGGTGACGACTTTAGAAACCATGTAGGCACAAGAAGATTAGAATTTGGTAATGGTGCAGTAGAAATTGACTCATATCGTGATGCGGTTTTTGGTTATTATAAATATAGAAAAGCACAAGTAGATGCAATAGACCTCATGACTATCAATAACTATAGGATAGAGAGAGTTAAGGAAGAAGTTGAGAGAATAGGACAAATTAAAAAAGTATTACCACGTCATTCTTTAGGGCTATTACAAAACTTAGTTTAATTTTTCCCTTAAGGTTTTAATAAGCTACTCAAATCTAATAAAAATAGATGACGTTAACTTAACAGCTCACAAAATAGTCAAATTTATAAACCCCAAATCTAGGTCTTAAGTCACTCGTCTACTACGTACCTTCAGTGTCGTAGAAGAGGTCACAAATGGATAAAAAACACTTTGCGCAAGCTATTCAAGTATTACGTCAGAATACTGAGAAGAAGGAATTTACCCAGTCAGTCGATATCATCATGAATTTCAAAGGTCTTGATCCAAAACGTGAAGACCACAAAGTTAACGCCTTTATCGTTCTCCCATTCTCTCGTGGTAAAACAATCACAACTACAGCTTTAGTAGGTCATGAATTATCCACAAAAGCGAAAGCAGTCTGTAATGAAGTCGTTCAGGTAGAGCAGTTCAAAACTTTAGAAAAAAACAAGATCAAGAAGTTAGCAGAAACAACCACATTCTTTATCGCGCAGTCCACTATCATGCCGCAGATCGCTCAGGTCTTCGGTAAAATATTGGGTCCAAGAAGCTTGATGCCAAATCCAAAAGCAGGCGCAGTTATTCCTCCAACTGGAGAAGTAAAAAACGTGGTTGAACGTCTGCAAAAAACAGTCAGAGTGGAAACCAAGAACGAGCCAGTAGTCAAGGCAGTCATTGGAATTGAATCCATGAAAGACGAGGAATTAGTGGAAAATGCTTTCGCAGTCTACAATACTATTCTTCATACATTGC
>Ga0209541_10008215_pt1 | contig 17269 bp, 19 predicted proteins | sample RifCSPlowO2_01_FD_184027 | JGI IMG/M metagenome (GOLD analysis project Ga0209541, IMG submission 184027) | Groundwater microbial communities from Rifle, Colorado - Rifle CSP2_plank lowO2_0.1 (SPAdes) (version 2) | ecosystem: Environmental > Aquatic > Deep subsurface > Groundwater | place...
GTTTATAGCCAGTTCAGACCGAGCCACTCCCCACTCACTGGACAACCCTTAAAACCTAAGAATTTGTAAGCATTAAGCCATAAAACGCCAAAATCACTGAGCCACTCCCGCACTGGACAACCTCGGCAAGACTATATAAATGAGTACAGGGAGGATACGTGCTGGTGATAAGTATGTTTGAGCCAATGATTGAAGAGATGAAACTGAGGAATTATTCCTCTAAAACGATAAAGGTATACCTGCTCCATAATCAGCATTTCCTGCGCTCTTGCCGAAAGAATCCTCAGGCAATAACTGAGAGTGATATCCGAAAATACCTGCTGTATCTCATCGGAAAGCAGCTTTCCAGCTCTGCCGTTAACTTGGCTCATAACGCCTTAAATTTCTATTATATACAGATCATGAAGCGGCGTTTCACGATTCCTTTCCAGAAGCGGGAGCACCGAATTCTGAGGGAAGCGAGCACTGAAGAAATACGTCAAATGCTGGATGTAACCAAGAACCCTAAACATCATTTGCTGATTTCTTTGCTATATGCTACGGGAGTGCGTGTTTCTGAAGCGGTGAGAGTAAAATTGGAACATCTTAACTTTGAAAAGAAACTGCTCTTGGTCAGACAGGGCAAAGGGAAGAAAGATCGCTACACCATCTTATCTGATGCCGCCATACGTGAAATCAAGACCTATCTGACCCGGCGGTCGTATCAAAGTTCATACCTCTTTGCTTCTCGTGATGGGCATATCTGTGAAAAAACTGCTGAGGAGATACTCACCCAAGCAAAAAATAAAGCTGGGCTGTTTAAAACTATCACTCCGCACACTTTGCGCCGGAGTTTTGCCACTCATCATATCAATCAAAATACCCGATTGGAATTTATTCAATCCATGATGGGGCATAAAGATATCCGGACGACCAGAGCATATCAGTACATCGTTCCTGCTCACCTGCAACAGGTGCAAAGCCCGCACGATTTCCTGTATGATATAGAGAAAGGCGTTGATTAGTGTAAAATAATATCGCATTTCTAATATATCCCTTTGCTAAATTAATACACTAAATAACGCCAAGGTCTATAATAACAATAAAAATTAGTCAGAAATGTTTATAAAATTATGTAGATAGTCCTCCTGAATGGGCCTGCAATTCAAAGAATTGATCGTAAAGCATGAAATTTCCATCAGTGATCTCCGCCATAAGATCCTGGCTGTCGATAGTATGAATCTGCTCTATCAATTCCTGACCACTATCCGCAGTGCGGACGGGCGTGTTTTAACTGATAGCCAGGGCCATGTCACTTCTCACCTGATCGGCCTGTTCAATCGTACCACTGCCTTGATGGAAGGAGGCCTGCGGTTAGCCTTTGTCTTTGATGGCCAGTCCCCGGCAATTAAGAAAAAAACTTGGGAGAAGCGTACGGAAATCAAGCAGGAAGCGGCCTGGAAACTCCAGGAAGCGGAAGAAGCGGGAAATATCGGGGACATGCGCAAGTTTGCTTCCCGGACGGCGGTGTTAAGCAAAGAAATGATTGATGATGCCCAGCAGCTGCTCACGGCCTTAGGACTACCCCTCATTCAAGCGCCTTCCGAAGGGGAGGCCCAGACAGCATATATGGCCCGGAAAGGCGATGTCTATGCTTCAGTAAGCCAGGATTATGATAATTTGATCTTTGGCTGTCCGACACTGATTCGGAACGTATCGATCGCCGGGAAACGCAAGAAGACCGGTACCTTAGGCTATCAAACTGTCAAGCCGGAGCTAATTTCACTAAAAGAAGTCTTACAGCATCTGAATCTCACTCTGGAGCAGCTACAAGTGCTGGCGATTCTCATCGGGACTGATTATAATCCCGGTGGGGTCAAGGGCATCGGACCTAAAACAGCTTTAAAGTTAGTTCACGAGTATGGCTCAGATTTCACCGCTCTCTTTACCAAGGTAGAATGGGATGCACACTATCCGGAGCTATCTTGGAAAGAGGTTTTGGAGACTATTCAGAACATATCGGTTACGGATGATTATGAATTGTCCTGGCAGGCGGTGGATGAGCATCGAGTGTTAAAATTATTAGTAGAGAAGCATAATTTTCTGGAAGAACGCGTGCGGAGCAAGCTGGAAACCTTGCGTGAGCAGCGGGAAGTTCTGAGCCAGAAAGGACTGAAACGGTTTTTTTAGATGTTCAATATTGGCTTAGCACCAACTCTTTTTGTTTCAATTCTCTGGAAGGCTGGTGTGCATACACCCGGTAGGCTCATACCTTTCATCGAAGAACTGCGATAATATCATCATTTGAAGAAAAATTCCCTGCGGTGATATCCCCCCAAGAAATCGATAGAAACTAATCTAAAATGAAATGATAGAAATACTTTTATATACTTACCTTCTCTTTCTTACCATATGCTCGCGGCCAAAACCACACTTCAGCATGCCCAATCCGTCAAAGAATACCTCCTTAAACATAATCTGGTTCATCCTGAGTATGGTTATATCAAGGAGATGGGATATATCTATTTCCCCCTCCTTAAGAAAGCAGCCATACCTAAAGCTAAAACAGTCAACACTAGGTTCTCTTTTCCAGCGCGGCTGAAGCCGGTAACGGTCACTGAACTGCTCCGGGGAAAATTAACCCCGAGTGAGCTGGCTCTCCTGCCCCAAAGCCAGGAAATTGTCGGCCAGATCCTGATCTTGGAAATACCAGCAGAATTGAAACTGAAAGAGCGTCTCATCGCAGAAGCATATTTACAATCCCATAAGAGCTTAATCACAGTCGTGAAGAAAGACCATCAGCATGAAGGAGAATTCCGCCTGCGGAAAGTAAAAGTTCTGGCCGGGAAAAATACCAAAGAGACCATCCATCACGAGAATGGCGTCCAGCTGAAGCTTCATCTGGAAAATACTTATTTTTCTGCCCGTTTAGCCCATGAACGCTTGAGAATAGCTCAGCAAGTTAAAAAAGATGAAGAGATCCTGGTGATGTTTTCCGGCGCCGGTCCTTATCTATTTGTATTGGTCAAAAATTCTCCCGTCAAGAGCATCTATGGGATCGAGATAAATCCACTGGCTCATCAATATGCTTTAGAGAATATCACTTTAAATGGCGTACAATCCAAGGTTATGATCCATCAAGGGGATGTACGCACCATTCTTCCTAAAATTAAGAAAATATTTGACCGGATCGTCATGCCCCTGCCCAAGACCGGCGAAGAATATTTAGATATAGCACTAACAAAAGCACATACTGGAACCGTCATCCATCTGTATGCCTTCCTGCCCGAAGCAGAGTTCAAGACTGAAGCGCAGAAAATAAAGAAACTATGCCGGCAGCATGGCCGGGAAGTAAAAATACTTCGTTCCGTCAAATGCGGGCAATTCTCACCGTATGTCTACCGGGTCTGCTTTGATCTGAAGGTATTGAAATGAATCATCTGGGAATGAACCGAAGACGAAGAGCAGATTATACTAAAAAACATAAATATTTATACAATAGTTATGTCTTTTAGATACAAAAAGGACCGAGTCCTTTTGTACTAAGAGCACGGCTTTGGTGTATAGCAACTGTCAATAATGTCTAAACACTAGAAATTGTTATGCAATTTCTGTGCCCCCGAAACAATAAATGTTTCTCAGGGAATCAATGTCAGTTGCTATAGTTTTGTAACTACTAAACATAAAATAAAAAATAAATAAGAAACAACACTTTTATTCTTCGTAGGTATCTTCTCCTGCTTGGGCTTGGGCTTGCGCCTGGGCCAGAGCTTCGGGTGGCAAATCAGTCCGTTCAGATGCCTTTTGCAGCAACTTGACGTTTTCTGCCTTCAATCCTCGGTCGCCTTCCTTCCCTTCGAATTCTACCTTATCATTCTGGCGGATAAAGGTGCCTTGCTGCAGCGCTGAAAAGTGCACAAAGTAATCCTTGCCATCTTCGCCGCTGATGAAGCCAAACCCTTTTTTCCGATTAAAAAACTTTACGGTTCCTTCCATTTTCTGTACTCCTTCACTACCACTATAGTTCAAGAAAAAAGCACTCGCGTACTCTTTTGCTCTACTTCAGGTTAAGTGAACTTTTAAGCTTAAAATACCTCTGGTTTTATAAATTTTGCTTCTTTCGGAAGCCCTTTTCAGTAAGGGAGAAGATTTATAAATGTTCGATATTTTAAGAAGGCAGAGTGTAAAGCGTGATGATGAAGTGAACACCAATGGCCCAATGCCAGACGGAAGTAACTACAGAACGCACACAAATCTTGGTTGAAAAATCATTAAAAGGGGGTATTGGTTTGGTCATTTTAAAAATATATCAATGAAGAAACCAATACAATATTTTACCGAGATCTCAAGTCCTGAATTGCTTGAACGAGTGCATAATCCAGCTCCAGGGCTTCGGATCTTTCTGGACCTCTCATTTTCTGTTCATTTCCGTAGATGCAAACCCTAAGATAAACCTCATCTTGCAGTCTTAAAGATTGAGGAATTCTGGGATGAGTTTTACCTAATTCCGTAACTGTACTCAAAATCCCGATATTACTTAAATAAGGGTGTTCAGAAATAGCGTCCACTAATTTGGTTGGATGTTCAACTACCAGTTTCACCAAGCCTTCAGCTTTGCTGGCATAATCTGCTGGAACTCGTACCGAAACTTCCGGGTTTGATTTTAAGGTATACTGAGTCGTTTCCATAATGATGAGATAAACATATACACTTTATAAACTTTATGATTTAATAATCACTTAAAAGTAGTTTTGAAACTAACAAATCTTGGTTGAAAAACTTTACTTTGGAAAAATATTTTTATTTTGGTTCTAATACTTCCAGTCCTCGTACCCGGCAGTTTTAAAAACGCTAGGCACTATGGCATTTACCCTGCAGTGTTCCTGTTCGTACCAGGAAGGATCACTATCACCAATTTTACTGGTTAGGTAGCAGCTTCCTCTGAGCATAGGATAACAGAATGTGAATACGCTACCTATACCAGCCATAAATAACCTTTCGGGCAGAGATGTTTTGGTCCTCTCTTCTAACGAAGGCTCTAATCCCCTAGTCTTCCATTTTTATCCAAACAGCCCTTTCATCCCGTCATCGTCATCTTCAAACTGGATCTTTTCGATGGCCTGGATAAAATCATCCTGCGTCACGAAGTTCCGGTCTTCCCTAATCGCGCAATATCCTGCTTCAGTGCACACTGCCCGGATCTCTGCTCCGCTAAAATCATTCATCTGCCGGGAGATCTCTTTTAAGTCCACTTTCTGCAGATTCATCCTGCGGGTGTGGACTTTTAAGATATCGAGGCGCCCTTCTTCATCAGGCAGCCCCACTTCAATCAAGCGGTCCAAACGTCCTGGCCGTATAATAGCCTGATCTAGGATATCCGGCCGGTTGGTAGCACCGATCACTTTGACATTGCCCAAGGGATCAAATCCGTCAATCTCAGCCAGCAGCTGCATGAAAGTCCGGTTCACTTCCCTCTCTCCAGACGTCCCGGTATCCATTCTGGTCGCCGCTAAGGCATCGATCTCGTCAATAAAGATGATTGCCGGTGATTTTCGCCGGGCCAAGTTGAAGATATCTTTTACCAGCTTGGCTCCTTCGCCGATGAATTTCTGCACCAATTCTGAGCCGACCACTTCAATGAACGTTGCCTCAGTACTGTGCGCCACTGCTTTGGCCAAGAGTGTTTTTCCCGTGCCCGGAGGCCCATATAATAACACTCCCTTGGGAGGATTGATCCCTACTTTTTCAAATAGCTGCGGCTTCTTGAGCGGTAATTCAATGACTTCCTTGATTTCCTCTATCTCTTTTTTCAGGCCGCCGATCTCCTTCCAGCTTTCCTGGGGCTTTTCGACGATGACAAACTTCTCCACTTCCATATTATCACTCAAATCTATTTTTTCCATGATGTTCAGCATCTTCTGGTCCACCAGCACCGTATCCCCGCTGCGCAGATCCTTAATCTCTTTAGAAACATAACAATAAAATTTATTGCCGTTGGGCAATTTGATGATGCTCTTATTAGGATGGGTGACGGTAACAACATCCGCTACCAATAATGCTGGTTTTTTGAAATTAGTGAGTTCCTGGCTGGCATTGTTGAACATCTCTCTGAGCACTAAACTTTCTTCCTCCATCTTGGTCAGGGTATGCCGGATGGACTTATTTTCTTCTTCCAGATCACTGACGGTTTTCGGCTTATCCTCTACTCTCATCCCTTCCAGATCCACCGTTTCCGAGAAGACTATATCTTTGGCAACTTCTTCTTTGCTCATAATTAAGAGTAAAAGGGGCTCTCTTTTTAAAGTTTATGACGGAAAAAGTGGTTAGGGCACCCCCGCTTACGAAAACCACTGCCGTACCCCATTCCAGAACATCTTTAACCGTTCACCGAGGGAATGCGCTTCTCCCCGTATCAGGATCTGCTGCTGCTCAGAATATGCCTTTCCAGTACGGTCCTTCCAGGTGGTTCGTATGACTACTTGATTGTTCTTGCTGATAGTGGTTCCATCAAAATCAAAAGTAGTCTGATCCTGATTCAGCAGTTCCGGTATTTTCCACACCGTTTCCATCCCTAGTCCTTGGACCAGTACTGTAACATTGCGAGGTGAACTGAAGGAAGTTCTGTTCACCCTGATCTGCAGTTCCAGGGTGTCTCCATACGCTACTATCGATGGATAATCTACCTTCGTGGCTAGAGCCGGTTCATCAAACACTAAGTATTCAAATGACCTTTTCTTCTCAATCACCTCATTTTCGGCGCTGGCTATGATCCTATGCCGGCCCGCTGTCAGAGTGCTCAACACGATGGTATTATTCTTTTTCTGATTGATAGGTAGATTGATGGTGTGGCAGGATTTCTCCACACAGAAACGGAGGTTTTCCAGATTGGTGTTTCCACTGTTATGGATGGTGCAGGTGGCAGTAACAGTCTGGGTGACCAGCATCTCCCCAGGATAGGTGCAGCTGAGGGAAACCTGTTGGGAATAGGTCTTTTCCTCATCGTTCATCACCAATTGTTCTATCTCTTCCTGGGAATAGGATGTTTTTCCGCGCTGTGCGGTCAATTCTCCCCGGATGGAGACATTCTTTTCGGAGTAGACTATAACTGGGAAAGTATATTTATAATCAGGATCTAAATCTGAGGGAACTTTGATTACCCAGAAGGTCTCTTTGCTTTCCCCCGGTTTCAACACTAAAGTCCGGCGATCGCGGCCCAGGATTTCGATCTCATGCGGAACAGCCAGTTCCAATCTGGTGGCAGTATAGTATTCTTCATTATTTTTGACGATTCCTTTGATCAGGTTGTAGCTGCCGAAATCAACTTCTGCTACCAGCAGTTCCTGCTCTAAGGTAATTTCATCAGGAAGCACTGTTCCTAGGTCCGTTACTACTGCTTTAAAATCCAGGTTTTGTGCATCTAAAGTTACTTCTTCCGCCAGCCATTCGTATCGGGTTGCCGGTTCCGTAGGGTCAATGCCGTCCCGCAGCTTGATGTGAGTGACGTCAATATAGCCATATTCTCCAAAGGTAATGTCAAAACTCACCCAGCCGATGTCCGGGAAGTACACTTCTGCCCAGCCGTGGGGCTGCCAGGGCTCGGCAAATAAATCCGAAGTGGTATAACTTATTCCGGATACAAACCGGGCCGGAATTCCCAATGATCGGGCCATGGCGATGAACAACGAAGTCATCTCATCACAGACCCCTTCTTTATTCTGCAGCACCCAACTGGCTTTCTGGGAAGTCGTGGCGGTCAAGGTGGTAAGATCGTACTGAACATTCTCTTCCACCCAGCTGGCTAATTTGAAGGCGACTTTAAACAGATCATCTTCTCCTTCCGCTAAGGCGGTGGCTTGGGTGATGATAGCCGGATGATCAGAATCAATCGTTTTGCTGGGAAGCGTGTATTGTTCGTATCCAGCGATGGATTCTATCGGAAAAGGCAAGGTCCGGCGCACTTCTACCCGTTCATTCTGTGTTTTTATATCGGCGGTGTATCCAAAGGTTTTGGTTCCTAGTGTTTCATCATCCCAGATATACCTTATAGTATTATCCTGTACGGTTCCACCGCGAGTATTTATGTTTATTATTTGCTGCCGGAAATATGAGTGAGGATAGAGCAACAGTTCCGCGCTGGCTTCCCGCACCTTGGCGCTGGAACTTTCCGGGACGAAGGTAAATTTACCATTGATATCGAGCTGGATCTCTAGCGAATCGTAGACGTAGAGATTTTCATCTGCGGCGATGGCGATACTCATACTGAGCAGGAGCAGCGGCATCAAAAGGTAAATCTTCATGGCCGAGTGATATTCTTAAGGGATATAAATGTTGCTCTTATAATTTTCTACGACAAACCACTCCTCCATCACCATAAAGATTAAAAACCACCTGAACCTAAATCATGGTGGAGGTCATCAATCATGGTATTTGCACCCTTTTCGATATATGGCACTTTATACCAACAGCCCTGGACCGTATTGTTAGGCTTAGTGGTGGTCGGCCTATGGACCGTGCTCTGGCAGGGCCTGGGCTTATGGCAGGCGGCCAAGAACCGGCAAAAAGGCTGGTTCATCGCCTTGCTGATCCTGAACACCTTAGGATTATTGCCGATCATCTATCTGTTGTGGTTCAGAGGCAAGCAGCAACGCCAGGCAGTCTCAGAGGAACTGAAAGAAGCATCTGCTGCTGCAGCAGTGGCTGAAACCAACAGCACCGGGAAGAAAAGGAAAAAAGGCAAAAAATAATTCCATTTCTGTTTTCTGGAAATAGCCTTCCTTTCCCCAAAACCTTTTTAAAGCGCTGGTTTATTTTTCTGCTTACTGCCCTGGTGGTGTAGACAATAAGGTAATATCTTATTGGCACTGTCCGGACTATCATACTGCCCTTTCGGCAACTTTGGTAAAGTTGCATCAAAGAGCGGGCCTAAAGCCCACTGAAACGAGTTTGCCAAAGTGAGGGAAAGGCAGTGACCCGGGTTCGAATCCCGGCCAGGGCATATTTTACTTCCAACCTTTTTTAAATCACTTGCCTTTCTAAACTCCCTCATGCAGACTATTACCGTTACTGCTGCGGTACAGCGTAAAAATATCCTCTTCATAGACACCCGTACGCCCCAGGAATTTTCGGAAGATCATCTGCCTCGGGCTATTAACATCCCCATTTTCTCTAACGAAGAAAGGGCTGTCATCGGAACCATGTATAAACAGGTGTCGAAAGAAAAAGCGCTGGAAACAGGAGTGACTCTATTCTCCCGGAAACTGCCGGAATTCATGAAAGAGATTAGTAAATACCAACAACAGGAGTTAATTATCTATTGCTGGCGGGGAGGTATGCGATCGAAAACTGTCACTGCTCTCCTCGATTCGTTGGGATACACAGTCTACCAGCTGGAAGGAGGCCACAAAGCCTATCGGAAATATATCCGGGAACAGCTGGAGCAGTTCCACCTCAAACCAAAGCTGGTGGTATTATGGGGTCTGACCTGCACCGGAAAAACGAAACTGTTGCAGCACTTCTCCAATTCCTTAGACTTAGAAGGATTGGCTCAGCACCGGGGAAGCTTATATGGTGCTATCGGATTACAGCCCCGCTCCCAGAAAGCCTTTGAAAATGTGCTGCTGCAACGCTTACAGGAATTAAACAATAAAGCCTATGTACTCATAGAGGGAGAAAGCCGGAAAATAGGCCCGGTCCAGCTGCCAGCATTTCTCTACACCGCCCTGAAGCAAGGGATTCCTGTTTTAGTGACCAGAAGCATGGAAAAAAGAGCGGAGCATGCTTTACAGGAATATATCCACAACCCCGGAGAGGTATATCAACTTAAAGAGGTTACTGCTCACCTGTTCAAAGTCATCAGCCAGCAGCATCAGCAGGAAGCCTTGCAGTTATTAGAACGGGGAAAGAACCTCGAAGCCATTAGGATTTTACTGGAATATTACTATGATCCTCTTTATAGCCATACCTTGAAGAGGATGGGATACACGATGGAGATCAATAATGATGACGAAGGGAAGGCGGTACAGGAGCTGAAGAAGTTTATGGAGAGCCGGTAGGAGTTTTTCCAACTCTTTCTAAAATTTAGCTCTTCTTAACACCAGTCCAGAATTTTCCGTTACTACCATTTAAACTCATCCGAAAATATTGTTTCTCCATGATCAAATAATGGTAAAGAAAAAGTCTAAATCTTCTTCAGTTTTACCAATAGTCATCCGGCCTTCAGCCAGGTCTTTCTCACCACGCTTAATGCTTTCCTGAAGGTCTTTATTAAAGAGAGATAGCCCTTGTTATCAAAAAATTATCATTTCATTTCCACTAAAATATCCCGTAACCCTTCCATATCCTGTACCTTTCCAATCCTTACTCTCGTCTCCTTGCTTCCTTCCTCACCTTTGGTGAAATTAATGGCCTGCATTCGGATATTAGCAAATTTAATACTGGGGAATTTTCGGGCATAATCAAGATAGCGGAAGAAATATTTAAGACGCTCTCCGAAGCTGATCTCATGATAAGAGTCCGTGGCCAGATATTCATTAATCTGAGTGAAAATAAAAGGATTCTTACCTGCAGCCCGGCCAATCATGACATAGTCGCATCCAGTCTCATCTAACATTCGCTTAGCATCTTCCGGAGTTTGAATATCACCATTACCGACCACGGGGATTCTGACCATTTGTTTCAATTCTTTAATCAAATTCCAATCAGCTTTCCCGGAATACCCTTGTTGTAGTGTCCGGGCATGCAAGGTAATCATCTGCACTCCTTCCTCTTCAGCTATCTTGGCGATGATCCTGAATTTATCCGGTTTGCTCAGGCCGGCTCGGAGTTTTAAGGTAACGGGCTTCGAAGTTGATTGCACCATGGTGCGGAAGAGTTTTCTGGTCAATTCCGGATCCCGCAAGAGTGCTGCTCCGGCCATCTGACAGGTTATATGGGGGGCCGGACAGCCCATATTATAATCAATGATGTCAAAATAAGGCTCGACAATCTTGACGGCCTGGGCTAAAATATCAATCTCGGAGCCGAACAATTGTACTGACAAAGGCCGTTCTGTTTCAGAATAGGGAATGAAATCTATAATTCGAGGTAATTGTTGATTCCTGGCTACAATTGCGTGGATGTTAGTAAATTCCGTCATCACTAAACCTGCGCCTAATTCTTTGCAGATCAGCCGAAGCGCCGGATCGCTCACACCGGCCATGGGGGCGAGGAAAGCGCGGCTGGTGAAAGAAGGTAATTTTTTCATAGGAAGATACTCCAATACGCCGTATGCATCTCTTCCGCAACAAATTCAATTAATTGCTGATAATGTTCTTTCGCCACTTCGAGTAGTTTGGAATTATCTGCCATTCTCATTGCCTTTAAATAATCTTTTCTGCTTTTGGCATGAATGATGGTGGGTGGATAAGCGTGTTTCATCAGGATATAATTGAAAATCATTCTTCCCGTTCTTCCATTCCCATCTAAAAAAGGATGTATTTTTTCAAATTTATGATGAAATATAACTGCTAAAACGAGCGGATGCAGATTATGTTTATTCTGATCATACCACCCCAGCAGGAGGCCCATATCCGTTTTAACATAGGGTGCGGGAGTGGCATCAAAGTTCGATCTGATCACTCGCACATAGGTCGTTCGATAGCCGATTCGTGGATCGACATTTTCCATTAATTGAGCGTGTATTGTAATGATTAATTCATGAGTTAGCTCTTCCGCTGATTGTTGTAGAAAGGTAAATACTTTCTCCGTGTTCTGCATATCATAGATTTCCCGCAGTGAGGTGTCTTTAGGAGTAATCCCTTCCTGAAGGAGATTTCTGGCTTCGGGTAATTTAATTGTGTTACCTTCTATGGAGTTGGTGTTAAAGGCAAATTCAATTATAAAATTCTTGAAAATTTCTTGTTTGGTAAGTTCTGGAAAATGGTGGAAAACAGTAGTATAATGTAATTTACAGGACTCGACATCAAATAACTTGTTTTCTAAAAAATGATCCCGCTTTAACTTCAAACCTCTTACTTTTTCAAGATAATGGTTCGATTCCAGAAAATGGTGGATGGTTTTGTAGGCTTTCCTGATCTGCGGGGCATAGTGGGGAAGATTATTCAACGCTGTTTTAACTTCTTCCAGCGAGATGCCTAGATAGGCAATATCTTTGACGAGTATCTTGTTCCCTTTCCTTTCTGAAGCCCGTAGGTAATAATAGGTTTTTTCCCCTACTGCTTTCCTATATATATAAACCATGTGGGCTTACTATCGGCGCTCTTATATAAATCTTACCCTCTACATTTTAAAAATTGGTTGTAGAGGGTATCCATTTCTACCCTCTACATTTCGAAAAAGCATTGTAGAGGGTATATTAGGGCTTATCTCTTCGCCTGTTTCCATAACAATTCAAAATAGGAATAATAACTTTGCGTTACTTTTTTACTTTTGATGACTGTTGCGGCAGGAGTATCACTCCAGATGACGATGGCAATGTTCTCACCATAGATCCACGTTGTTGTTGGCGCGGCAAATTGATCTGGGAAATGCCGGAACTCAAATTGAAATGAATATCCATGGAATTAAATATCTCTTCTCCCAAAACTATATAAAACCCAGAATTATACCTTCAGTTATGGGCAGCAAATCACAACTTCTTACTTTCTGGAGGACTTTAGGGCTGGAGGAGCAGTTACTGCAGGCTTTTGCGGAAATCCCCCGTGAACAGTTTGTGCTCCCTCATCTGAAGCGCCATGCCTATGATGATCACGCCCTTCCGACCATGCGGAAACAATCGATCTCCCAGCCTACTACGGTAATGATCATGCTGAAAGCCTTGGAAATTAAAAAAGGTGACCAAGTATTTGAATTAGGTGCCGGGGTCGGATACCAGGCAGCGTTGCTCTCACGATTAGTGGGAGGAAAGGGAAAAGTGGTTTCCACCGAGATCATCCCCGAATTAGTGCAAGGTGCCCGGCAGAACCTGGACTATCTGCAACTCCAGAATATTCTTATCCTTGAAGCGGATGGAAGTGAAGGCCATCCCAGCGAAGCGCCCTACGATAAAATTATCATCACCGCGGCCTGTCCGGCTATCCCCCAACCTCTCATCGATCAACTGAAAGAGGGCGGCATCATTATTGCTCCAGTTGGAGATTTCGAAAGCCAAATCCTGGTCAAAGGCATCAAGACCAAAACCGGACTGGATCTGGAATTCTTGGGCCAATTTGCCTTTGTTCCCTTGAAAGGAAAATATGGATTCAAAGAAATTGACCAGTTTCAGAGGTAAGGTCAACGAAGATTTTCTTCCCTCTTTTGCTGATATAATCTCCAGCCATCCTCAGTCAGCTGGTACTGGACTGTATTGTATTTTTGTCCGGTGATCCGGGCAACCGCTGAGGTCATAACCATCCCTTCGGCAGTAAGAGTCTCGTATCTCTCTTTTTCTGCTTCATCCCGGAAGGTAAAGCTGGCAGAACTGTGGTGGCTAGACTGTATCTCACCGAGATGCAATAATAAGTCTAATCGCGCTTCTAACGAATGATCCATACAGATACGGCCTAGATTAATTATAAAATGACTGTGGTCATATAGTGTCCATTTTTGAAAGTAAAGCATACAATCCAGGGAGACGGAATTTTTCTAAAGGAATGACCCGGAACTGTTCCTGGTTTTTGGGGCTGTACTTTACCTCCGATTTCTGCAGGGCCTGCAGTAATTCTACTTTGGACATCATTCCCAGAAATCTAACAGTATGATTCTCAAAGGTACAAACTACATGATACGAGGCTATCTTCTCTGGCTCGTGCTGGAAGCGGTCTTCCGGATACGCGACGGACTTCCATTTATGGAATGAATCGGCAGTAAGGCTGCGGATACCGAGGGAAACTTCTTTTCTGGTGATACTCACGGTAAAATCAGCTCCGGCTCCGGCTGCGTCTCCGAAATACAATCCCCTATGCCGGAATTTTATTTTCTTCTGGATGAGAATCTGCTTGAAAGCTTCTTCCGTCGCCCAGCACTGCACAAAGTTATGGACTTTTATCTCCACCGGCCGGCCGTCTTTTCCCCAGCCTTCCGCCTGGATTTTCTGCTCAGCCTGGGTCTGAAACAGTTCCAATAGAGATGCCGGGACCTGATACTCTAAAAAGGGCGTGCTTTCAATCATGTTCTTTTTTCTTCTCGTTCTCTTCCCACTGGTCTCTTTTCACCATCAACATGCTTAAGAGCGTCTCCTCGACCATCTTCGGGTTATTTTTATAGAAATTCTCGGTCGCGTTCTTAATCTCTTCTTCCGTCTTACAGTTCTTGATGGCTTCACCATAATCCGGGTTGTTGGTGATCAGATCTCTGAAAAAGAGATTCATCTGTTCAAAAGCTTCGGCCATATTCTTCTCTCTAAAGAACAATTTATTCATTGCTTCCAGCTTTCCTGCCGCTGTCGGCGGTATCTCTTTCACAAATTCCCTCAGCTCTTCTTCCGTTGGTAAGGTTGGCAGCATGGTCTATCCCTCCTTTCTGGCGTTTTTAAATATCAAACAATAATGATGATGTACATTTGGTACGAAGCTATATTTGTATCCATAAGGATATAAAGTCTTATTGTCCTGGCACCACAGCCGTTCTCCCCGCAGCTGATAATATGGTTTCATTTCCCGGGCAAAATCCCAGGCCAGGGTTTGGTATTCTCCTTTATCCATGTAGTTCTGTAATATCACCACCAGATAGGCCTGCTCTTTCAATAAGGGCTTTATCTTTATGAAAATATCTGCTAATCTCTGCAGGAACTCCTGATAACTGCCGGCATTTCCCAGATCTTCCCGGTCTTCACTATATTTAAGGTCAAATTTCTTCTGGGCACGTTCGGTGGTGACCAGGCCCCGCTTATTCAGCATCGGTCCGTAAGGAGGAGAAGTGATGACCAGATCTATTTTAGGAAGTTCATATTTTATAGAGAGTGAGCCTAGCTCCTGGGAATCTCCCCTGATGATCAACTGCTTAGACTGCTGCCGTGCTCCGATCGTATCGAGCTGCACCTGGCTTTCCAGTTTGGTAATTCGCTTTCGGGCGATGGCAGCATATTTTTCCTGCAATTCGATGCCGATGCCGTTCCTTTTGGTCTGATAACACGCCACTAAGGTACTCCCGGTACCCAGGAAAGGATCCAATACCACTGCTCCGGTTTTGGTGAAAAAACGGATGAACTCCGCGATCAGATCTTCCGGATACTTTGCCGGATGCAGCAATTCTTCTTCTTTCCGTCGGGGAGGATTGTGGATGAACCAGGTCTTGGTGAACTTCAGCCATTCCGGGGCGGACAATTCATTTAAACGGTTTTCCGTCGTACTGGTAGTCATAATCAGGTCAGAAGTCCCAGAATATATAAGATTTGTGGGTAGGGGATGAGTTCAGAATGATCTCAAAAATATAAAATAAAAAAAATGCGCCTTAGCGCCTTTTCTTTCCTCGTCCGCGAGCCATCTTGGCTCGGGCCACGTTACCTTTCTTGTCGATGAAGTACAGGTATCCTTTCTGCTTCTTCACGCCAGCTTTGGCCACTACTTCTACTTTAGTCTTTCCTTTCTTGCGGCCAGCTCGGCTCATTTTCGCACGGGAAACGTTTCCTCGCTTGTCGACGAAATAGAGGTAGCCTGCTTGTTTCTTGACTCCAGTCTTTGCAACCATTTCAGCCATATGTTCCACCCTCCTCTTTTAGTTTATTATTATTGAAAACCGTAGTTTTCTTTATAGTGGGAGATGTTTTGAGTATTTAAATGTTTCTCTTTTCGATCTTTTTTTAATCGAAAATATCGACGGAATCGTTAGGCTTTATTCAAAATTGAATCTTGGCTAAGGATTTCTTCAGCGTGGAAAGCATCATTGAGATTGAGGACTCCCCTCTGGAATTTTTCCTGGTCATCAAATCCAATCCGGGGACAGGCAGTGTTTATCCATACGTCGATAAAATTGAAATTCTCCAGCTGAGAAAAAGAGATAGTATCGTCAAGGAAATAGTAAAACTTTTTATCCGGGAATTTTCTTTCGAGCGAAAAGCTGGGCCGCAGCTGTTCCTGCCCCGGCTTGATGGTGCTGATGACCCCTACCTTATGGGCCTGTAGAAATTTGAGCAAGGATCCTCGGTACCGGCGGAGGATGATTTTGATATCGTTTTGATCCATAATAATCATCTTCTTGCCCAGCGGATCATCACTGACAATCTCCTTGATGGCTGAAGAATCTTTCTGGGCATAGACCAAAGCTAAAGGATGGAATTTTCCATCGCCGACATAGAGGTAGCAGCCTATTTGCTGTAATTCTTTCTCGGCCAGATTCAAAGAGGAATGATAATTATCACAGCCTAATAATTGTGAAGAAACATGAGTGCGGTCCGGTTGGGAGGTGATATACTTTATATTTAATTTCTGTAATTGTTCTTTCACTTTTTCCAGAGTAGGGCAGAACTGCACCGAAGCGTAGAGAGCTACAGTCTTATATTTCTTTTTTTTTAGATAGTCCAGTGTCGCTTGACATAATTCTATTTCTCCGCGGTATGGAGCTTCGAGGAAAAGGACGTTCATGTTACCATCCTTCCCCCTTCTTATGAAATTGGTTATGTCCCCAGGCGATGAACAAGTCCACTCCTAATCTATCTAATCCTAAAGGTATATCACAGGCGCCGAAATTGCTTCCCAGCCAGATCAATACTCGTGCTGAGGTCTCCCGGGTGATGCTGGCTTCAATCTCTTCCGCATACGGTTTCATGCCGTCAGGCAATTGGATACAGACTACTTTAGCCTGGCTCTCCTTGATTTTAGCCAGGGCTTTTTCTATCTCAATATCATATAATCTCATAGCAATATTTTTATAGGGTTACTTTATATATATTTCCATGGAGAGATGGCTCGCATCATCACTGGACCAATTCCGGAATTATCGGCAGCGAAAACTTTTATCTGTCGGTACCTTTTTGGCCAACCGGGGCCTGACGGCCAATCTCCTGACTGGCTTCTCCCTGCTTTTTGGCCTACTCTCAGTATATTTCCTATTTGAACAGCAGGTTTTATTCATACTATTGGCCTTATTACATCTTGCTGCTGACGCTCTGGATGGTGTCATCGCCCGGGCCACGAAAGAAACTTCTTTTGGGAAGTATTTTGATTACGGTGTCGATAGATTAGTAACCTTGTTGTTCTTATTAAAAATAGGCTTCTTTTTACAGGATTATTATGCCTATCTCATTGCTGGAATATTTGTCGTGGCTCAACTGATCTATATCTTTTCTCAGTTCCGTGCTCCGATAGTTTTTACCAGA
>Ga0209541_10008217_pt1 | contig 17267 bp, 23 predicted proteins | sample RifCSPlowO2_01_FD_184027 | JGI IMG/M metagenome (GOLD analysis project Ga0209541, IMG submission 184027) | Groundwater microbial communities from Rifle, Colorado - Rifle CSP2_plank lowO2_0.1 (SPAdes) (version 2) | ecosystem: Environmental > Aquatic > Deep subsurface > Groundwater | place...
ATTCATCATAAAAAAACAGACCAGGCGCATTTTGCACTGGGCGTGCGGACAGTAGGGCTGCCGGAGGAAAAAGAACGGTATCCCTTGACTGTCTTGTCATCAATTTTAGGAGGGGGTATGTCATCCCGTCTCTTTCATGAAGTTCGAGAAAAAAGAGGCCTCGCGTATTATGTCAGAACAGTTTCTGAAAGCTATATGGACTGCGGACACCTGACAACATTTGTAGGTTCCGACCCAAAAAGGATAGATGAGGCAATAAGCGTTGTGGGGGCAGAGTATAAAAAAATGATTTCGGATAATGAAATCACGGAGGAGGAAGTTAAAAAAGCAAAAGAATTTTTAAAAGGGCATTTTGTGCTCGATCTTGAGGATACAAAATCTGTGGCTGTTTTTTACGGATCAGATTGGGTTCTTGAGAAAAAGCTTGAGAATCCCTCGGAAATAATTGCAAAAATTGAAGCAGTCAAAATCTCAGATGTCAAAAGAATGGCCAAGAAATTTTTAACCTCGCCCCTTAATCTTGCAATAATCGGGGATTACAAAGACCACGATCGCTTCAGAAAACTCCTCGCCTAGCCTTGCCTTGGCAAGGCCGGACCTTGCCGTACCCTTGGTGTCTTCGGAAGGCTTTTCAATGAAAACTCCTGGCCTAATTCGCATGCTATAATTGATACATGCTTTTATTGGTAGAGGAAAAACTAGACGATGAGTTTTTGCTAAAAGTTGCTGAAGATTTTAAAGGATACATCAAATTCGTAGTGGATATTAAACAGGAAATCCTTGCAGCGGGCGGTTTAAAACATGTGGATGGCGAACAAATTCTTTTAAAAAACGGGAGTAGCCAAGAAGATCTTTGGGGTGGTGGTTTGGATCTTGAAACAAATGAGGTGGATTTTGATTCGATGATAAATCTTCGTCCCTCGCAAGGAAACGCAAGTCGCGAAGTGTTATCAGAAGAAGTAAGAAACAGAATCCAAGAAATAGTCCGTAAACTTTTAAAATGAATGCACAAGAATTAACTCTAAATATCGCTGTGAACATGGGACGCCTGGCTCGATTTGCACTTGAAGGAAGAACTTCACGAATAGATCAGTTTTTGGAAGAAACGCAAAAATATTTAAACGAACTTGAAAATTCGCAATATCAAGCTAAATTTAGACCCACGCTTGCTTTCTTCAAAGAGAAATTCGAACTTTTAAAAAATAGCGAGAGTTTTAATGAAGGCTGGGCAGAAGAAGCTCTAACCTGGGCAAATATTCTGACCCACCGGGCCAAACTGGCATAGATATCTTGCCATAATCGGCGACTACAAAGACTACGACCGCTTCAAAAAACTCTTCGCCTAGCCTCACCTTGAAAAGTCTGACAAGGTCGGGCCTTGTCAGACTTGCCATGCCAGACTTGCCATGCTCTTGGTGTCTTTGGAAGGCTTTTCAATAAAAACTCCTGGCCTAATTTCATTTTATGCATTTTATTAAAATCTGAACTAAATCATGTGCTATAATTTTAGCCATGGGAAAACGAATTCTTGAAGGTATTCCGGCAAGTGCTGGTAAAGTTACCGGTAAGGTAAGGGTTATTCTCGAGCCTTCAGAATGTCATAAATTTAAGAAAGGTGAGATTCTAGTAACAGAGATGACGGATCCGTTTTACGCTCCGGCAATTATGAAAGCAAGGGCCTTAATTACTGAAATAGGAGGTCTTCTTTGTCATGCCGCTATAATCGCTAGAGAGGTTGGAATCCCTTGCTTGGTAAGCGTTAAAAACGCAACCAAAATTTTAAAAGACGGCCAAACAATTACAGTCGATGCTTCGATAGGAAAAATTAGTTATGAGTAAAACAATTTTAGAGAAAATTAATATCTCTGATAAGGATGTCGAAAATTGGAAAAGGAGAGGACTAAAGATTACTTACCCAGTTCGCGAGAACCCAAATTATTTTAAATCTGATGACGGTGAAATCATGATTGAGAATGCCGATAAATTTGTTCCACCTCTGACAAAAAGAGAAACAAAAATATATATTGAAAATCCTGCGAGGTTTAAGAAAGACCTCACAAAAAATGCCAGATTTCTAAGGAAATTTGTTAATTTCATTTATAAAAAAGAGGCAAATTTTAAAAAATTGAATGGCGGGGAAAAAGTTTCAGCCTTATTGTCTTTATTGTACCTCTTTCAGAGAGCAATAGATCACCATTATTACCATTGGGACAGGTATTTAGCATATGAAAATTATCCCCAAACTCCGGTGGGTTTTTGGTGGCATAAATTAATGACTCTTCATACCAAAGCTACGAAAGAAAAAGATTCAAAACAAAACCCCTCGGAATATTTCTTAAGACTTCTCTCGGGTGATAATAAAATTTTAAATATTTTTAAAAATAGGTTATCTTCAAAAGAATTCTCAGAACTAAAAAAGGTATTATCGTCAATTAAAATTTTCGAAGAGGCCCAGCAAAAAGAGGTAGAATTCCTTGTTGATTACAAAACTAATGAAAATAATGTTTTAATAAGAACAGGCTTTCCCATACTGGAAGAATTCTGGAAAGAGATAGATAAATCTCAAGGATTCATCAGAAAGGAATATATTCCTGAGATCAGAAAGCTTAAAAAAATTCATCCCATAATTTGCGGAAGAAAACTTACTTTACCTGAGGCATTAGATTATTTTGATAATGGCATTAAGTCTATGGTTAGAAGAGAAATAAAGAGATGGACTAGGTAACTCATTCGAAAAGACTTCCATTATTCTTCTTGATGTTTTTTGGAAAATCAATGAATTGGCGGAACCAGGGATTTTAATGTCAATCTGATATAATTGTTTTATGGAAAGCCTACAGGAGACAAAATTAAACACCTTTGATTTCCAATATAAAAATCCCCATGAATATAAATTCCCGGAGGGAAAAGTTAAGGTTGTTGATATTTTGCCCATAAAGTTTTCGGATTCAACCCCAATTATGCTTGCTCCCGGATGGAGCGAAAATCCTTCCGCATATAAAGACTCAATAAAATTGATGTCAGGTAAGGGGAGAAGAGTGCTGTCGGTAAGATATCCTTGGCGAGTGTCAAAAGTGGAAGATTCCGGTTTTCCGCAGGTTGAATTGCAGAAAGCAAAGCTGTTGCTTGATGTTTTACATGCAAAAGGGATCAGGAGGACGGATGTAATTGCTCATTCGGAAGGAGCAATTAATACTTTAATCGCGGCAATGATTGAACCATCAATGTTTCGTAATATTGCGCTGGACAAACCGGCGGGGCTTAGCGGGAAAGGTTCAAAAATAGGTTTAATTAACCGTTTTTTAAGCCTTATGAAACAGGAAACAAAACTTAGGCCTTGGCTTGCAACCGACCCCAACGCGGCGCTTGCTTCGGGATTAAGAGTCGCCCGTTACATTGCGGAAAATCCAATGAAGGTTTTAAAAGAGTTGGATGTTTTGACTTCTTATGAAATTACTGAATTGATGCGAGATTTGAAAGGGAGAGGAATTATGATTTCGGTAATCGCGGGGGTGGATGATCCTTTGTTTCCCGCAGGAGAACAAGTTGAGGCTTTGCTGAAAAAATTTAAGAGGAGGGAGGAGACGCCGCTGGAGGGTTATTATTCTGTCCGAGATCATGATCTTAAAAGGGATTTTGGACATAACGCTCTTTCTCTTTATCCCGACAGGCACACCGCTCTTGCCCTCAACGCCCTCGATAATCTTCAGTGGAAAAGAGAAAGGATCGAAGGGAAGTAAAACTTTAGTCAAGGAGAAACTCCATGTGATTAATAGACTAGATATTATAGGTTGTATTATTTCGGAATTCGAAGTGGTTTTTTGATTATTAAAAATAGATGTGAGAAAATCTGTTCATGGTAAAGCAGAAGGATTTAAAAGACAAAGTTCTTGAGTATTTTTCGAAGAATAGGTTAATGAGCCTGGCCACGGCAAATGAAAATATGCCTTGGTCTGCGACTCTTTTTTACGCATATACTCCGGAGCATGAAATAATTTTCTACTCGCGCCCCGACCGCGTCCATTCACAGCACATTGCCAAAAATCCTTATGTTTCTCTTGCTATCAATCACCTCTGGATGAAAGATAAGGTGATTCGAGGAATTCAGATGACCGGGAAAGCTCGAATGGCAGAAGGAGAAGAGAAGGAGAAATATTACAAGATCTATGAAAAAAGGCATCCCTGGGCAAAAAAATACGCTTCAGACCATGAGGTTTATGTTATAGAGCCGCTGGAGCTCCACTTTCTGGATGAAGAACTCTTCGGCCACACAAATAGGGTAAAGGTGATTTAAACTTAACTGCTTGCACTTGCGTAGCGGGTGAGGGAGAAGCGCCAAAAGGAAATCGACAGCCGGAAAAAAAGAAGCGCAACGGCAATAGAGATTATTATGCCTTGGAAAGAGAGAAGTCCCATTAAAGCTTTTGCCGGGAAAGTGATCATTATTCCCACGGGAATGGCAAAGGTTAAAATCGCTCGCAAAGGTTGCAAATAAATATCGACCGGAACTCGACCCATTTGAGTTAGATCGCGATATAACCAGATGGTATTATCAACCTCTGTTGTCAGCACTCCCACCGCCAGAACAAAAATATGAAAAGAGAGCGCAAGAAGCATTGAATTCGCAAGTAGCAATATGTAGAAGGCTACGCCAAAGAGAGAAATCCCGCCCATCATAATTCCCGAAAAAACAACAAAAACAATGGAAAGGGCTATCATCGGAATATCCAGCGGATCCGCGCCGCCAAAGAGAGAACGAAAAAGCGGAGAGTAGGGCTTGACTAAGAAAAAATCAAAATCGCCCGAGACTACATACCAGCGAAACCTGTAGACTTCGCGCAGAAAAAACTGGACAAGAGTATCTAACAAATTAAAAGTCGCGTAGAAGAAGATTATCTGCCAAAGGTTGTATCCGGCAATTGCCTGAGTTTGGCCGATCAAAATAAAAAGAAAAAAAAGGAAAAAGACGAATCGGATTAGCTTTCCCAAGAGAAATCCTATCGCCCCAAAGCGGGAAACAAACGCGACTTGAGCGCTTCTTGTTGAGAGAAGCCACCAGATCCGAAAGTATTTTTTTATTGCAGACATAGCTTTTTTAATTTTCAAATTTTGTTTATCTTCCGTATGCCGTATATATTCGAAGACCCTTTTGCCAGACGAGCCGGGCAATAAAGTAAAATATAACAGTCCAGAATCCGGAGATCATCAAGCCTTTAAAAATCTCGCTTAACATCAATTGCCCTAGGTAAATTTTGAGCGGAAAATATAAAAGATAGGTGAACGGCAGGAGCTCGATGATTGAGAAAATAGGTTTTGGCAGGATGTCGAGCGGAAAAAGGCCGCCTGCAAAAAAGGTAAGAATTGTTATAAAAATAAACCTTGGAGCCCAAACCTCCGGACTCCAAAAGCCGATAAATCCCAAAAGCAAGTTTATAAAAAAGTAGAGTAGTAAGGCAAGAAGAGCGGCAAAGAGGGAGAGCAGCAGGGTTTCAATATTTGTCTGGAAGAATATGGGTGGCCGTAAAAGCAAGTATAGAATCGTAAGCTCGCCCAATGAAAAAAAGATATTCATTGCCTTGTCGCCCGCGTCGCGCGCAAAGTGGTAGAGGAAGAAATTGATAGGACGAAGCAGAAAATTTGAGAGAGTTCCATTGTTGATGTTATCTCCAACCTCATAGGTTCGGGACGACAAAACAAGGGATGAGATAAGAGAAGTACCTAGGATGTAAGTTAACATCAAGTCGCGCGAGTAGGAAAGGAAACTTGAACTCTGGGGAATTATCGCGAGCCAGAGAAAGTACATGGTTAGAAGCTGTAGAATGGTTCGAACTCTCCACATTACGAAGTTGAGGCGGTAAGCAAGCGTCTCATCCCAGGTATTTCTAGCAACAAGAAAATATTTATACATTTCAGAGCTTCATAGTTTCATAGTGTCACTTTGCCACTTTGTCACTTTGCATCTTGAAATATTATTCTAATGACATCTTCAATGTCCGGCTCTTCAATGGTCAAGTCCTCAACCGGGAGGCTTTTTAAAATATTTGCCGTTATCTGGCCTGTGTTTTTATGCGGAACAGTCAGTATGACCTCAGGGTATGAAAAAGTTTTTATTTCCCCAAGCTTTTCGATCTCTTTTTGGTCAACCCTTTTCCCAAGCACCACTCGGACGATTCTATGCGGAGCGTATTTTTTAACAAGGGCATTAAGCTTTCCATCGAAAAGAATTTTTCCGTGATTAATTATTATTACTCTTTCGCACAGCGCCTCAACATCTCTCATATAGTGGCTGGTTAAAAGAATCGTAGCGTGATATCGCTTATTGTATTCGGAAATAAACTCGCGGAGCGCCTTCTGCATCACAACATCAAGACCCAGGGTTGGTTCATCAAGAAATAATACGCGGGGAGAGTGCAAAAGAGATGAAATAAGCTCGCATTTCATCCGCTGACCCAAGGAGAGCCTTTTCACCGGAATCTTTAGAATGTCTTTTATATCAAGAAGCTCGACCAGTTCATCAAGCGTTTCCCGGAATTTTTTGTCTTCAACTTCATAAATTTCCTTATTTAAAATAAATGTTTCCATCGGTGGTAAATCCCACCAGAGTTGGTTTCTCTGTCCCATGATCAGGGAAATTTGTTTTAGGAATTCTGTTTTACGCTCATATGGCGCGTATCCTAAGACCTGCACTGTTCCGTCTGTGGGGTAGAGAAGGCCGGAGAGACATTTCAGAGTTGTGGTTTTCCCGGCGCCGTTCGGACCGATAAAACCAACCAGTTCCCCTTCCTCAATCTCAAAAGTAATCCCATCCACCGCCTTGACCTCTTCATAATGCCTTACCGCAAAGGATTTGACCGAACCCCAAAACCCCGCGTCCTTTTTATAAATTTGATAAAACTTTTTAAGATTTTTAACCTCGATGGTTTTCATGAAATTAAGTATAGCACACTACATTTTACCCTCAAATTCCCCGACTATTCCAGAGAAAAACCAAGAAATAGCCTCGCAAGGCGAGGCCTTGCAATGACCTTGCAAGAAAAAGTCATTGCTTTTTCAGAAGCCGTTTTATAAAATAGCCAAAATGACAGTAGAAACCCGGAACGGACCGACAGGACCAGGGCTCTCGCCTGATGAAGGGATGTTATCTGATGTTTCCTTTACCCAAAGACAACTCGATGTGCTTCGGTATTTAGCAGAAGGATTAAATGAACAAGGGATTGCGGAGAGTGTGCGTAGGTCATATAGCAATGTGTCAAGTCAAAAGGAAGAGATAACCGAAATTATCACCCAAAGGATCGTCCGTCATCCACTTTATGTTGAGATTCCTGATAAATTCATAAATAAATTAGCACTTGCTGTGGCTATTTCGGTTGGAAACGGTTACATTGACGCACATAATTTGTCAGCGGGTCCAAGTGAACCCTTAACGGGGAGAGAAGAGAATATTCTGAAGCTAATGATTATGGGGATTAATTACGAAGGCATTTCAGAACTTTTGCGTATATCTAAAGACAAAGTAACAATGGATGTCGATGGAATTTCTCGAAAAACAGATTCTTATGGGAGAGCTCGACGGTATAAACTGGTGGCATGGGGCGTGGGTTATTTCAAGCAACAGGCAGCCCCCCTCGTTTAGTTTCTATGTCAAGGCCCGGCCCTTGCCAATAAGAGACTTAAACTTCTCTAAAAATCTACTGGACAAGGGGACGGAAAATTGCTAAAGTTATAAAGATGGAACAGACCGTTGTTTTAATAAAACCGGACGGCGTCAAGCGGGGGCTTGTCGGCGAAATCGTGCACCGTTTTGAGCGGATGGGCCTAAAAATTGTCGCCATGAAAATGATCCTGCCGAGCCACGAACTTCTTCACAAGCATTACGGGACGGACAAAGAAGAGACCATAAAAAGGCTGGGAGGAAAAACGCTTGCTTCTTATGAGCAGTTCGGAAAAGACGCAAAAAAGGAACTGGGAACGGATAACCCTATGGAATTAGGTAAAATGGTTGTCGGATGGCTTTTGGATTATGTTTCATCAGGGCCGGTTATCGCAATACTTCTTGAAGGAAGACACGCGGTTGAAAATGTAATAAATATGGCCGGTCCAACAATGCCCGTTGCGGCCCCCGCCGGAACAATCCGGGGCGACTTCTCAACAGATTCCGCGGCCTACGCGAATGATGAGAAGCGGGGAGTTTCAAACTTACTCCATATTTCGGGTTCAATCGAGGAGGCAAATTTTGAGAAAAACCTATGGTTTACCCCCGGGGATATCCACGCCTACAGGAGATCGGACGAAATGGTCTGATCCCCCGCGCCCTGTTTTTGGATAAATACTATCGTGAGAGCCGCGGCAATATTGGCAAAACCAAGGCCGGTAGCCCACTCATGAACATTCAGCCGGGCATCAGGATGATCATCTCGACCAACATGCGCGGCGCTCAACCCGGAGACTTGATCAAGCGCTCTGGCATAAAAATTTTTAAATAGCGGCTGGCCGGTCTGTTCAAAATAAGCCCTGTCTATCAGAGCAAGGGCTACGGCAGGTAGTATTACTGCGCGCGCATCCGGAAACTCTTGTTGTAAATTCCATGAAAGATCCTGAATTATCCCAAGCTGTTCCTTTTGAGATTTATTAAAACTGCATGGGATTGCCGGCTGCTCCGGATTTAAGCCAACCCATATTGGAGCAGGTAAAACATACTCCATTAACAGGGGTCTGACAATCAGATATTTTGGCGTATTACTCTTGAAATAGCCCGGATCTTCCGAGGTCATCTGATCCAATGATTGTGTGCCTGCCGGAAGAAAAATTATTCCCCTTTTCTTCAGAGCGCCCTTTTCTTCTAATGAGGGTACTCGAATCCAAGGGAGAAGATCATATTGCTGCTGAAAATCTAAACCCTCGTTTTTACCCCGCACCGCAATGTTCCGTTCGTTATTCTCCAATGCCCCATTCGCGTGGTCGTGGGGGTGGGGTTTACCAATTATCCCTGATTCTTGCTCCGTTGCCATGGGTGATAATTTGTATCACAACTACAAGAATATTGTCAAGGGTTAAGCGCTCGAGGCTAGCGGATATTTTTAAATTCAGAAGTTTGCTTGAGTTCGCCGGCCGGCGAATGCGTTTGTTTGCCCAAGACTTCTTTGTAATTATTCTGCCGGGCGTATTGAAAGATTAAGAAAGCAATAAACAATACCGTAAAGATACCAATTAAAAAGGAAAGTAGTTTGTTTTGTTTTTTCCCACGAACTCGAATGAGTCTTTTTTTCGCTGATTTAACGATTTTTTTATTTGCCTTTACTTTTTTTACGACCTTTTTTCCAACAGCCATTTTTGCAGATATAGATTAACAAGAAAAATTATTTGTGTCAATTATTTGTGAGTCGGGGATGGCAGATTTGAACTGCCGACCTCACGGTCCCGAACCCCGTACAAATTTTCTGTCGGAGTGCTGGGAATCGAACCCAGTTGCTCTGCGTCCCGAACGCAGCGTGATACCGGTTCACTACACTCCGAAAATTTTACGGGGCCACCGCGCTATACCCTGGCAATTACTGCGAACACAAAATCTTTTATATTTTATTTTTGATATTTAATATTTCTATAGTACCCCCGAGAGGAATCGAACCTCCAGTCTTGCCCTTAGGACGGGCCTGCTTTATCCGTTAAGCTACGGGGGCGGATCGAACGAACTTAAATATTTTACTAAATACCCGCCCTATGATCAAACACAAAAAAAACAATTGACTTAACCCCTCTTATTAAAGATAATATAGTTCATGGATCAGAATAGGCTTTTGACAAAAAAAGAGATGAAACAGATGAGAAAGCTTGAGAAGCTTGATCAGGCAAAAGACAAAGGTAGGCAAAATACGATAAAATGGATCGTCATTGGGATTTCTTCCATTTTGTTTCTTGCCTTTTTTTCGTTCCTCGTTTTCCTTGCAAAATCCTCAAATTCAAAACCCGCTGTTTTATCAGATTTAGGGCAGGCTAAAGGACCTCAAAATGCCAAAATCACTCTTGTTGAGTTTGCGGACTTTCAGTGTCCGGCTTGCAAAGCCTACCATCCGATTATAAAAGAAATTCTTAGTGCCTATGATGGCCGAATAAAATTTGTATACAAACATTTTCCTTTAACTTCTATTCATGCCAATGCCACGCCCGCAGCAAAAGCAGCAGAAGCGGCGGGACAACAAGGGAAATTCTTTAAAATGCATGATTTGCTCTATGATAAGCAATCAGAATGGTCAGAACTGCCGGGAGGGCAAGCAAAAGACAAATTCATTTCATATGCTGAAGCGCTTAATATTGATCTTGAAAAATTTAATAAAGATTATGATAGAAATGATCTTGAGGAAAAAATAACAAAGAATCAGGAAGAGGGAATAAGCAACGGCGTCAATGCAACCCCCACCTTTTTCCTAAACGGGAAGAAGATTGAAAATCCTCGTACAATCGAGGATTTCAAAAAGATTATAGATCAGGAATTGAAATAAGATAAGGAAATGACAAGAGAAGCAATTGATGTTATTTTGAATTTATCAGGGGCAGGAGTAATAGCAGGTCAAATTTTGCTCATTCTCCTCATTTTGCTGTTTGCGTTGTTTCAAACGAATAGAAAAATTAAAAGACTTAAACCTTTCTTTAATTTTATTTCTTACAACTCGATTACTTTTGCATTCCTTGTTTCGGTAATCGCAACAATAGGGAGCCTTTTTTTATCAGAAATTGCTCAGATTCCTCCATGCAGACTCTGCTGGTTTCAGAGGATTTTTATGTTCCCGCTCCCAATTATTTTGGGTGTTGCTCTTATTAAGGAAGATGCGGGAGTTAAAAAATATGTTATTCCTCTTGCGGCAATCGGTTCGATAATTGCAATTTATCATTACATTCTTCAGACGGCGCCGGCTCTTGCTCTGCCTTGTGCCAGCGATGCGGTTTCTTGTACAACAAAACAAATAGAGCTTTTTGGCTACATAACAATTCCCCTGATGTCCTTGACCGCCTTTCTTCTAATTCTTATATTTCTTTTTTTAGCCGAGAGAAAAACTAAGACAAACTAAAAAAGAAGTTTTGTTTTTTGTTTCTGCTGTATACTAAACTTGTGAGGCGAGAAGTTTTAAAATATTTGATCCTGCGCACCGTGGGTAATTTTCTGGTCTTATTCACTATTTTTGCTTTTATCGCGACATTTGGGCCTGCGTTGTATTATGAAGCTTCATGGAGGGTTTCTCGCGCCCGGGGAATAAGTTATTCTTTAGCCGATGATGTAGCTTCTCAAGAGACCGAGCTTGGAAAATTGGCGCGAAAGTATCAAGATCAGGAACAAACCAAACCTTCCTCCCCAAGTCTGTTGCGTGATGTGCTCTCAAACTCAAAAGAACAAGTCTTGATCCCTCCTGATGCGGAGTTCTCAATTGTTGTTCCCAAAATCGGCGCAAGCCAAAAAATTCAAGCAAATGTTGATCCGGGAAATAAGCAGGAATATCTTGAGGCCTTGCGGACGGCAATTGCCCATGCAAAAGGCACGGCGTACCCGGGAATAAACGGTACAACTTATCTTTTTGCCCACTCGGCCGACAATTTCTGGAATGTGGGGCGCTATAACGCGGTTTTTTACCTTTTAAAAGAACTTGAGGCGGGAGACGAAATTTATATATTCTTTAAAGGTAAAAGGTATAATTACACTGTTTATGATAAGAAAATTGTTGAGGCAAAAGAAGTAGATTTTGTTGACGCGGCGCTTGGTACGGGAGAGCGGATAATTCTTCAAACCTGCTGGCCCCCGGGGACGGATTGGAAAAGACTCCTAATCTTCGCGAAGCCGAAGCAATAAAGCATTGTCTTTTTGTTATTTCGGCGAGCCTAACCATATTTGTAATTTTTAAAGCTTAGCGCTAGAATAGATCATATGAAAAAGCAGCCTCTAATCCTTCTTGCTGTTTTTTTATTTGCATCAATTTTGATTTTCTTAAATAATGATTTTCCGGCAGTAAAATTTCTTTCAAATGTTACGCAAACGGTTTTTTCCCCGCCAAAAGCCCTTCTTTACGATTTGAGGGTTTTTATAAGCCGGGGGGATGGAGCAGAACTTCGTAAAATTAAGGAAGAAAACACAAGGCTTTCTGAAAAACTAATTGAATTTCAAAGATTGAAAGGTGACAATGAAGCTTTGAGAAGCCAATTTGAGACGGCGGAAACAAAAAAGTTCAATCTTTTGCCGGCTCGCGTGATCGGATTCCTGGGAAGATTTTCCAGTCCGGTCTCTTTAATTATTGATCGCGGGCAAAGACATGGAGTCAAAGTGGGAATGGCGGTTGTTTTACAAAACAATCTAGTTGGCAAAATAATTCAAGTTTCCCCTTCTTATTCGCAAGTAATACTACCTTTAAATGAAAAATTTTCAGTTCTTGGAAAAACAGCAGAGGGGAATGTCCCCGGGGTAACAAGAGGAGTGGAGGATTTCATTTTGTTGGACCGTGTGCATGTCAATGAAAAAATAACTCCCGGAGAATTAATTCTGACAAAAGGAGAAATAAATGAAAAGGGCTTTGGTGTTCCTCCCGATTTTATTATTGGCCGCGTCAATTCGGTTAACAAAAACGAAAGCCTTCCATTCCAGACGGCAAAAATTGAGGCTCTTGTTTCATTTTCGAAACTTAATCTGGTTTTTATACTTTTATCCGTCTAATGAATTTAAGATTAATTTTAGTTTTATTGATTCTTGCGTCATTGTTTTTTGAAACCGCAATCTTGGCTCTTCCTTTCCTTTTTATCGTTTCAATTTTATCGTTCATGCTTTTCCCGGATTTAAAAACACTTATTCTTGTCTTTGTTGCAGGGATACTTCTTGATATTCTCAAAGTCAACACCGTAGGTTTAACTCCCATTATAATCATCAGCTCCTTTATTGTTTTGGTTTTTATAAAGCGCGTTTTTGAAGTAAGGGATTTCAGAATTAATCTTTTAATTTTATTTTTTTCCTCTTTTGTTTTTGCAAATTTTGCTTCATATAGCGATAATCTCCTAATATATTTTTTGATTTTCGGGAGCATTTGGTTTTCTCTTTCTTATTTTCTTAAAACCCGACTCTTATGGTAAAAATAGGCCAATGCGATTGTCATTCTGAGCGTATGTATTTATGGTAAAGATTGGTCCTGCATTTTTTGATTATGTTTCATCGGAAAAAATTGGCAGGAAAAAAAACTTTGGAAATTTTATTTCTTTTGAAATATTATCCCTCTTTCCCATTCTTTTCCTGATTTTGTTCTCGACAATTATTATTTTGCGGCTTTTTTATGTGCAGATTTTAAGAGGAGATTATTATTCAAATCTTTCGGATGAAAACAGGACAAGGACTGAAGTATTGGCCGCTCCCCGCGGAATCATATATGATCGGAGAGACAAACCTTTGGTTGCAAATAGTCCTTCATTTAAAATTCCTGAGGGAGAAAAGGTCAAAAGGCTCTCAAGAGATGAGGCTTTAAAGCTTATATCCGCGGGTAAGCCTGTCGAAAACGATATACAAAGAGAATATTTATATAAAGATGTTTTTGCTCATGTCTTGGGTTTCTTGGGACAGGTTTCAGAAGATGAGATAATCCTTCCCGGTTTTTCAGAATATGGCATATCCGATTTTGTCGGGAAAATTGGTCTTGAGGCAGAGTATGAAAAAATGCTTCATGGAAAAAATGGAAAAAAACTTTCAGAGGTGGATTCGGAAGGAAAATTCATAAGAGAGCTTGGGAAACAAGAACCAACTGCAGGCGAAAACCTTAGAACAACTTTAGATCTTGATATTCAAAAGGCTGTTCATGATGCTTTTTCAGATTATACGCGCGGAGCGGCGGTAGTTTCCGACCCTAGAAACGGTGCGATTTTGGCCTTATATTCAAAACCTTCTTTTGATCCCAATGTTTTTACCCATGATGAAAGCTATGAAGCTCCGGGTGAATATAAATATCGGGAGAGCATTTTAAATGATTCCGAAAAACAGCCCCTCCTGAATCGTGCCATATCCGGCTCTTATCCTCCGGGATCAACTTTTAAGCTTGTAACAGCGATTGCAGGGCTTGAAAGCGGAGCAATAAAGTCTTCGACAATTATTGAAGATACGGGAATTTTGCGTGTCGGGAGTTTTTCTTTTGGGAACTGGTATTTTCTGCAGTATGGAAAAACTGAAGGAAGCCTTGATGTTGTACGAGCTATTAAGCGCTCAAATGATATATTTTTCTATAAAACAGGCGAGCGTACAGGAGTAGATACCATCTCTTCTTACGCCAATAAATTTGGACTGGGGAAGAAATTGGGAATTGATCTTCCGGGAGAAATTCAAGGGACAGTTCCTTCTCCTTCATGGAAAGAAAAAACGATTGGCGAGCAGTGGTATCTTGGAGACACATATAATTATGGGATTGGACAGGGGTATCTGCTGACTTCGCCCCTGCAGATCAATATGATGACGGCAGCTTTTGCCAATGGAGGTACTTTATATGAGCCACATCTTTTCAAAAATAAAAAATTAAAAATAAAAAATAAAAAACTTGTAGATAAACAATATATCGATTTAGTTAGGGAGGGTATGCGGCAATCCTGCGAAACAGGAGGGGTGGCATGGCCTTTGTTTGATTTTAAAGTTAAAAACGAAAGACTGCCTATTGATGGAAAGGATTTTATTGAAGACGATGCGACAAGCTCTGCTAAAATGACCAAAATAAAGATTGCGTGTAAGACGGGAACAGCAGAGGTTGGCGACAAAGAAACTAAGCCGCATGCGTGGATAACTCTTTTTGCGCCGTTTTATAAACCGGAAATAGCTATAACGGTTTTGGTGGAAAATTCAGGGGAAGGCTCATCTGTTGCCGGCCCCATCGCCAAAAAAATCCTAATCGATTATTTCGAAAAAAAATAGTTATTGTTTTATTAAAATTATTGTTGTATTCTTTTAATCTATGTTAAGCCAAAATGACCTAAAACAAATACAAAAGATATTCAACCCCGTACAAGTAGACGTTTCGGATTTGAAGAAAGATGTTTCGGGCTTGAAAGTGGACGTTTCGGATTTGAAGAAAGATGTTTCGGATTTAAAGACAGATGTTTCAGGCTTGAAAGTGGACGTTTCGGATTTGAAGAAAGATGTTTCGGGCTTGAAAGTAGATGTTTCGGATTTGAAGAAAGATGTTTCGGGCTTGAAAGTAGATGTTTCGGATTTAAAGAAAGGCTTGACACAAACACAAAAAGACGTTAAAGATATTAAAAAAGATGTTGCTCAAACGCGTAAAGATGTAAAGGTAATAATTTCATATTTTGATCGTGAATACGTAGAACTTCGAAAAAGAATCGAGCGAATTGAAGAATTCCTCAGATTACCTCCAGAAAATTAGTTAGTGAATCTAAAGGTCGAGAGGATTTGGTCTACAAAGATCTTCACGTCTTCGTAAGAACCGCTTGTTTCGATCGTGACTGTATAGGCTTTATTTTTTGCGAAAATGTATATTATTGAAGAGGGAAAAGGACCTATTGGAGTGTTTTCAAAAATGAACCCATTATTCCCATCTAAAACATACGAATTGCTCTTGGTAGTTATTCCTTCTTGCTGTGCAAACTGTTGTGCGGTTAAGCCTTTTGTAGCATTTTCATAATGAATAGAAATTTGCAAATTTGTATTAAGACTAGGCAGGACAGGCGAAATTAAAGTTGTAGTATTTGGTACATTTATTATAACTCCATCAACACTGCCTTTTTGATTTTCCATAATTTTATAATCAGCCGGATGTTTGAGTGAGTATCCGCCATTTATATTTGCGTAGGTTTTCCAGTTTGAGGCATCGATTGTTTGATCGTCCGTGAATTTAAAGGTCGAGAGGATTTGATCGAAGACAGGATTTTCGGGATGTACAATTAGATAATAAAATCCGTTACGTTCTATTTCTGTGACTTTATTTGTTCCCGACGGCATTACAAATCCTTCATATTTACCGCTATACCCTGAACTATTCAATGCATAAGTATATGCCGTTTCGCCGGAGAAAGTGATTTCTTGAAAGTCTCTTATTACCGACTTTGTATTATTCTTATTAGCAATATTGCTTTCATAATTTTGCCTTGCAATCTCTGGCGGGGGTGTGTTTTTGTAGACAGTGTCTTTAAGTTCAGTTATTCTAAGCTCAATCAGGGGAGTATTGCTTGGATCAACTGACTGATCGCAACCCTCGCAAATAATCACTTCATTTGCTTCTTCAGCTTTTGGTGGGCCTATTCCGACTCCTATGGCCTTCATATCTTCAGGTAATTTCAATGAAAAGCTACCATAACTATTTTTAAAGGTTTTCCAGTTGGCAGTGGGGTCGATGGGCTTGCCCTGAGGAGCTTGCGACGAAGGGCAGGGGGCAAATTCACATTTTGGACCGGTTCTTACAACGGAAGAGCCGTCCGGGCAAACCTTTGCCTCGAGAGTGCAAGTTGTCTGACTGTTTCCTATTTCAGATACTACCTTGTAAATAGGATTTATCGCAAGTAATATCGTTGCAACAACAAACAAAAAGTAAACAACCAGTGATATACCTAAGAATTTTCTTAATCCCTCAGGTTGCCCGAGTAATTTTTTCATTGCATAACCTATTTCAACAATCCCAGCGACAGCAAAGAAAATCATTGCGGGATAAATTAGGTATGTTGTAGTAGATTTAAAGTCTAGGGTCGAGTAAAGTCTTGCGAGTGGAGAAGCTATAAAGAATAACAAAATAACTGAAGGAATAATTTGCCAAACAACAATCAGAAAACTTATTATTACGAAAATTATTTGCCTAAAATTAGAAGATTTAGGCTGTTCGACGGGCGAATTTTGAACTGGCGGATTGTTCGATATACTCGGATTTTGGTTGGTTTCTTCCACAAATCAAGTATTTCACCTACAATGGTGCTTGTCAAGGAAAAATTTTAAGGTTTATCTTCCTAAATTTAGTACCCCCGGATAGGAGATTTGCTGTCTTCCCTGACCTTGCTCTCCATAACCAAAACCAAAAACCAGAAAAGAGAGCAGGATAAACAATATCAAAATCCCGAATTCTATTAAAAAAATCCTTGATAAGGGATTACCTTCCAATGGTTTCCAAGTATTATCCATAACTATTTTTGATTTTAAATAAAATAAAATAAAAGAAAAAGAACAATTGCCAGCAGCATACCTCCCAGCAAAAATCCCATTTCCGAGCCGGATGAATGTCCATGATAACTATGATTGTCCATTTTTAAAAAACTCCTTTACT